>Ga0070738_10002187_pt1 | contig 31830 bp, 28 predicted proteins | sample Coa_R2_2_FD_66446 | JGI IMG/M metagenome (GOLD analysis project Ga0070738, IMG submission 66446) | Surface soil microbial communities from Centralia Pennsylvania, which are recovering from an underground coalmine fire - Coalmine... | ecosystem: Environmental > Terrestrial > Soil > Unclassified ...
AAACTCCCCGTTTGCAACAAAACCGGCTTTGGGCGGCCCTCTTGCGACCGTCATGAGGCTTTGGAGGGCCGGTTTGCAACGAAACCACTAAATTGGGGAGGGTTTTGACGCAAAGCCCCCGATGCAACGACTGCGCGGCGTTGCAACGACAGCCGCCGCCGCGACGCAACCCCTTACCCTGGCTCAGCCTAAGTTGTTGCAACGTTCCCGCACGCCGCCTCATGCTTCCCGGTAGGCGCGCAAGAAGTCATCGCGAGGAATGTTGGCCTGTGTGCAGATCATTCGCAGCGTCGAGCCTTTGATCCGCCGATGATTTGGCATGGTCAAAGGCGTCTTGCTGCCATCGGCATTGTCCCGCTCCATGGCAATATGCTCATGCTCGCGGACCAGGCGGAAACCAAGGCTTTCCAACGCCTTGACGACGCGCTGCTTGGGGGCATCCCTGGGAAACTTCGCCATTACATCGCCACCTCCGCCTCGGCGATGAACGCTTCCAGCACAGGCGATTCGATATCCAACACCTCTTTGCCAAAGGTCTCGATGTGGAAGCGAATTGCGGATTTGACATCAGCCATTGCTTGCTCGTAGCTATCGCCCTGGCCAACCACCACCCCTTTCAGCCCCAACGGATATGCCACGTAGCCATCGGCGTGCTTCTCAACAACGATCTTGAACGCTCCGGTCGGAGTTCGCTTGTTTTGCGGGTTGGATTTTTTCTTGTTCATGCGTTTAGCTCGATCCATTGACTGGGATCTCCTCGCTCGCCCGCCCAGACAGATTGAATCAAAAAGGTGTCAAGAATCCTTGTTTGCTTTAACGTATCTTCATGAGCATTGTCAGCTTATTCCGACAATTCGCGACCCTGCGCTTGCTCCTCGCACTTCTTCCATTCTTCTAGCAAGCGGAGAACGGCTTTGCAGGCATCAGCCAACGGCATCTCGCCGAATTGTTCGAGCAGAACGTGGTACCAAGCAATCGGACCCGCTCGAAATCGCTGATTGACGAACCAGAGAAATCCCGGAAGGAAACCGCTTCCATGGGGCGGATATCGGGCGATAGCAGCGCCATGAACCATCGCAAGGACATCGCGTAACGTACGTGCTTCCGCGTAGCAGCATCCGGGACAACGGATCATCAGACGCGCCAACTCGTAATCGGAGAGCATTGGGATGGTTCCAATTCGCACGAAGGCGCCACAGTTACTCTATGTGGCTGAACAACTCATTATCGCATGCCGCGCGCTAATCTACCACTTCCTTTTTTGCGAAGTCTAAACGCTTTTCTGAGAAGAATTTCAGGCGATGATCGCAAACCTTGCTGTTTCGCAAGTCCACCACGCCGCGCGAACACCACAAGGGTTTCCTGTGTCTACAATAGGGTGCATGAACCGCACTCATTCTTCCGCCATCTCGCTGGAGCTGACCGGCGACAATCTCACGCTCGCCGACGCGCGCAGCATTCTGCACGGACAAATCACCGAACTCGGTGTGACATCGACTGCACGTCGTCGCGTCGAACAAGCTCGTCGTTGTATGCACGAATTGCTCTCCTGTGGTAAGACGCTCTACGGCGTCAACACCGGCTTCGGCAAGCTCGCCAGCCAGCGCATCGAGCCGCATGAAGTGCTCGCCTTGCAGGAGAACCTGCTGCGCAGCCACGCCGTCGGCATGGGACCGCTGCTGAGCATCGGTGTCAGCCGGCTCGCTCTCGCCTTGCGCATTCAGGCGCTGGTGAAGGGCCATTCCGGTGTGACGGTGGAATTGATCGATCAGCTTGTCGAGATGTACAACCGTGGCGTGGTGCCGGCGATTCCGGAGCAAGGCAGCGTCGGCGCGTCCGGCGATCTCGCTCCCTTGGCTCATCTGGCCCTCGTCGTCATGGGCGAGGGACACGCCTTTGTCATCCCGCCGTCATCACGGGATAACGGCCGCAAAGCCATGAGCGGGCGGGCTGCCCTGCGGCGCGTGCATTTGAAGCCGTATCGCTTGCAAGCCAAGGAGGGAATATCGCTCATCAACGGCACGCAAATCAGCACGGCCCTTCTCGCCGAAGCGCTGGTGAGGGCCGAGCAGTTGGCTCGCATCGCCGACATTGCCGGGGCGATGACCGTGGAGGCGACGAAAAGTTCGCAGCGCCCGTTCGATCCGCGCATTCAGGCGATCCGCCCACACCCCGGCCAGGCCGCTTGCGCCGCCAATTTGCTCCGCCTGCTCGCCGACAGTGCCATCATGGAATCGCACGCGAACTGCTCCAAGGTGCAAGACGCCTACAGCATGCGCTGCATGCCGCAAGTCCACGGCTCGCTGCGCGATGCTCTCGCATTCGTGACCGCCACGGTCGAGCGTGAGATGAACTCGGCCACCGATAACCCGCTCGTCTTCCCCGATACGGGCGAAGTCGTTTCCGGCGGCAATTTCCACGCTCAACCCATCGCCCTCGCCGCCGATTTGCTCTGCGCCGCGATTACCGACCTCGGCAGCATCAGCGAGCGCCGCGTCGAGAACCTGGTCAATCCCGACCTGAGCGGGCTGCCGGGTTTCTTGACGCCGCACCCCGGATTGAATTCCGGCATGATGCTCGTGCAAGTCCTCGCCGCCGCCCTCGTTTCGGAAAACAAAGCGCTGTCGTTCCCGGCCAGCGTCGATTCGATCCCGACCTCGGCCAATCGTGAGGACCACGTATCGATGTCCACCGGAGCCGCGCGTAAGTGTCGCCAGGCTGTCACCAACACCACGCGCGTCCTCGCTTGCGAGCTGCTGTGCGCCGCCCAGGGATTGGAGTTTCATCAAGGATTGCGACCGGGCCGCGGCGTCGAAGCGGCTTATCGGCACATCCGCACTCACGTCCGACCGCTGGGACGCGATCGCACGCTGCACCGCGATCTCGAAGCGGTTGAGCGTTTGATCCGTTCGGGAAGTTTGCTGCTGGCGGTGGAGAATGTCTGTGGTACACTGGGATAGATGCGATCTCCGTTAAGCCGGGATGGACACATTGGGACGCCAGACGTAGATTACCATCCCAGAGAGATGCCGGGATGGAGACATTTCTGTTGGGAAAGGATTCCCTCCATGCTACAATTAGGAACGACCTCCGTGAGTGGTTTCGACCCTGCTCAAAATGTCCGCATTATCCGTGAGCCTGCTGTTTATCTGGTCGGTCGCCAAATCGTCGATGATTCGGTTGTCGATCGCTTTCTCGCGGATCACGGCGTCCGCTGGCAGACGGATACCGAAGTCGCTGGCGAGCATTTGGTCGAAGTGGCGGGGCGCATCTGTTATATGAGCTTCGCGAAACCCCGTCCCGGCGGCAACAAAACGTATCTGGAGCACATTTTGGAGGTCGGTCACGGCTCCGTCCTCGAACACGCGGCCTGGAATTTCGTGTTCACCGGATGCAGTCGATCGTTGACGCATGAGCTAGTCCGACACAGGGCAGGATGGGCTTATTCCCAGCTAAGTCAACGTTACGTCGATGAGTCCATCGCCGAGTATGTCGAACCCGATGTGATCGCCGGCGATCCGCAGCTGCACGCTCTCTGGCTGGAAGCCGTCGCCCATGCTCACCAGGCATACGTTAAATTAGTTGAAAAATTATCCGAACATTATAAGGAGGAGCCGGACAAGACATTGCGGCGCAAATTGGCTCGGCAGGCCGCACGCAGTGTGCTGCCCAACGCAACCGAGACGAAGATTTTCGTCACCGCTAACGCCCGCGCTTTGCGGCATTTCATCGAGATGCGGGGCAGCCGCCACGCCGAGGTCGAGATTCGAAAGCTAGCCGTCAAAGTGCTACAAATTATGCAAACGGAAGCACCGCACTTGTTCAGCGATTACCAACTCGTGCCCCTGCCCGACGGCACCTTCGAGGCGGACACGCCTCATCGCAAAGTTTAAACCAGTTTTCAGTGTTCAGTTTTCAGTGTTCAGTAAAGAACTGCTTGCTTTTCTGAACACTGAAAACTGAACACTGAAAACTTCTTGACGAGATTCTCATGGTCCGCGACGAGCATTCGATTCAAGGTGTTCTCGAACTACACCCCAAGGGTTTCGGCTTTTTACGCAACGCCGCGCGCAACTACACGGCCCAGCAAGCCGATCCGTATGTGCCCGCGCCGCTCATCCAGCGTCTGGGACTGCGGGAGGGCTTACTGTTGACCGGGCCTGTGGAGTCAGGTCGGTCTAACGGGCATGCTCGTCAGAAAGGCGGCGGAGGCCCACGGCTGGCTCGCATCGAGCAGATCGAAGGCCAACCGCCCGAACAATTCCGCCGGCGCAATTTCGACGATCTCACTCCCATCGACCCGCACCAGCACATCCGCCTCGAAACCGCCCGCGAGCCGCTGACCACGCGCGTCATGGATTTGCTCACGCCGATCGGCAAAGGGCAGCGCGGCCTGATCGTGGCCCCGCCGCGCACCGGCAAGACCATCCTGTTGCAGCACATCGCCCAGGCCGTCTCCGCGAATCATCCGGAGATGCACCTGATCATGCTCCTCGTTGATGAACGGCCCGAAGAAGTAACGGAGATGCGCCGCACGATCCGCGGCGAAGTCATCGCCAGCAGCAACGACCGCGATTCGCAGAGCCATGTCCGCTGCGCCGAGCTATGCGTCGAGCGGGCCAAGCGTCTGGCTGAACAAGGACAGCAAGTTTTCGTGCTGCTCGACAGTCTGACCCGGCTGGCGCGGGCGTACAACAAAAACGTCAACAACAGCGGCCGAACCATGTCCGGCGGCGTGGACATCCGCGCTCTGGAAGTGCCGAAGCGCCTGTTCGGTTCAGCCCGTGTTTTTGAGGAGGGCGGCTCGCTGACGGTCATGGGCACGGCCCTGATCGAGACCGGCAGCCGGATGGATGAGGTCATTTTCCAGGAGTTCAAGGGCACTGGGAACATGGAATTGGTGCTCGATCGCCGCCTGGCCGACCGCCGCGTCTTCCCGGCCATCGACATCAGCCAATCCGGCACGCGCAAGGAGGAACGCTTGCTGCCGCCGGAAGTTTTGCAGCGCGTAACACTGCTGCGCCGCACGCTGGTGCAGATGAAGCCCATCGAGGCGATGGAAATGCTGGTCAAGAAACTGGGTGACTACTCATCCAACGCCGCTTTCCTCGACCGCATCGCCGTCCCAGCACGGCCCTAGGCAAACAACCGGCCTAGCGCCTGAGTTCGAGCTTTATTTCCTCTTGCCCTTCCTTTACCTCGATCTTCAACGGTGAGTGGCTGACGGAACTGTATTTCGCCGGGATAGGACGATTGCCCAGCTTCGCTCGGAAGTTGGCGAGTTCTCGCGTGCTCCGCGAGTTTCGCAACTCCTCCGGGAGAGACGGCTCGGTGACGAGGACGATGTGTTCTCCGGCGACCGCCCCCGGCTGGCCCTGATACGCACAGGTCAGAGTAAATTGGCCGTTCTCGTCCGTAACGGCCGTCGAGGTGGATTCCGCGCCGAAGGTGTCCAACTGCGGTACAAACGTGACCGCCGCCTTGGGCAGCGGTTTACCGTTAAGCAGAACCGATCCTCGCACGGGAACAAGCGGAGGCAGCCGTTTCCCGCATCCGGCCAAAGGCGCCAGAGCGCTCAGCCCAATCAAGACAAGAATCACGATGCGGCGAGACATTTTTGCGCTCCAGGGATTACAGAGAACCACCGGCCTCGGCGCCCGCAAAGCTTACTGCCTTGCGGGCGCTGTGGGTTGGTCAAAAAGATCGCGCCTCTTTAGTAGTCCCCTGGTATCACCTCGCCGTTAGACCGTGTCGTCAGGTACTGAAGGGTCAGCAATTGTTGGCCGGTGCCGGCGAGAGTCAAGAAATGAACCGAGCCATCCCCGAACGCCGCGTTGCACCCGCCGGTGTGTTGCGATCCCATGGCCACGATGCGCTCATCGCAGTATTTATTGTCCGCGCAGCCGGAGTAGTTGATGGGCACGAAGCTGCTGAGGCAATAATCCTCCATCGAGTTCCAGCCGCACCAGGCCCAGCCGCCCACGCCCTGGATGGCTTGATTGGCTTTGGCATAGTTCACGGCATTCGTCATGGGGCCGATGTAGGTTCTTTCGGAGAAGAAGATGGTATTGCTCATCCCGTCGGTAACGGCGCCGATCGTCGTCGTGCTGTTGATGTAGAAAACGCCATCGTAGGCGTACTTTAAGTCGCCGCCGTAATCTTCCTGTGTCCCCTGGATGCACCCGTAGTTCGTGATGCCGAACGTGGAGGTGTGGTAGACCTGGGTGTGTTGCGCCCACGGTTCGGAGGGGCAGAGCAGCAGCGAGACAACCTGCGAACCAGGGGACAACATCGGATTGGAAGCCGTTGCGGTCGCGGTGTAGGCGTACTGGGCCAAGGGACTGGTAAAGCCGTTCGATAAATTCGACATCGCATTCGACAAGTTCCCTTGTTCCATGAACGGGAACATAGCCGCCCAAATGCTGTAAAACTTGCCGGGATCCGGCTCGCGGCTCGGCGCCCCGCCGATCACGATAGGCGGATCGGTCGGATACAAATCTTGACCACTGGTGCCCACGACCACGTTCAAAGCAGAAGGAAAGCGTCGATAGGTCGATTCATAATTGGCGTTGGCCAGGGCAATCTGCTTGAGATTGTTTTGGCACTTCATGCGTGCGGCGGCCTCGCGCACCTTCTGCACGGCCGGCAGAAGCAAGCCGATGAGGATCGCGATGATGGCGATCACGACCAACAACTCGATCAGCGTGAAACCTCGGCGTTTCATGGCGACTCTCCTTGGGATGGAGCATCTCGAAAAGAACGACAAACGAGACACCGCGCAATAAATAGTCGGGGCGCGTGAGGGTATGAAGACGGTATTATTAAGATTAAGTGAAGGGAAAAATCCATGAAAGGTGGTTCATTCGATTCCGCCGCAACATTTCTCTAGAATGAGATGAACAGAAAGAGATCGAGAGCCCAAGAAACCAACGCTCGATCTCATCACAAACCAAGGCAAAAGAGCAATTAAGGACATGGAAAAGACCCTTATCCTCCTCAAACCCGACTGCATCCATCGTCGCCTGGTCGGCAGCATCGTGCAGCGTTTCGAGCAAAAGGGGCTGCGCCTGGCGGGATTAAAGCTGGTGCAAGTCAACCGCGGCCTGGCCGAGCAGCACTACGCGGTTCACAAGGGCAAGCCGTTTTACGAATCGCTCTTGAAATTCATCACCTCCGGTCCGACGATCGCACTGGTGCTGGAGGGGCGCGAGGCGGTAGCCGTGGCTCGCAACCTTATCGGTGCGACCGATGGAGCGAAGGCCTCGCCCGGTACCATTCGCGGCGATTTCGCCCTGAGCGTGCAAAACAATCTCATCCACGGCAGCGATAGTCCCGAAAATGCCGCCGCCGAAGTTGCGCTGTGGTTCAAACCAGAAGAGCTTGTCAGCTATCAACCCATTGATTCGCCGTGGATCGTAGGAGGATAAGGTTGTTGCTACCTGCGCTTTTTCTGTCATTTGTGTCTTTTTTATCTTTTTTGTCCTTTTCTTCGTCTTTTCTGTGATGAATTCTTTGGAGCTATGCACGTGACCAACCGTGAGCCGCGTAATCCGCTGTATCTGTTATTGCTTTTGGCCAGCTTGCTTTTCGTCGTTACGGCGCTGGCCTACGCTGTCGTGCCGACGCTGGAACAAAAAGCCAGAGACGCCGGCCAGCCACCGCCGTCCTCCGAGTTCCGCGACGCCCTGCGCAATGACGGCTGGCGCTGGCTGCTCTATGAAGTTGTCGCCGTGGTGGTCCTCAGTATCGCCAGCATGGCCGTCGATCGTCTACGGGGCTTGCAAAAATCGCCGGGCGACGTGACAATTCCACCAATGCAAAAGGAAAATCCATCTTCCTAGCTTTGGTGTGCCATGTCGAAACCCGCGCAACGCGCCGTCGAACTCCGCCGACTCATCGACCGCCATAACTACCTTTATTACGTCGAGGATCGGCCCGAAATCTCCGACAAGGAGTTCGATTTGCTCCTTAAGGAATTGGAGGAGTTGGAGGCCACCCACCCAGAGTTGATCACTCCCGATAGCCCGACGCGGCGCGTCGGCGGCCAACCCATCGACGCGTTCAAAACCGTGCATCATCGCGTGCCGATGTTATCCATCGGCAAGGCATTCAGCGCCGACGAGTTGCGCGAATTCGACGGCCGTGTCCGCAAGGCGCTCGGCAAGCAACCGATTAAATATGTGGTCGAGCTGAAGATCGACGGCGTGGCCGTATCACTGACATACACCGACGGCTTGCTGACATTGGGAGCGACGCGCGGCAGCGGCAAGGCCGGCGACGACATCACCGAGAATCTCAAGACCGTCCGCGGCGTGCCCCTGCGCTTACACACCGACAATCCGCCGGCGCACTTCGAGGCGCGCGGCGAAGTATACATGTCCAAGGCCGACTTCGCCCGGCTCAACGAGGAAGTCGCCGCCCGCGGCGAACAACGCTACGCCAACCCTCGCAACCTGACTTCCGGCTCGCTCAAACAGCTCGATTCCCGCCTCACGGCCAAGCGCCGCCTCCGCCTCTTCTCCTACTCGGTGGGCTACGTCGAAGGCATTACCATCAAGTCCCATCTCGACGCGCTCCAACTCCTGCGGCAGTTCGGCTTCCCGGTCAATCCCGCAATCCATTCGTTCGATTCGATGGAAGAGGTCATCGCCTATTGCGATAGCTGGTCGGAGAAGCGTTTCGATCTGCCCTATGAGACGGATGGCCTCGTTATCAAGGTGAACGACTTCGATCAGCAGCGGCGTCTGGGCACGACAAACAAGGAGCCGCGCTGGGCCGTGGCCTACAAGTTCGAGGCCGAACAAGCGATTACGAAGATACGCGAAATCCAAATTGATGTGGGTAAGGACGGCGTACTGACGCCTGTGGCCCTCTTCGATCCCCCGGTGCAGTTGTGCGGCACCACAGTTTCGCGGGCCACGCTGCATAACGCCGCCCAAGTTGAACAAAAAGACATCCGCGTCGGTGACAGCGTCATCGTTGTCAAGCGGGGCGAGATTATTCCCTATGTCGAGAAGGCGCTGCACGATGCCCGCGAAGGCAGCGAGAAAGTCTTCCATTTCCCCACGAAATGTCCGGTGTGTGGCGCACCGGCGGTGCGCGAGAACGATGCGCCGACGCCGCGCTGCACCGCCACCGCGACCTGCCCCGCCCAATTGCAGGGCCGAATCGAATCGTTCGCCAAGCGCGAACGCATGGACATCGAGGGAATCGGCGAAAAACTGGCCGAACAACTTGTCAGCAGCGGACTGGTCAAGACCGTGGCCGACCTGTATCGCTTGAAAAAAGATCAGTTGATGGACCTGGAACGCATGGGCGACCTTTCCGCGCAGAACCTGCTCGACGCCATCGAAGCCAGCAAAACCCGCGGTCTGGGCCGACTGCTCGCCGGCTTGAGCATCTACGGCGTCGGGGAAGCGATGGCCCCGCTCTTGGTGCAAGAGTTCCCGACTATCGACGCCTTGCAGTCCGCTTCCAAGGAAGAACTAGCCGGCGTCAAGGGCTTCGGCCCAAGGCGAGCCGAGAGCGTTTACAATTTCCTCCACGGACCCGGCAAGCAAATCATCCAGGATCTCCGCGATGCCGGCGTGAAGCTAACTGAGGATGTCAAACCGAAAGTCACCAGCGGTCCGCTCACGGGCAAAACCGTGGTTGTCACCGGCACGCTGCAAAATTACAGCCGTAAAGAAATCGAGGACATAATCGCCCTGCACGGCGGCAAGGCGACGAGCAGCGTCTCGAAAAAAACAAACTACGTCGTCGCCGGCGACGAAGCCGGCAGCAAGCTCGACAAGGCTCGCCAACTCGGCGTCAAAGTGCTGACGGAAGACGAATTCGAGAAACTAATCGGCGTAAAATGAGAAGAGATTCACCACGAAACACACGAAATACACGAAAAAAAGAAAAAGAAAGAAAAAAGCATCCTCAGCGACATGCAGCGTGCTTCTGACTCTTGATTTTTTTCTTTTTTTCTTTTTTCGTGTATTTCGTGTGTTTCGTGGTGAATCTCTTCTTCTTCAATCCGCGAATTGGGCGCCGCGGTCGGCCAAGCCGGCGCTGGCAGTGCTGACCTGGCGGATGCGCCTTTCCTTCACTTCATCGCTCAGGCGGTGGATTAGTTCCGCGATGGTCATGGCCCCGATGTCGCCGTCCACGCGGTCACGCACCGAGACGGTGCCCGCGGTTTGTTCCTTCTCGCCGACGACCAGCATATAGGGGATTTTCTCTAGCTGCGCCTCGCGGATCTTGTAGCCGATCTTCTCCGGCCGATAATCACCATGGACGCGGAAGCCGTGCGAACGCAGCTCGTTCTCGATGCGCTCGCCGTATTCGCGGAAACGCTCGCTGACCGGCATGATGCGCGCCTGTTCCGGAGCAAGCCATAAGGGGAACGCGCCGGCGAAATGCTCGATGAGAATGCCCACAAAGCGCTCCATCGAGCCGAAGGGGGCGCGGTGGATCATGACCGGCCGATGCGCCGCGTTGTCCTTGCCGATGTACTCCAGGCCAAAGCGCTCGGGCAGGTTGTAATCGAGCTGCACGGTGCCGAGCTGCCATTCTCGGCCAATGCAATCGCGCACCACGAAATCGGTTTTGGGACCGTAGAATGCCGCTTCGCCCTCCTCGGCGGTGTAATTCATGCCGCGCGACTTGACGAGGGAAAGCAGGGTTTGCTCGGCCTTCTCCCAGTTCTCTGCCTTGCCAACGTACTTGTCGCTCTTCGGATCGCGCAGACCGACACGGACGCGGTAATCGTTCAGCCCCAGGCTTTCGAGTACGAACAGGACAAGATCGAGATTGGCACTGAACTCCGCCTCGATTTGCTCCGGGGTGACGAACAGATGGGCGTCATCCTGAGTGAAGCCGCGCACGCGGGTCATGCCGGACAGTTCGCCGGTCTGCTCGAAGCGATAAACAGTGCCGAACTCGGCGAGGCGCACTGGCAGATCGCGGTAGCTGCGCGGCTCGGCCTTGTAAATCTGAATGTGGTGCGGGCAGTTCATGGGTTTAACAAGGTAGCCTTCCTGTCGGTTGAGCCAACCTTTCAGCGCTTCCGCTTTTTTCGCCTTGTCATTTCCCGCCGCCGCGTAATGTTGCAGCATCGCCGCCGGCTCGCCCGGAAGGTCGATCATGCTCTTGCCCGGCCCCTCCAGGATGCTAAGGAAAGATTTCTCAGCCTGCTCGCTCAACAGATCGGATTCCAGGAGCGACAGCCAGGTATCGACCATCTGGCCAAGCTGGTGCATGAAGAGAGGAGGATATTGGGCATCGCGATAGTAGGGGAAATGGCCGCTGGTACGATACAGCTCCAGCCGGCCGATGTGCGGAGTGTAAACCGGCTGATAGCCGCGCTTGAGCAACTCGTCCTTGATGAAAGTCTCCAGAATGCCGCGCACGGTCGCACCCTTTGGCATCCACAGAATCAGACCGCTGCCAACCGCCGGGCTGATGGTGAACAGCTTCAGCTGCTTGCCCAGGACGCGGTGATCGCGTTTCTTCGCCTCTTCGAGTTGATGCAAATACGCATCAAGATCCTTCTGGTTGAAAAAGGCAGTGCCATAGAGACGCTGAAGCTGTTTGCGACTGGCATCATTCTTCCAGTACGCGCCGGCGATGTTGAGGAGCTTGAACGCGCCGACCTTGCCGGCGTTGGGAATGTGTGGGCCGCGGCACAGATCAATGAACTCACCCTGACGGTAGAAGCTCAGGCTCGGATATTGCTTTAAATCATCGTCGATATGTTCAACCTTGTAACCTTGGCCGAGATCGCGCACCAATTCGCGGGCTTCGTTAGTCGGACGCTCGAAGCGCTCGAACGGCTCGGCCTCGGCGATGATCTTGCGCATCTCCTCCTCGATGCGTGGAAAATCTTCCTCGCGGATCGGAGTCGGCGAATCGATGTCGTAATAGAACCCATTTTCCAGCGCTGGGCCGAACGCAAGCTGAGCATCGGGAAACAAGCGCAACACGGCGCGAGCCATGATATGAGCGCTGCTGTGACGAAGCACAGCTAGTGCTTCTTTGTCGCGATCGGTGAGGATCTGGAAAGACAATTCGCCATTCCCATCACGCAATTCACCGTCGAGATCGACGACCTTGTCGTTGACTTTGGCAGCGACAGCAGCCTGAGCCAAACGTTTGCCGATGGACGCGGCCACATCGCGCGGCCGAGTGCCTTCGGGAACCTGACGAACCGAGCCGTCGGGAAGTTTAAGAGTCAGCATGGGATCCTCCAGACGTCGAGTCGAACGCACGCCCCTACAACGGGCCTGCTATCGACCAGACACGTGTACAACCCCCAGGGTTCAAAAGTGGGGTGAGGGTATCCTACCTGATGGAAGCGGTGGCGACGAGTTGCTTTTGATCGAACGTGAGTCCGAGCCGCGCACGCAGCGCAGCGGAGTAAGCGGCTGAAACGCGGCCGCTTACTCCGCTGCGCTGCGTGCGCGGCTCGGACAAGTGAACACCCTTGTCGCGCATTCGCATACACGGCCGACGGCGAATTTGCTATCACTATCGACACACCACGCCCGAACCTTGCGGAGACGCTTATCGGTATGAACGGTGATTTCACAACCCAAAAGGGGGATTTCACAGCCAAGGCCCGATTGTTGTGGATATCGGCTATCGCCGTCGGCATCGGCGCCTTATGCGCCGTGGTCGCCTTGGTGTTGCAACGGCTGATCTTTTTCTTCACCAACCTCTTCTATTATCAGCACCTTTCTTTTGCCCATGAACCGGAACTGTGGCGTCGAGCACAGTCGTTGGGACTCTGGGCCATCGTCATACCCATTCTGGGCGGGCTGATCATCGGCCTGTTGGCGCGGTATGGTTCCGAGCGCATCCGCGGGCACGGCATTCCCGAAGCTCTGGAGGCGATCCTCATTGGCCGCAGCCGCATGTCGCCGAAAGTGGCGATCCTCAAACCGCTGTCATCGGCCATCTCGATTGGTTCTGGCGGCCCGTTTGGCGCCGAAGGACCGATCATCATGACGGGCGGCGCCTGCGGCTCGATCATCGCACAAGTCTTCAACCTGACCGCCGCCGAGCGCAAGACCTTGCTGGTCGCCGGCGCCGCGGGGGGTATGACGGCGACATTCGGCACACCTGCCGCCGCCGTCTTGCTGGCGGTCGAGCTGTTGTTGTTCGAGTGGAAGCCGCGCAGCCTGTTTCCGGTGGCCGTGGCGTGCGCCATGGCCGTGGCGGTGCGACCGGGCCTGGGGCTGGAAGGCCCTCCGTTATTCCCGATCCCGCTGCATCCGGCGGTCAACATACTCGGCATGGGTTCAGCGGCCGTGGTCGGCGTGCTGGCCGGGATCTTCGCGTTGCTGCTCACATTGGCGGTCTACACCTGGGAGGATCTGTTCCACCGCCTGCCCTTCCACTGGATGTGGTGGCCGGCCCTCGGTGGACTCGCCATCGGCATCGGCGGCTATTTCCAGCCGCGCGCCCTCGGCGTCGGCTATGACATCATCGAGGACTTGCTGCGGGGCCAGTTCACTCTACAAACGCTCCTCTTGCTCATTGTCGTCAAGAGCTTTATTTGGTCGTGCTCGCTCGGTTCGGGCACCTCCGGCGGCGTGTTGGCGCCCTTGCTTATCATGGGCGGCGCCGTGGGATCACTCATATCACGCATCCTGCCCGGCCAGGATGCCTCGCTATGGGCCTTGGTCGGCATGGCGTCCATCATGGGCGGCACCATGCGCTCCCCGTTCACGGGCATCGTCTTCGCGCTGGAGTTAACCTGGGACATCAAGGTATTGCCGCCGTTGTTGATCGCCTCGTTCGTGGCCTACGCCTTCACGGTGCTGTTCATGAAGCGTTCAATCCTGACCGAGAAGGTGGCTCGCCGAGGCTACCACATTAGCCGCGAATACAGCGTCGATCCCCTGGAGCGCAGCAGCATCGGCGACGTGATGTCCCGGCAAGTTATCACCATCCCCGCCGCCATGCCGGTTGTCGAAGTTCTGAAACGCTACTTCTCCGGCGGCGGGTCGCAGCGTCATCAGGGCTATCCGGTGGTGGACGAGAAGGGCACAGTCCTTGGCGTCCTCACGCGCACGAACCTGCTGGAGGACTGGGTCGCTCGCGGGCTGAACCCCGACCTGGCATCGGACGTGGCGACCATGAACGTTATCATCGCCTACGACCTGATTCACCGAGCGCCGATCACCGCGTTCGCATGGGAGTCGTGTCGCACTGCGGCGGAGCGCATGGCGGAGGCAGGGGTTGGCCGAATGGTCGTGGTCGCGGATGATAACACGCAGAAGATGATCGGCATTGTCACGCGAAGCGATTTGCTGAAACCGCGTGCCCGAGAGGTAGAGGAGGAGATCAAGCGCGAGCGTTTCATCGGCGTGCGCGCGGTCGCCGCGGATGATGCGGAGGATTGAGATATTAGATCGCAGTGCCAAGGCGAGCGGGGTTGCGTAAGCGCCCCGAGTGATTGTCGCAGTGCCAAGGCGAGCGGGGTCGCGTAAGCGCCCCGAGTGATTGTCGCACTCGGGGCGCTTACGCGACCCCGCTCGCCTTGGCACTACGGCCTGGCAAAATCACTCGCCGACGTAGGGCATCAGCGCCATGAAGCGCGCCCGTTTGATAGCGTCTTTGACGGCGCGCTGGAAGGCAGCGCAGTTGCCGCTGCGCTTGCGGCTGAACAGCTTGCCCTGGCTGGTGCAGAGCTTTTTGAGGGTTTGCACATCCTTATAATCCACGAACGCGGGACGTGGACATCCTTCTTTCGTGCAGAACCGGCAGCGATTCTTCCTGCCCCGTCCAAGCTTCTTGCGAACCATGACTGTTAACGTCCTCTTATTTCGGTAAAAAATACGTCCGAATAGATGGAAGTATTACGATAGCGACAAAATACCCCGGCGTCAACGAGGACGAGTGCTTTGGGAGAATCGGCCATGCCTCCAGTTTCCCCCCGTATATGTGTCGTCGGTTCGTCGAACATGGACTTGACTTTCCGCACGTCTCGGTTGCCGCGTCCGGGCGAAACGCTGGCGGGGAAGGAGTTCCACATCGGCTTCGGCGGCAAGGGCGCCAACCAGGCGGTAATGGCCGCGCGCCTCGGCGCCAGCGTAACAATGGTTTCGCGCGTCGGCGGCGACGTCTTCGGCGAGCAAGTTCTTCGAAATTTTCAGCAGCATGGCATCGATACCACGCATGTACTGCGTGACGCTGACCGGCCGACCGGCACGGCGGCAATCATCGTCGAGGACAACGGACAGAACTGCATCCTGCTTGTGCCGGGAGCGAACGCCGCTCTGTCGCCGGAAGACGTGCGGCAGGCAGCAACGGTTCTTCGCGAGTGCGACGTGCTTCTATGCCAGCTGGAAGTGCCATTGGAGACGACGTTGGAGGCATTTCGTATTGTTCGGGCAGCGGGTGTAAGCACGGTTCTCAACCCCGCTCCCGCCGTGCCGCTGCCCGATGAATTGCTGCGATTAACCGACCTGTGTATCCCCAACGAAACCGAAGTGGAATTGCTAACGGGCCAGCGCGTCACAAACCTGGAGGAAGCGAGAGCAGCAGCACAAATCCTGCAACAGCGCGGGGCCGGCGCGGTGCTGGTGACGCTGGGCGAGCGAGGCGTCGTCGTCGCGGATGATGATTGGGAACATATCCCGGCCACGCCGGTCCGTGCGGTCGATGCTTCGGGAGCCGGCGATGCCTTTATCGGCAGTCTGGCCGTGTTTCTCCTGGAAGGACTGCCGCTGCAAGAGGCGGCGCGAAGTGCGAATCGAGTGGCGGCGATTTCGGTAACGCGGCCTGGCACGCAGGCATCCTTCCCGACACGACGAGAAATCGAAACATTACTTTCGGAATAGCGGGACTCACATTCAAGTGCCAGCATTCCTGCGGCCATCGCGTCGACGCCGCGAAGATGTAGCCAGCAATTCTTCCCAGCTATCCACGCGACTTACACGTTTGCCCAGTTCCTCCAACTGCTCCGCATCCTCAACGGCGTTGACAGCCGCTCTCGCAGCCTCGCTCGGCGGTCCAAGTTTGTCCTCGCCAATCAAAAACAGGAACCTCCGTGCCTCGGCCAAGCGGCCTTTTCTAAGGATCGCTTGATAAGTCGTGGATTCTTCCATACCCAGCACCTCCCGAAAGAGCATATCGGCGAATGCATCCGAATAACGCAATCCCAAAAGCAAGTAGGTCGCCGCCCAGAGATTCTCCACATGTTGACGCCGTCGCTCCCGGCTCAGGCGTTCTTTCATACGGTGAATCACATCCGGCAGCTGCGATACACCCACGTCGCTGATCGGCGCTAATGGCAGTGTGCCCAAGCCGCCGGAAAGTAGTTGATCCACCGGTAATTGCCACACTCGAAGTACACGATAACGCAGCAGAGTGAGTGACTCTTGACCGGGGAAACCTCGTTCAAACAAGCCCGTCAGTTGCGGCGAATCTGCCTCAGGTCGCAGAAGCACCGCCACGCTCAACACAAGACGATCGTGACGGTAATCCAACACTCCATTATACAGTCGCAAGCGCCGGGGCAGAATCGCTGAGTCATGTCCAGATTGAAAATCGAGATGCAGCAAATATTCGAGTCGAGCACGGACACGTAAGACCTTATCGACGGCCCCGCTAACCACGGTCGCCAAGTCGGTATCCTCAACTGTGACTCTTTTGCGTGGCAGGCCGAGAAGCGACAACCAATCGGCCGGCGATACCTCCACCAAGGTCTTCAGTGTAGGGTCGTAAGACGCGCTCATGCAGCCGCCTTGAAACATCAACAAATACTTATGTCATAATGTCCGGGATCAGCCGGCCATGCACATCGGTCAAACGGCGGTCAATACCGTTATGACGCACCGTCAGCTTTTCGTGATCGATGCCGAGCAAATGCAGAATGGTAGCGTGGACATCGTAGCAGTAGGTTGATTTCTTCGGATCGGCGGGCTTGTACGACCACTCATCGCTATCGCCGTAGCTGACGCCGCCTTTGACGCCGCCGCCGGCCAGCCAGTTGGTGAAGACAAATGGATTGTGATCGCGGCCCTTGCTGCCCTGGCTGCACGGCATGCGGCCAAACTCCGTCGTCCACAGCACAATCGTATCATCGAGCATGCCGCGCTGTTTGAGGTCCATCAACAGTGCCGCCGCGCCGACGGCGAGACCGCGGCCCAGCGGCCAATGATCGCGTTCGATGTCCTCATGCGAGTCCCAATTGCGGCGCGGAAAACCGTTGTCGGCACCGCTCCACACCTGCACGAAACGCACACCGCGCTCCAGAAGACGCCGCGCCACCAGGCAATTGCGGCTGAAATACTGAATCTCCGCCTTCTCGCTGATGCCCATTTGCAGCGGAATGTCGAGCGAATCGAGTCCGTACATCCGTAAGATGGGGGCGGGTTCCTTGGCGAGATCGAGCACTTCGGGAGCGCTCAACTGCATCCGGGCGGCCATCTCGTAGGACCGAATCCGGGCATCCAGACGTGAATCGCCGGGCCGCTCCGCCTCATGGCGGCGATTGAGCTTCGCCAGCGCCGCCTGCATGTCGGCGTCGCTTTTCGGCGTGACGAAACTGCCCTTCGGAGGAAACAGATCGGCGATGGGCGTTTTGGCGCTAGGGCGGACCATCGTCGCCTGATGCTCGGCGGGCAGGAAAGCAGCCCCCCAATTTTGTGGACCATTGGGCGGAAAGCCGCGCGGATCGGGCAGCACGACGAAAGCCGGCAAATTGTCGGTCAGCCGCCCGAGTCCGTAGCTGATCCAGGCGCCCATGCTGGGAAAGCCGGGCAGGACGAATCCGGTCGCCTGCATGAAGGTGGCCGGGCCGTGAACATTCGACTTCGCCACCATGTTGTGAATGAAGGCGATGTCATCGACACAAGAGCCGAGCGCCGCTACGCAATCATTGATCCATTTGCCGCACTGGCCGTAGCGCCGCCATTGCCACGGCGCTTTCATGGTCTGCCCGGGATTGGACTGAAACAGCTCGACTTTCTCGCCGGGATCCCACGGCTTGCCGTGATCGCGAATCAAACGCGGTTTATAGTCGAACGTATCACACTGACTGGCCGCGCCGGACATGAACAATTGCACGACGCGCTTGGCCTTCGGCTTGAAATGCGGAGCGGCCAGGAGTCCGTCGGCATCGAGCAAACTGGCCAAGGCGATACCACCCAGTCCGCCGCCGAAGTGCCAGAGGAAGCGCCGGCGATCGGGGCAGCGAATGCCGGCGTGGGTGTTGGGATTGCGGATCAAGTGGCTGTCTCCTCGCGGTCGTAGATTTCCATTTCCGGATCATCCCAACCCGCGCGCAATCCAGCCGCATGCAGCATCGCCTGCTGCTCAGTCCTCGGCAGGCGCTCCGGGGCAAGGAGCGCTTGCATGCGCTCGTATTCCTCCGCGCTGACGAGGACATAGATCTTCTTCGTCCGAGGATCGAAGACGCGAGGGAGATCCGTGTTCAAGTCCTGCCGCTGCTGTTCGGTCAGTTCGAACATGGCGTTTCTCCTTTTGCCTTGATCCTATCCATATGCGGGACGCTACCACAACATTGTTTTGCTGTTTTGCGTCGGTTAAACTGAGGGTATGGTTGAACAATCCTGTGATCCGCAGACCATCTTCCACTCCGCCTTGCCTGTCGGGACGTCCCTGATCGTGATCTTCGTCCCTAGCCAAGATCGCGACGGCCAGGCGATTGACCAGGATTATTGGGTGGATGAGGTTCTGACTACCTTGGGCCGTCTGTTCCGCGGTGCCACGGCCTATCCGCGTGGTCGAGGCGTGTGGCGCGATGACGCTAAAGGCGGGGTACTCTTGAAGGAGGAGCCGGTCATCGTTTTTTCCTATGTTTCAGGGGAATCCCTAACGACTGCCGCACTCGCCGAACTGTATCGCACGCTAAGCCGCATGGGACGGCAGGCCAATCAAGGGGAAATTGGTGTCGTGATCGATGGCAAATACTACGGCATCACGGAATATGTCGAGGAGTAATCCATGTTGACTGAAGAGGAAATCCGCCAAGCACTGCACGCGAGCCGGGTCGTGCCGTTGGCAGTAGCCAACCCGCACGGTCCACTCGGATTAGAGCAGCTAGCGGCCGCGGTTGCCGCACACCGCGAGCACACACCGGGCGACCCGCCAACAGATCGTGTCCGCCGGCCGATCGATTTGCCCGTGCAGACTTGGGAGAAACTCCAGGCTCTTGCCGCCGCGGCCTCCGAGACCGGGACTCCACCTATCAGCGCTGGCGAACTCGCGGCGGCCATTATCGAACAATACCTGGTCGATGCGGCTTCTACCTAACGGGGGTGGAAGCGATAAAACTATCGCGGCACCATTTCACCTCAGTGAAGAATCTGAGTATCCTAATCTCGTGCCAGATAGCTTAGATATTGAGTAACGGTTTATCGATCACCCCAAAAAGTGCAAAAGCCGAGCTTATCGGTCTTTTCTGAGTCGATCTATGTCCCATTAACCCCAAGCGGTTGTGAGGTCAAGTGCCAAATCATGCCCCGAAGCGCGAAGCGAACGACGGTGCGGCAGGCCATCCATCGCATGGTCAAACGGATCGTGGCGAAGTTTCAGCCGCAGCAAGTGATCCTGTTCGGATCGCAGGCGCGCGGCGACGCCACGGCGGACAGCGATGTGGACTTGCTGGTCGTCATGAATTTCGAGGGGACCGCTTTCGATAAAGGGCTGGAGATCCGACTAGCGCTTCACGATATTCTTATCCCTACAGACATCATCGTCACTCGCCCGGATGATTTTGCCTGGCGAAAAGACATTGTTGGTACGATTGAATGGCCGGCGGCGCGGGAAGGTAAGGTGCTCTATGCCCGTTCCTGAGGCCGCGACGCAGAGCGTCGCCGCCGTGCGTTCCCACGCGGAGCGTGGGAACGAGAGACTTACTCAATCCGCTATCCAATTAATCCACGAACGAAAACTCGTTAGTATTCAGAATCAACCGGCACATATTCGCCAATCCGTGCTTGCGCGCATAATCGAGTAACACGCGGCTCTCTTCCGCCATCGGTTCGCGGCCAAGCGCTAGCCGATACGCGGCGGACACTCGACTCGGTAAATCGCCACCCATCTTCTGGACCCGCCCCGCGAAATGTTCAGCCATCCGCAGCATGAACTTATCGTTGAGCAATGCCAACGCCTGGAGCGCCGTCAGCGATTCGTTGCGTTTCTCGACGCGCAGCGACGGATCGGGACAATCGAGTGTTTCCATAAACGGATCGGGCACCGAACGCACCAGGAAGCGGTACACGGAACGACGGTGGCCGGCCGGATCGTCGGGATTGTATTCCTCATACTTGTAGTGCGGCGAGTGATCGTCGAGGAAACCGAAGGTGCGGAAACCGGGTCCGTACATTTTAGGATCGAGCTTGCCGCTGATGGCCAGCACGGCGTCGCGGATCGATTCAGCGTCGAGACGGCGGCGATTCATACGCCACAGAAGATGATTGCCGCTGTCGATGCGAGCATAGGCGGGGTTGTCGATCGATACTTGCCGATAGGTTGCGCTGTTGACGATCAGGCGATGCAGGCGTTTGAGCGATTGACCGCTGTCGCGGAACTCGATGGCCAACCAATCGAGCAGTTCCGGATGCGAGGGCTTGCCGCCCATACGGCCGAAATCGTTGGGCGTGTCCACGAGTCCCTGTCCGAAATGATACAGCCAGACGCGATTGACAATCGAGCGCCACGTCAGTGGATTGTGCTCCTCGGTGATCCAGCGGGCCAGCGCAGCGCGGCGTTCGCCCTCCGGTCGATCGGCGAGCGGGAAGCGGCAAGGGAGACTGGCCACGCAAGCGACGGTGCCGGGGCCGACTTCGCGCACGGGGGTTTTCTCGCTGCCGCGCTTGAGGAGATAAATCGGCCGCGGCTTGCCCTTGGTCGGCGTGAAAGTGCCTGCTGGCGCGAAATGCGTGGCGGCGGCATACACCACGCCAGGCCGTCCCCCGGCGTCCTTGAACGGTCGATCGGCGCGGTCCACGGCGGCGAACACTGCTTGCAGGCCGTAGTAATCCTCCTGCGTTATTGGATCGAATTTGTGATCGTGGCAACGGGCGCACTGCACGGTCAAGCTAGTGAACGTGTTCATCACCGTGGCCACCATGTCGTCGCGGTCGAGATTGCGCGTGATCTTCTTGTCCAGCGTGCCCTCGCGCAATTCGACGTGGCCGACAAAGTCCCACGGACCCGCCGCAAGGAAGCCGAGACCGATGATGCCGTCCGAAGTATCCGGATAAAAAACATCACCGGCAATTTGCTCTTTTATGAATCGTGAATAGGGTCGATCCTCGTTGAAGGCACGGATGACGTAATCGCGGTAGGGCCAGGCGTTGGGACGCACCTTGTCTTTGTCGTAGCCGTGCGTGTCGCCGTAGTGGACCACGTCGAGCCAGTGGCGTGCCCATCGCTCGCCGTAGCGCGGCGAATCGAGCAATCGATCCACGAGTTTTTCGTAAGCGTTCGGCGAACGATCGCGAAGAAAAGCATCGATTTCCACAGGCGATGGGGGTAAGCCGAGCAGATCGAAAGACAGCCGCCGGATGAGCGTGCGGCGATCCGCCAGCTCGCTCGGCTTCATGCCCTGCTGTTCGAGACGGCGGAGGATGAACGCATCCACGGGCGTGCGTACCCAGCCGGGCGTCTGCACGATGGGAACAGCGGGGCGAGCCAGCGGTTGCAGCGACCACCATTTCTCGCCCGGATCCGAGCTGGCCTGGAGCGTGACATCCTTTGGCCAATTCGCTCCTTCCGTGATCCATTTTGCGAGCACGGCGACTTGCTCAGCCGTCAACGGCTTGGCCTTCTTCGGCATTTTCGGCTTCTCGCCGGAGACCATCGATAGAAGGAAACTTTCACCCGGTTTGCCGGCAACGACGACGGGGCCGCTGTCGCCGCCGGCCTGCATGTCCGCCGCGGTCGCCAACGACAATCCGCCGCGCTGCGATTTCTTGCCGTGACAGCGCAGACAGTGCTGCTCGAAGATCGGCGCAACCTGCTTGCGAAACCATGACTCATCCGCAGCCCTCGCGGATGACAGGGTGACAAGGTGACAGGGTGACGGGGTGAAAGGGTGACGGGGTGACAAGGTGACAAGGTGACAAGGTGACAAGGTGAAAAGCAGGGCCAAACTCCCTGCGATTTTCAGGTTGCATGGAGGTCGTGGCATTTCGTTTCTCCTCACCCCGTCACCCCGTCACCCCGTCACCCCGTCACCCTGTCACCCTGTCACCTTGTCATCCCCGGGTCGTTCCAGCAACTCCACGGCGGCGCGGAGGCCGCGATGGCTCTCGAAGAAGCGTTGGGCCAGGCTGTCCATCAGCGTGAGGAAGGAGAGCAACTCGTTGACGCGGCGGCGGCGGTCGGCGGCTTGGGGTTCCTCGGCGGAACCTCCCAGCGTTTCCGGCGAGAGACGTTCGCGGCATTGACGCAGCGTGTTCAGGATCGGATCGATCTCGCGTCGTTTGCGCTGGGCGGCGACCAATGTGAACATCTCCCAAACGTCGCTGAGCGATTCGTAGTAATCTCGGCGGTCGCCGCGCTTGTGGACGCGGCGGACCAGACCCCACTCGGCCAACTTGCTCAGGTTCATGCTGACGTTGCCGCGCGAGATGCTCAGGCGGGACATGATGTCGTCCATCGACAGGGCGGCGCCGGTTATGAAAAGCAGACCGTGGATCTCCGCCATGGTCGGACTGATGCCCCACAGCGAACTCATGCTCCGCCACAGCCCGATGAAATCTTCTTCAACGCGATCCAGCGTCCGCGCCAGATCAGCCCGCTGAGTTTTCATGCGTTTTAGCTCCTTCAAAAAGGGATGAAAGCATGGTAACTTGAGGGAGCAAGCCAATCAAGGGGCAGAGGGCGACTATCCCTTGACGCCTGGTTCTCGTTCCCACGCTCCTGCGTGGGAATGCACGTCCGGCCGCTCTGCGGCCCGACTCTCGCTGCTCGGTGGGACAGGCCACGACGCGGAGCGTCGCCAACGTGCGTTCCCATGCAGGAGCGTGGGAACGAGAACCAACTTGAGCCTGTCCCTTGACCTCGATGCTCCTTGGGGTAAATTCAACGTATCTTCCTTCGTTCCTCTGGCCGGGCTGATCATGTCGTATCATGTGCGTGTGAAAATCTGCGGTGTAACCACGGAATTGGACGCCCGGCAGGCGGCGCTGCTGGGTGCCGATGCCATCGGACTGAATTTTTACGAAAGCTCGCCTCGCTACGTAGGAGAGGCAACTGCCCAGCTCATCTTGCGAGAACTGCCGCCTTTCGTCGCCGCTGCCGGCATCTTCGTCGATAAGCCCATGCGGACGGTGTTCGAACGCCTTGCTTTTTTTCCGCGCATTCGCATCATTCAATGGCACGGCAAAGACCGCGAGCTGTGCGAGTGCCTCCCCTATCATCTAATCGCGGCCTTTCCGGTGCGCGACGCGGCCAGTTTGCAGGCAGTTCAGCGTTATCTCGACGCCTGCCAAGTTGCAGGCCGTCTGCCGTCGGCGCTGCTGCTCGATGGTCATGCGCCCGGCCAACACGGCGGCACGGGCCGGACGGCGCCCTGGCATTTGCTGGAATCATTTCGGCCCGGCGTTCCCATTATCCTCGCAGGCGGACTGACGGAGGATAACATCGCCGAAGCCATCCGCATCGTCCGGCCCTACGGCGTCGATGTGGCCAGCGGCGTCGAAAGCGCGCCGGGGCGCAAGGATGCGGAGAAGATGCGTCGCTTTCTCGCCAATGCCCGCGAGGCGGCGGCGCGGCTGTCGTAGAGCTGGATTTCAGTTCTATCTTTCTTCAAATGTCGGCAATCCCTGCAAATCTTGCGACCAGGCAATCCTCTGTGTTCTGAGCGAGGAATAGAGTGAACATCATCCCCGCAACTTGTCCGGCATGGACTTACCGATCATGCTCGGTATTCCTTGCGGGCAATTCGACGATGCGGTATGATCATTGCGATGGATGAACACGTTTTCTTGCCAAGATAACCTCTACCTCTGCCGACCGCCTCATTAGATGTTATAACCAGTTATTCAAATGCGAGGAGAACCCGAATGCGCGCGTTGCTTCGGCGTGGTTTCACCCTGATTGAGCTGTTGGTCGTCATCGCCATCATCGCCATTCTCATTGGCCTGCTGCTGCCGGCCGTGCAGAAGGTGCGCGAAGCCGCCGCCCGCGCCCAATGTCAGAACAATCTCAAGCAAGTTGTGCTGGCGCTGCACAACTGCTCCGATACCAACCAGACCAAAATGCCCCCCGGCATAGGCGGCTATCCGACAGTTGCTACTTCTCCCTCGGCACGAGGAAACAGCTCGTATGGCGGCGCGCTCTTCTACCTCTTGCCCTACATCGAGCAGCAGAACCTCTACAACTGGTGCGCACTCGCGAACGGGACCGGCTATGATCCGGAGCGGGGTGCCAACGGACTGATACACCAGACGGTGAAAACGTACGTCTGTCCTTCGGATCCCACGTTTGGCAACGGTTTGGCGGGAGGTTGGGCTGCTGTAGGCAGCTACGTCTTCAATGGCATGATCTTCCAGTCCGATTGGATCGGCTATTCGAACTTTCCCGCCAGCATCACGGATGGCACATCCAACACCATCTTTTTCACCGAAACCTACTCTTTGGGCACTTCCTCGGGGAATTTTCAGCCGAACCTATGGTGGTGGGACTACAATGGTTTCGAGACCCCGACAAACACCCAATTCTACACCGATTGCGGTGGTTTTAACTATTTCGGAACAGCCTTCACGCCTCTTATCATGCCTTCGGCGCAATACTGCCTGACAACCACGGCGACTCAAGCTACCTGGGGCGGAATTTTCAGTGTTTGCTCATGCCGGGCCATCTCGCCGCACACAGCCGGGACCAACGTGGGCATGGGGGACGGCAGCGTCCGTTTCTTGGCCCAGGGCATCAGCGGAGCCACCTGGTTCGCCGCCTGCACGCCGAATTATGGCGATATTCTCGGTTCGGATTGGTGACAACAGACTCGAACAAGAAAGCTTGAAGCGTAAGCGAAGAAACGCCTTCGCCTACATTTCAGACTCGGATACGGATCCGTGATTCGATCCGCGAGTGCCCCATGAGATGCTTCATGAATTTATTCTGTACGCCGTCCCTCCGCCTGGCTTGCTGCTGTTTGTCGATCGGCCGGGAGGACGGGTGACGTTTTCTAATTCCCCTTGACGTTCTTTCCTCTCTTGAACAACAATTAACGACTCTTAGAAAAGCACTGCGGACCAAGGCCGATGCTCTTGTATATCGCGGCTTGTTCGCGGCCCGGAATTTATTTCACGAAACCCTAGTAAAATGGAGTGGCGATGACCACGGCGACCAAACCGCGTTATGATGTGAACGATCTTAAACTCTCTCCGCAGGGCAAAAAACGCATCCTGTGGGCCGACGGCGATATGCCGGTACTGGCGCGTATCCGCGAACGGTTTGCCAAGGACAAGCCGTTGGCCGGCCTGCGCATGTCGGCTTGTCTGCACGTCACCTGCGAGACGGCCAACCTGATTCGCACACTGCAAGCCGGCGGCGCGGACGTGGTATTGATCGCCTCCAATCCACTCAGCACCCAAGACGATGTCGCCGCCAGTCTGGTGCAGGACTTCGGCATTGCCGTTCACGCCATCCGCGGCGAGGACAACGACACCTATTACAAGCATATCGTCGCCGCCCTGGCGCATGAGCCGCACGTCACCATGGATGACGGCGCCGATCTGGTCTCGGCCATGATTTTCGTGGCCCTGGAGCGGCTCGATGACGTGCATCCGCAGGTGCGAGCATGGGCGCAGCAATTGCCGCCGGCCGAGCGGCAACGGCTCATTTCCCAAATCGCCGGCAGCATGGAAGAGACGACCACCGGCGTCAATCGCCTCCGCGCCATGGAGCGTGATGGCGTGCTGCGTTTCCCCGTCATCGCCGTCAACGACGCCCAGACCAAGCACTTTTTCGACAATCGCTACGGCACCGGCCAAAGCACCATCGACGGCATCATCCGTGCGACGAATGTGCTGTTGGCGGGACGCAAAGTGGTGGTGTGCGGCTACGGCTGGTGCGGCAAGGGCGTGGCCCTGCGAGCGCGCGGCCTCGGCAGCAACGTCATCGTCACCGAGGTCGATCCGATCCGCGCACTGGAAGCGGCAATGGACGGCTTCCAGGTCATGCCGTTGCTGGATGCCGCTGCTATCGGCGATGTCTTCATCACCGTCACCGGCAATGCCCACATCATTCGCCGCGAGCATTTCCTGAAAATGAAAGATGGCGCCCTTGTCGCCAACAGTGGACATTTCGACGTGGAAATTGACATTCCGGCCCTGCGCGGCGAATGCGAGAGCGTTACGACCAACGTGCGGACCAACGTGGATGAATACAAGCTCAAGAAGGGAGCGCGGATTTATCTACTCGGTCAAGGCCGGCTGGTCAACTTGGCCGCCGCCGAAGGACATCCACCCAGCGTCATGGACATGAGCTTCGCCACGCAGGCCCTGGCCACCGAGTATTGCGTTCGCAACAAGGGCAAGCTGTCGCCGGCCGTGCATACCGTGCCCGCGGAAGTCGAGGAGTTCGTAGCCCGCCACAAACTGGAGTCGATGGGCATTCAAATCGACGAACTGACTTCGCAGCAGCGCAAATACATGAGCGGCTGGGAGCAGGGTACTTGATCCCGTTCGAGCCGCGGACGTAGAGCCGCGACCGTAAGGGAGCGGAGAACTAACCGCTCCCTTACGGTCGCGGCTCTACGTGCGCATCTCGGGGATCATTAACTTCCTCGATCGGCTTTTTCAAGCCCCTTCGCTCAGAAGCATGGGATGATGGCGGATGATTTCCCCTTCGATGAGATAAACCACATCCTCGGCGATATTGGTGGCGTGATCGGCGATGCGTTCTAGCTGGCGCACGGCCGAGAAAAACGCCAGGAGCGCCGGCACTTGCTCCGGCGAACCCTGCATGTAACGGATCAGCTCAGCGATGATTTCTCGATTATAGCGATCCACTTCGTCATCTATACGGATGACGCGCCGCGCCTGCTCGGCATCGAGCATGACGAAGGCGTCGAGACTCTGGCGAACCATGAATGTGGTCAGGTCGGTCATGCCCTGAAGTTTTTCCGGCACGGCGATACGCGGCAATTCGGCCAGGCTAAGGGCGCGCTCGGCGATATTGACGGATAGATCGGCCATGCGCTCCAGGTCGGTGTTGATCTTGAGTGCCGCGATGATGCGGCGCAGATCGACGGCGACCGGCTGATGCAGGGCGAGCATTTTCAGACATTCATTCTCGATTTGATTTTCTTCCTGATCGATGGCCGAATCGCCGGCGACGACTTCGCGGGCCAGAGAAGGATTGCGTTCCTGAAGCGAGCGTGTGCCCTTGAAGATGGCTTCCTCGACGGAAGCGGCCAGTGCCATGAGATGGCGTTGTAAATTGTCCAGGTCGCGCTCCCAGTGCTTCGACATCTCTGGCACCCCCCCATGAGGAACCGCGGATCTTCCCCTTAAATCAGCTTACCCCGACTCTTCGTTTGGGAGCAATGGCGAACGGGCAGCATCCGCGGATCGCGACCGTTGGCCACAATTCGAGATCATTTTTTGGCCGGCTCGCGCAAACGATCGAGCGAGATCAAAAGCGCGGTGCCGTCGGTCAGCGAGGTGAACATGCGGCCGGGGCCAAAGGGCACCGGCGTGGCCACCGGCGCGGCGCTGGTACGCAGTTTATAACCGCGGCCTGTCGGCTCTCCCGTGTTCGGATCGATACCCACGTAACGACCGGACTGCAAGGCAGCCACTAGCATATCGCCGATTCGTTGGGGATGGCCGATGATCGCTGATCCGTCGGTGGGATAAGTCCATAGCGGATCCTTTTTCTGCGGATCAAGCCAGAGCAGGCGTCGTCCATCCAGCACGCAGCCGATCCGCCAGCCGCCCTTCGGCTCCGATTGGACGAAAGGCCCAGCCGTGAGATCGCCCGGGAGTTTCCAGAAGTTTTCGTGCGCTTTCAGCGAGCCATCCGGCTGCAAGATGTACAGACGAAGCACGCCGGAGGAATCGGCGACAGCCACGCCCGGTTGTTGATCGGACACGGCCGGGACCAACACGGGCGGCGCGGCCACGAGATGTTCGAGTTGCAGGCCGGGTTCGCCTTCCTTCGGCAAAGGCCGATAAATATCCTTATCCGACGGCCATTCCCATACGCTGATTCCACGGCTTCCATCGGTGGCCAGGAAACGATCACCGCCGAGGGCCAGCATACTGCAAGAAGTGGTGGTCGGCGCCCGCGACACGCGCCATCTGTCTCCGGGCAGAAGCTTACCCTCTTTCAAGGAGACTCGCACGAAATTCCCGTCGGTCATCGGCATCAACAGATGTGGACCAACCACGATCGGCGGGCCGGCCGGTGTGAGGATGCTGTCATCGGCCGATGACAGCAGCGATATCTGATAGGGCTTGACTTCCAGCTCTCGTCTATCGCCGCTCCACTCGATATGACGGACGATCAGCCATTGGCCATCGCCCGGAGCGGCAACCTCGTAGGCGGAGCGGCCGTCGGGGGCCAGCAACAGCCGCGGCGGTACACGCGGATTCTCTGCCAGCGCGGGCGCTTCCGAAAGAGCACGCGGCAGCTTCGGCTGCAACGGATCCAGCACGAACAGTCCGCCTCCTTGATCGAGCGCCAGCAGCAGCGGCGAGCCGCCTCCTGGCGGCGTCAACACCAACGGCTCCCCCTGGCAGACCAACCCAAGCTGCCGCTGCCAGAGGACTTTCCCTTCCTCATCCACAGCCGAGGCCAGGCACGTCGGCTGCTCGAGCGCTTGCGTCACCAAGTAAAATGTCGAGCTTCCCGTATTCCGGTCCTCTAGCCGCTGAGCCTCGTGCAACGGCGAACCGAGCTTCAAAGGCTCCTTCCACCCCGGCTTCGCCTGCGGTCCTGTCTCTTCCTTCCAGCCCAGATGTATCTGTTGCAACTGTCCGTGCGCCAGCACCCACAGATCATCACCCTGCATATGGATCACCTGCGCGCGGCCTCGCTCACGCGACCGCGCCAGTTTGCTCGGCAAGAAGGGCGAGAGATCCAATCCTCCCTGCTGGAGCAGCGGAAAGAGCGCCTGATCTTTATTGCCCATTTGCTGAATACCGAACAAGCCGAGGTTGCCGGCGTCGCTGAGGACCGCCAGTTTCTCGCCGTCCTCTTTCGGTTCAAACCAGGTCCAGCCGGGCATCCGCGGCGGCGGCTCCAGAGTCACGGGGGCCGCGTGCCGATCCTGCAAGGGCAGCTCGAACACCTTGAGCTGCATGGAATCGAGGCCGTTCGTCTGGTTGAGAATTAGATAGCTTGGTGAATTCTCGCCCTCCGAAGGAGCAATAATCACCGGTTCGCTACGCAAAGAGCCGCTGGGATGGCGATCGTAAAGGATGTTCACGCAGCGGCGCTTCGTGGGGTCGGGATCCACATCTAAAACGTAGATGCAGGAATCATCCGCGGGGAAATAGATCCGGCTGGTATCGCCTTCGCGCGTGCCGCCGCGGGTCAGGGGTTGGCCCAGGAACCAACGGCCAAGCAATTGGCCGCGCGACAATTCGATCTCGTGAACCCGACCCGAGTAATCGGCCAGGTAGGCGCGCTGGTCAATGATGACGGGGCGTCCCAGCACCGGCTGGCCGACGTGATATTCCCACAGAGCATCTTCCTTGCCATCGACGGGTAGGGCGGACAGCGTCTGCGTATCGGCCGACAGAACCAAGAACAATTCCGGGCTGGATGCTGTCTGCGGCACCCGAATCGGCAGCACCGTCGTGTCGGGTCCGACCCGTTTCGCCCATTTCAGCTCGCCATTGCTCTTTTTTAGAGCGTAGAGCACGCCGCGGACCAGGGCCAACACGACCGGATCGTTCGACTTCGCCTGGCCGGGCGCGGCCGTCGGCAAGAGAGAAGCAAACCACAATGTCTCCGCGTCGTCCTCGGCGTGCTCGGGAGGCGGAGCAACGGCTCCCTTGTTGGGTTTATAAACGACGCTCTCCAGATGGGCGTCATACAGTTTTGCGATCGCGCCCTGGGCTTCCTGGCCGATCCCCGGCAATTCACGCTCCATCGACGCCACTACGGACTCGGAGCGTTTGATGGCGTCCATCCAGGTTTCGCCCTTTTGTCTGCGGATCTGGGCAAGCACTTCGCGGCGTTTGCGCGCGATCTCTACCGCTTTGCGAACCTGGCCGAGTTCGGCGTCGATCTGCTCGGAGTCCGCCTTCGACAGCGCGCCGTCAAGTCCGGCCACTAACCGCCGCAACTGCTCGATGCGTTCGGCGTCCTTCAGGGGCTTTTCATCCGCCGGGTTGGCATTGCGCGAGGCGAAGGTCTTCGTCAACTTGATCAACCGTTGCCCAGCATCATGGGCATGTTCAATCATTAAAGGATCTTTTTTGTGATCCTTTACGAATTCCTCGAACTGAGCGACGGCAGCGGGCACGTCGGCGTCGGGATCGTTGGCCATGCTCGATACGGTGGACCAATCGGCCATGAATCGCCATTCATCACGGTGTTCGCTATTGGGAAACTTTTTAAGAAGCTCGCCATATTTCTCGGCGGCGTTGCTGAATGAGCCTTGACTGTGCAATTCGCGGGCTTCGCCGGAAAGCCTCTCCTCGTTATGAACCCATGTCATCCAGGCCCACGTACCACCGATGCCGAACGCGCAGACCACCAAAACAAGCAAGCCAGTGATGAGAAGTTTGACCCGACGCATGCTCACGGGCGGCTGATGGGTTTCGCTCGCTTCGGTCGCTTGCTGAGGTTGTGTGTCTTGTGTCTCGTCTGCGGGACCGCGGCGCACCGGCGGCGGCTGCCACACGCCCGGCGGAAGCTCGCGCGGCTGGTCCGACTTTTCCGGCGTGAGGGCCGGCATTTGCTGCGTTTCCGCCGCGGGGCGTTCGAGAGGACGAAGCGGCTGCGTCGGCGCGGTCGCCTCCTGCCCCGCCGGTCTTCGTTGTGTTTCCGCCGCGGGGCGTTCGAGAGGACGAATCTGCTGCGTCGGCGCGGCCGGCGCAGACTTCTCCGCCGATCTTTGCGGAGCGCGAACCGGCGGAGCATTCTGCCACCACGGCGCCACGGTAGCCGGCGGAGTTATGGCCGGAGAACGTGCCGCCGGCGCCTGCTTCTCGCTCCCAATCCCTGGTTGGGAACGCGGGGGAGGGGCTGCTTGCCACCAATCGCCCTCGATGGGTTGGCCCGTTGTCTCCGGCGCCACGGGCGCCACAGGCAACACCTCCGAAACATGCTTCCCGGTCCCGCTGGGTTCGACCGACGGAGCCGCCTGTTCCGACGGGAGAATCGGCACCAAGTCGCCCACGGTTCCAGAGAGTTGGCCACCGCCGCCGTGCGGCCGAGGCGGCGGCGTCGCGGCCGGCGGTTCAGGTGGAGGAACGTCCTTGGGGACGGTGAAAATCTTTCTGCACGCCGCGTTGGGGCAACGCACAAGCTGGCCGCGCAGAGTCGCCTGCACCTGATAGGCAGACCGGCAGAAGGGACATAAAGCGGTGATATGCACGATGGAATCCCGCGCGACGATGAAATCACTTAAAAGTCTATCTTACGCGATGGACAGCACGTGAGGAATCCTCTTTCGCAAGGGAAGTCGAAATCGGACCCGTCGTGGTTGCTCTTCTCCGCGCGGCCGAGCGGAAGATTTGCGTCCCGGCCGCGAACGCTACAGCAAGAAACGAAGCAAAACAGCTGTGGAGACGTGCTTCAAAAATGAAGACCGCGACCCGAAACGAGGCATGTATTCGTCGGGTCGCGGCTGAATGGGTAGTTGCTGTTTTATCTGGGCATACCCATGCCGCCCAT
>Ga0070738_10002190_pt1 | contig 31782 bp, 24 predicted proteins | sample Coa_R2_2_FD_66446 | JGI IMG/M metagenome (GOLD analysis project Ga0070738, IMG submission 66446) | Surface soil microbial communities from Centralia Pennsylvania, which are recovering from an underground coalmine fire - Coalmine... | ecosystem: Environmental > Terrestrial > Soil > Unclassified ...
TTGTCGTCTCTGATCGGGGCAGCAGGCCCTCCGGGCCTTGGGTTCGGAACCTTCTTTGCCCAAAAAAAATCCTCCCCCATGCAACCAGGCTCAATTCAACGTAGGTTGCGGAATCGCTGGCTCGGTGCCCGTTCGATTGCGTTTTTGGTTTCAGCAGTTAAGCTTCCTGCAGCCACGTCGTTTCGAAACATCTGGGAAGAGGCCCGTATGGGACGCGTTCAAACAAGCGCATTGCGAATGTTCGGAAAACGCCGCTGCGCCCGAACCTTCTGCGCGCTGCTGCTACTGCTGGTTGTAAAAGCTGGGGCCGAGGATTTTACTTACATCAACAACAACGGTGCGATCACCGTTACGGGTTACACCGGTCCAGGCGGCAATGTAACCGTGCCCGGCACCATAGTCGGCCTGCCAGTGACGAGCCTGGACCATTCGTTTTATGCTCTGTCCACGGTGACGAGCGTCACAATCCCTCCGGGCGTTACCAACATTGCCGCCTACACTTTCTGGGCCTGCACTGGCCTGACCAATATCACTCTGCCTGACGGCCTCACCACGATTGGCGACGCAGCGTTTTGGGAGTGCACCGGTCTCACCGAGATCCACATTCCTCAGAGCGTGACGAACATTGGGCAACAGGCGTTCGGGCAGAGCACGAGCCTGACGGCAATCACGGTGGATCCCCTCAACGCTTGGTACGCTTCGCCGGATGGCGTCTTATTTGACAAGAACCAGCGCGTGCTCATCCAGTTTCCGAGCGGCAAGGCCGGGCCGTACGCTCTGCCGGCCGGCGTGACGAGCATCGGCGATTACGCCTTCTGGTGGAGCACTGCTCTGACCGGCGTTACCTTGCCCGAGGGCGTTACCAACATCGGGGTCGACGCGTTTGGCGGCTGCACAAGCCTTGCCACGGTGACGACTCCCAGCAGCCTGACGCGGATCGCGGATTCAGCGTTCTGGGGCTGCACGCAACTCACCGGTGTTGTGCTCCCCAATAGTGTGGCGTCCCTTGGAAGCAGCGCGTTTTTCGGCTGCGCCAGCCTTCAGAGCATCACAATTCCCAGCAATATTTCAGTGGTGGGCGACTTCGCTTTTAGCGCTTGTACCGGGCTGAAAAGCGTCAGTCTCCAGAACAATGTGCTGGGCGTGGCTGAGTTCTCCGGGTGCACGAATCTGACGGGCATCACCATTCCCGACGGGATTACAGTCATCCCCGACCGCGCGTTCGAGCACACGGGTCTGACAAACTTAATCCTCTCGAGCAATGTTACCCGGATCGGCGAGTTTAGTTTTGCGGAGTGCAGCAGCCTGACGAACGTTGTCCTGCCGGACAGCCTGACGGAGATCGGGGGTGCTGCTTTCGGTTTTTGCACAGCCCTGGGTAGCGTGAGGATACCTGACCGCGTGACAACCATCGGAAACGGCTACATCGGCAAAGGCGTGGAAGGAACATTCTCGGCATGCACAAGCCTGACCAATGTTGTGCTTGGCAAAAGCCTGCGTTCGATGGGCAGTGCGGCGTTCTTCAATTGCCCGGGCCTCCGCAGCATGGTCATCCCGAAAAGTGTCACCTCGATCGCGGAGTTTTGTTTCGGCTACTCAACCAACCTGACCGCCCTTTATTTCGAAGGGGATGCGCCCACGGTGTCGGACGCATTTATAGTTTTATCCCAGGGCGATCCCACGATTGCGTATTACCTGCCGGGCACGCAGGGGTGGGGCGCGACGTTTGCCTCTCAGCCGACAGCCTGGTGGGTGCTGCCGAACCCGGTCCTTCTCAATACTCGGGCGGCACTTACTGTTCAGAGCAACGGCGTGAGCCTGGCCGTTTCCTGGGCGACGAACTCGTCGGTGGTGTTGGAAGCCTGCACAAGCCTGGTTAACCCAACCTGGCAAACAGTGGATGCCAAGCCTTTGAGCGGCGGTACCGCTGGATTCCGGGATTCGCAATGGACGAATTACCCAGCACGCTTCTATCGCGTGCGCGGCCTTTGAGCCGGGCCAGGATACGTCTGATTTGAGTGCAACCGGCCCGTTTTTAACCTTGCCAGCGGGTCGAAAAAGGACAATGTTTTCAGTTCGCAAAAGCTGCGAAAGGCCCTGAAATTCAGACTAAATCATGGTTTTCTCGCCCCGGTTGCGCGGTTAGCTCAGTGGTAGAGCACTTCCTTGACACGGAAGGGGTCAGAGGTTCAAACCCTCTATCGCGCACCATTCTAAAGCCAGCGTGGTTCACCCATTTCTCAGACCTCCTCGTTCTCTCCGGATCCGGAATGGCTGCGCTTTCGGGCGTTCTCGTTGTTCCCGGTTCGGGTTGAACGGGAACCGGGGCAACCGGACCTGGGTCATCCGACAAACAGAAGTCCGATCGTTGAAATGAAACGGCGCACGTTTCCGAAAGCCGCGGCGCGAAGCCGGTCGGAACACCACCATAACGTGTACGTGGTGTTGCTCGACTCCGCGGCGGGAAAACTGCGCAAGGTTTTAGCGGCCAACCCTGACCGGAACCCCAACAAGCCGTGCGTGTACGTCGGGGCGACAGGCCTGGACCCGCAAACGCGTTTCGCCAACCACAAAGCGGGAATCAAAGCGTCATCGGTGGTCCGGCGATATGGGATCCGCCTGATGCCTGAACTGTTCAAGCACCTCAATCCGATGCCATTTGAAGCGGCTGCCCGGATGGAACAGGACCTGGCCGAGGACTTACGCCGTGCCGGCTATACGGTGACGGGCGGGCACTAACGAGTTTGCCTCTTGCGCCTGTTTTTTATGATTTTTTAACAATATCCGGGTGGTTTTTGATTATCTGTTCGGTTCAGAATCGTGAGAAAGTCTCCCACATAAAGCGCTGCCGTAAACTCACAAGCCCGCCCCCGGCAAGGTTGACGGCGATGCGCGATTAAGAACAGCGGACCCGGCTAACGTCAACAATGCGCGAAGCGAAGTCCTCGCACTCAATGCGACGGGTCTGTTGCCTCGAATAATCGCGTCCCGGGATCCCCTCAAAACGTGTAATGACCGAGCTCAACCTGAGTGGCAAACTTAAAACGGCTCTTATAGGCAAGTCGCGGGATCTGTCCGATAAAAGCCTGTTCCATAAACTATCGCTGATCGCGTTTTTCGCATGGGTCGGCCTTGGGGCGGACGGGCTTTCCTCATCGTGTTATGGTCCGGAGGAAACATTCAAGGCGTTAAACGGGCATGTTTATCTCAGCCTGATCGTAGCGGCCGCCGCCGTGGTCACGGTGTTTGTCATTAGCGCCAGCTATTCGCAAATCATCGAGTTGTTTCCCTCCGGCGGCGGCGGGTACCTGGTCGCCAGCAAGTTGCTTTCGCCCGGAGTCGGTGTGGTTTCGGGTTGCGCTTTGCTGATCGATTACGTTCTCACGATCACCATTTCGATTGCCAGCGGCGCCGACGCTCTGTTCAGCCTGCTGCCGCCGGGAGCGCTGCATTACAAATTGTTGTTCGAGGCGGCAGGCGTCTGCGTGCTGACGTTGCTGAATCTGCGCGGAGCCAAGGAGGCGGTTTTACCGTGGGTCCCAATCTTCATTACGTTCGTGATCACGCATGCTTTCGTGATTGCGTATACGTTCTTCACCCATTTGTCGAACCTGCCGGAGGTGTGGCAAAACGCGTCGACGGATTTCGCAAACTCGCACCGGAGCCTGGGATGGATGGGGATGGCATTGATGGTGTTGCGGGCCTATAGCATGGGAGCGGGCACTTACACCGGCATCGAGGCCGTCAGCAACGGCTTGCCGATACTGCGAGAGCCGCGAGTGCAGACCGGCAAACGAACCATGCAGTACATGGCGATTTCTTTGTCGGTCACGGTCGCCGGGCTGTTGATTGGCTATTTGCTCTTTCGCGTGAGTCCGCAGGAAGGCAAGACCCTGAATGCGGTTCTGTTCGAGCAAATGACCGGTCCGTGGCCGCGCGGGACCGCGTTCACGTTTATTGTCGTGACCCTGGCTTCCGAGGCAGCCCTCTTGTTTGTGGCCGCCCAAACGGGTTTCCTCGACGGACCTCGAGTGCTTTCGAACATGGCGCTGGACCGTTGGTTCCCGACGCGTTTCGCAACATTGAGCGACCGGTTCGTCACGCACAACGGCATTGTGATGATGGGCGGTTTCGCCCTGGTTCTGATGCTCGCCACCCGGGGTTCGGTGGATTTGCTGGTTGTCCTGTACAGCATCAACGTTTTCATCACGTTCACTTTGTCGCAGCTTGGCATGGTTCGACACTGGTGGCAGGAGCGCCACACCGTCAGCGGTTGGAAGCCCAAAATTGCCATCAACGGGCTCGGGACGGCCTTGACGGCCTTCATTCTGATCACATTGAGCGCGATTAAGTTCTTCGAAGGCGGCTGGATAACACTGCTTGTGACCGCACTGCTGGTCGCAGCCGCATTTCTCATCAAACAGCATTATAATCAGACCTCGCAGGACCTGAGGCACCTGGATGACCTGGTTGCCGCTGCCGAAGTTCAACGGGCCAACCCGGCCGCAGTGGTTCCCGCGCTGGATCCCAAAGCCAAGACGGCAGTGGTTCTCGTCAACGGCTTCAATGGCCTTGGCCTGCACACCCTGTTCGGAGTTCTGCGAATGTTCCCGGGCGTTTTCAAAAATTTCGTCTTTGTGCAGGTTGGGGTTGTCGATGCCGGCAATTTCAAAGGCGCGGCCGAAGTGGAAAATCTCCAGCGGCATATCCAGGAGGGCAACAACCGTTACGTGGAGTACATGCGCTTGCGGGGAATGTACGCGGAAGCCATTTCGGCGGTGGGCATTGACGTGGTGCAGAAAGCCAGCGAGATGGCGCCGTCCATTCTCGAACGATTCCCCAACGGCATTTTTTTCGGCGGCCAACTGGTATTTCGCCATGAAACGCTCTTCACCCGGCTGCTGCACAACTACGCTGTTTTCTCGCTCCAACGCAGGTTTTACCAGCAAGGCTTGCCATTGCTAATTCTGCCGATCCGGGTTTGAATCGGGCAAGAAAGCAACGCGCTTGGGTTTGAGATTCATCACCTGCGGTTTGTCTGCGCTCCTGGTCTCAGCGGGAGGTTTATCCGCTTTCCAGAATTCCGACCCAAATCACATGTGCGTGTCGTCGGAATTGCCGGTTGCCTGGCCGGACGGGATCGTGCCCTTTGACATCGGAAAGCTTTCTGAAGATCAGCAAGCGAAGGTGAAACAGGCGATGCAGCGATGGATGGATACGGGCGCCCGGATTGCCTTCGTGCCCCGCAAAGCACAAACGGCTTATGTGAATTTCGCCGGGCGCACGGACGCCGGCAACAACACCAGCCACGTCGGATACAAACCCGGCACGCGAATCGATGTGAACATCACCGCGTTCTGGTGGAGCCAGGGCGAATGGATGCCCGCTCATGAACTGGGACATGTTCTCGGGTTCCATCATGAACACGCCCGCTGGGATCGGGACGCTTACGTGCGCATCCATTACGACCACATCAAAGAGGGCCGCAAAGACGATTACGATTGGATCCCCAAAACCAATTGGCTGGTCACTTCAACTCCTTACGACTACTTCTCCATCATGCATTACCGCGTTTGTTGGGCGTCCAACTGCGAGTCGCAATGCAGGGATGGTGACGGCTCGAGCCCCTGCGCGGTCATCGACCCCGTCGGCACTGATTATGATGGGGTCATTGGTCAATGGACGCGCAATGGCATTAGCGCGTTGGATGGCCGGCGCAGCTGTGACGCTTATGGAACCGGAAAGACAATTTATATCCGCGCGGCCGAGTCCGCGCAGCGTGATGGAACGCTAACCCGACCCTTCGCGACACTTGAACAGGCCCATATAGCCGCTCCCCCCAATGCGCGGTTCATAATCCTGTCCGGGGACAACTCTTTCACGACTGCACCTTGAAAGGACCTCTGTTCTGCCGCACGTTGGGCCGGGAGACTCTCCAATGATGCTCCGCCAATTACATACAGCCCTGGGCGCGCGCTTTTCCAACTTGAACGGCGTCGAGGTCATTGCCGATTACGGACAAGTTGAACTGGAAGCGCGACGCATCGCCGAATCGGCCGCCATTCTGGACTTGAGCGCCCGCGGCCGTTTGTGCCTGACCGGCGCGGACCGGGTTCGCTTCCTGCACGGACAGGTGACCAACGATATCAAACGGTTACGGGTGGGAGAGGGATGCTACGCCGCGCTGGTGACCGCCAAGGGCAAGATGCAGAGCGACCTGAACGTCTACTGCCTTGCAGACGAGCTATTGCTCGATTTCGAGCCTGGCCTCAGCGGCAAGGTGGTCAAGCGCCTGGAACAGTATCTCGTCGCGGATGACGTGCAGGTCATCGATGTCGCCTCGCATTACGGGCTGCTGAGCGTTCAAGGTCCTCGATCGCGTTCAGTTCTTGAACAAATGGAATTGTTCAAGGAATTGCCCGGTCAAGCGTGTAACTTTACGAAAACCGCCGATCCGACGCTGGGCGAGATCTATGTTGTCTTGAATTATCGAACCGTTAACGAAGGGTTCGATATTTTCGTCCCGGTCGCCGCGCGGGAAGAGGTGCTCGGAAAGCTCCAGGCGGCGGCGAGTTCAGTGAACGGAGGATTGTGCGGATGGACGGCCCTGGAGACGGCTCGAATCGAAGCGGGGATTGCGCGTTACGGACAGGACATGGATGAAAACTGTTTTCCGCAGGAGTGCGGTATTGAGCAGCGGGCAGTCAGTTACAGCAAAGGATGCTATATCGGCCAGGAGGTGTTGAATCGGTTGCATACCATGGGCCATGTGAACCGGCAATTGCGCGGTTTGAAATTGGACCCTCACCTTCAAACCCTCCCCGGCAAGGGCGACAAACTGATGTACCAGGGCAAGGAAGCAGGTATGGTGACCAGCGCCGCGCGATCACCACTTCTTTCGGCGAACATCGCCCTGGGTTTCGTCAGGAGAGAATGGAATGCGGCGGGGACGGTATTAACCCTGCGCGCCGGGGAAGTCGAAACCGAGGCCGAGGTCGCTGATTTGCCGTTCGCGCGAGCCATTACCGGCTGACCGGTTCAGGCACGGATCGCTCTTCGAGTTTCTCGAGGCAACTCCCGGCCAGCGATTGAAGTTTCCGGCGGTCGGCGGCACTCAAGCCCAAAGGATCAAATCGGTACCTGTAATGAAGGGCAAGCAGTTCGCGCAGGGAACCCTGAATCTCGCTTACACTTTCGTGCTCGGAGATCCTTTCGATCCACATCGACACCGGTTCGCTCGGGTGACGGCTCAGGCCAAGTACCGCAAGCTTGCGTTCCAGTTGGTAAAACTCCGAATCGAACCCCGGCCAGTCTATGGAGCGAGAGTTCGTGCCTCGCTGGATGGAACGGCGGCGCCGGCGGCGGAAAAACACCTGGTAAAACAGCAATAACAGAATCGGCACCGAACCCAGGAGGAGGTAATCGCGCACATGACTTTGGCCCCAGCGGAATTTTGAAATCTCGAAAGTGACGCGGGCCCACAGGTCGGAGATCCGCTGCATGAGCGTGATCTGGCGGGCATCCATCGATACCCACGCAGCCGGAGTGGGGTCGAACTCGCGCCAGGTTTTGTGCCGATCGTCCCAGACCAGCGTCCAGGCGTGGCCGTCGCGCTGGCGAACGACCCAGTTCTTCCCGTCGCCTTCGTGAACGGCATACCCGACGGCATACCGGGTCGGAATGCCGATTTTGCGCAACAACACGGCCGCCGCGGTTGCGAAATATTCGCAATGCCCGCTGCGGGTATGCAGCAGGAAGCGGGTCAAAGGCGGTTCGCTCCGATGACTGGAGCGATCCTGCTCAAACCAGGTGCTGTAGGTGAATTGAGTGGAAAAAAAGCGTGAAAGCGTCTGGAGCGCCTGGTCGATCGTTTGGCCTTGCAGGTGCAGTTCATCGACGACCTGTTCCAGGGCGGGCATATCCCGTTCCGGAAGCGTCAGGTCAACGTCCTCCGCAGGACTGTCCATGCTCGGGCCGGGGCCATATAAGGCGTCGAAGACAACCAATCCGGGTCCCTCTTCGAGCACGGCTCCAAGCGGGTTCTTCCAAACGTTATACGCCAAAAGATTCTCAAGCCGGCCCACTCCCCGCGGCAGGGGCAGCAACGCTTTTCCGCCGGGCACATAACAGGAGATCCGGACAGTTTCGGGAACCGGCTTGTCAAAGAGCTGGAAAGTGGTGTCGTTGGTTTCCGAAACGCGGCTGAAATCGTTTTCGGTGAATTCCGAGTACCAGGTGCGGTTTTTAAATGCGCGATAAGTGGCTTCGCGAAGCCGGCGCGGCGGCACTCCACTGGGAGCCTCAACGCGAATGATTATCCTCGGGCTGGTTTTGATTCGGCCAAGCGTGCCGATTTCCGTCTGGCTTTGAGTAGGATCAAACCGGCGCCTGGCGAAAGCGCCGAGCCACTGTGGATTGAGATTACCCAGGTAGCTTTGGAACTGGCCAATTCCGCGCTGACCGAAATAGCTCAGCACGACCACGAGCGCGAGCACTGCCGTCCATAAAGCCAGCGCAAACCGGGGAGAACGATGCGGCCACAAGGCCCAGGCGGTCAGGACACAAAATCCCCAGAAAAAAGTTGTGTCATCGGTCGAATGCACCGATGCGGAGAAAAGGCACAGACCGAAGAAAGGATAGGCGGTGTTGAAAGTCCTGCTGACGGGAGCGGGCGCTCCGAGTTTGCGCGCGGTCTTGAGGCGATGCCTCAGGATGAAGGAGATGACGTGCAGCGGCACCGATGCGCGCGGGCTGTACGTTTGGGCCAGGACAAAACAAAAAAAGATCATCGGGAGCCATCGCAGGACGGACATAGTGGTTCGCGCGGTGGCAAACTGGGCCCCGTGTTGTGACATGAATCCCGGGTTATGAAATAGATCGCGAAACTCGGCTGGGCCTTCGTTCGCATTGAATGCGTAAATGGCGGCGGCGAAAGTCGCGCCAAGGCACAAGTTCCAGATCCGATGCAAATCGTCGTCGGAAAACTCCCACCGGGCCCGCACGATGCGGGCGGCCTCAAGCGATAATCCCATGATGATGCCCGGGATTAAAAACCCGGTTTGCCATCCCCAGAACGCCAGGGCTGCTCCGATCAAAAGAGGCGGGGTTTTCATTCGAGCAGCGCCAACCCCTCTTCAACCTTGCCGCATTCAATGACGAAGAAGCGCTCCGGCCGGTCGGCCGGCGGGGCGGCATTTACCCGCTTTGCCCTGCCCGCCTCCGCCACCACCAGCACCAGCAACGGCACGCCCAACGTCCGGACCTTTCCCACGAAATCGCGCCGCGGCTTGTCCCAGTCCAGAAACACAAAAACACAGCCGCTCACTTTCGAAATATGGTTCAGGACCAGGCGTTCGAGCCGGGAAAAATCATGCTCTTTGCACGGCCGCACCGACGCTAAAATCTCCAGGAGTTGTTCGCCGTGCGCGACGCCTCGCCCGGCGGTGAAGCAGTACGATTGCGTTCCAACAAACAGCAAATCCAGCAACGATTCCTGTGTTTGGATCGTGCACGCAAACGACGCCGCAATGGACGCCGCCTCCTCGAACGCCTCACTGTGCGAATGCTCGGCGTAGGTGTCCAGCACCAGGGCGTGCCGGACAAAAAACTCGTCTTCGAATTCCTTCACGACAGGCTTGCCCGCGCGAGCCCAACTGCGCCAGTGAATGTGCCGCAACGGATCGCCTTGCCGGTAATCACGCAGGGCGATGAATTCGTCGCTCTGGCCCACGCTCGACGCCAGGGCGACTCCACCCTGCTGGTATTTCATGCTGCCGGGCAAAGCAATCGGCGGGAGCGGATAGCGTTTTGGCAGGATCAACACACTTTGCGGAAGCGCCACCCGGGCAAAAGCCCGGAACAAACCCAACGGATCCGGACGGGCGACGGCAAGACCATCGAGCCTCAGAGGCCCCCTGCGCAAGGGCGTCAATTCGCACTCCACCCGAACTTCCTGGTCGGAAAGCGCCGGGGGAACGGAAGCAATTTTGAAATTGGCGGTTCGAAACGGATTGGAGCGTTTGCCTTGGGTGTATCGAAAAGAGCGGGCCCGTTGCTCGTAAGCCAATTGGAAATCGAGCCAGTCCTGAAACGAGGGCCGCGCGTCCGCCAGGCTCTCGACTACTGCCAGGCCGGTCTGCGGCTTGGAGGTAAGATTTTTGAGCGCGATGGAGTAGGCCAAAGGGGCGCCGACCGTGCCAAAGCGCGGCAGATGCCGAATTGCGGAAAAGCGTGCGCGAAAGAACAAACTCGAGCAAAGCGCCAGGACCAGCAACAGCAGCAGGAAAGTGAAGCCTTGATAAATGACGTTGTTATCGCTGTCGGTGCCGAAGATCCCGGCGATAAAAACGCCGCAAAGCACAATCAAGCCGGCCCGGGTGAAGCGGCGATAGCCCCAATACCGCAATCCCGACATGAAACGATAAACACGGTAAAGGAATTTGAACAGGAGCCTCATAGGCAATGACAAGGCCGAATCCGCATAGCGAGCCGGGCATCCCGAACTGGTTGCGAAGTCAAAAACATTTCGAGATAAAACAGCGCGACGCGAACTCCAACCAGGACAGAAACTGCTTGGAATCTAAGCCGGCACCTTTGCACGCTTGACGAGGTCCTCGACAATTCCACGAGCCGTGAGGCCGGAGAACCGCGCCTGCGGCTCGAGCACAAGCCGGTGGGCAATCACCGGCACGGCGAGTTCCTGGATCTGTTCCGGAGCAACGAAGTCCAACCCCTCAAACAGCGCCAGTGCCTGGGCAGCTTTCATCAGCGCAATCGAGGCTCGAGCGCTTGCCCCGAGTTGAACTCCCGGCGCGGTTCGAGTGCCGGCAACCAGTTCCACAGCGTAGCGTTTGAGTTCCTGGCTGATTCGGACCTGGTGCGCCGCTTTTTGAAGAGTCAGGACGTCCGAAAGTGATACGCACGATTCCAATTCCTCGAGGGGATGCCGGAGTTCCTGGGCGCTGAGGATCGCGACTTCCTCCCCCGGATCGACATAGCCCAACGAGAATTGCATCGCAAAGCGGTCCATTTGGGCTTCCGGCAATGGGTAGGTCCCCCTGAACTCAACGGGGTTCTGGGTCGCAATCACGAAAAAAAGCTCTGCCAGGTCACGCCTGACACCGTCGACACTGACCTGGCCTTCGCCCATGGCCTCGAGCAGCGCCGACTGGGTGCGCGGCGAAGCGCGGTTGATTTCGTCGGCCAGGAGAATATTCGTGAACACGGGCCCTTCATGAAAATGGAATTGCTGGTCGCGCTGGCTGAAGACCGATACGCCGACGATATCCGAAGGAAGCAGGTCAGGAGTAAACTGGATCCGCTTGAACTGCGCATCGATGGACCGCGCGAGGGCTTTGGCAAGGGTTGTTTTTCCGGTGCCGGGGAAATCCTCGAGCAAGACGTGGCCGCCGCTGGCCAGTGCGGCCAGCAACCTGCGCGTTGCTTTGGCCTGGCCTTGCATGATGCGGGCTATGTTCTCGGAGATCTTCCGGAAAACCTCGCGGCCGTCTTTATCGGTGTTCAAGTTGGAGGGGTGTTCAGGCAGGGTGCCCAGTCTTGAGTCAGGCACTGCTGCCGGGGTCATTAGATCGTGTTCCAGCCTTTGCGGCATGGCACTATAGTAAGTCCGGCGGCTCATTCGAGCCAATGAATTCCGCGATAAGAAAACAAGGCCATCAAGGCCTCCGCGGACCATTCCAAGTTGCGGGCTAGCGGCCCTTCGAATCCAGGTTCTTTTCGAGATCCTCGGCTGTCACTACGCTTTGCACGCCGTTGGCCGGGACGTCGATTTTCGCCGTCCAAATGATGGCGTTTAGAACAAGTTTGCGCGCGTTGTCGTTGCCCCAGGTCTTGTGATAATGGCCCCCTGTGAATCCGAACCCGCGTCCACCGTCCGGCCGCTCAAAAGCCCACGCCATGTGCTGGAGCTCGCCCTTTTGAACCGACTCACGCACATTCGGATTGCCTTCATGGGGCCCGTCACCCCGGTCCATCGTGCTGGCCGGAGCCACGGCGTTAAGAACCGGGATCACGCCCTGCATGCTGTCACGAAAACGCATGTAAAAATACCATTCATCCCGAATCTTAAACGGGCTCACACCCCGCGTCACGGGGTGGTCAGGAAAGGCGCGGAAATCGGCCACCCAAACCGGGTTAACCGACCAGTTCAGTTCGAAGCAGCCGCCAATCCAATCAAGGAACTCACGTTCACCTCGCTCTTTGGTAGGTTCCACCGCGTAATGAAGGCAGCAAAGGCCAACCCCCTTCTTCACTAGTTGGCCAATACGTTCAAGGCGTTTGTCCCGCAACAACGGGTGGCCCCCTCCTCCGTCGCTGTAAATCACAATTGTTGAAGCACCGTCGAAAGCCGAGTCCGGGTTCTCAGGCCAGCCATTGCTGTAAACTACAGAGCTGAGGCCTGGAATACGGTCGAGGCAAGACTTGAGGAGCAAACAACCGGCGCGGTGCTCGTGCTCGCCCGGGCCGTGGCTCGGCGGGCCAGCAACGAACACAATCTTCTTTTCCTGAGCCGCAGACCCAAACGCCAGGCCCAGTGTCAGGGCCAGCACTAACGCAAAAACGGCCATTGGCCGACGGGTATATAAGAGGGGGATGCCTATTGACATGAACAGCAGACGCGGAATCGGGTTGTTTAATTCAGCCGGACCCCGGCACGGGGCGTCAGGGTTCTTTCAGCAGTTTGATCCGCAAATTTTTGAACTGGGCCATCATAGGCGAGCCGGCGTGAAGTTGCAGCGCAATTAATCCGCTCATCGCCCTCTTGGATTCACAATCGTCCGTCACGTCAACCGTCTGCTTACCATTAACGAACTGTTGCAAGTGATTCCCTTTGGCAATGATGACGTAGGTGTTCCAGTCTCCTTTTTTCAAGGAAGCCTCAATGTCCGCAGCGCTGCCGACCGAGCCGACGACCTCTTTTTTGTCATCCTTCGTCCAGACCACCTTTTCTCCGCGCAACGCCATAATCCCTCGTAAACGCTCTTCATACAGAATGCCGGTGTAGTTCGGCCCGGCCTCCATGTCGGCCTGGTATCCACCCACGACCCAATACGAAGGATCAAAGATTCGGCTTCGGTATTGGATCCCGGAATTGGCGAAACCACGGTCGTCGCCCGGAACGAGTTTGAACGAACAGCGCAGTTCAAAATCGCCGGGTGTGCCGTTGGTCCAAATCAAAAACGTGTTGCCCTTTGCGGGGTTTTCCGCGGTCGTTTGTCCTGTGATGGCGCCGTCCTTCACGGACCACAGCTTGGGGTTGCCGTCCCAGCCGGTGAGATCTTTTCCGTTGAACATGCTTTGAAAGCCGGTCTCGGACTTTCGATCGTCAATGAGGGTCTGAAGTTCGCTGGCCCGAACCGGGGTAAAGCTGGCAAGGGCTGAAACAACCGCCGCGGCGACCCCGAGGAGATGAGCGTACCGGTGATTCTTTGATGTATTCATGGCAGGTTCCGGGCTGGTGCGGACGGCTTACAAAACGCGCTGCAGGAACTTCAAACCCTTGGTAGCGATCTCCTCGTTCGTCGGTTCGAATTGCCGCCAAACTGAAGCGGCGCGGGCGATAAGCTTTACGTGGGTGGCAAAGCCTTCAATGACGATGTCCCCTTCATAGCCGATGTCCTTAAGCGCGTGTGCGATTCCTTTCCAATCGATGTGATCGTTGCCGGGAGTGCCGCGATCGCAACCGCAAGCATGCACATGCGCCAGGAGTTTGCCCGCCTTGCGGATTGCCGCGGCCTGGTCTTTCTCTTCGATATTCATGTGGAAGGTGTCCAGTTGGATCTTCAGCGCGGGACTACCCACGTCCTTAATCATCTGGATGGCCTGATCGCACGTGTTAATGAAGTCGGTTTCAAACCGGTTCAACGGCTCCAGGCATATCTGCTTGCCGCGTTGCTCCGCGTACTTCGCCGCCGTTTTCAAGTGCTTGGCGACTGTCTTCCACTGTCTCTTGTATTCCCCGCGCGGGACGGCGTCGGCCCGGCCGGTAGCCGAATAGACGGGTCCAATGAGCGACGGGCAATCCAACAACACCATTTGGTCCAGTAGTTTTTTGATGTAATTGAGTCCTATCTGCTGCTGGCGCGGAGTGCCTCTCAAGTCGCGATCCGGGCCCATGCAGGCGCACAACGAACCACAAACCAGCCCGGCCTTGTCCAACTCCTTTTTCACATACACCGGATCAATATGCGAAGGATCTTCGATGGGTAGTTCAACCGTTTCGAATCCCCAATCCTTGAATTGCTTAAAGAGTTTCGTGCTCCGGTTGTTGAAAGGGGAAGTGAAAAGAAAGGTATTTAGGCCGAGTCTCATAGGTTGTCCCGAGCCTAGGCCGTTCGGAGTGCGTGTCAAAACTTTTTAAGTCAGAAAAGTATTGTGTTGGCCGGTCAAAGTCCTAGCTTGCGAGACGTTGATGAAAACTTTCGCCGAACTCAATTTTCCCGGCCGCCTTGTGGCCGTGGAAGGGCTGGACGGCTCTGGCAAATCGACCCAGATTTACCTGCTGAAGCGGTGGCTGGAACTGCAGGGCCTGAAGGTCTATTTCAGCGAGTGGAATTCCTCGGAACTGGTCAAAGCGGCAACCAGCAAAGGCAAAAAGCGCGAGCTTCTCACACCCACAACCTTCAGTTTGATCCATGCGACGGATTTTGCCGATCGCTATGAGCGGCACCTGGTGCCCCTCTTGCGCGCCGGCTACATCGTCTTGTGCGATCGGTATATTTTTACCGCCTTCGCGCGGGACGTCGTGCGCGGCTGCCCACCCGAATGGGTCCGCGGACTTTATCAATTCGCCGCGTTGCCCGACCTGACTTTCTTCTTCAAAGCCGACCTGGGGGTCTCCCTGCAGCGCATTCTCGATGGGCGGCCGCAACTCAAGTACTTCGAGGCTGGCATGGACCTGCGGCTTTCCACCGACCCATATGAGAGCTTTCGTATCTTTCAAGGACGCATGCTCGAGCAATACCTGGCGATGAGCACCGAGTTCAATTTCCTGGTTGTGGACGCCAACCAGCTCGTGGAGAAACAGCAAGCCATCGTCAGGGAATTGGTGGCCCAACGTATCGATCTCTCAGATTTTCGCCGGGCTGAACGCCCCGCCCCACGCCCTTCACCTACGCCGCCGCGCACCGTGGGCGCGCTTCCCAAAACCGCCCGTATCGAGGAGGCGGTCGAATGAAGCGCCAGGGCCAGAATCATATCGTGGTTCCCCGCCGCACGGCCCGCAGGTTTTACGGCCATGGGATTCCCAAGGTCGAGCTCGAGCGGCTCGCAGGCCGGCTGATCGTCGTCGAGGGAGCCGACGGCTCAGGCCGCTCAACTCAAATTGCCATGCTCGTCCAATGGCTGGAGGGCAGCGGCCATGCCACGACACAGGTGGGCCTGAAGCGTTCCAGCCTCGTGAGCGAAGAACTCGAACAAGCCCAGGAAGGCAACATCCTGAGCCGATCGACGCTAAGCTTGTTTTACGCGACCGATTTCGCCGATCAACTCGAGAACATCATCCTTCCCGCTCTCAAAGCCGGCTTCATCGTGCTTGCCGATCGCTACATTTATACTCTCATGGCCCGCGATATGGTCCGCGGCATGGACGAGGGCTGGCTTAAAAATCTTTACGGGATTGCCCTCGAACCGGACGCAGTTTTTTACCTGAATGTTCCGCCGGAAGAACTGGTCCAGCGCAGCTTTGCCAAAAACACCGCCCTCGATTACTGGGAGAGCGGCATGGACCTGGGCCTTTCGCGTGACATGTTCGACAGTTTCATGAAGTACCAGGGCATGATGCAGCAGGCGTTCCGCCAGATGCAATCGACCTATGGTTTCACCATTATTGATGGCAACCGATCTGTAGACGCCGTGAACGCGGACCTGAGAAAAAAAATCGGCGTGGTCCTGGCCGGCAGCTGATTTGCGAAAACTGTAACTTGATTCTAACCGGATTTCTGTTTCGATCCTGTTATGGCCGAAGCGAGCACCAAAGCCGAATATGTCGTCGGAGTGGACCTGGGCGGGACCAAAATTCTTTCGGGCGTCTTTGACCACTCGCTCGACTGCATCGGCACGGCCAAGGTCAGCACCAAATCATCGCGGGGCGTTGACAAGGTAGTGGAACGCATTGCGCGTTGCGCTCAAGACGCAGTCGACGAAGCAGACCTCACCTTCAAGCAGGTGGCCGGCGTCGGCATCGGCGCGCCCGGGGCTGTGGACTTCGACTCGGGAACCGTTTTATTCGCGCCGAACCTGGAAGGCTGGAAAGATATCGCCCTTAAAAAGGAACTGGAAAAAGTTCTGGGTGTCCCCGTCTTTGTCGAGAATGATTGCAACATTTCCGCCCTGGGAGTCTACGTCGCCGAGTTAAAGTCCAAGCCGCGTTCAATGGTCGGCATCTTTGTCGGAACCGGCATCGGCGGAGGGCTGATTGTCGACGGGGAACTCTACAGCGGTTACGGCCATACTGCGGGTGAAATTGGACATATGGTCCTTGAAATCAGCGGCCCCAAATGCGGTTGCGGCAACAAAGGATGTTTTGAAGCCCTCGCCAGTCGCACCGCCATTTTCCAGCAAATCAAAGCCGGGGTTAAAGACGGCCAAAAAACACTTCTTACCGAGATGCTCGGCGCTGACCTGGCTGACTTGCGCAGCGGCGACTTGCGCAAAGCGATCCGGCGCGGCGACAAGTTCGTCGATCGCATCATCGAGGGTGCGGCGGAGTACATCGGCATTGCCACTGCCAACCTCGTCAATGTCCTCAACCCGGAGGTGGTCGTTTTAGGTGGCGGAGTCATTGAAGCCCTCGCCGACGAGATGATGAGCGTCATCATTGAAACGGCAAAGGATTATGCCATGGCCGGTGCTCTTAAGGGCGTCGAGATCATCCCCTCGAAGCTGGGTGACAACGCCGGCATCACTGGGGCCGCCGTTCTCGCTCGCAAAGAAACCAAATAAACCTTCCCGTCGGCTCCAAAGCCGCATCAGAAACGCGTCAGGAGCATAACGCGTCGAGCAGTGCCGGTTACAGCAGTCGCCATTTACATTTCAGGGGGGCTGCGCCTTAGGAATGCGCATCAAAACGCGAGTGCATAGAGACACCCAAACTGTGCCAATGGCCCATTAGCTGCGACAAAATGTCCCACTCGTCTCAGTTTCCCGTGCCACGCGTCGCACCTCTATTAAAATCTCAAGTATCTTACCAACAGCGATTTATAGGTTGAGCAGACCGTGTGGCATCTGCGTTGCTTTTAACACTTGGATTTTGATCTAGTTAGGAGCTTTTTTATGGCAAAAGTAATTGGAATAGATTTGGGAACGACGAATTCCTGCATGGCAGTCATGGAGGGCGGCGAGCCTATCGTGCTGGAAAACTCGGAGGGACGCCGGGTTACGCCCTCGGTGGTAGCATTCAGCAAGACAGGGGAACGGCTGGTTGGCGACGCCGCAAAGCGTCAGGCCGTCACGAATTCAAGAAACACGATTTACTCAATTAAACGGTTCATGGGCCGCAAATACACCGAAGTGGAAGAGGAGCGCAAGAGGGTTCCGTATAAGGTGGTTTCCGGCGCCAATAGTGACGCCTATGTTGAAGTGGAGGTTGAGGGCAAACCCAAGCAATTCAGTCCGGCGGAAATCTCCGCCATGATTCTGGCGAAGCTGAAAGCCGACGCCGAGATGCGCCTGGGCGAAAAAATCACACAAGCGGTTATCACCGTCCCGGCGTATTTCAACGATTCACAGCGGCAAGCAACCAAAGACGCGGGCCGAATTGCCGGCCTGGAAGTGCTGCGGATTATTAATGAGCCGACCGCCGCTTCCCTGGCCTACGGCTTGGATAAGAAAAAGGACGAGGAAATCGCCGTCTATGACTTGGGCGGCGGCACGTTCGATATCTCCGTTCTGGAAATTGGGGACGGCGTTTTCGAGGTGAAAGCGACCAACGGCGACACCCACCTGGGTGGGGACGACTGGGACGGACGGATCATGGATTGGATCCTCGAGGAATTCCGCAAGGAACACGGCATGGACTTGCGCAAACAGCCGGATGCTCTGCAGCGCATCAAGGAAGAGGCCGAAAAAGCGAAAATCGCTCTCTCCAGCTCGCAGGTGTACGACATCAACCTGCCGTTCATCACGGCCGACGCCAGCGGGCCCAAGCACATCACGATGAAGCTTACTCGGGCCAAGATGGAGCAACTGTGCGACGATTTGTTCGAGCGCACCATCACACCGGTCAAGAACTGTTTGCGCGATGCCGGCATGAGCGCCGACAAAATCGACGAGTTGGTGCTCGTCGGCGGCATGACTCGCATGCCCAAAGTGGTCGACACCGCCAGGTCGCTCGTCAACAAAGCACCCCACCAGGGCGTTAACCCTGACGAAGTGGTCGCAGTGGGCGCGGCGATTCAGGCCGGGGTTCTCAAGGGCGAAGTCAAAGACGTCCTCCTGCTGGACGTGACCCCGCTGTCGCTGGGTATTGAAACTCTGGGAGGAGTGTTCACAAAACTCATTGAGCGCAACACAACCATCCCGACGCGGAAATCGGAGATTTTCTCCACGGCTTCCGACAACCAGCCGGGGGTCGAAATCCACGTGCTCCAGGGCGAACGCCAGCTGTCGCGCGACAACAAGACGATCGGCAAGTTCCACCTGACCGATATTCCGCCGGCACCGCGCGGTGTTCCTCAAATCGAGGTGACATTTGACATCGACGCCAACGGAATCCTGCACGTCAGCGCCAAGGATCTTGGCACCGGCAAGGAGCAGAAGATTACCATCACCGCCAGCAGCGGGTTGAGCAAAGACGAAATCGAAAAGATGCGCCGCGACGCCGAAGCCCACGCTGACGAGGACAAGAAACGCCGCGATGAAGTTGAGTTGCGCAACGAGGCGGATAACGCCGTTTATCGTTCGGAGAAAATGCTCAAAGACAGCGCCGACAAGATCTCGGGAGCGGACAAGTCGAAGATCGAGGACGCCATTAAAGAAGTCAAAGAAGCTCTGAAAGGCGGGGAGATTTCGACCATCCGCTCGGCCAACGAGAAGCTCAATGAAGCCTGGCAGGCTGTCTCGGCGGAATTATACAAAGCGGCAAGTGAAAAGGCCCGGGCAGGCCAGGGCCAACCTGGCGGCGGACCGGACCCGGGCGCCGGCCGGCCCGGCGCAGGCCAGCCTGGAGCCGAGGGCGGCAAGAAAGACGAAGGCCCAATCATCGACGCGGAAGTCGTCGACGAGAAAAAGGGCTAAGTTTTGCATGCAAACGCCGGGGATGCTGGATCCCCGGCGTTTCATTGCGGCAAAAACCCCATTGAATTTTCCCCCGTGAGTGCGGGCGGATTTTGATTCAAGGCAAGATCAAAACTAAAAACCAAAGAAACCAAACTATGGCACTAAACGTAAAACCTCTCGGCGATCGCATCCTGGTGGAAGCGGTCGAAGAGAAAGAAGTCAAGAAGGGCGGTATTATCATTCCTGACACCGCCAAGGAAAAACCCATGGAAAGCGTCGTTGTGGCGCTGGGAACCGGAAAGACCGACGACAACGGCAAGAAGGTCCCCTTCGAAGTCAAAAAAGGCGATCGCGTGTTGGTCAGCAAATACGGTGGCACCGAAATCAAGCTCGACGGCAAGGAATTCAAGATCCTCAGCTCGGACGATGTCCTGGCTGTCCTGGAATAACTCTCAACTCTCAACCAAGAACTCCAAACTGGAATTATGGCAGCAAAACAATTGATATTCGACGAGAATGCTCGTCAAACCCTCTTGAAGGGTGTTAGTAAACTCGCCAAGGCAGTGTCGGCGACGCTCGGACCCAAAGGTCGCAACGTCGTTCTCGACAAGAAATTCGGCTCACCGACCGTCACCAAGGACGGCGTGACCGTGGCCAAGGAAATTGAACTGGAAGACCCCTATGAAAACATGGGGGCTCAAATGGTCCGCGAAGTCGCCAGCAAAACCAGCGACGCCGCCGGCGACGGCACCACTACCGCCACCGTTCTGGCTGAAGCGATCTACCGCGAGGGCCTCAAGTACGTGACCTCCGGCGCCAACCCGATCGGAATCCAGCGCGGCATCAACAAGGCCGTGGCCGCCGCGGTTGAGCAACTGGACAAAATCACCAAGAAGGTTAAAGACAAAGAAGAGATTAAACAGGTCGCCACTGTCTCGGCGAACTGGGACAATACCATTGGCGAAATCATCGCCGACGCGATGGACAAGGTCGGCAAAGACGGGACCATCACGGTCGAGGAAGCCAAATCGATTGAGACCACGCTGGACGTTGTCGAAGGCATGCAGTTCGACAAAGGCTACCTCTCTCCCTATTTCGTTACCAATGCGGAGACGATGGAAGCGCGCCTCGAAGACGCCTACATCCTGATCTACGAAAAGAAGATCAGCAGCCTCAAAGACCTGCTGCCGGTCCTTGAGAAAGTCGCCAAGGTCGGCAAGCCTCTCTTGATTATCGCCGAGGAAGTCGAAGGGGAAGCCCTCGCCACCCTCGTGGTGAACAAGCTGCGTGGCACGCTCAATGTCTGCTCGGTTAAAGCGCCCGGCTTCGGCGATCGCCGCAAAGCTATGTGCGAAGACATTGCCATTCTGACCGGCGGCAAGTTCATCAGCGAAGACCTCGGTATCAAGCTCGAGAACCTCAATTTGGAAGACCTCGGCCGCGCCAAGAGCGTTGTTGTCGACAAGGAAAACACCACGATCGTTGAAGGCAGTGGCAAGAACTCCGAGATCCAGGGCCGGGTCAATCAGATCCGCCGCCAGATTGAAGAGACCACCTCCGATTACGACCGCGAAAAGCTCCAGGAACGCCTGGCCAAGCTAGCTGGCGGCGTGGCTGTCATCAACGTTGGCGCTGCGACCGAAACTGAGATGAAGGAAAAGAAAGCCCGCGTCGAAGACGCGCTGCACGCAACCCGCGCGGCGGTTGAAGAGGGCATCGTTCCTGGCGGTGGCGTGGCACTCCTGCGCACGCTCAGCGCGATCGAAGGAGTCAAGCCCGACAACGACGACGAACGCATCGGCGTTGATATCATCAAACGCGCTATCGAGTTCCCGACCCGCGCCCTGGCCGAAAACGCCGGCGTGGAAGGCTCGGTGGTTGTGCAGGAAACCAAGCGCCGTAAAGGCAACGAAGGTTACAACGTCTCAACCGGCGTTTATGAAGACCTCGTTAAGGCCGGCGTGGTGGACCCGAAGAAAGTCACCCGCACAGCGCTGCAGAATGCGGCGTCGATCGCCGGCCTGCTCCTGACCACCGAATGCTTGATCACTGAGATCCCCGAAAAGGAGAAGAAAGCTCCGATGCCGGGCGGTCACGGCGGCGGCATGGGCGACATGGATTATTGATTTAATCCAGTCAGTTAGATTCAAGATCAAGCGAGGCTGGCAAACCCAGCCTCGCTTTTTGTACTCGGGTGAAGGCGAGTTTGAGGAGACCGCACCCTTGGCTCTCGACATTCGGATTTCTAGTCGCATCGCACCGCTTGAAGCCCTCGAATTCAAAACCTTGATTTTTTGAAGGCTAAGCTCCTTATTAAACGTAGGCGACTATGGTGATGGCGCGAACGACGGCCCGGAAGTTCTGGACGCACGACGAAATGCTTGCCGAACTGCCCGAAACGGCTCAACCCTTCGAGCTTTGGGATGGAGAGATCGTTAAGTCTCCTTCACCGCATCCGAATCACCAGCGGATCGTCCTTCGGTTTTGCGAACGGCTAAGCCGGTTCGTAGCAGGACGCAAGCTGGGGGAGGTATTCGTCAGCCCGCTGGACGTGGTGCTAAGTCCGCGTCGCGTTGTGCAGCCGGACGTGTTCTTCATCTCTCATCGGAGAAAAGATATCGTCAAGGACTACATCCGCGGTGTGCCCGACCTGGCGGTTGAGATTATTTCAGAAGGAACCTGGGAACGAGATCGAGTCGCGAAACGCTCCCTGTACGAACAGTTCCGGCTACCTGAATATTGGATTGTGGACCCCGAAAGTCGCACAATCGAAGTATTCGCTCTTGTGGGTGGTTCCTACCAGGTGCACAGCCGCGGCCAAGGCAAGGAACAGGTCAGCTCACGCCTGCTTAAGGGATTCAAGTTGACCTTCGAGGATTTGGAAACCCAACCTGATCCTAGAAAATTAGCCGAGCTCAGAGCCCGAGCGCCGAAGGATAGTAGGACCTTATAACGCGGAGTTTACACGGGTTTCTCGCCCTGATTCTTCGGATCGGCGCAACCAAGACTGCCTGCTTTAACTGAGCTCGATTCTCAACTACATCAAGCAGCGGCTGCTTCCTTGGTGGTAATCCAGTCGTAGCCCTTTTCTTCGAGCTCCAGGGCGAGTTGCTTGCTGCCGGTGCGCACGATACGACCGTCAACGAGCACATGCACGAAATCAGGTACGATGTAGTTGAGCAATCTCTGGTAATGAGTAATCACCAGTTGCGCATTGTTGGATCGGCGCAGCTTATTGACACCGTCGGAAACGACTTTCAACGCATCGATGTCCAGGCCTGAGTCGGTTTCGTCCAGGACAGCCAGGCGCGGTTCCAGAACGGCCATTTGGAAAATCTCGTTGCGCTTTTTCTCGCCGCCGGAAAAGCCTTCGTTCACGGAACGCTTGAGGAGATCCTCATCGAGATCCAGGACCTTCATTTTCTCTTTCACGAGAGTCAGGAACTCCATGGCATCCAGTTCGGGCAGGCCCGAGTGTTTGCGGACTTCATTGAGCGCGGATTTGAGAAAGTAGGTGCTGTTAACGCCGGGGATCTCGACGGGGTATTGGAAAGCAAGGAACAACCCCTCGCGGGCGCGCTCCTCGGGGTCCATGTCCAACAGGTCCTTGCCGTCGTAGAGGACCTGGCCGGAGGTCACGTCGTACCCGTCCCGCCCCGCCAGAATCGCCGCGAGCGTGCTTTTGCCGCTGCCATTGGGCCCCATAATGGCGTGAACTTCGCCCTCGTTGATCTCCAGGTTGATGCCCTTAAGGATCTGTTTGCCCTCAACTCCCGCATTTAGATCTCTGATTTCCAATATCTTTTTCATCATCACCCTACGCTGCCTTCCAAACTGACACCCAAAAGCTTTTGGGCTTCGACCGCGAATTCCATCGGTAACTCGCGGAACACTTCCTTGCAGAACCCGTTCACGATCATATTCACGGCGTCCTGAGTCGAAATCCCTCGCTGGTTGCAGTAAAAAATCTGGTCTTCGCCGATTTTCGACGTCGAGGCCTCATGCTCCACCCGCGAGGTCGTGTTGCGCGCCTCGATATACGGAAAAGTGTGGGCGCCGCAATTGTTGCCCAGCAGCAGGGAATCGCATTGCGAAAAGTTCCGCGCGTTCGCGGCGCTCTTCTGTATCTTCACCAATCCCCGGTAGCTGTTCTGGCCGTGCCCGGCCGAAATGCCCTTGGACACAATGGTGCTGCGGGTGTTCTTGCCCACGTGAACCATCTTGGTCCCGGTGTCAGCCTGCTGGTAATTGTTCGTCACCGCAACAGAGTAGAATTCACCGACTGAATCATCCCCGAGCAGAATGCAGCTGGGATACTTCCAGGTGATCGCGGATCCGGTCTCGACCTGGGTCCACGAAATCTTGGAGCTCCTGCCTTTGCAGACGCCGCGCTTGGTCACGAAATTGTAAATTCCGCCGCGTCCTTCCGCGTCGCCAGGATACCAGTTCTGCACGGTCGAATACTTGATTTGGGCCTTCTCCAGCGCGACCAACTCGACAACCGCCGCGTGCAACTGGTGCTCGTCCCGCATCGGCGCGGTGCATCCTTCCAGGTAGCTCACCGATGCGCCTTCGTCCGCAATGATGAGCGTGCGCTCGAACTGGCCTGTGTTTGCCGCATTGATCCTGAAATAGGTTGAGAGCTCCATCGGGCACCTCACCCCTTTGGGAATGTAACAGAACGATCCGTCGCTGAACACGGCCGAGTTGAGGGCCGCAAAGAAATTGTCCGTGTACGGCACGACGCTTCCCAGGTATTTCCTCACCAGTTCAGGGTAATTATGAACCGCTTCGGTGAACGAGCAGAAGATGATCCCCTTTTCAGCGAGCTTGTCTTTGAAGGTGGTTCCGACCGACACGCTGTCAAACACCGCATCCACGGCCACGCCGGCCAGGCGTTCGCGTTCCTTGAGGGGAATGCCCAGTTTCGCATAGGTTTCCAGCAGCTTGGGATCGACTTCATCCAGGCTCTTGGGACCGTCCCCTTTTTTCTTCGGCGCCGAATAGTACACCGATTTCTGGTAATCAATGGGCGGATAATGCACGTGCGGCCACGTCGGTTCCTTCATCGTCTGCCAGTGCCGGAAAGCCTTTAAGCGCCATTCCAGCAGAAAAGCCGGCTCGTCTTTCTTGGACGAGATAAGCCTGACGATGTCTTCGTTAAGTCCCGGGGGAGCGCTCTCCGTCTCGACGTCGGTGACAAAGCCGTACTTGTATTCCTGTTTTACCAGGCCCTCGATTGTTTCTGTGGCTGTGCTCATCGTTGAGTTGTCCTGATTCGATTAAAATGAAAGTGGGTTCGTGGCAACCGGCCGCGCGCACCCGCAACCGCCTTATTTTTTGCCGGTCGAACAGGCCGGGCAGCGGCCATGTATCGTCAGGTCAAATCGGTCCGGTTGAAATCCTTTGGGCAGCGGCAAGCCCGCCCCGGCGGCCAGGTCGATGTCGAAAACCTTCTCGCAGCTGTCACAATAAAAATGGCAATGCTCCCGCATATTCGGACAAAAACGCGCAGCGCCTCGTTCCAGGGTAACCTGCCGCGCCAGGCCGCATTGAACCAGGGCATCCAGGCAGTTATAAACCGTGGCCATGGAAATGTCGGGCATCTCGCGTTTGGCCCGAATGAATACTTCCTCGGCCGTGGGATGGTCCCGTTTTTGCAGCAACACAGAATACACATGCTCGCGCTGCGGGGTAAAACGAAAACCGCCCGTAGAGAGCCGTTGGTTCAAATACTCAAATTGTTGCTGATTGGGTGCCATGAAAAACCCGTCGCCCACACGATAACGCGGACCGGGCAGTTGTCAATATTTGGAATAATTCTAAATGAGCCTACCCTGTGCACTCCGGCCGATCCGGCCGACGCTGCCGTTGACACTTCGCTCGCCCAATTCATACCATGTGCAGAATTAATAGTATGTTCGGTTCACAAGAGAGGGTTCAAAAAACGTCGAGGAAGTTGCGACGCATCGGCTTTGCGGCTGCGGGTTTGTTCATGGCCTTGTTGTTGACGAGCGGCCCACGCCTGGCACGCGCGGCCGAGGCGGAGGCCACCAACAGTCTGCCGATGGACCCGGCGCTTGCCGCGCGGACGGCGTCCATGCCCGCCGGCTTCAATGTCAGCGTTTTTGCCTCGGAACCGGATGTGCGCCAACCCATCGCCATGGCCTTCGACGATCGTGGCCGGCTCTGGGTGGCCGAGTGCTACACCTACGCCGATTTAAAAACCAATTATGACCTCCATCTCCGGGACCGTATTTTGATTTTTGAGGATACCAAAGGAACCGGACATTTCGATAAACGAACGGTTTTCTGGGACCAAGGCCAACGGCTTACCAGCATCGCTATCGGTTTCGGCGGCGTCTACGCCCTGTGCGCGCCTAACTTGATATTCATCCCCGACCGTAATGGTGATGACGTTCCCGACGGTCCTCCCGAGGTGTTACTGGATGGTTGGGATACCGACACGGTGCGTCACAACATCGCCAACGGTTTGAAGTGGGGTCCTGATGGATGGCTTTATGGCCGGCACGGAATCCTGGCGACCTCGGCCGTTGGCAAACCGGGCGCGCCCGAAAGCGAACGAACCCGGCTCAACGCTGCGATTTGGCGATACCATCCCACGCGCAAGGTCTTCGAGGTGGTTTGCCACGGGACGACCAACCCCTGGGGACACGATTGGGACCAGTACGGCAACCTCATGTTCATCAACACGGTGATCGGGCATCTTTGGCAGGGCATCCCTGGTGCCTATTTCGAAAGGATGTTCGGCGAGCACCTTGCTCCGCATCGCTACGGACTGATTGGCCAAGCCGCGGAGCACTATCATTGGGACACGGGCCACAGCTGGACCGATTCGCGCAATGCGGGGGCGGGCGCAGACGCCCTGGGCGGGGGCCACGCGCATAGCGGCCTGATGATTTACCAGGCCGACAACTGGCCGGAACAATATCGAGACGGCTTGTTCACGCTGAATTTTCACGGGCGCCGCGTTAACGAGGATCGCTTGGAACAAAACGGATCCGGCCTGGCAGGCAAGCACAACGCCGACTTCATGAAATTTGCCGACCCGTGGTTTCGTGGGGTTGACCTCGATTACGGGCCTGACGGCGGCGTGTATGTGCTGGATTGGTCCGACACCGGCGAATGTCATGGGCATGATGCCGTTAGCCGCGAGAGCGGCCGCATTTACAAAATCACCTACGGCAAACCCCGAAATCCCAACCTGCCGCCCGACCCCGGTCCGGCTCCGTCCGCGTTATCCGGGCGCGGCCTGGGATCGATGTCGGATGCCGAACTGCTCCGGTTGCAATTTCATTCGAACGAATGGTATGCGCGCCACGCGCGACGGATACTGCAGGAACGCTTCGAACGCGGCGACCTTAGCCAATTCATTGCAGGTGATGTTCTTCAGAAATACGCAAATCAGACCAATGTGGCTTACAAGCTCAGGCTGTTTTTCACAGCGCATGCGATCGGGGCAGATACGCGCAAATGGCTCCTGGACCAATTGAAAGACCCTGAGTTTCACGTTCGATCGTGGGCCGTGCGGTTCCTCGCTGAGTCGGGCGCTTCCATGCAGGACCTGGTTCCCGCCTTTACGCGGCAAGCGGTAGAGGATCCCTCTCCGGCGGTGCGATTGGAGCTGGCTTCCGCATTACAACGTGTTCCGCCTTCGGACCGTGAACCCATGGCGGCCGCGCTCCTGCATCACGGCGAAGATATCAACGACCACAACCTGCCTTTGATGCTTTGGTACGGAGTCGAACCGTTGGCCGCCGCGCTCCCGACCTCGGCGATTCGCCTGGCGGTGCAGAGCCGTATTCCGATTGTCCGCGAATACATCGCGCGCCGCATTGGCGAGGATATCGGCACCCCGACCAACGGTGTGGACGCCTTGATTGAAACCGCAGCTGTGTTGTCTGCTCCAGCCCAGGCGGATGTCCTGCGCGGACTCGCCGCGGCCCTTCACGGATTGCACGGCATTCCAAGGCCGGCCGCCTGGGATCGGCTGCGCGATTCAGTTGTGAAATCGGACAATCTGCAATTGCTGTCGCTGGCCGGCGAAGTCGGGCTTGCTTTCGGCGATCCGTGGGCTTGGAACCATTTGCGAGAAATAGCGGCCAGGACATCAGCTTCCCCCGAAACCCGCCGCGCAGCTCTCCAGCAACTAATCGATGCCAACGCCCAGGACTTGCCGACTACCCTGTGGGCGCTGCTTGACGATCCGACCACCGCCGGCATCGCTGCCTGCGGACTGCTGCGCACCGACAATTCCGAGGCCCCGGTCAAGGTCATTCAAGACTGGACCCGGTTCTCCGACACCGATAAGCCCGCGGTCGTTGGCGCCCTGGTCTCCAGGGCCGGTTCTGCGAATGCCTTGCTCGAGGCAGTCGCCAAGGGCGCTATTCCACGTGGCGCCATCAATGCCTTTCACGCCCGCCAAATCCGCAACTTCAATGACGCGGCTCTGGATGCCAAATTAACCCAGGTCTGGGGCCAGGTCGGCACCAGCGACTCGGACAAAAAAGCCCTGATGGATAACTACCGGCACTTGTTGACGTCTGACCGCCTCAAGAATTCCGACCCTTCTCGGGGTCGAGAGGTCTTTACCCAGGTATGCGCGGTGTGCCACCGCCTTCACGGTGTCGGCGCTTCGATTGGCCCGGACCTGACCGGCGGCGGTCGTGGTAATCTGGACTATTTGCTCGAGAACATCGTCGATCCCAGCGCGATTGTTCCCGAGGATTATCGCGTCACGGAGGTAGAGCTCAAAGATGACCGTTCGCTGACCGGGTTGGTTGTTGGGAAAAGCGATCGCACCATCACCCTTCAGACCCCGACTGAAAAGCTCACGATTGAGCGCGCCGACATTGCGCGGATGCGCCAAACGAAGATGTCTTTAATGCCCGAAGGACTCTTGCAAGGGTTAAAAACCGATCAAGTCTGCAATTTGATCGCCTATCTTATGACACCGAACCAGGTCGAGCTTCCCAAGACAAAATGAAGCACTGCATTTTGCCAACTCTGTTCAGTGCGCTTTCACTGTACTCAACAGGGGCGCTGGCGCAACTGCCGCCCAACACCGTTGCGCATCAGGATTCTTCAAAGTGGAATTCGGAAATCGCCGCATTCGAAGCCGCGGACAAAACGAACGCGCCTCCTGAACATTGTATCGTGTTCGTAGGCAGTTCCAGCATCCGTTTGTGGTCAACTCTCAAATCCGATTTTCCGGATTTGCCGGTCGTAAACCGCGGATTCGGGGGTTCCGAAATTGCCGACGCCGTCAAGCTGGCGGACAGGATCATAATCCCATACGCCCCGAGGGAAGTGGTGATTTATTCGGGCGGAAACGATATCGCCAATGGCAAAGACCCGGCGCTTGTTTTTGGCGATTTTGTCGCGCTGGTGGATGCCCTCCAGCGCCACCTTCCTTCAGTTCGTATCGCCTATATTGCCAGCGCGCCCAACCCCAGCCGCTGGGCCATGGTGGACAAAGTAAAGAAACTGAACTCGCTGGTCCGGGCGTTCTGCGACGACCACAGCCTGATGTTCATTGATGTCTTTCCGCTGATGCTTGGCCCTGACGGCCTGCCCAAACCAGACATCTTTCGCGATGACAGGCTGCACATGAACGCAAAGGGCTACGACATCTGGAAACAGGCGGTGCGACCGTACCTGAAATAGAAAAAAGCCAGGCGCCAATTGCGCTCCTTTGCGCACACGACACGCTTGATTATCACTGGCACCGATTCGGTCAGGCCGTAGCTTTTTGCCCGGCTCGACAGAATTCGCCCATCTTGCATCTATCCTTGCGCAGCTGCGTGGACGCCATTTCGTTCGGCAGGTTTTCGAGAGCCCTGCACAAATAACGAATCGCGCACGAACAATACATCCTTTTGCAGGGTCGTGCCGTCCACGGGAGAGCGCCACCCGCCCATATCCTCGTAGTAATGGAACCCGAGGCCGCGGACCAAATCGCACATTTCAGGGAACAGCAAGGCCTCGGGGGCGTATCGGAACAGGGACAATTCGAGGATCAAAGCGTCCACCTGTTGCAACAGCTGGCGCGCGCCCGCCAGAACCAGGTGCTCGGTAAATTGAACGTCCACCTTGAGCAATCCTCGGCCGGCCAAATTCTTTTCGGCCGCAATTTGGTCCAGAGTCATCACCGGCACCGTTATGGTTTGCCCCGAACTGGAGACCTCCGGATGCAGCAAGGAGCTGCCGTAGAGATCAGGCGACACATTCAGGCGGGCTTCGCCGGGTTTGTCGGAAACCGCGGCGGGCACAGCCTCAAAATCCGGGTTGCGTTTGAAATACCACTTGTTGATGCGCACGTACTGCGCGTGCAAAGGCTCGATGAGAAGGTAACGCGCTCGGGGAAAAATCCGCTTTGCCGTGTCGGACCAAACGCCAGTGGAGGCTCCGACGTCAATAACGAAGTCGGGCGAGAAACCGTGGCAACGGAGCCGCTTGAGAGTGAGGTACACCTGGCCGAAGTCGCCGTGCAAATCCTTTGGCACGGGCGGATCGATGAATTGGATGATGTCGCCCTCGGACCTGGTGAAAGGGGTTTCAAAACGTTCGTCTGCCGGCTCGCCTTGCTCCAGGGATTGCCAGATCCATTTGTCCAGCCCCTCGGCGGAGAAAAGAGGCGCGCTCCTCGCCGCAAAGGCGCGGAAGACGCGCTGTTGTTCGGGAGAACAGATGTCCTCCGCTGCGGTCCGCAGCCGGACCGAATCGTACGGTACGACATTGCCAAAAGGGAACCGCTTGAGGAAACGCGCGGCAGCTGTTTGCGGATTGCCAAGCACGAGGGTGGGCAGGTTGGCTGCTGCCAGCAGGAAAGGCATTCGCGTAGGCAGGCTGAGGCGGGCGATTTCAGGACGATCATCGGTTTCATCCAGCGTGCCGCTCGGCACCAACGCATACGAGTAGTCCTGCAGCTTTTCAGCCAGTTGCGGTTCGGGAACAAACCCACAGTCGATGATCCCGTCCTGGCGCAACTCCTCGGGGCTGACGTTGAGCCATGTGGCCTTTGCATTGCCATACCAATGCACTTCCAGACCGGCGCCTTTCACTGTTTTGCGGAATAAATCCAGCCAGGGCCGGCTCCACAAGCTCCCAACCAACACGCCGGGACTGGACCCGCCGGCGGCTGGGCGCGGGACTAAGGGCGTTGTGCGGAGCGCTTGCGGGTCGACGACAGGAGGAACGACCCAGAATTTGAGGCCGAATTTCTGTTCGTAGGCATCGCGCAGTTCCGGCGAAATGGCCAGCCGCAACGAAGCTTTGCCGAGGGCTTCGCGCATGAGTTCGTCAGGGATGCCGCGCGCATGAATGTTGTTGTCGTCCATGACGAACACACATAGCGGGGCATTGAAAAGTTCCTTAAGCACAATGGCCGTGATCAGTTCATCCGCAAGGTAAGGCACACAGAGCACTCGCCGGACGGTTGTGCCATTGAGAACGTTCAGGACATGGGCAAAACTCTCTGAGCGGCTGAGTCCATCGTGGCCGAAGGTCGCCTGGTGCTCTCCCAGGGCATGATCGGGGTGCAGGTTTGTCGAGCGAATGGACAGCACATTGGGTGAACGGCCGAAGATGCGCCGCAGTATTACCCCGGTCCCGTGCCGTTCCGAAACCTCATTGGTGGTGACGATCACGTCGGCGTCGCGCAGCGCCTTGGCTGGCAAAACGCGAACATTGCGCGTCACTTGGCCCCTGGCCGGCCGCGTCCATTTCCTCCACATTCGTTTCAGGCCCATAATTTGGTATCTTTTGTGCCCGCCCAGGTTTTGGTGAGTGCTGCCAGGCTTAATCGCGCCACGGCAAAAGGCTTTTCATCCGCTCCAGCAGGATCTCCTGCGAACGCGGCCGCGGTTGCGCAACCGGCGTCGGTTGAGGAGCAATCTCTGCGGACAGTTGCGACACCTTCGAGCGCGCATTCAAAAACAAACAGTCCTGCGCTACCAGGATCCCGGAGGCGTCGCGCCAGGCATTTCCGAGGTCCCAAATATGAAAATCAAACCGGCGAAGCCAATCGGCCACCTCCAGCAACAGCGGTGTGGTCGGCCCATACGCCCTCGTCAGCCAACACTCCAAAAGCAGCACGTCAACCTGGGGCAGCGTTTGGGCCGCCCCTTGAAGAATGCTCAACTCGCAGCCCTGCGTGTCCATCTTAATGACCTGCGGTACCGGAATCTGAAACTCCTGGACGACGTAATCGATTGTCAGCATGTCGACCTCGACTTTTCTGGAATCCGGCGGCGTCGTTCCGAGCGGCAGTGCTGTGCTGCCCACCAGGTTTTGCGGATAGAGGAACATCTCGGCCTTTTTGCACTCAGCGCCCAGCGCCACTTTGTGCAATCGAAAGCCAGGGTGCCGCGCCAGCGTCGTCTGCATTTTCAGGCGATACTCCGGCGCGTGATCGATGAGGGGCTCGAACAGGTTATAAGTGGCATCCGGAAAATCCTGGCTGACGCGGCTGGACCACCGGCCGATGGAGGCGCCCACGTCGAAAAAACTGTGGAGCTCGAGGCC
>Ga0070738_10002192_pt1 | contig 31746 bp, 33 predicted proteins | sample Coa_R2_2_FD_66446 | JGI IMG/M metagenome (GOLD analysis project Ga0070738, IMG submission 66446) | Surface soil microbial communities from Centralia Pennsylvania, which are recovering from an underground coalmine fire - Coalmine... | ecosystem: Environmental > Terrestrial > Soil > Unclassified ...
GGATCTTTTCATCGGCTGCGAAGGTACCCTCGGCATCATCACTGCCGCGGTCCTCAAGCTCTATCCCCGGCCGCAAGCGCTCGAGACCGCGTTCATCGGGATCGATGATCCGCAAGCCGCGCTGCGGTTTTTGGATTTCACGCGCGAGACTTTCGATTATGAGCTCAAGACGTTCGAGCTCATTCCGCGGATCGCCATGGAATTTGTGCTGAAGCACGGAAATTCGGTCCGCGAGCCCCTGCCCACGCCCGCCCCCGTTTATGTCCTGCTCGAACTCGCCGGACAGAGCGCGGATGTGCGCGAGCGGCTTTGCGCTTTTCTTCGCGTTGCCGAGGAACGCGGCATGATGCGCGCGGCGATCATTGCCGCTTTGCCCGACGAGCGCGCGCTTTTCTGGCGCATCCGCTCGCAGATCCCGGACGTCCAGGCGCAAGAAGGCGGCTCGATCAAACATGATATTTCGGTGCCGATCGCCGAAGTGCCGGCTTTTCTCGATGAGGTCGAACGCGCGGTCGGGATGCGCGTGCCGGGCGCGCGGCTCGTCGCCTTCGGCCATCTTGGCGACGGCAATATTCATTGCAATGTCTCGCAGCCGGTCGGCGCGGACAGAGCCGCATTTCTCGCCCGCTGGGACGAAATCAACGAGATCGTCCATGCGATCGTCGCCAAACATGGCGGAGCCATCTCGGCCGAACACGGGATCGGTCAGCTGAAGCGCGCCCTTTTGCCTAAGGCGAAAGATCCGGTGGCGCTCGACGTGATGCGCGCGCTCAAGCGCACCCTCGATCCGCAAGGCATCCTCAATCCGGGGAAGGTGATTTGATGCTGAAGGCGCTTTTCGCGCGACCAACTCCACCCTATGATATGCGCGTGACAAAGCTGCTCGAAATAGCGATAGCGAAAATCCGCGAGCTACCGGCCGAAGATCAGGACACGGTTGCGGCAGTTGTTCTCTCCATCGCGGAAGAGTTGCCGGGCATGGATCTCGACGATCAGACGCGCGCGGCAATTCGCCAGGGACTCGAAGAGGCGCGGCGGGGCGAATTCGTGCCCGATCATGCAATCGACGCCCTCTGGAAACGACACGGATTATGAGAATTCGCTATACGATTCGAAAAGCGGACAGCGGTTTTCGCGCAACGATCACGTTCATGATGTAGCGCCCCGAGACGCACAAGTTCTTACTCGTCCTTCACCGCCGCGCGCCTTAGCCGATCGTTGATTGCTTCGCCGAGCCCTATCTCCGGAATCGGCGCCACAGCGATGATCTGGGGGTGCTGCCGGTCGAGATCGCGCAAATAGCGGAAGAGATTAGCCGCGGCTTCGTTAAGATCCGCGCCGGGCGATAGATCGAGAATATTCGCCGCAATCCCAAATCGTCCGCCGAAATCGAGCCCGGCTTCACCCTCCTCCAGGTCCCTCGCTTCGAGCCGCAGCCGGGCACGCGGGGCGTAATGCGAAGCGAGCTGGCCTGGTGCGCGCGGCGTGGCCTCGGTCGCATAGGCGGCCAAGGGCCGCCCGAGCACGCTTTCAATTGCAGCGCGCGCAATGCCGCCCGGCCGCAGCAGCTGCGGTTCAGGCCCTAGGCAAGAGATGATCGTCGATTCGAGACCGACTTGTGCCCGGCCCGCATCGATGATGGCGTCGATTGCGCCCCCGAGGTCTTCGCGGACATCGGCCGCAGTCACCGGGCTGACGCGGCCCGACAGATTGGCTGATGGTGCCGCGAGCGGCACGCCGGTCGCGGCAATGAGCATTTGGGTGATGCGATGGGCCGGCACGCGCAGCCCGACGCTGGGCAGGCCCGCGCGCGCCGACTCGCAAATCGTCGCGCCAGCTGCAAGCGGCAGAACAAGGGTGAGCGGTCCCGGCCAGAAGGACTCGGCGAGAATCGCGGCCTCTCTGGTAAAAATCCCCTGTGCCTCGGCTGCCGCGCGGCTCTCCACGTGGGCGATCAGCGGATTGATGCGCGGCCGACCCTTCGCTGCGTAGATTTTGGCGACGGCAACATCTGACGTGGCATCCGCCCCGAGCCCATAGACGGTCTCGGTCGGAAAGGCGACAAGTCCGCCGGAGCGCAAGATATGTGCGGCTTTCCCGAGGCCCGCCGCGTCGGGCGCCAACGACAGAGTTTGGAGCTTCATGCGAGGGATCATCCGCCGCAGAGGCGCAATTTGGCGGCACTCGTCAAGAAAATCGCGAGCGGCTCAGCCGACCTTGCGCAGCTTGCCGTAGATGAGCCGGTCGGCACGTTCTTGTTCGGATTCGCGCGACACGCGCGTGCCGTGATTGACAAGGTCGGTCGCCTTGAGCAGGACTTCGCGCAGCGCCTGGCCGGCGCGGGCGCAAATCTCCATCATTGCCGCGGAGGTGCAGCCGCCCTGCAGTTTGTGCTGGCGCCTGATCGCCACAACGGCTCCGACGGCGCGCCGGTCGAGATCGGCGACCACGGCCTCGAAGTCGCGGCGGAAATTGGCGTCGAGCGCGCGATAGGCTTCGAGCGCCGAGGCGCGGCCCGGCAGGATCGATTTGGCGAAATAGTCCTGATAGCTCGTCGGGCGCCATTGCAGGATGTCGTCGATCAATTCCGGCATAGTCGGCAATTGCTCGATCATCATCACGATCTCATTGAAGAGATTGAGATAATCGTTCGCTAGACCGGAAGCCGGATTGACGATGGCCTCCGCCCTCTTCTGGCGCTCGATATCGGCGGCAGAGCCGCTCGTCCGAGAATTTTCGGTAAGGTTGTCGCCCATAGCCGACGGCATGCTCCGTTTCGGAAACGAATTTAATGGGCCGGAGGATAACAATCGGTTTCCAAATTCTTGTTTGGATTAAGGGGGCGCATGAAAACGCCGTACATGGGACCGGCCGCAATCAGGCGCGCCGGTCAAGGCTGCCGCACCGTCAAAACTTAAGCTGGTGCTGCAAGAGAGGATCGAACTCTCGACCTCTCCCTTACCAAGGGAGTGCTCTACCACTGAGCTACTGCAGCCGGCCGTGCGGCAGCCGAACGCTATCTCGCATGTGGCGGGGCGATAGGCAAGTGAGGCGCAGGTCACTGAAAATCCCTGTAATCTTGGGGATTTGCAGTGCACAGCTTGTCGGGCCGTCAGCAAAGTCTTAATATTTGTTCATGAACATTTCAGAAAGCCTTCTTCCGGAAGGATCAGGAGTCGGCATGGCGCCTAAAGCTGAACCGGGAAAGAAGGCGCGCGAAGACGCGCAAAAAGATGCGGCCAAGGAACGTTTGGCCAAGGCTTTGCGGGAGAACCTCCTCCGTCGCAAGGCGCAAGAACGCGGCCGGCGCGCCGCAACGCCGGACAAATCGCGGGGCTGATTGCCTCAGGGGGGATAATGGATCGAATCCGAATTGTAGGCGGCCAATCGCTCGAGGGGACAATCCCGATCTCGGGAGCCAAGAACGCGGCCTTGCCGCTGATGATCGCGTCTCTGCTGACGCAGGAAACGCTGACGCTTGAAAATACGCCGAGCGTCGCCGACGTCGGGATGTTGCTGCAGATCTTGAGCCATCATGGCGTCGATTACAGCGTCGATGGGCGCAGGCCGGGCGATGCGCCGCAGGCCGCCCGCACGCTCCACCTCTCGGCGCGACGTATCGTCGATATCACCGCCCCTTATGATCTCGTCGCCAAGATGCGGGCAAGCTTCTGGGTCGTTGCGCCTCTGCTCGCCCGTATGGGCGAGGCGCGCGTCTCTCTCCCCGGCGGCTGCGCCATCGGCACGCGGCCGGTCGATCTGCTCATCATGGTGCTCGAAAAATTGGGCGCCAAGATCGATATCGAGGCGGGCTATGTCCATGCCCGCACAAAGAGCGGGCTCAAAGGCGCCGAAATCCATTTCCCCAAGGTCACCGTCGGCGGCACGCATACGGCCTTGATGGCCGCCTCGCTCGCGCAAGGCCACACGTTGATCACCAATGCGGCCTGCGAGCCGGAAGTCGCAGATCTTGCGGCCTGCCTCATCAAAATGGGCGCCAAGATCAAAGGCGCCGGCCGGCCGACAATCGAAATCGAAGGCGTCGCTTCGCTGCAAGGTGCGCACCATGCGGTGGTGCCCGACCGGATCGAGACCGGAACTTATGCAATAGCGGTCGCGATGACCGGCGGCGACGTCCTGCTCGAGCGGGCCTCGCCCGAACTTTTGCAGAATGCGCTCGACGCCCTCGCCCAAGCCGGCGCTGACATCAGCCATAGCAATGAAGGCATCCGTGTTCGCCGTAACGGCTCGGGCATCGAACCGGTCGATATCGAGACCGCGCCCTTCCCGGGCTTTCCGACCGATCTTCAGGCCCAGTTCATGGCCTTGATGACGAAGGCCAAGGGCCGCTCGCGAATCACCGAGACGATTTTCGAGAACCGCTTCATGCACGTCCAGGAGCTCGCAAGGCTCGGCGCCCGGATCAAGCTCGACGGGGACGTCGCCCATGTCGAAGGAGTCGCCGAATTGCAGGGCGCTCCGGTCATGGCCACGGACCTGCGCGCCTCTGTTTCGCTCGTCATTGCGGCGCTTGCGGCGCGGGGAGAGACCATCGTCAACCGGGTCTATCATCTCGACCGCGGCTTCGAACATCTCGAGAAGAAGCTCGGCCGTTGCGGTGCAATCGTCGAGCGGATTTCAGGAGCGGGCTAGCCGCTTGAACTCCGCGATACCGATGCACAAATGTTCGGCAACGCCGGTTTGAGGATCGCCGATGCCTTGTTCTCTGCGCCTCGTCGCGCTCGACTCGGAAGACCTTGCGGTGATCTCCGCCAATCTGCAGGATTCGCTCGTGCGGATCGGCGATATGACTTATCTGCCGAGGTCCAAGCGCTTCGCGCTCGTCGCTTCCCGCTTCGATTGGGTTTCGGCGGCTGAGGGAAAGAACGAACGCTGCCGAACCGGCCTTCATTTCGAGCGCGTCCTCAAGGCGACCTGCACCGGTTTCGACCAGAAAAGCAAAGATCTTTGCCTGAGCTTGCTCAGCATCGCCTTCATGCTGAAGGACGCGCCCGCGGGACATGTTATTCTGACCTTTTCGGGAGGCGCTGCGGTACGACTCGAAGTCGAATGCCTCGAAGCACAGGTCGCCGATCTCGGCCCGCGCTGGCCGGCAAGGACCTGTCCCGAGCATAAGTTCGAGGATGCAGCGGAATCGCAGGCGAGCTAGAGGATCCGGCTCGACTGGCTGCTCAAGTATAGATGAGTATCCGGCCCGACGTGGCTGCGAAACGCGAATAGAGGTTTTGACGCTCGGGTGCTAGAAAAGCCCATGTTCGAAAGCCTCTATCAATCCTTCACCGACACTGCCGATTCTTCTCGATCGGCCGCGCGGCTCGCCGCTTTGCGTGAAGAGCTTGCGCGCCATGGTGTCGATGGTTTCCTCGTGCCGCGCGCCGACCGGCATCAAAATGAATACGTGCCGGCGTCGGAAGAACGGCTCGCCTGGCTCACCGGATTTACCGGCTCTGCCGGCTTTGCCATCGTCTTGCAGGATCGCGCGGTTCTCTTTGTCGATGGCCGTTACACGCTGCAAGCCCGAGAGCAGCTCGATCTCTCCCTCGTCCGGCCCGTGCCGAGCGCCGAAACAAGCCCGGAGAAATGGCTCGAAGAGAATCTGAAGGAAGGGTCGAAGCTCGCCTATGATCCTTGGCTCCATACGCCGGGCCAGATCGAGAGATTCGAAAAGACCGGCGCCGAGCTGGTCCCGCTCGCTGAAAATCCCATCGATGCGATCTGGAACGACCGGCCGGCGCCGCCGCGGGCCGCAGTGACCCGTCACCCTTTGCGCTTCGCCGGCGAGCCTGCCGAAAAGAAGCTCGCCCGGATCAAGGGCGCGCTCGGCAGGGCCGATGCGTTGCTCGTCAGCGATCCGCATGCAATCGCCTGGGCCTTCAACATCCGAGGCAAGGACGTCTCCTACACGCCCCTGCCGCTCGCCTTTGCCTTGATCCCGAAAGACGGCATCCCGCGTCTCTACTTCGAGAGCGCCAGATTGGGGCCGCAAGTCGCGGCCTATCTCAAAGACCTCGCCGAGGTCGCCGATCCTTCGCAGCTCGAAGCCGATATCGCCGGGCTCGGTAAGCAGGGCAAATCCGTTCTTTTCGATACGGCGAGCGCGCCGGCAAGGCTTACGCGTTTGCTCAAGGAAGCGGGCGGCAAGCCGCAGGTCGCCCAAGATCCGATCGCGCTCATGAAGGCGCGCAAGAACAAGACCGAGCGCGAAGGCGCGCGCCAGGCGCATCTGCGCGATGCCGTCGCGGTGCTGCGCTTTCTCCATTGGTTCGAAAATGAGGCCCCCCGCGGCAAGCTAACCGAGATTGATGCGGCTGAAGCGCTCGAGACCTTTCGGCGCGCCGCGCCCGAACTGAAGGACCTCTCGTTTCCGACGATTTCCGCCGCCGGGCCCAATTCGGCAATCCCGCATTATCGCGTGACGGTGAAGTCGAACCGCAAGATCAAGAAAGGCATATTCCTGATCGACTCGGGCGCTCAATACGAAGACGGCACGACGGACATCACGCGCACGCTTGCGGTCGGCGCCCCGACGCAGGAAATGCGGGATCGCTTTACCCGCGTGCTCAAGGGCCATATTGCAATCGCCCGCGCCGTATTCCCGAAAGGCACGTCAGGCTCGCAAATCGACGCTTTTGCGCGCCTCGCGCTCTGGCAGGCTGGGCTCGACTTCGATCACGGCACGGGCCATGGCGTCGGCTCCTATCTCTCGGTCCATGAAGGGCCGCAGCGCATCTCGAAGATCGGCAGCGTTCCGCTCGAAGAGGGCATGATCCTGTCGAACGAGCCGGGCTATTATAAAGCCGGCCAATTCGGGATCAGGATCGAAAATCTCGTGCTGGTCGAGCCGCGCAAGATCAAGGGCGCCGAACGCGACATGTTCGGCTTCGAAGTCCTGACGCTCGCTCCGATCGATCTGGCGCTCGTCGAGCCTCGTCTTCTCACCGCGGAAGAAATCGATTGGCTCAATGCCTATCACGCGCGGGTGCGCAAGACGCTGTCGCCGCTCGTCGGACCGAAGCTGCGCAAATGGCTTGTGCGCGCAACGCGCGCGATCCGCGAATGATCCGGATCACGACGGCTGCAAATTGTCTTTGATGATTTCGCGCAGCGACCATTGTCCGTTCTGGCCGACGATCTCGCCACGAATATCGTCGATTTTCCAGCCGCCGGCTTCTTTCACGAAATCATAATGGACGATCGAGGAATCCCGTCCCGAGCTGAACTTCGCTGCAACGATCACATGATCTGGGGTTTGCGATTCGACCGCAATGTCGAGATCTTCCACGTCTGAACCCGCCGAATTGGTGATCGGGTCGAAATTGATCCCCGCTCCGCCTGATTTCTTGCTCAGGGCCGCCAGGCCCGCGATGAGCTCCTTCGAAAAATAGAGGTGGCGGACATGCTCGTCGAGAAAAGCCGAAGGACCGGAATAGTCGCCGTCCGACCCGGCCGCGACTTTATAGATCTCTCGCACGACATCGCGCGGTGCATGCGCGCCTTTCGCCTTTGAGCTCGCGATATGTTTGGCTGCCGGCTTGCGCGCTGCGGTTTTGGCGGGCGGCTTGGCTTTGGCGGCCTGGGCCGCCTGCGCAGGCGCGGGCGGCGGTGCCGGACTGGCGGGAGCCGGCGAAGCGGGAGCCGGCGCTTGATCGGAGGGTTGCGCCGGCGAAGACTCCGGAAAGGCCATGGGAGGGCTTTGGATGAGGCTGGGCGGCAATCCGGTCTGACCAAAAACAGGGCCCGTGAGCAGGACGGCCGCTCCGAGCGCCAAGATCGGCGGCAAGTGGCGCATATCTTCCCCCGTCAAAGACGATAGGCTGCCGGTTCCCGGCAGAGCAACCGACCGGCAAATTGACGGGAACACTGCACTTTTTCGGGCCCAAGCTCCAGCGCGAACTTGCAAAACCCACCGCTCATTCGCCCGAGGCCAGTTTCAGCCATTCGGCTTCGTCGATCGTCTTGATGCCAAGCTCGCGCGCCTTGGCGAGCTTGGATCCGGCGCCCGGCCCTGCGACGACGAGATCGGTCTTCGAAGAAACGGAGGCTGCCACTTTCGCCCCGAGCCGTTCCGCCTGGGCCTTGGCTTCCTCGCGCGTCATATGTTCGAGCGAACCTGTGAACACCACAGTCTTGCCCGAGACGGGACTCGTCGCGGCGACTTCTTCCATCGGGAGAGGCGTCACGTGTTGGAGGAGCGCGTCGAGCTCGTCCTCGTTGTGCTTCTCGGCGAAAAAATCGGCGATCGCTTCGGCGACGACCTCGCCCAAGCCCTCGATATTGTCGATCTCGGCGCGGGCATCGGTGCCTTCTTTCGCAGCGCGCGCCGTCGCCCGCAGCGCCTCGAACGTGCCGAAATGCCGCGCGAGCCGCCGCGCATTGGTCTCCCCGACGTGCCTGATCCCCAGCGCGAAAATGAACCGGTTCAGCGGGATCTCGCGCCGCGCATCGATCGCGGCGAAAAGATTGCGCACCGACGTCTCTCCATAGCCTTCCCGAGCGACCAGCTTCTCGGTGCTTCTTTTGTCGCGTTCGGCGAGCGTGAAAATATCGGCGGGCCTGCGGATCAAGCCTTCGCGATAGAATTGGTCGATCTGTTTCTCGCCCAAGCCTTCGATGTCGAAAGCATTGCGCGAGACGAAATGTTTGAGCCTTTCCACGGCCTGTGCCGGACAGATAAGCGTGCCCGTGCAGCGGCGCACGACGTCCTTTCTGCCTGTCTTAGGGTCGGTCTCGCGGACCGCATCTGAGCCGCAAATCGGACAATGCTCCGGGAACTTATATTCTTCGGTGCCCTCGGGCCTTTTATCGAACAAGACTTCAACTATTTGCGGGATCACGTCGCCCGCGCGTTGAATACGCACCGTATCGCCGATACGCACCTTTAGTCGCTTAATCTCGTCTTCATTGTGCAAGGTTGCGTTGGCGACCACGACGCCGCCGACCGTCACCGGATCGAGCCGTGCGACCGGAGTCATTGCGCCGGTGCGGCCGACCTGGATCTCGATATCGCGCAGAATAGTCGTTGCCTGTTCGGCCGGAAACTTATGCGCCGCAGCCCAACGCGGCGCACGCGAGACGAAGCCCAATCGGTCCTGCAGCGCGAGACTGTCGACCTTGTAGACGACGCCGTCGATATCATAAGGAAGCGCAGCACGCTGATTTTCGATCTCATGATAGTGATGCAGCAATTCCGCGGCCGAATGGCAAAGTTTGGTCAAGGGATTGGTAGGCAGGCCGTAATGTTTGAACGCCTCGATCATGCTCATTTGCGTCGAAGCCGGCATTTGGCTCACTTCGCCCCAGGCATAGGCGAAGAAATGCAGAGGGCGGCCGGCCGTGATGGCTGGATCGAGCTGGCGCAGGGAGCCCGCCGCCGAATTGCGCGGATTGGCGAAAAGCGGCTTGCCTGCTTCCGCCTGGCGCGCGTTGAGCGCCGCGAAATCCGTGCGCGTCATATAGACTTCGCCGCGAACTTCGAGAACGGAGGGCGGATGGCCCTTCAGGCGATGCGGGATCTCGCCGATCGTCTTGACGTTCGCTGTGACGTCCTCGCCCTCATAGCCGTCGCCGCGGGTTGCCGCTAACACGAGCCTGCCCTCCTCATAGCGCAGCGAGCAGGATAGCCCGTCGATTTTCGGCTCGGCGGTAAGGGCGAGCGGCGCGTCGGGACTAAGCCCGAGAAAGCGCCGGATGCGTGCGACAAATTCCTCGACCTCGACGTCGGCGAAAATATTGCCGAGCGAGAGCACCGGAACCTTGTGGCGGATTTTGGCGAATTTCTCAGAAGGAGCGGCGCCGACCTTCTCGCTCAAGGACTCCCCGGTCGCGAGTTCGGGAAATTCCTTTTCCAAAGCCTCGTAGCGCCGGCGCAGCGCGTCATATTCGGCATCCGAAATTGCCGGCGCGTCCTCGCGATAATAAAGCTCGTCGTGGCGGGCGATCTCCGCCCCGAGCCGTGCGTGCTCAGCGCGCGCCTGCTCGAAATCGAGCTTGCGGTTCGGCTTTTTCATGGGTTGCTTGATTAGCTCAGATCGGCGCGAAGGAATAGATTATCGTGCTTCTCGGTGGTGATCAGTATCGCGCGACGACCGGCTGCGGCGTAAAAAGATCGAATTGGTAATTCAAGCCGAAACGGACGACGTGAAAAGTCGCGCGCGAAGCAAACTGGACCTGCGTGCCTGGCGCTGGCGCATAATCGTTCCAGTTCGCTCTGATGTAATCGTATAAATATTCGGCTCTAAACGTCCAATTCTGGGCAAAGGCGTATTCTCCGCCGATGCTATAGGCGGCAAAACGCGGCGGGACGCGAAGCACGCTCGCCGAACCCGAAAAGCCGGGCACGCTGTAATAATTCTCGGTGGTAGCATAGGAGAAGCCGGCGCTGACATAGAGAAGCAGCCGGTCGAAACTATAGCCGAGGCGCCCTCTTATCGTTCCGAAATCCTTGATCCTCGTGCCGAATACCGCCGTGCCGAGCGGAGTGACCGCCGTCGCCCTGCCGTTGATATCCGCCCAGTCGGAATCAGCCTCGACGCCGACGACAACATTATTGAGGAGCGGCATGCCTTGCGTCAGAGAGGGAATGCCGGAGAGCTGATAAAGATAGCCGATCTGGCCGCCGAACAGCGGGCCTCTTTCGGTCATTCCGGTCGTGCCGCCGGCAAAGGCGGCCGGATACGTCAAGACATAGGGAACGGAGGCATGGTCGAGCCCGAAGCCGCCATTGACGCCGACGTAGAAGCTCGTCCAGGTAAAAACAGGCTCCGGCGCGGGAGGCGGAACGGGCTCTTTCAAATTGGGCAGATCCGCCGCACCGGCCGATCCGGCAGCGAGCAACGCCGCGCCCGCGAGAATTTTCCTTATCGCCATGAAGGTGCCTTGCGCGCGTCGCTCGGCCGGCGGCGCGGAACGGCGATCTTGCGCCGCGGATCTCCACGAAGGTGAGATTAGGCTTGTTCCGAATCCGAAGCGCCAGCTCATGCGTCTAAGAAGCCTTTTTCTGCCGATTTGGGCAAGACCATTTGCGTGCGCCGTGGAAAAGTTTGCCGCCTGTTGCTCCCTGCCAACAGACTGCACTCGCCTTTAATTTCAACCTCTTGACTCGCCCCATTCGCAAAAGCCACACGGGGCGGCAATCTGCGAAGACGGGCGGTGGCTTAAGGCGAGACGCGCTTGCGCCGGGTGGCGGGTGCCGGTCCGAAATAAAATTTTCTGCGCAGCGCCGTTATCTCGGCTTCGGTCAGCGGCGCGGTCTCGGGGCGGTTGAGAATCACCCCGACGCTATGACCGCGCCTCCACGCAATTTCCGCCTGCAGCAGGTGCGCGGCCCGCTCGTCGAAGAGCAGGATCTGGCGCGGGAGCTCGACTTCCGCCGCAAGCCGCAGACGCGCGCCGCGCCGAGAGCGATCGTAAACCTGGCAATCGATGAGGAATCTTTTGTGCCTGTCGAGCACGATGCCGCATTGGAGGTGCGTGCGTCGGCGCGCCTCGAGCCTTTTGTTGCGCGCCCCGCGTTCGATGACGGCGTATCGGGCCTCTGAGCCGGAAAGAAAATTCGGGTCATCGACCTTGATTGCCTCGAGGACGGCCCCGTCGCCCTCGCGCGAGCCCTTCCGGCGGGTCTCACCGGCTTGAGGCGCCATGCTCTCTCCGTTGCATTCCGGCGATCGCGGCTTAAACTCGCCGCCCGACCTATACGCAGCGCGGGCTCAGCCCCACTCCATCAGGCCAACCTGCCAGTTGCGTGTTAATCTTTACTTACGACCCGCCCAGAGGCCACGCGCTTCGACGCCCGTTCGGCCAGCCGCTGCGAGAGGAAATCCATGAACTTATTCATCAAGTGGTTTGTTGCTTCAGGCCTTCTCTTGCTTGCCGCGACAGCCCCGGCAGCAGCGCAAAGCGCGAGCAAGCTCGTCGTCTTTGCCGCCGCCAGCATGCAGACGGCGCTCGACGCCATTACACCCATCTTCGTCCAGCAGAAAACCACGGCTGCCGCAGTTTCATATGGTTCCTCGGCGATTCTCGCCAAACAGATCGAACAGGGCGCCCCGGCCGACGTCTTCATTTCCGCCGACGTCAAATGGATGGACTACCTCGAAGCCAAGAAATTGCTGGCACCGGGCACGCGCCGCAATCTTCTCGGCAACAACCTCGTCCTCGTCGCGCCCAAGGATCAAGATGTCTATCTAAAGATCAAGCCGGGCTTCGATCTCGCCGGCGCAGCCGGCGACGGCAAGATCGCCGTCTGCACGGTTGAATCCTGCCCCGCCGGCATCTACGCCAAGGAAGCCTTCCAGAAACTCGGGATCTGGCAGAAGGTCGAGCCCAAGCTCGCGCAGGCCGGCAATGTCCGCGATGCATTGGCGCTCGTCGCGCGCGGCGAAGCCAGGTTCGGGATCGTCTATGCGACCGACGCCAAGGCAGAGCCGCGGGTGAAAGTCGTCGATACGTTTCCGGCCGATAGCCACAGCCCGATCATCTATCCGGTCGCCGTCGTCGCCTCCTCCAAAAATCCGGACGCGGCGGTCTATGCCGCCTTCCTCACCTCGCAGGCCGCAGTGAAGATCCTCACGGCACAAGGTTTCACCATTCTCTCGAACGCGGTGACCCGGTGACGCACGTTGCCGTCTTGATGGGCGGGTTTTCGGCCGAACGGGAGATTTCGCTCCGCTCCGGCGCGGCCTGCGCGAAGGCACTCGAAGCGGAAGGTTTCAAGGTGAGCCGCGTCGACGTCGACCGCAGCGTAGCCGAGGTCCTCGCCCGCATGCGGCCGGACGTCGCCTTCAACGCGCTGCATGGCCCCTATGGCGAAGACGGGATCATCCAGGGCGTGCTCGAAATGCTGCGCATTCCCTATACTCATTCGGGCGTCCTCGCCTCGGCGCTCGCCATGCGCAAGGATCGTGCGAAAGACGTTCTGCAAGCTGCTGATATTCCTGTCGCGCCTTCGGTGACCATCGACCGGTTCGCCGCGTCGAAGGCGCACGCGCTCCCACCGCCCTATGTGGTAAAGCCGCTCGCCGAAGGCTCCTCCTTCGGGGTCCTGATCGTAAAGGAGGATCAGGAATATCCCCCGCAAGAATTGACGCGGGAGGATTGGCCCTACGGCAAAGACGTGATCGTCGAACATTATGTCGCGGGCCGCGAGCTCACCTGTGCCGTGATCGGCGACAAGGCCTATGACGTGATCGAGATCAAAGCCAGCGACGGCGGCTGGTACGACTACAACGCCAAATATGCCAAGGGCGGGTCCGTCCACGTACTTCCGGCAAATCTTAAAGAAAATATTTACCACTTTGTCCAAGAGTTGACCCTCAAGGCGCACAAGGCGCTGGGTTGCCGCGGCGTGAGCCGCGCTGACTTCCGCTATGACGACCGCCCCGGAGGTACGGGCGAGCTCGTCATACTGGAGGTCAACACGCAGCCCGGCATGACCGAGACATCCCTCGTGCCCGAGATTGCGGCGCATGCCGGCCTGTCGTTCGGTGAGCTTGTCAAATGGATGGTGGCAGACGCCTCCTGCGACCGGTGAAGGAGGTCATCGAAGGTCTCCAACCCTCCTTGCCGGCCTCTGCTGGAGCTTCGAAGATAGATTTGCGGGCGCGCCGGCAATCGCGAGGCGTGGCGTCTTGGTTCGCCCGCTCTCTGAAGCTGCTGAATGCGCCAGGCGTCAGCGCCACGCTCGTCTTTGCTTTCTTCGGCGGTATCGGCCTCTATGCATCGACCCTCAACGGCGAATATTCCGCTTTCGTTGCGACGCAAGGCACGGTGCCGGACTTTCTCGCCCGCGCCGCCGGCTTCGGCGTCAAGGGCGTGACGATCTCCGGAGCCCATGAGCTCCCCGACCGGCAAATCCTCGATGTGGTCGGGATCAGGCCCACCAATTCCCTGCCCTTCCTCAATGCCGCGCAATTGCGCGACAAGCTGATCGCCCTTCCGATTATCAAGAATGCGAGCGTCAGCAAGCTCTATCCCAATCGGGTCATGATCGAGGTCGAGGAGCGCAAGCCCTTTGCGCTTTGGCAAAAGGACGGCGTCCTCAAAGTCATTGCCGCGGACGGAACGCCAATTCCGGGGCTCGACGAATCCCGTTTCACCAGCCTGCCGCTCGTCGTCGGCGACGACGCCAATCTGCGCATTTCCGACTACGCCGCCCTGCTCGACGCCGCCGCCGATCTGCGCCCGCGCATCAAGGCCGGCATGCTGATCGCCGATCGCCGCTGGACCTTGAAGATGACAAATGGGATCGAGGTCAAGCTGCCCGAGGACCGAGCGCCCGCGGCTATCGCCGAGCTCGTGACGCTGCAGCATAAGTTCGGCGTGCTCGACAAGAACATCGTGGCGCTCGATCTGCGCTTCCCGGGCAGGCTCATCGCCCGTCTGCCGGAGCCGCTCTTCGATGCACAGAACGCGAAAGGCAGCCAGACATGAGAGCGCTGCCGCCCCGCATGCGGGCCCTTTCGATGCGCAAAAGCGCGCTCCTCTGTGCGCTCGACATCGGCACGTCGAAAATCGTCTGCCTCGTCGCGCGGCTCGATCCGCTGCCTGAAACGTCGCGCGGGCGCACGCATCGCTGCCGCGTTCTCGGCATCGGCCATCAGCGCTCGGCAGGAATGAAGGGCGGTATCGTCGTCGACCTAGACCAAGTCGAGGGTGCGATCCGCCGCGCGGTGGATGCCGCCGAGCGCATGGCCGGCGTCCAGATCGAGAGCGTGATCGTCAACATCACCGGCGGCCGGATCGGTTCCCAACGCTATAGCGGCGAGATCAATATCGGCGGGCGCGCCGTGACCGAGGCCGACGTCGAGCACGTGCTCGAAGCCTGCGCCGCGCGCACCAACGTCCAGGGCAAGGCGGTTCTCCATTCCTTGCCGACCGGATTTTCACTGGGCGAAATGCATAACATTCGCGATCCGAAGGGCATGGTCGGCCATGTCCTCTCGGCCGATATGCATGTCGTCGCCTGCGATGCGACCGCAGTGCGCAATCTGCTGCTCGCCGTCGAACGCTGCCATCTCTCGGTCGAAGCCATGGTGACGACGCCCTACGCCTCGGGCTTCGCGGCGCTCGTCGAAGACGAGGCCGAGCTCGGCACCACCTTGATCGATATGGGCGGGGGAACGACGTCGCTTGCCGTCTTTGCCGGGGGCAGCCTCGTCCATGTCGATGCCTTGGCGCTCGGCGGCAATCACATCACCTTCGATGTCGCTCGCGGGCTGAGCACGCGGCTTGCCGATGCCGAACGGCTCAAGACGCTTTACGGCGCGTGTCTTCCCTCGATTTCAGACGAGCGCGAAGCGGTCGCCGTGACGCTTGCCGGCGAAGACGGCGATCAGCCGACCCATGTGCCGAAATCGCAGCTCGTGCGGATCATCAGGCCGCGCGTCGAAGAAATCCTCGAACTCGTCCGCGATCGCTTGAAGAGCGCCGGTTTCGCGGCCAATGCGACCTCGCGCTTCATTCTCACCGGGGGCGCCAGTCAGCTCACCGGCATGCCGGAAGCGGCCAAGCAGATCCTCGCCGGACAGATTCGGCTGGGCCGGCCGCTCGGCATTCAAGGGCTTCCGGAGTCGGCGAAAAATCCGAGCTTCTCGGCTGTCGTCGGCCTGCTCGTCTATCCGCAGGCTGCAAGAATCGAATATTTTCGCTCCGGGAAGCGTGCCGAAACAGCAACAGGAACAGGCTATATCGCGCGTGTCGGGCAATGGTTGAAGGAAAGCTTTTAGTGATATGAGAAAAACGAATCAGCGCGGCGGTTGATTCGGTTCCGGGGGTTTAAACAACAATGCGGGCGACCTTGACCGGCGCTCCAACGTCGAGAGGCCACACATGTCGATCAATCTCAAAGCGCCTGAGCTCAGGGAACTGAAACCGCGCATCATGGTGTGCGGCATCGGAGGCGCGGGCGGCAATGCCGTCAACAATATGATCGTCTCCGGCCTGATCGGCGTCGATTTCGTCGTCGCCAACACAGATGCACAGGCGCTCACCTCCTCGCGTTCGGAGCGGATCATCCAGATGGGCCTGCAAGTCACCGGCGGATTGGGCGCCGGCTCGCAGCCCGAGGTCGGCCGCGCCGCCGCCGAGGAAGTGCTGGAGGAGATCCGCGATCATCTCTCCGGCGCGCATATGGTCTTCGTGACCGCCGGCATGGGTGGCGGTACCGGCACGGGCGCTGCGCCGATCGTCGCCCGCACCGCGCGCGACATGGGTATCCTGACCGTCGGCGTCGTGACCAAGCCCTTCCAATTCGAAGGCATCCGCCGCATGCGCATCGCCGAAGCCGGCATATTGGAGCTGCAGAAATCCGTCGATACGCTGATCGTCATTCCCAATCAGAACCTGTTCCGCGTCGCGAACGAGAAGACCACGTTCGCCGATGCCTTCGCCATGGCCGACCAGGTCCTTTATTCGGGCGTCGCCTGCATCACCGACCTGATGGTGAAAGAGGGCCTCATCAATCTCGATTTCGCCGACGTGCGCGCCGTGATGCGCGAGATGGGCAAGGCTATGATGGGCACGGGCGAGGCGACCGGCGAGAAACGCGCCGTGCTCGCCGCCGAGGCGGCCATCGCCAATCCGCTGCTCGACGAAGTCTCGATGAAGGGCGCCCGCGGGCTCCTGATCTCGATCACCGGCGGCAATGACCTCACGCTTTACGAAGTCGACGAGGCGGCCAGCCGCATCCGCCAGGAGGTCGACGAAGAAGCCAATATTATTCTCGGCGCCACCTTCGATCAGAACCTCGACGGAATGGTGCGCGTCTCGGTGGTCGCGACGGGCATCGAGGCGGTGCCGCACTTGCGCGAGTACGAGGCGGCCGAAGCGCGCGTTACCCAAGCTGCCGACCGGCTGCGCGTGCAGACCCAGATCCGGCACGATTCCCCCGTGCACCATGACTCCATGGAGAGCGAGGTTAAAGCAGCCGGGCATGTGGCTCACGAGCCCGAACCGGTCGCCGCGATGAACCCTGCGCCGACCCCCATCAAGCGCGGCGTCTCCCTTCAGCCCATCACGCCGCAACCGCGCCACGCGGAGCCGATTGCTCCGGCGGCAGACCCGCAAGCGCCTTTCATCCCGCCCGCCCCGGAGTCGCCGCACGTACGGCCGCAGCGTATGCCGCAGATCGAAGATTTGCCCATTCCCGCGCAAAAGCAGATCCGCGCGCATCGCGGCGAACAAGTGCCCGAGCCGCATCCGGACTCGAAGCGCCGCACTCTGCTCGAAAGACTGGCTGCATTCGGCGTGAGCCGGCACGAGGACCCGCCGCCGGCACGCGAGATCAGGCCGCAGCCGCCGCGGATCGCTCAACCGAGCTCGGTCCATGCGGAATATGGCAAGCGTCCGCCCCAGCCGATGCGCCAGCCGGCGCTCGATTCACAGGGCCGCGTCGTCCCGCGCTCGGTCGAAGAGGATCAGCTCGAAATCCCCGCCTTCTTGCGTCGGCAGTCGAGCTGAGCACAACGCCCTCAGGCAATTGCGCTCGGGCGATTTCGCCCGAGTAAATTCACTTGGGCGATTTTTTGGGCGAGATGTAACAGAGCGCAAGAAAGCTTGATTCTCGTAGCGCTTTCCGCAGTCGTGCGACTTTGCGGCCACATGCCCTCCGGTATTGCACTGCGCCTCCCGAGCCGGTCGCAACAGGTACGCCGGCGCGGCTTCCACAATTTCCCGTCTGCGCTGTCCCCGAGGCGCCGCGGCGCGAGTGCTCGGATGGCCACAGAATTGCCGTTTATCGGGCCGTAGCATCGCGCGGCGTCTTACGCTATGGCACTGGCGTCCCCTCTTTGCGCTATGCAGGATTGGCTCCGAGTTGTTCTCAATGTCCTTCGCTCCGCTCACAGCCCGTGCTTTTTCCCTCGAAGGCAAATTTGCGAACTGGCCAGCACGGTTCGCCGTGCTCGCCGCGCTCACCTTGCCGGTCGCCGCATGCGGGTCCTCGTTCGATTCGCTCGACTCTTTGAGTTCATTCAACCCGATGAACCTTTTCGGCGGCGAAAAGTACTCGCCCAAGGTCGAACCCGATACTGCCCCCGAGCTTCTCTATGACGAGGGTCTCGCCGACATCAACAAGAAGGACTACGACAAGGCGACCGACAAATTCAAAGCGCTCGAAAAACAATATGAATATTCCCAATGGGAGCGCAAAGCGCTGCTCATGGAGACGTTCAGCCAATATCAAAACGGCAATTTCGATGACGCGATCGGCACTGCCCAGCGCTATATCGGCCGCTATTCCACCGCGCCCGACCTCGATTATGTCTATTATCTCGAGGCGATGTCCTATTATAACCAGATCCCGGACGTTTCCCGCGATCAGGATCGCGCGCAGAAGGCTTCGGTCGTCTTCGGCCAGATCGTCGACAAGTTCCCCAAATCCCAATATGCGGACGATGCGCGCTATAAATTGCAGGTCACGCGCGACCAGCTTGCCGGCCAGGAGATGATGGTCGGCCGCTTTTATCTGAACCGGCACGAATATACCGCGGCAATCAACCGGTTCCGCGACGTGCTCGCCAAGTATCAAACGACGCGGCATGCCCAGGAGGCGCTCGAGCGTTTGACGGAAGCCTATCTCGCTCTCGGGATCACGAATGAGGCGCAGACCGCGGCGGCGGTGCTCGGCCACAATTTCCCGGATTCGCCCTGGTACAAGGACGCCTATGCCCTTTTGCAAGGTGGCGGGCTGAAACCGCACGAAGACCCGACATCTTGGATTTCCAAGGCTTTCCACCTGAGCTAGCCGGTTTTGCCGGCGACGCCCGCACGCTGCGCCCAAGACCGCTTGAATTCTTGCCCGATTCGGGGTTCTGATCCCGCGTTCTCGTTTTCTTCCAGCGCGCGTGATCTCGCGGAAGGCGGAATCGCCGCAAGCCCGAGCCGCGGCGCTCAAAGTCAGGGAGAGAGCTCGATGGCTTCGTCTTTCGAAGCGTCGGGCTCTCCGCGCATATCGGCATAGGGTGGCCCCATGCTCGTTCAGCTCGCAATTCGCGATATTGTGCTGATCGACAAGCTGGATCTCGAATTCGGCCGCGGCCTTACCGTGCTGACCGGAGAGACGGGCGCCGGAAAATCGATCCTGCTCGATGCGTTCGCCCTGAGCCTCGGGGGACGCGGCGACGGGTCCCTTGTGCGCCAGGGGGAACCGCAGGGCCAGGTCACCGCTGTGTTCGATCTGCCCTTGGACCACCCTGCAATCGCTGCCGCCCGCGCACAAGATATCGAGACCGAAGGCGAGCTCATCCTGCGGCGCCTGCAGATGGCGGACGGGCGCACCCGCGCCTTCGTCAATGATCAGCCGGTCAGTGCGCAGGCTTTGCGGGGAATTGCGCGCGAGCTCGTCGAGATCCACGGCCAGCACGACGATCGCGCGCTCATCAATTCCGACGTCCATCGCCAGCTGATCGACGCTTATGGCGGCCTTGGCCCGCAATGCGGGCGTGTACGCAGCGCATTCGGCCAATTGCGCGCCGCGCAAGCGGAGCTCGCCGCCGAGCAGAAACGGCTCGAAAAGGCGCAGGCCGAGGCGGATTATCTACGCCACGCCCATCAAGAGCTTGTCGCGCTTGCACCGAAGCCGGAAGAAGAAGCAGCTTGCGCCACGCGGCGCGCCGAGATGATGCAGGCCGAAAAGGTCAGCGCGGAATTGCGCGATGCAGCCGAAGCGGTCGGCGGCGAAGGCGCCCCACTCGCCGCAATGTCTTCGACGCTGCGGCGGCTGGAGCGGCGGCAGGCGCAAGCACCGGATCTCATCGGCCCGATTCTGTTGGCGCTCGATACGGCTCTTACCGCTTTCCATAATGCAATCGAGGCGCTGGACGCGGCATTGCGTGCGGCAAATTACGACGCGGGCGAATTGGAGCGCGTGGAAGAACGGCTCTTTGCGCTACGCGCCGCAAGCCGCAAATATTCAGTTGCGGTCGATGACTTGCCGGCGCTCGCAGAACGGATCGCCGCCGATCTTGCCGCTCTCGATGCGGGTGAAATGCGCCTCGAATCGCTGCGCGAAACGGCGAAAGCAGCGCAGGCGGCCTATGACAGCGCCGCGACCGATCTTTCGGCGGCCCGTAAGCGCGCCGCGCGCGATCTCGAGCGCGCCGTCAACGCCGAGCTCCCGCCCCTAAAGCTCGAAGGCGCCGAATTCACCGTCAAGTTTCACAAAGAGTCCGCGGCACCGGGTCCCGACGGGATCGATCAGGTCGAATTCTGGGTCAAGACGAATCCCGGGACCAAGCCCGGGCCGCTCGGCAAGATTGCTTCGGGTGGTGAGCTTGCGCGATTCATGCTGGCGCTGAAAGTCGCCCTCGCCGACCGCGGCTCAGCCCCGACCCTCGTCTTCGACGAAATCGATGCAGGGGTTGGCGGCGCGGTCGCGGACGCGATCGGTCAGCGGCTTGCGCGCCTGGCTGCAGACGTTCAAGTGCTCGCGGTCACACATGCGCCGCAAGTGGCGGCGCAAGCTTTCGGCCATTTCCGCATCGTAAAAGACGCATTGGAGAAAGGCGCGCGCGTGGCAACGCGCGTCACCCATCTCGCGAAGGAGGCGCGCCGCGAGGAGATTGCGCGCATGCTGGCCGGTGCGACGATCACCGAGGAGGCGCGCGCCGCTGCCGGCCGGCTGCTGGAGCGAACCGGCTGATCGCGGGCAATCGAGCCGGAACGTCGGAGCACCAATGAGCGTCAGCCCCGAGCGCGCGCGAACCTTGGCTTTATCTTTGCCCTTCGGCGAGCGAGACGCCGCATTGGCATAGATCTGCCTTTCGCACGCCCCGCAAGATATTCGCGACGCTCGACAAAGAAGCGCGCGACCTCAACTTGATGTTCAACCAGGATCTTCGCGATTTCTATTGCGAACAAGCACCGCTCGCCTTCAGTCCCGTGCTGGGCGGTTGGGGACGCATGGGCGCCACCCGCTGCGACCTCAAATCCGTGGACGAGCCTACGTTAATGTCTGCTTTGAAAGCGGCCCACCAGCTCGCCGCGCCGAAACCGAAGAGCCGGAAGGTCCGCGCCTAAGGAGAGCCGTCGGTGATGAGGCCGCGCGGCGTCACGACGACCCATTTGTCACGGCGTTTCTCGATCGCCAGAACTTCCCCGACTCCCGGCAGCAACGATCCCCGCCTGATGCGATAGACATCGTCGCCGGCCACGACAATCGCCGCGCCGTCCTGAGCTTCGCGCAGCACATAAGTGCCGATGATCGGCTCCGGCAGATCGCTAGCTTGGACCGATGGTTTCGCGGGGATGGCGCCAGTGGCCGTATAATCGATGTCGGCCTGTTCGCTCGCCGGCCTCCTCCCATAATTGTTCGGCTCCGCGAAAATCATCAGGTGCTCTATGCCGCCGAACATCGGATGCGGATGATCGGTCGAGACCATGTAAGTCGCAAAGCTCGCCGAAACCACGGCAGCGCAAATGCCGCCGCTGACGATCACCTTGTCGACGAAAGGAATGCCGCGCGGCCTCGGGCGGGCAAAGCCCTGCGCGGCAGATCGCATGAAGCGATCCGCTTTGGATTTGCGCCCTGAATTTCGCAGCGGTCCGGCCATTCAACCTGCCTTAGATCACGATGCTTTTTGAATCGGATCGATCCAAAAGCACGCATTCGCGCTAGCGTCCGATAAACTCATGCGCCTCTTTGAACGACGCAAAGCGGCGCAGGCCGAGCAACGTCTCGACCTCCACCGAGCCGTCGCCGAAGAGGACATAGGGGCGGTCCTTGAGCCGGCCGCGCTGCACGACATTGACCGGACGAGAAAGGTTCTGCTGACCGGGCTTGGCCGTGCGTTCAAGCACGGTATCGAAGAAATTCTTCAATGCACCGAAACCCGTCTGCAGCGCGCCGAGAACCGCAAGTCCGAAGCCGGTGAGAATCGTGGCCTGCGCGATGACAGGCAGATCGAACGGCAGAGCCCCGTGGCCGAGCAATTTTGCGACGATCTCGACGGTCGGTGCGCCGGAAAGAAGCAGCGCCCAGCCGAGCGCCACGACCATGAGACCGATCCAGGTCATTTTATCAAAAGACATTCTAGCCTCCGTCCTGCGACGCGGTTCACTTGGAAATCTCGTTCTTCGGAACGAAATTGAGCGCTTGCACGAGCACGTCCTTGATCACTTTGGCGTTGAGCCTCTGATTGACCTTTTGCACGAGCGCCGCGGTCAATGCGCCGACGTCGTATTTTTCCAGATGATGGAAATCGAGATTGGGGTCGGAATAGATGATGCGGAAGGCTTCGTCGTCGAGATAGACTTCCGGCGGGATCGTATCGCGCGGCGCGTTATCGGCGTAAGTGTAGCCGAGCTGCACCACGACATAGCCTTGAACGGCGCCACCCGCGATCATCGGCACATTGATGGGCTGCATTTTCTCATATTGCAGCTTCTCGGCTGGATGGTCGGGAACGACGACGTCCACGTGGTTCAGCTTCCAGGTCGCCGCCGCATAGGCGCTCGCCGCGGTCAGCAGCGAAATCCAGACGCAGCTTGCGATGACCTTCATCATGGCCGCCGCACCATCTTGTTGGCCGAGGCCGTATAGGTTCCGTCGGAGTCGTTCTCCTCGATCGTGCGCGCAATCAGTGCGCAGACCTGGCGCACCGCTTTGAGATGAATGTCGAGGACCGCGAGATTCTTTTCCAGCTTGGCGCGCAGGCGTTCGAGATCGGATACCATTTCAGCATCGAGCTGCGCCTGGCCAAGCGCGCGTATGACGCGGTTGAATTCGAGAAGCGCATGAGTCTTCTTGTGATTGAACTCGGCGAAATCGATCGGATGATAGCGTTGCAGGCTTTCGGTCTCGAGCTCGATGAGGCGCTCGATGCGCTCGATCGTGCGCGCGAAGGCGTCGCGCGCAGCCGCGGCGCGAAGCCTTTCCCCCGTTCCAACTCCGCTGTCCTGCCTGATCATGCGTGCGAATCCGTCAATTCATTCACGAACGTCTTGATGCCGCCGCGCCGGCCGCGGCGAGCGAACTATTGAGCTCTATATGATGAGACCGGTGCGCCCCGCGTTTCGGTCCTACGCCAAGGTCGACATGTTTCGACAGATCGGTTCCCAATTCTTGGGCCAACATGGATTTCCAAACGCTGGCGCCGGCCTCTTCGCCGAAAAATTCGTCGCTGTCAGGCAGCATGTTTTCAACGAGGCTCTGCAGAACGAGCGCCTCGATTCCCCGATAGGCCTGGACCTCCGCCTTGTTCGGCTGATCCGCATCCGTCGCGGCGGGCATCTTGGCAGCAAAGCTCAGCTCGGTCGTTGGAAGAGCGGGCGTGGGAGCCGGCGATTCCACGCCGTCCAGCACCCCTGTGAAACCTTCCTCATCTACGCTCGGATCGGCAGCGATCCGCGCGAGCCGCTCTGCCGCCGCCGAGGATTTGGTCGGATCGGCGGCCCGCGCAACATCGAGCAGAAGGTCGGAAGGCGGCTTGATCGACACGTGGCACTCTCTTCGCGCGAGCCCCTGCCCCGCGGCTCGCTGGGGCGGAACGCCTCCGGCCGCGCCGAAGCGCCTTCCGCTTCGAGTGAGGATGTGGCATCGACCTTACGGGAGGCTTGCGCGGCGACGGTTGGTCTCGGCTTCGATCGCCTCGTCGAGTTCCCGCCGCTCTTTGAGCCTGCGCCAATCCTCGGCGACTTCTTCGAGCAGACGTTCGGTCTGGTGCACGCGCCGCATGGATTGGAGGAGGCGCTCGGCTTCCTCGTCCCTCTCCTGCTCGAATCGCTTCCTGGCGCGCCCGAGCGCTCGCAGCCTATCCGTGATCGTTTTGGTATAGGCGGGGGTGAAGACGTGGTCTTCGTCGAGATAGGAGACGAGCCGCTCTTCATTTGCCTGCACCGTCTGAAGTTGCGTGTTCAGTGCGGCGAGTCTCAGTTCCGCGATCCGGCGAAGATCGCGCTGAACGGCCAGGATGCGACGGAGAGAGTCGAGCCTTTGCATGCGTCAGCCGTGGCGAAGCCAGGCTGTAAACCCGGCCATGAAGAGATCCATGATCTGCCTGAAGGTGAAATAAAGGAGGAAGAGCCCGCCTGCGACTACGAACGGCGCCGAGACGAAATAGACTTGAACCTGCGGGGTGAGCTTGTTGAGCAAGCCGATCGCGAGGTTCACGATCAGCGCGAAGAGAATGAACGGGCTCGCGATCCGCAGCGCGAGAAAAAAGGCCTTGGAAAAGCAATCTGCCACCTGGATGAGACCGAATTGCGCGCCGAAACCGGCCGCGACGGGCAAAGCGCGATAGGAGGCCACAAGCCCGCGCAGCACCTCCCAATGCTGATCGGTGATGAAGAGCAAGGTCGTCGCAAAGAAGGTCAGAAGCGTAGCGACCGACGGCAAAGGCTCGTTCTCATCGATCGGCGCGCCTAGCCCATTGGCGAGACCGATCTGCATGGCGATTGCCATGCCCAAAGTTTCGAGCGCCGCGAAGAAAACGCGCCCCATCAGCCCGATCATGCCGCCGATCATCAATTCGGAGATGATGAGGCGCGCGAGGCCCAGAAGCGGAATGCCGGTCACGATCTTCTCGAGCGGGGGCCCAAGGAAGGGCGTGAGCGCCAGAGTGACGGCAAGGCAGAGGAACAAGCGAACGTTCACGGGGATGCGCGGGCTCGAGAAACCGGGCATCAGCATGAGGCAGGCGCCGATGCGGCAGAAGAGAATGAGCGCGGGAAGAACAACGGTAGCGCCGATTGAATTCAAGAGATCGTCCCGAGCGACTTGATCTCGACTCCGCGCGCGATTTCGAGATGCGAGAGGACCGGCAGAGTGGCAAAGAGCCGCTCGACCACCATGCGCACGTAAGGCCGGGCCTCCGGAGTCGTCACCAGAACGAAGATATGGCCCTTGTCCATGCGTTCGCGGATTGCGACCGATGCCTCATGGCCGAATTGCTCGACCATGCCCGGGTCAAGGTCGAATTCGACGACTTCTCCCTTCGCGTCGCGTTTGAGGCTTTGATGGAACGCAAGATCCCAGCGGTTGCCGAGCCGCAGAACCTTGAGCACGCCGCCGTCCAAGAGGTCGCCGCAAATCTGCTGCGCGATCCGCATGCGCACATGTTCCGTGACCTGTTCGGCGCGCCGCACATGCGGCGCGATCTCGGCGATCGCCTCCAAGATCAAATGCAAATTCCTGATCGAGACACGTTCGGCAAGCAGAAGCTTCAGGACCGCTTGCAGGCCGGAATAAGAGATTTGCGAAGGGCAAATGTCGTCGAGCAGCCGCTTATACTCGGGCCCCAGCCGATCGAACAGCGCTCGCATGTCCTTGTAAGAGAGGAGCTGCGAAAGATTGTTGCGGATGACCTCGCTCAAATGCGTCAGAAGGACCGACATGTTGTCGACGCCTTCGAAGCCCTGCCGCTTCAGTTCTGCCGCATAAGCTTCCGATACCGAGACGGCCTTCATGCCGAAGGCCGGCTCGCGCACGTCTTCGCCCGGCAAGTCCGGCTTGCGCCCGTCGCCCACGATGACGAGGAGATGGCCGATCTGCACGCTCTGCGAGGCGACCACGGTGCCATGAATTTTGATCTGATAGGATTTCGCCGGGATCGCGAGGGAATCCGCGACTTTGATGTCGGGAACCACGAAACCATATTGTTGCGCGAACTTGCGCCGCATCTTCGTCACGCGCACCGCAAGTTCGCCTTGCGCTGCGAGCAAGCGAGTTGCGAGCTGCTTGCCGAGGCAGAGCTCGATCTCGACCGACTTCAAGGATTCTTTGATCGATTCCTTGGCCTCTTTCTGCGCGCGCTGTTCGGCAAGCGCCGCCGAGGCGCTTTCGGCCGCGCGTTGCCGGGCGAGCTGGTTCGGAATCGCATAAGCGGCAAAGCCCAACAGCCCGCCGAGCAGAGCAAAGGGAAAGAACGGCAGGCCCGGAATGCAGCCGAGCATGAACATCAGCGCCGAGGCAACGTATAGGGCCCTCGGATATTTCACCAATTGACCGAGGACCGCCTGATGCGCCGACCCCCTCGTCCCGCCCTTCGAGACGAGGAGACCGGCGGCCAGCGAGACGATCAGCGCCGGGATTTGCGTCACGAGACCGTCGCCGACCGAGAGTTTGGTGAAGACATCCGCCGCCTCGGAGAGCGGCATGTTGTGGCGCGTTGCGCCGATCACGATGCCGCCGAAAATATTCACCGCCAGGATGATGAGCCCGGCAATGGCATCGCCGCGCACGAACTTGGAAGCGCCGTCCATGGAACCGAAAAAGGCGCTCTCTTCCTCGAGCTCGCGGCGTCTGCGCTGCGCTTCCTTCTCGTCGATCGTGCCGGCCGAGAGGTCCGCGTCGATCGCCATTTGCTTGCCGGGGATGGCGTCGAGCGTGAACCTTGCGCCGACTTCGGCGATGCGGGTCGCGCCCTTCGTGATGACCACGAAATTGACCGTGATCAATATCGCAAAGACGATGAGCCCGATGACGAAATCGCCGCTCATCACAAGTCTTGAAAATCCGGCGATGACATAGCCGGCGGCCGTCGTTCCCTCCGGCCCGTTCGACAAGATGAGGCGCGTCGTTGCGATGTTGAGCGATAGGCGCAACAGGGTTGCGACAAGCAAGACGGTCGGGAAGGAAGAGAAATCGAGCGGGCGCTGAATCCACAGCGCAACCATGAGAATCAAGACCGCGAAGGCGATCGAAAACGCGAGCCCGACATCGATGATGAAGGGCGGGATCGGCAGAAAGAAGACCGAAAGAATGGCAATGATGCCGGCGGCGAAGCCGAGATCCTTGCCACCTTTTCCTTCGCTCAGCGCAGGCGCGTCGGCCGCTGCCATGCTTCACCCTTCCCCGACGCGCGGCGGCTCAATAGCCCATCTGGATGCGCGAATAGACCTGCTCGGTAAAGACATACATCTGCCCGCCGATGAACGAGGCCGCCAGAGTCAACGCAACGAGCACGACGACGATTTTCGGCACGAAGGTCAGCGTCATCTCCTGGATTTGCGTCAGCGCTTGGAAAAGCGCGACGCCGAGTCCGACGACCATAGCCGCACCCACGGCAGGCCCCGAGACGACGATGATCGTCCAGATTGCCGAACGTGCGAGTTCGAGCGCGTCCGCTTCGTTCATGGTTACTCGATGGTCACGCCGACCGGCAAAGTGAATTGGCTGGCATCGCTCAGCGTCGTGCTTGTCGCCGCGCTGCTGCCGGTCGTCAGCGAAATCGTGCTGCCGTCGCTCAACGTGCCGGTGACGCTTCCGTCGGAGGCCAGATTGACCGAGACGATCGTGCCGGTGGTCTTGCCGTCGGCGGAGGTCACCGTCTGCCCGATCATCTGTTCGGCCTGCGTGAGCGCGGTCGAAGTCAGCAAAGTGTCGAGCTTCGAATTGGTCTGGATCTGCTGCTCCACCTGCGAGAACGACGCGAGCTGGCTCATATATTGAGTTGGATCGGTCGGATTGGTCGGATCCTGGTTCTGCAACTCGGCAACGAGCAATTGCAGAAACTGATTGTAGTTGACGGATGCTGCGGCTGCCGTGCTCGCGTTGGGCGAGGAATTGGAGCTCGACGAAACCGGAGTGGTGGCGCCTACAGTCATGTTTGCCTCCTCAAGCCGCCGCTTCCGGCACGGCCGAATTGCTCTTGTTGAGGATTTCCGCCTCCATCGGCAGGAGCGCGCGGATCGCCTTCAATGCATCGAACTTGCGGTTTTCTGCAACGAGCCTCTCGGCATTGGAGAGGCCCGCCTGCATTTCCGGATCTTCGAAATTCTCTCTGTTCGTCTTCAAGGCCTGCGCGAACATCTCGCGAGCGGCGGGCGTGTCGGCCGGATTCATGAGCATGATCTGCACGATGAAATAGAGCTGGCGCAACGGCGTCGTCACGTCGCCGACATTCATCACATGCGCTTCGAGAAGGAACGTCGCATCATTGAGCAGTTCGAGCGAAACTTTGCGGTCGGCCCGCAGGACCGCTCCGTTGATGTAGAATTTCTCGCCGGTGCGCAGGGAAATGTGCATTCATCGCCTCATTTGAGACCGTCGCGAATGATCGTGCAGATTTCGATCAAGCCGCTGAAATTGTCGGATTGGCCGCGTCTTATGCGGTTTACTTCGTTGGTGATCCAGATTCCGATCGAGATCAATTCCGCGCGCAGCGCTTCCGGCAGATCATTCTCGGGCTTCGCGAGATCATCGATAAAGACCTGCCAGAGCCGATTGACGTAATCGAGCCCCTGCGCGGCTTCGATCGAGCGGACGCCCTTTTTCTCCGCGAGTTCGAGGAGTTCGATCGCACGCTCGATTGCCTGACGTTCGCGCATGCGCGCGTCTTGCGCGCTGTCCTCGAGAATTTCGGCGTAAGAGAATTGATACATCGCATCCTTAACCTTCACGACGGCTCACAAATACTTCACGAGGCTGAGCTGGGAGAGCTGGGAAGTCAGCGTATAGGCCGTCTCGATTTGCGTCTGGAGATCGGTGACCTGAGTCGAGGCTTGGTAGGTGTTGACGTTTTCGAGATTGCCGATCTGCGTCGAGAGCACGTTCATTTGCACCGACATTTGACTGTTCGCGGCTGTGATCGCCGACTGCACCGTGCCGAGTTGCGACTGGAGATCGGTGAGCCCGGTCAGTGCGGAATTGATGAGCGATTGAGCATTGCTCGAAAGCGTCTGATAAGCGCTCGAGCTCAAGTTCTGCGTTCCGAGCTCGGCGACCATCGTATAGGCCTGCGCCAACTCCTGGAATGCAGGCTGGTTGGCGCTCACTGACGTCGTTACCGTCTGGGACGGCGAGATTTCAGCCGTCGTCGCCGTATTCGAGGCCGATGACCAATCGCTCGTCCAATTCGATCCCTGGAACAAAGGCGCGAATTGGTTGGTCAGAAAGCTCTGCATCTGACTGGAGGTGATCGTCGATACGTTGGAGCTCGATTGCGAGAACCCGAACGTGCTCGAGAAAGCGGTATTGACCGCCGATTGGTTGGGAGCGCCCGCGCCGTAATAATCGGTGATCGGCGCGACCGACGTATTGATGCCGGCAAAAATATAAGAGCCGTTCACATTGGTGTTCAGCTCGGAAATCAGAGACTGGAGCGCGCTTTGCGCGTCCTGCTGCACGGAGGCCGCGCCATCGCTCGCGCCATTGTCGCCGGATGTGCCGACGAGAGACTTGAGCAAATTCTGCGCCGTGGTCTGAAGGGTCTGCAGCGCATTCTGCGCCGTGCTCAGATTTGTCGAGACGAGATTATTGGTCGTGTTCAGCGTCTCCAGCAGCGATTGTTCGCTGCGCAAGGAAATATCTTGGCTCGTCTGAGCGCCGAGAGTCAGCCCGACGTCGGCATAAGTGCCGGTCGAGACCTCCTGCTCCGCCTGGGCAAGATTATTCTGCGCCGTCAGGATCGACTGCATCAGATTGGTCGAAAGCGCGTAGGAGGAAATGAAAGGGGTCATGCGGTCACGATATTGTTGAGCTCATTGACGAGCGTCGAGAACATAGAATTGAGGCTCGAGAGCAATTTCGCCGAGGCGCCATAGGAATTCTCGATGTCGAGCATTTGCGACATCTCATCGTCGAGGCTGACCCCGGTGGCGTTGGAAAGCGCCGTCGTCGATGTCGAGAGCAGCGTGCTCTGATAGGTGCTTTCGGACGAGACGCTCTGCTGCTGCGCATCGAGCCAGCTCACCGAAGCCGCCGCATAGCCGCTGAGCGTATTGCTCGTGCCTATATCGCCGGCGGAATTGAAGGTCTGAGCGGTCGAGAGATTGGTGATATATTCCTCGAGCTGCGTATTGTAGCTCGCGGCGTTGCTCGTATTGTAATTGAAGTTGATGCCATTGCCCAAGAGGCTCGGATTGCCGCCCTGGCTCGGATCGACCGCGGCATTGACCGCGATCTGCCCGGAAAGTCCCGGCACACCGCTTGCCGAAGGCAGCGCAGTGCTCCCCGCATTGGTGAACAGGCCTGCCAGAGTTGTTCCGGAACCGGACGGATCGGTTTCGGCGAAAGCGTCGATGAGACCGCGCGCCGTCTCGTCCAATTGGGTCTGGTAAGTGACGCTTATATTGTCGCGCAGGTTGGCGAGCCCGGCGAGCGCACCGGATTGAACGGGCATGACGGCGGAGCTTCCGGTGACCGGCACGCCATCGATATAGACCGCATTGCCCGTGGTCGTCGCCGAATATGCGCTGGTCGGCTGGAACGTGACGGAGCTCGCGACGCCATTCTCGAACAACGGCAGTCCGTTATCGGCATAGATCGACATCTCTCCGTTCGGCGCGGTGCTCGTCGTGATCCCGATCTGCTGCGACAACTGGGTGAGGATCGAGTTGCGCGCGTCGACGAGATTGGTGACGTCGCCGCCGGTCGCGTTTCCCGCCAGGATTTGCGCGTTCACGCCCTGGAATTGCGAGAGCAGGGAATTGATCGTCGAAACGGATGAGGCCATTTGCGAGTCCGCTTGTTCGCGAACCTGCTGGACCGTCGCGCTTGCATTGTTCAACGTGCTCGCCAAATTCTGTGCGGCGGTGATCGCCGCAGTGGCAAGACTGGTGTCGCCGGGAGAAGCCTCATATTGTTGAAGCGCATTCGTGAAATCGCTCAGCTTGGCGGCCGGTGATGTGTCGCCGCTCGGCTGGCCGACGATCGTCTTGAGCGTCGTCAGCCCCGCAGATATGGCGGACTGCATCGACGATCCGGACGTAGCGCCGAGCACGTTGTTGAAGAGAGCCTGGTTTTGGGCGTTGCTGATCGAAGCGACTTCCGAGCCGCCGTCGAGGGTCGTGACGACATTGCCGATCTTCTGCGAGAACCCGCTGGTATTCGCGCCCGAAATATTGCGCGAGATGATGTCCGACAGAGCCGTCGAGGTTTCCACGCCCGATTGCGCGATGTTCAGGGCGCTCGAAAGGTTCATCGGAAAGTTCATCGGACTTCAGCTCTCGCCACGTTGGAGCGGTTACTTCAGCAGGTTGACGAGATCGCCCAAGAGGTTCGACCCGACCTGGAAGGCCTTGGAATTGGCCTCGTAGGCGTTTTGCGTCACGACCATATTGGTCAACTGGGTTGCAAGATCGACCGTCGAGGCCTCGACGTTCGAAGACTCGACCGATCCGAAACCGGAAGAATTGGGCAGGCCGAGGCTGATGTTGCCCGATTTGCTGTTCGCCGAAAACACATTGCCGGCCTGCGAAGTGAGATTGTCGACGCTCGGCACGCTCGCAAGCGGAATCTGGAATACCGGGGTTTGCGTCCCGTTCGCATAGACCTCCGAGACGACGCCCGCGGTACTGATCGACAGACTCTGAAACGAGGACGGCGCATTGCCGTTGACCGTGTTTTGAATTCCGAAGGAGCTCGCGAGCTGCGTGACCGACGAGAGATTGAGACTGAGCGTTTGTCCGTTCGGCACCGCGACCGAAATTGGCGAGCCGCTCGTCAATGCACCATTGGTCGCGCTGAAATTGATCGTCTGCGTCGTGATCGGGCCGGACGAATAGGGAAATCCGCCGCCCGAGGCCGCATTCGCGGCGTTGAACACGTCGACCTGCCATTGATTGGCGCCGGTCTTGGTGAAGTAGACATTCAGGGTAACGGCATTGCCCAGATTGTCGTAGGCGACGACCTGCGTCATGTCGGTATAGGTCGAGCCGGCCGTATTGGCGCTGGGCAGGGTCCCCGTGTCGACAGCCGCACTGGAGGGGAGATTGCCGGTGAGCGTTCCGGAGGTCGAGGCCTGAGCCGAAAGCCCGCTCGTCGGAACATTGACCGGCACCAATTGGCTCAGG
>Ga0070738_10002193_pt1 | contig 31703 bp, 30 predicted proteins | sample Coa_R2_2_FD_66446 | JGI IMG/M metagenome (GOLD analysis project Ga0070738, IMG submission 66446) | Surface soil microbial communities from Centralia Pennsylvania, which are recovering from an underground coalmine fire - Coalmine... | ecosystem: Environmental > Terrestrial > Soil > Unclassified ...
GGTCGCCCCCTACCCCGAGGAGAACGTCCGCCGGGTGGTCGACGAGGTCGGCATCGACCCCATCGTCTTCGGCTCGGACTTCCCCCACGGCGAGGGCCTCGCCTACCCGTCTGAGTACGTCGACTCGCAGTTGTCGTCGTTCACCGAGGCCGAGCAGCGCCGCATCATGCGCGACAACCTGGAGAACTTTCTGGCTGCGTGAGGAGAGCCGGGATCGGGCCGCGCCGAGGCGAGTGAAGGAGGGTGCTCGGTACGGGTATTGCCGGGGTCGGGTCCTCCTCGTCCAGGGGGTGTCCGTTGATCGGGAAAGGAGTGTCGGGATGGAGGCGCTGGGGGGCAAGTCGGTCGTCGTGACCGGCGCGGGGCGCGGTCTTGGCGCCGCCTACGCTCGCCTGGCGGCTGCCGAGGGTGCCACGGTCGTCGTGAACGACGTCGACGAGGACGCCGCCTCGGCCGTGGCCGCCGAGATCGCCGAGTCGGACGCTGAGGCGTTGGTGCATGTCGCTGACGTGTCCGATTGGGACCAGGCCCATGGCCTGGTCGAGCGGTGCGTGTCGGCGACCGGGCGCATCGACGGGCTGGTCAACAATGCGGGGCTGTTCGAGATGTCGCTGCCAGGCGAGCTGGAGTTTGCCCAGCTCGAGCAGATCCTGTCGGTGAACGTGGTGGGCGTGGCGGCCTGCGGCACCCACGCGATACGGCACATGGTCGCACAGGGGTCGGGCTCGATCGTGAACGCCGTGTCCGGAGCCCACTTCGGCATTCCCAACATGGCCGCCTATGCGGCCAGCAAGGGGGCCGTCGCCTCGCTCACCTACACCTGGGCGCTCGAGCTCCAGGGGACGGGAGTGCGGGTGAACGCCATCTCACCGCTGGGGAGGACCCGGATGGGGGAGACGGTGGCCGCCTTCCTCGAGGCGTACGGGTTGGGCACGATCGCGCACCAGAGCTCGCCCGCCCCCGAGGTGAGCGCGCCCGTCGCCGTCTTCCTGCTCTCCGACCGCGCCAGTGGTCTCACGGGCCAGATCGTCCGGATCGAAGGAACGCAGCTCGCCCTGGTCGCGCATCCGGTGGTCCTCGAGCCGATCCTCGAGCGGGACGAGTGGACCATCGAGGCGGTGACCGATGCGTTCGCGACCGTGTTTCGCGATCGTCTCGTGCCCGTCGGGATGACACCGCTCCTCCGGGCCGAGTACCTGACCGGCGGGTCGAAGTTGTGGGGTGGCCGGACGGAGGCGCCAGCGGGGCCCTGAGTACCCTCTGCGCGCCTCCGGTTCCGACGCCACCAGGATCTCCCCGCCGCCCGGTGCGCCAGTGCCGTTTTGTCCATCCCCGGGGTATCCGCACTTGGACGGGAAACGGCCCGCAAGAACTTGCGCGTCGGCGATGGCATGGCCCATCGGCAAGCGGCTCAGGGCGAGGCGAGGGCGCCCCATCGCCAGGACCGTCGGGCCAGGGAGGGATTAGACTGCTGGCCGCCACAGTCAAAAGGCCGGTTGCTCGCCGCACTCGCCGAAGGTAGAGCGGGGCCATGCCGGGGTCGTTGCGCCCAGGCCCAGATCGCGCAGGCGCCCAGAGGGGGACCACTCGTGTCAACGCTGCTTCCGTTCATCGTGATCGGGCTGGTGTCCGGATCGGTCTACGGCCTGGCGGCGACCGGCCTCGTTCTCACCTACAAGACCTCGGGCATCTTCAACTTCGCCCACGGGTCCGTGGCCGCGCTCGCCGTGTTCGCCTTCTACTTCCTCCATGTGCAGCACGGCGTGGCATGGCCACTGGCTGCCGCGATCTCCGTGCTGGTGCTCGGGCCGGTGATGGGGCTCCTCCTCGAGCGCCTGGCCAGGCTGCTCGCCGACGTGAGCGACACCCAGAAGATCGCGTCGACGATCGGCATCGTGCTGCTCGTCCTCGGGCTCGGTCAGATCTGGTTTCCCACCGCTCCCCAGGTGCCGTCCTACCTCCCGACCGACACCGTCCGATTCCTGGGGGTGAACGTCGGCTACGACCAGATCACGGTGATCGCGGTCTCGCTCGTCGCGACCGGCATCCTCTACTACTTCTTCCGGTTCGTCCGCCTGGGCGTGGCCATGCGGGGCGTCGTCGACGACCCCGACCTGTTGGCGATGAACGCGCAGAACCCCAATCTGGTCCGCCGATGGGCGTGGATCATCGGCGCGGTGTTCGCGTCCATGTCGGGCATCCTGCTCGCGCCGAGCCTGAACCTCGACGCCACCGTCCTCACCCTGCTCGTGGTGCAGGCCTTCGGAGCCGCCGCGATCGGGTACTTCTCGAGCCTGCCCCTCACGTACCTCGGCGGCGTCGTCATCGGGGTCCTGGGCGCGGTCTCGACCAAGTACGTCACCCAGGTGCCTTCGCTGGCCGGCCTCCCCCCCTCGCTCCCGTTCATCGTGCTGTTCATCGTGCTGATCGTCACCCCGAGAGCGCGGCTGGCGACCCGGCGCTTCATCCCATCCAGGGCGATGCCAGAGTCGTGGTACGCGCCGCTGCGGCCGCGGTTGGCCTTCGCGGCCCTGTTCCTCGTCCTGCTCTGTGCCATCCCGGGATTCGCCGGCAGCAACCTGCCCGTCTACTCGGCGGCGCTCGTCGACGTGATCCTGTTCCTGTCCCTCGGTCTGCTCATCCGCAACGCCGGCCAGGTCTCGTTGTGCCAGTACGCGTTCGCCGCCGTGGGCGCGGCTGCGATGGCGCACTTCACCACGCAGATGGGCATCCCCTGGCTCGTGGCGATCCTGCTGGCCGGGCTGGTGGCGATACCTGTCGGGGCAGTGGTCGCCGTGCCCGCCATCCGGCTGACAGGGGTGTTCCTCGCCCTGGCCACCCTCGGGTTCGGCATCTTGATGTCCAACATGTTCTACACCGAGAACTGGATGTTCGGTCCGACCACCAATGGCATCGCCGCGAAGCGCCCGCACCTCGGCGCCTTGCCGGTCGGTAGTGATCGAGGCTTCTACTACGTCATCCTCGCCTTCACGGTCGCCGCCGTCGCGCTGGTCATGTTCATCAAGGAGGGTCGGCTCGGGCGGCTCCTGCGCGCCATGTCGGACTCGCCGCTCGCCCTCGAGACGCACGGCACAACGGTCAATGTCGCCCGCGTCCTCGTCTTCTGCATCTCCTCCTTCCTCGCGGCTATCTCGGGGGCGCTCACCGCCAGCCTCTTCCACTTCGCCGTGGGGAGCGAGTTCGGGTCCTTCAACTCGCTCACGCTGGTGGCGTTGCTGGTCATCATCGTCGCCGGGTCACCGTGGTACGCGGTGATCGCCGCCTTCAACCTCGAGATCCTCCCCTCGTACATCAACCTGGGGAACATCACTGTGTACCTCTCGATGCTCTTCGGCGTGTCGGCCATGGTGTTCCCGGCCCTCACACCTCACATGAAGCACATCGGGATGCCGATCGGGATCCGTCGGGCGGTCGAACGTCTCGACCGCCTGATGGGTGGCGGGCGGGAGGCCGCGCCGCAGGCGCTGCCACTCGCTGCCGCGGCGGTGGGCGTTGCCGGCGCCGTGAGCGAGTTGGGTGTCGTCGGTCCTGCGGACGGAGGGCCCCCGTCGGGCACGAACGGCGGCCGCGAGCATGTGCGGGGCACTTCGAGATCGGCCGGCCTTCGGGGAGTCGAGGCGCCTCACCGCCCCGTGACCGTGCACGCCAGCTCGTCTCGCCCGCGTGGTGCCGGACCGCAGGGCGCAGGGGTGGCGACCGCTGCGAGGGTGGGCCTCGAGGTGCGGAGCCTTTCTGTCCACTACGGAGGGGCGGCGGCCGTGCTCGACTTCAGCCTGAAGGCTCCGACGGGCCGCATCACCGGGCTGATCGGACCGAACGGAGCCGGGAAGACGACCACCTTCAATGCCTGCTGCGGGCTGCTCAAGCCCACTGCCGGGGAGATCTGGCTCCACGGCGAGGACGTGTCGCGCGAAGGCCCGGCCGCGCGGGCGCGGCGAGGGCTGGGGCGGACCTTCCAGCGAGTCGAGCTGTTCAATTCCCTCCCTGTGATCGACAACGTGGCCATGGGCCGCGAGGCGATGCTCGCCGGGCGGAACCCGCTGCGGCACCTCCTGACTCGCCGGGGCGAGCGAGTCGTGGTGGACCAAGCCGTCCGTGAGGCGATCGAGCTCACCGGCATCGCTCCGATCCAAGGCCGCGCGGTGTCCGACATCTCCACGGGGCAGCGACGTCTCGTCGAGCTTGCGCGGGTGCTGGCGGGGCCCTTCGACCTCATCCTGCTCGACGAACCCTCGTCGGGGCTGGACCAGAGCGAAACGGAGCGCTTTGGCCGGATACTCACGAGAGTGGTCGGCGAGCGCGGGATCGGGCTCCTCGTCGTGGAGCACGACATGTCCCTCGTCCGCCAGGTTTGCGACATGGTCTACGTGCTCGATTTCGGCCGCCACATCTTCGAGGGGCCGCCGGCAGACATGCTGCGAAGCGAGGTCGTCAGGGCGGCATACCTCGGCTCTGAGGGCGTCACCGAGGCCGTGTCGTCGCTCGAGGAGCTGGCCACGAGCACCGAGGAGACGGCGTCGAGCTGACCGTGGGCCCGCGGCTTCGCCGCGCCGGCGATGCGGAGATCGCGATCGTGCCTGCTCGAAGGGGGTTCACCGACCGACCGGCGCGCCAGCAGCTATGGCCCAGGAGGGCGCGACGATCAGACCTCGACGCCCAGGTAGCGTTCGAAGATCTCCTCGCCGTTGAGCTCGTCCGCGGCGCCGGAAAAGGCGATCCGTCCGTGGTTGAGGAGGTAGACGGAGTCGGCCAGCGCCAGCGCGCGAGTGACGTACTGCTCGACGATCACGAGGGAAGTGCCGTCGCGCGCCACCTGCTCGAGGAAATCGAAGAGGCCGTCGACGACGAGCGGCGCCAGTCCCATCGATGCCTCGTCGACGAGGACGAGCTTCGGGTTGGAGATGTAGGCCCGCACGATTGCCAGCATCTGCTGCTCGCCGCCGCTCAGGCTTCCTGCAGTCTGGTTCAGCCGCTTCCCGAGGATCGGGAACGATGCAGCCGCCTTCTCGAAGGCTTCCTTGGTCCTTGCCTTGCCCTTTGGCGAGAAGAGGTTGAGGTTCTCCCGCAAGGTGAGCGACGGGAAGATCCCCCGCCCTTCGGGGATGAGGCAGACACCCCGGCGAGCCATCTGGTGCGTGCGCATGCCCGTGACGTCTTCGCCGTCGAGCAGCACCGAGCCCCGGACCGGCCTCAGGAGGCCCGAGATGGTGCGCAGCAAGGTCGTCTTGCCAGCGCCGTTGGGCCCGAGGAGGGCGACGACCGACCCGTCGGGGCACGCCATCGAGACGTCCCACAGCACCGTCACGTCGCCGTAGCCGGCAGTGACGTTGCAGACCTCGAGCACCCTCGCTCCCTTCGCCACGATCCAGCTCGACCCTGGAGCACGGTCAATGACCGCGAAGCCTGCCGCGAGACCCCTCGGGCTCCAGCCGCCCGGACCCCAGGTCGTGCCGAGCCGGACGGAGGCCTCCGGTCCAGGACACTAGCATGGGGGCCGAAACCAGCCCGGAGCCGCGGCGGGACGCCGCCGGGGCGCTCACGACACGAAACAGGAGTGGCATGCAGGTCAAAGTAGGCAACCGACTTCGGAGCGTGGTGTGCGACACCGAGGTCATCGTGACCAGGGCTCCGACCAAGGAGGTCGAGATCAGCTGCGGTGGCCACCCCATGGTTCCGCTCGGCACCGAGCCCCCCGCTGGCGTGTCGCTCGATCCCGACGCCGCCTCGGGTGCGCAGCTCGGCAAGCGCTACGCCGACGAGGAGGTCGGGCTCGAGCTGCTCGTGACCAAGGCCGGCAAGGGGACCCTCGCGCTCAACGGCACGCCGCTCGAGATCAAGCAGGCGAAGGCGCTCCCGTCCTCCGACTGACCTCACCCACGGCGGCGCTGAGCTCGGCACCGCGGTGGCCCTTCAACTCGGCCGCAACGTGGTCCTCGCGGCACCAGCGCTGAGCACACAGGACCGCTCAGGCCGAAGCGTGACGCTGGGCGGCCTGTCGGGCGCGTGCCATATTGCCTTACGAGAAACCGGAGGCAGCCACGTCCCGAGGCAGCCACGTGACGGACACCCGGGCTCGGGCGGCGTGGCCCGGGTGTCCGACCGACGGGCGGCGCACTTGGACGGTGGGCTGGGGAGTGCTCGAAAGGGCGCAGCCGCGACCCGTGTGAGGACCTTGGGCGCGTCGGCCTCGTTCGTTAGGCTGACAGCCGTACAACTCACAAAGGTCGAGGAAGCATGCGTCTCGAGAACAAGGTCGTGCTGATCACCGGGGCAGGCGCTGGCCTGGGCCGTGAGTCCTCACTGCTGTTCTCCCGGGAAGGAGCGAAGCTCGTCGTTACCGACGTAGTCGCGTCGCGGGCGAAGAAGGTGGCGGCCGAGGTCCTCGAACAGGGTGGCGAGGCGGAGCCGCTCGAGCTCGACGTCACCGACGAAGCACAGGTGGAAGCGGGCGTGCGGAGAGCTGTGTCGACCTACGGGCGCCTCGACGTGATGTTCGCCAACGCGGGCATCCCCGAGGTCGGGTTCGGCAGCGTGCCGTTCGAGGACATCACGCTCGACAACTACCGCCGGGTCGTCGATGTCTGCATGACCGGGGTGTTCCTGTGCGCCAAGCACGCAGTCCGCCAGATGAAGCGCCAGGGTGGGGGGACCATCGTCGTGACGACGTCGGCCGCCAGCATGGTCGCCTACCCGGGCTTCCCGAGCTATGCCGGAGCCAAGGCAGGTGCCAACGGGTTGGTGCGGGCGATCGCGCTGGACGTCGGGAAGTACGGCATCAGGATCAACGCGCTGTGCCCGTTCCACGGTATGTCCGCCAACTTCCCGCTCGGACCGGACGCCGAGGTGCTCGGAAAGTCCTACGAGGAGATGGCGCCGTGGGACCCGGACCAGCGGGCGATGCCGCTCCGCTACGACCGGCCTCCGACCCTGCGCGACAACGCGAACATCGCGCTGTTCCTCGCGTCGGACGAGTCCGCGTACATGAGCGGCGTGTGCCTCCCGGCGACCGACGGCGGGACTCTGGCGCGCGTGTCGATCATCTTCCCCCAGGATCTCGGTCAAGGTGAGGGCTCCGTGCTGCCCGAGAGCCTGGGATCGCTGCGCCCGCAATAGGGGGTCGCTGGCGGGCCTCGCCCTGCAAGGTGCTCGCCGCCAGTTGGGGACCTGCTTCGCCGGCAGGAGGCCTGCCCCGCCAACAGGGCCCCGGGCTGCGTCAGACCGTGGTCGCCCCCATGTCGACGCGGAGTTGCGCCCCGGTCACGCAACGCGAGTCGTCCGACGCGAGGTACAGGACGCTTCGGGCGATGTCGTCGGGAGAGGCGACAGCGGGCTCGGGCAGGACGGAGGCGTACGATGCGGTGAAACCCGGGTTGGCCGCGAGCAAGGCGCCGACGTCCGCTCCCTCGACCATGACGGTGTCCACCCCCCAGGGGTGGATCGAGTTGACGCGGATGCCGTGCGGCCCGAGCTCGACGGCGGCCGCACGGGTGAGGCCGACGAGGCCGTGCTTGGCGGCCACGTAGTGCGCCTGGCCGGGCAGTGCCTTCAGCCCGCCGACCGAGCTCGTCACGATGATCGAGCCACCGGTGCCTTGCTCGATCATCGTCGGGACCGTGGCCCGCAGCGTGTGGAAGACGCCGGTCAGGTTGACGTCGAGCATCACCTGCCACGCCTCCAGGCTGAGCTCCCAGAGGGGTCCCCACGTCGAGATGCCGGCGTTCGCCACCACGATGTCGAGGTGCCCCAGGTCGGCCACCCCCTCGCGCACCGCTGCCTCGAGGGCGGCGTAGTCCCTGACGTCGACCTGAGCCGCCACGAACCGCCTGCCTGCTTCCTGCACGACGCGCCCCGTCTCGGCGAGGTCGCCCGGCGTGGCCGCTCGATAGGTCACGGTCGGGACGGGAGCGCAGACATCGATGCCGATGACGTCGGCTCCCTCGCACGCCAGCAGGGCAGCTTCGGCCCGCCCCTGCCCGCGCGCGGCGCCGGTCACCAGCGCCACCTTGCCGGCCACCTTTCCTGCTGCGCTCGGCATGGCGCTGACGCTAGCCCTCGGCTGCCACCGGTGATCGGGAACCCGATGTGACAACCGGAAAGGCGCGCCTGTGCACTCAGCCGGGCAGCAGGCCGAGATCGGCGGCCAGGGCAGGCGCGCTGAGCACCTCGCCGGTGTACCGCAGCGGGTCGTCACACGTGCAGAGGTGGGCGATGACGGACGCGGGCACGGTGGGCGGGATGGCTGCCGTGCGGGTCACGCCGGTCCGCTCGAAGGTGGCCGCCATCGTTTCGGTCAGGACGAACCCCGGTTCGACCGTGATCACCGCGATCCGGTGGGGCAGGCCTTCTTGGGCGACGACGTTTGCCATGCGGTTGAGGGCCGCCTTGCTCGCGCCGTACGCAGGGCCGTTCTCCGGCAGGCCCGTCGTGTTGGCCCGGCTGGCCGACACCGGCTCGAGATTCGCCGCGCCAGAGGTGACGTTCACGACCACGCCACCACCACGCTCGCGCATGGAACCCCAGAACCCTTCGATCAACATGAGCGGCGCAGTCACGTTGATCGCGAGGTGCTTCTCCCACTGCTCGCGTGTGAGGTCAGGCACGTGCGTGAACAGCGCCCGCCCGACGGTGTACGCGGCGTTGTTGACCAGGATGTCGACGTGACCACAGCGTTCGAGCACCGTGCGCACGACGCGGTCGATGTCGTCCTGTCGGCTGAGGTCAGCAGGCAGGACGACGGGCTCCCCGCCGACGGCGCGAACCGCCGCCGCCGTCTCTGCGAGCGTGCCTGGCGTGCCCGCCCGCGGTTCCTCGGTGCGGGCGACGAGCACGACGCACACCCCCCGGCGGGCCAGCTCGAGCGCGGTCTGCTTCCCGATCCCCCGGCTGGCGCCCGTCACGACGGCCACGTTCGGTCCCGTTGCCACGACATCCCGTTGGGTTGCCACGTCACCTCCGGCTGCAACCGCCGCACAGCGCCCGCCCGACGGCTTGCGACGGTGCGACCGGGACCACCGTAGCGGACAGCCATCCTGGCGTCCGAAGAGCGCCGAGCCGCTGGGATCCGTAGGCTCGGGCTGCCTGGGCGCAACTGCCCGCTCGTCGAGTGACGGCGCCGGCAGTCGATGGCACGCGGTGGCGCGTGCCGAGGAGGACCGATGCCTGACGAGGACCCCATCCTGGTCGAGACCCGCGACGGGAAGATGTTGATCACCCTCAACCGCCCGGAGGTCCTGAACGCGCAGAACGACCCGCTCAGGGCCGGCCTGATCGCCGCGCTGGACCGCTTCGAGGCGGACGACCAGCTCGGCGTGGCGCTCGTGATGGGCAGCGGGCGGGCCTTCTCGGCCGGTGCCGACCTGAAGGAAGGGCCGTCCGCCTCCGGAGGCCGAGCGCGCTTCGCCCACTTCGACCGCCTGGACCGCTGCCGCAAGCCGCTCATCGCATGCATCCACGGGTACGCAGTCGGTGGCGGGCTCGAGCTGGCGCTCTGCTGCGACATCCGGGTGGCGACCGAGGACGCGCTCCTTGGTACGCCCGAGCCGCGTACCATCGCCAGCGCGCCGGGGGTCGCCGCACCTCGCCTGGGCCGGCTCATGCCCCTCGGTGAGGCGCTCAAGCTGATGCTCACCTCCCAACCCATCAGCGGGCGCCGCGCCTACGACGTGGGCCTCGTGCAGGAGGTGGCACGCGATCAAGAGGCGCTCCGCCTCGTCGCAGACGGCCTGGCCGATCGGATGCTCGAGTGCAGCCCCGCAGCCCTCGCGTCGGTCAAGCAGATCGCCCGCACCCCAGTGGAGCTCGAGATGTCGTCGATCCAGCGCCTCGAGTCCCTCGGATGGATCGACGGCTCGCCGCGAGCGCACGCTTCCCGCGGGCCTCGACCAGCGTGACGGCTGCCTCGTCCGTGAGCCTTGCAGGCTCGAGCGGCCCTGCGGAGCCTGCCAGCGCTCAGGTGCGCCGTGTGCCGGGCGGGGGGAAGCGATCGTCCCAGGGACCTGGCTGCTTGATGGGGGAGATGCGCTGGATGCTGCGGGCGAGCCAGGCGTCGTAGTCGGTGGCCTTCTTGCGGAACGAGCCACCGACCGCCGGGTTGGGGAGGATGAGGAAGGCTTCGTCCTCGAGACCCTTGACCGTGGCCTCGGCGATCTCTGCCGGTGTCTGCACCAGGCCGATATCCATGCCGTCGAACTGGCCGGGGCGCGTCTCGACCGCTGTCGGGCACAAGCACGACACCCGTATGTTCCGGTCGCCGTAGTTGAGCATCAACCACTCGGCGAAGCCGATCGCCGCGTGCTTGGTGACCGTGTACGCGAGGGCCGAGTTGGCGGTGATCAGGCCGGCCGCGGAGATCGTCTGCAGGAAGTACCCGCCTCCCCGCTCGAGCATGCGCGGCACCAACTGCTGCGCCGAACGGATGTGAGACATCACGTTCACCTGCCAGGAACGTTCGAATGTCTCTTCCGTGGTCTGGAGATTGCCCCCTTCCGGGCCGCCGAAAACTGCTGGGTTGTTGCAGAGCAGGTCGATCGGCCCGATCTCACGTTCGACCCACGCCAGGAACGCCGCGTACTCACCCGCATTGCCGACGTCGCAGGCTCGACATGGCTGGCCAAGGCGGGCTGCCACCAGCGTCATAGCCGCGTCGTCGAGGTCCGAGATGACGACGGTCCTGGCGCCCTCCTCGACGAAACGGGTGGCGAGGCCTTCACCGATGCCGTGCCCGCTCCCGGTTACGACGATCGTCGCGCCCTCGATGTGCATCGGCCTCCCTCGTCCCAGTTCCGCGCTGGCGTTGCAGCAGCTCTCAGTCCACAGACGTGCGGGCGCTGCAGCGAGCTCTCAGTCCCAGACGAGCGGGAGGTGATGCGGTGCTCGCGGGTTCCCGCTGTACACGAGCTCTGCGCCCGGCGCGATGCGGTAGTTCGGGATGCGCCGGTGCCACACCTCCATCGCGGTCACCATCTCCATGCGTGCGAGATGGGAGCCGAGGCACCGGTGGAATCCGCTCGCGAACCCGATGTGTGGGTTGGGTGAGCGGTCGAAGTCCACGGCCAGCGGGTCGGGGAAGTACGTGGGATCCAGGTTCGCCGCGGACCATGACACGCCCATGACCGTCCCAGCGGGGATCCGTTCGCCGCTCGGGAGCTCGAGGTCCTCGAGGGCGATCCGGCCACCGTCGGTCACCGGAGATTCGAAGCGCATCAGCTCTTCCACCGCGCTCGGCCAGCGCGACGGGTCGGCCAGGAGCTCTGCTCGACGCTCGGGGTGGCGGGCGAAATAGCTGAGGAAGCAGGCCAGCGAAGCAGCGACCGTGTCGAGGCCGGCGATCATCAGCAGGCCGAGGATGTCATGGAGGTTCTCGCGCGTGAGGCGCTGCCCGCCCACCTCGGTCGTGAGGAGCCAGCCGAGCATGTCGTCCCCCGGGTCGCCGCGTTCCTCGCGCTCGTCGAGCGCCCGGTTGAAGTAGGACTGGATCCACTCCACCGCTTGCGCCCGCTTGGCCTCTTGCTCCTCTGCCGACGGGCGATCGACTTGCTCGTTGCTCAGCGTCAGTTCCTTGAACTCGAGGAAGGCCGGGAGGTCTTCGGTCGGCAACCCCATGATCGACAGGAAGATCTGGGAGGGGAGCGGCTCGCACCACTCGACGTAGGCGTCGACCTCGTGACCGTCGACGAAGCCGTCGATCATGCGGTTCGCGAGGTCGCGAACCTGGTCGGCAAGGGGGGCAACCCGCTTGGCAGTGAAGACCGGGTCGAGGAGGCGGCGGTACTTCGTGTGCTCGGGGCCATCGAGACCCAGCGGGATGGCCGGGCGGTTGCTGCCGAGGAACTTCGACGCCTGCACGACGGCGCGGTTCTTGTTGACGAACAGGATGTCGTCCATCCTGAGCAGGGTGACGGACCCGTTGGCGTTGTGGACGACGGGGCAGCGCTCGGCCAGCTCGACGTACATGGGCTGCGGCTCCGCGCTCCGCCGGGCTTCAGCCCGCTCGGGGACCTCCTCCCACGCGTACATCGTGGCGTACATCCGAGCGGCATCCGCCACGACTTCCTGCTCGGTCACCTGGTCACCCATCGTGCCCCCTTTCACGCCACATTCCGCTTCCCGCTTCTCCCGCGTCCCTCGGGAGGTCGGTCCGACGGGAGGTCGGCACGACGCTCACCCCGTCGCTGCGCTCACCTCTCACTTCGACGTCTGCGCAGGCTAGCTCGCTGGACGAACGTGCTCGGCGTGGACGTGAGCGCCCGTGGAGGTGGAGGCCACGGCCGGCGCACCGTGCCGCGCTGGCGATCCAGCAGGTGCGTGGTCCCCCGGGGGCGTCCTGGCTGTCCGCTCTATTCGGCCGCGAACCCGAGGCGTGCCGGTGTCCAAGCGCGTCCTTCCCGCCGATGGACGTCGGAGCCCCCCTGACTGCTGCCTCCGTCAACTCTTCGGCTGGCAGAAGGTCTTGCTGCCGTGGGTGGCGACGTACTTGCCCTTCTTCACGCCGTAGAGGAAGACGCAGCTGACCGGGTTGGCCTTGCCCTGCACGAAGGTGAGCGGGGGCGCGAGACCACCCAGCGTCTCGTCGTGGAGGGAGTAGAGCCCGGTGAGGATGTCCTGGGCGGTCGGCGAGGTGTCGCTCTTGGGCACCCCGAGGCTCGCGGCCTTCGCGAAGAGCTGGGCGCCGACGTAGGCGAAGGCCACGTTGGCCTGAGTCTGGGCCTTCTTCAGCTCGGGGCCCTCGATCTTGTGGAAGAGCTTCTGGGCGGGCGTCGCGTCGAGCATCCACGGGAAGTCCTGGAGGTCGCCCGTGGCGTTGGCCAGGTTCGGGTCCTTGATGTCCTGCGGTGCGATCGTGCCCTGCGAGGTGATCCAGATCGGGTGGTAGCCCTGGCGGGCGCAGTCGTCGGCGATCCGGTTCGGGGCCACGCCAGCGGGGAACAGGGCCTGGGCCCCGCTGCTCTTGGCGCCGAGGCAGACGGCCGTGTAGTCCGGCTGGCTGTTGGAGGCTCCGGCCGAGTAGGTGACGTCGATGGGCACCGACTTCGCGAGCGACTTGGTGACGGGCACCGCCTGCGCGCACGCCGGCACCTCGGTGCAGTAGATGAGCCCGTACGTCTTGGCGCCGGCTTCGGCCGCGGCCTTCTCCTGGCCCCACAGGATGGTGAGCACGGTGGTGCCGTTGGCGAAGAAGTCCGGTTGGACCTGGAACTGGAAGCCGTCGCCGGCCTCGGTCGTGCTGATCACCGGCACGTGGGCCGACGTGACGAAGGAAGCGAAGGCGGCGTCCTGGCCGCTGCCGTCGAGGATGGCGATGACATGGTCGGTGTCCACGAGGGTCTTGGCATCCGACAGCGCGGTTGCCGGGTCGTTCCGGTCGTCGAGCTGGAAAAGCTTGACCGGGTGGCCGTTGATGCCCCCGTGGCTGTTGACGTAGCGGGCCCACAGGTTGAGGGAGTCCCGGACGTCGTGGACGGTGCCGGTGGTGCCGCCTGTCTCCGTCGCGATGGCACCCACCAGAAGGGGTGCGCCGCGCGGGACCGCGGCCCCGGCGCCGCCGGTCGCGAGGAGCGAGGCGGCGCACGCAAGGACGCCCCCGAGCAGCGTGAGCACGACCGTGCGGGCCATGCGGCGGAATCCTTGCGCCTGGCGAATGGACATCGAGCACCCCTCTCTCGCACGCTGGCACCCGGGCGACCGTGGCGTTCGTGACGACTTCGTTGCGATGGTATTCATCTCGCATGCCGCCGCGTCCGCCCGCAGCGAGACACCAGCGGCCCGCTCGGCGGCGCCCTGCCTCGGCGCGCGTCCGCCGAGCTGGAGGGGGGATGAGGGGGGAGGAGGGGAGAGGAGGGGGGAGCTGCGCCGGCATCCCGGTGCGGGCGAGCCGGGAGCGGTCAGAGGCTGATCTGCACCACCCCGTCGACGACCCTCGTCTCGAAGGTCATGAGGTCCTGGTTGAACCCGTCGATGGACGCCGGCTCCACGCACGCCCCGCTACGCACGTCGTAGCGGCTGCTGTGCTGGGGGCAGGTGATGTAGCAGCCGTCGAGTGGCCTCCCCCCGAGGGTCGTCCCCTGATGCGGGCAGAGGTTCTGGAAGGCGAAGAACTCGCCGTCGACGTTGGCGACCGCCACCGGGAAGCCGTCGACCGAGACGGTTGCCGTCTCGCCGGGGCCGATCCAGTCGGCGGGCATGGCGTCGTGGAAGGGGGGCATCGGTCTCCTCGATCGTCGCTGTCGTGCTCGTCCCGGTGGCCAGCTGACCGACCGAACCACGTTCGTCCGGCCAGGGGCCCGGCGTTCATTCAGGCTGCGCCCTCGCCACATGCGTGGCTGCCCGGACCGCGCGCAGGATCCCCTGGTAGCCGGTGCACCGGCACAGGTTCCCCGACATCGCCTCGCGGATCTCCTCGTCGGTCGGGTCAGGGTTGTCGCGGACGAACGCGGTTGCCGACACCACGAAGCCCGGCGTGCAGAAGCCGCACTGCAGCCCGTGCTCCTCCTGGAAGGCACGCTGCACGGGGTTCAGCTCGCCTTCGGGCCCTGCCAGCCCCTCGACGGTCGTCACCTCGCGGCCGGCGGCCTGCACGGCGAAGGTGAGGCACGAGCGGATCGCCTCGCCGTCGAGCAGGACCGTGCATGCCCCGCAGACGCCATGCTCGCACGCCAGGTGCGTGCCGGTGAGCCCGCAGTCCTCGCGGAGGAAGTCGGCCAGCAGCTTGCGGGCCTCGACGCGCGCCGTGCACGGCTGGCCGTTCACGTTGATCCGGACTTCCCGCTCGTTCACGCCTTTGCCTCCTCGATCGCCCGGCTGAGGGCACGGCGCACCATCTCGGCTCCGAGGCGCCTGCGGTACCGGCTCGAGGCGTGCAGGTCGGCCGGCGGATCGGTGCCGTCGGCGGCAAGCCGGGCCACCTCGACCAGGTCGCCCGCCGACGGCGCCCTGCCGACGAGCGTCGCTTCGGCCTCCTGGGCCCGCAGCGGCGTGCTGCCGAGGCCGAAGAGCCCGATGGCGCACCGCCGGACCTCGGCGGACTCCGAGAGCTCGACGGCGCAGACAGCGCCGGCCAGCGCGAAGTCGCCATGACGGCGTGCGAACTCCTCGACGGCGAACCCGCAGCGCCCGGACCAGACAGGGAAGCGCACCGCCGTCACGACCTCGTCGACCTCGAGCGCAGTGGTCCACGTGCCCTGGAAGAAGTCGCCTGCGGCGATCGTCCGCGTGCCCCTGCTCGACGCGGCCTCGATCTCGGCATCCAGAGCCACGGCGACTGCCGGGTACTCGGCCGCCGGGTCGGCGTGGGCGATGGAGCCCCCGAGCGTGCCCCGGTTGCGGATCTGGAAGTGTCCGATGAGCGGCGTCACCCTGGCGAGGAGCGGGACCGAGGTGACGACCTCTTGATCGCTGCCCACGACGCGATCGACGGTCGCCGCGCCGACGGTCAGTGTCCCGTCGTCGCGGTGCACACCTTGGAGCTCGGGCACCCGACCGATGTCGACGAGGCAAGGGAAGGCAGCGAGGCGGAGCGAGAGCATCGGCACCAGGCTCTGACCGCCGGCGAGGACCTTGGCGTCGTCGCCGAGCTCGGCCAGCACGGACAGCACCTCCGCCAAGCTCCCCGGCGCCCGGTAGTCGAACGGCGCTGGCTTCATCGCTCCTCCCTCGACCTGCTGCCGCACGGCGCGTGGCCGCGCCAGCTCGCACCGGCCTCCGCCTCGGCGCTCAGGTGTCCGACAGGTGACCGATGAGCCGGTGCGGCTGGCGATGCTAACGCGGTGCCTGTCGGGTGCACCGCGGTCAGCTGGGACGACGGGTCACACGCGGCGGTTCAGGCCACGCCGCGCCGGCGCCTTCGCCCGCGGCGGACCAGCAGCAGCAGGCCGAGGGCGGCGACGGCGCCGGCCACGGGGCCGACCCGCTTGAGCACCGGCGACGCGGACACGCCGAGCAGGTCGATCGGCTCCTTCTCCGGTGCCGCCTCCGGTGCCGCCGAGGATTGGGGTCGGGGTGCCGCCTCCGGGCGGGGCGTCGCTTCGGACGGCTCGGTGCCGGCCGCTTCGGCGGACAAGCCACCTGCGGATGCGGCACGGGTGCCGGCGAGCTCGGCTGCCAGGTTCTGCGCGAAGGTCTCGGTGAGCTTGCCGGCCACGTCTGCGATCACCCCTCGGCCGAACTGGGCCGGCCGGCCGGTGATGTTCAGGTCCGTGACCACGTCGACCGCCGTGTGGTCCCCGCGGTCCTCGAGGGTGGTGGTGACGGTCGCCTTGGCGGTGCCCGAGCCGCGGCTCTCCTTGCCGCTCGCGTCGATGACCGCGCGGTGTGCCGCCTCGTCGATCTCGACGAAGCGGGCGGTGCCCTGGTAGGTGACCACGATGGGACCGACCTTCACCTTGACGTGACCCTTGTGGACGTCACCCTCGGACCCCTCGAGGGTCGCGCCGGGCATGCAGCGCGCCACCCGCTCGACGTCGAGCAGCACGCGCCACGCCTCGTCGATCGGCGCTGCGACGGTGAAGTTGTTGGTCAGTTCCACGACGCTCCTTCAGGTTCGCTCTCGGCCTCGGCCAGGCGGGCCAGGTCCGCATCGGTGTCGACGTCGAAGGGCGATCCGACGTCGTCGCAGGCTACGCCCGTCACCACCTCGGGGTGCCGGCGCAGGTACCCGCGGGCCCCTACGTCGCCGACCGCCAGGTTCCGCACATCGTTCCACACGGAGCGGTCGAGGAGGACCGGGTTGCGGGGCTGGCCCGCAAAGGTGGCCACCGCCGCCCGCGCCCCGGCCCGCCAGGCGGCGACCAGGCGGCCGATCGCCTCCTTGCGCAGGTGCGGCTGGTCGACGAGGGCCACCACCACTGCCTCGACGTTCGCCGCCTGCTCCAGGGCGGCCAGCCCCACCTGCAAGGAGGAGCCGATGCCCTCGGCCCAGCCGCGGTTCACCACCGCGCGCGCGCCGTCGAGGGCGGCCCTCGCCAGGACCTCCTCGGCGGCGGCGCCCAGCACCACGACGACGGGGTCGAGGCCGGCGGCAGCGAGCAGCCCGACGCCCCGCTCGACGAGGAGCCGCCCTTCGTGCGCGACGAGCGCCTTAGGCTGTCCTCCCAGGCGCTGCCCGCCGCCCGCGGCGAGCAGCAGGCCGGCGACGGGCACCTCAGGCGCCGGCACGCTCGAGCGAGGCGTGGATGGCGCCTGCCCGCTCGGTCAGGGGCAGGCCGGTGCCGCCCCAACGGTGGCGGATGATGTCCGCGGCGATGGACACGGCCGTCTCCTCGGGGGTGCGGGCCCCGATGTCGAGCCCGATCGGGGAGGCCAGCCGGGCGAGCTCCTCGTCGGTGAGCCCGGCCTCGCGCAAGCGCGCCAATCGGTCCTCGTGGGTCCGGCGGCTGCCCATGGCGCCGATATAGGCCGCCGGGCGGCGCAGGGCCAGCTCGAGGACCGGCACGTCGAACTTCGGGTCGTGGGTGAGCACGCAGATCACGGTCCGCTCGTCCACCTCGGTCGCAGCCAGGTACCGGTGCGGCCAGTCGCAGACCACCTCGTGGGCTTCGGGGAACCGCTCGCGGGTGGCGAACACGGCACGGGCATCGCAGACGGTCACCCGGTAGCCGAGGAACACGCCGAGGCGTGCCACCGCCGAGGCGAAGTCGATGGCGCCGAAGACGATCATGCGCGGCGGCGGGGCGAAGGACTGCACGAACACCTCGACGTCGTCGGCGCGGCGCTGCCCCTCGGGACCGTAGTGGCGGGTGCCGTCCTGGCCCTGGGCGAGCATGCCCCGGACGTCGTTGGCCACCGCCGAGTCGAGCCGCTCGTTGCCGAGCGACCCGCGCTGGCGGTCCGGCCACACCGCCAGGCGGGCTCCCCGGCCCGCCCCGTTGGTCACGACCGCGAGCGCCACGGGCTCGCCCGCCTTCTCGGAGCGCACCACGTCTGCGAGCAGGCCGGCGTCGTCACCGGTGACGGGGGCCACCAGCACGTCGAGGATGCCGCCGCAGGTCAGACCGACCGAGAACGCGTCGTCGTCGCTGATGCCGTAGGTGGCCACCTGCGCCGGCCGGTCGGGGAGGAGCGAAGAGGCGAGCTCGTACAGGGCCCCCTCGACGCAGCCGCCGGACACGCTGCCGAGCACCTCCCCCTCGGCGCTGACTGCCATGGTTGCCCCCGGAGGGCGTGGCGCGCTGCCCCGCACGCCGACCACGGTGGCCGTGGCGAAGGGCGTCGTGCCCCGGCACCACTCCTCGAACCGTTCACCCAGTTCGCGCATGGTCGGCCCCTCCTGTCCGCGCTCCGCGCGCTCCGCTTGCTCCTCTCGCCCGGACGCCCGACGGCCTCCGGGCCCCTGCGTCGGCGGCGTCGAGGACCACGTCGGCCAGGTGGACCAACGCCGCCAGGCTGTGGCCCTCCACGAAATCGTCGACGTGGGGCAGGGCCGCCGCCATACCTGCAGCCAGCGGCTGGTAGCCCGGTTGCGCCTTGCGGGGGTTGGCCCACACCACCCGGTGGGCGAGGCGCGCCAGGCGCGCCATCTGGCGCCCGAGCTCGGCTGGGTCGCCGCGCTCCCAGCCATCGGAGAGCACCACGACCACCGCGCCCCGGGCGACGCCCCGCTGTCCCCAGCGGTCGAGGAACTCCTTCACGAGGGGGCCCAGCCGTGTGCCGCCGCCCCGGTCGACCACGGCCCCCATGACCTCGCGCACGGTGCGCGCCGGGTCGCCGCCGACTAGGAGTGGCGTCACCCTCGTGAGGCGGGTGCCGATCGTGAACACCTCGGTCCGCGGGTGGCGCCGGCGGCTGGCCGCGTGGGCGAAGTACAAGAGCGCCTCGCCGTAGGTGGCCATCGAACCGCTGACGTCCACGAGCAGCACCACCCGGCGCTGGCGCGGTCGCGGTGCGCGGAAGGCCAGCTCGGCCATCTCGCCGCCCCCCGCCATGATGCGCCGCAAGGTGCGAGCCCGGTCGGCCCGCCCCCGGGCGGACGGGCGGAGGCGGGCAGAGCGCCGAGCCTCCCCCGAGCGCGAGAAGGCCAGGGCGAGAAGGCGCACCAGCTCCGGCTCGAGCACGGTGAGCTCCCCGAGGTCCTGGTGGGCCAGCCGCTCCACGGTGCTCGCGGCGGGGATGTCGAGCTCGTCGTCGTGCGCCTCGTCGCCCTCGTCGCCCTCGTCGTCGAACAAGGCGGCACGCACCTGCTGGCGCGCCTCGGGGGGGCCGGCAGGTGCCTCCTGCTCGGCGGCACGGAGGTACCCGGCGAAGACCCGGTCGAAGATCTCGAGGTCCTCGAGCCGAGCGCACATGGTGAGCCGCCCCGAGCGGTACAGGTCGACGGGGGAGGCCGGGTCGAGCCGGTCGAGGGCCCGGAGCCAGGCGTGGACCCGGTCGGGCGACGCACCCATGCCTGCCTGGCGGAGGCGCCGCGAGATCCCGATGAGGGTCCCGGCCATGTCCGCCCCGGCTCCCGGCGGCGCGGCCCCGGCTGGCCCGGCCATGTCCGCCCCGGCTCCGGCCCCGGCCCCGGCCTCAGGCATCCTCGGCCACCTCCTGGAGGAGCCGGTCGAGCCCCAGCTCGCGCACGCGCAGCTGGTCCTCGTGGTACTTGAGCACGCTGCCCAAGGTGGTGGCGGCGACGGCAGGCGTGAGGTCGTCGGCCCCGAGGACGCTCAAGGCGTCCGCCCAGTCGAGTGCTTCTGCCACGCCGGGTGGCTTCAAGAGGTCGACCCGACGGAGGCCTTCGGTCGCCCGGGCGACCCGCCGGGCGACGCGCTCGGACACCTTGGGGAGGCGCCGGCGGATGATCGCCACCTCGCGCTCGTAGGTCGGGTTGTCGACCCAGTGGTAGAGGCAACGCCGCTTCAGGGCGTCGTGCACCTCCCGGGTGCGGTTCGACGTCACGATCACGACCGGCGGCACGGCGGCCCGGATGGTGCCGACCTCGGGGATGGTGATGCTGAACTCGCTCAGCATCTCGAGCAGGAGGGCCTCGAACTCGTCGTCGGCGCGATCGACCTCGTCGATGAGCAGCACGCTCGGGCAGGTCTCGAGAGCGGCGAGCAGGGGCCGGGCCACGAGGAACTCGCGGCTGTACAGCTCGCGCTCGAGCCCGCGGGCGTCGTGCCCCTCGCCCGCGGCCTCGACGGCTCGGAGGTGGAGCAGCTGGCGGGGGAAGTCCCAGTCATAGAGGGCCTGGGAGGCGTCGATCCCCTCGTAGCACTGCAGCCGGATGAGCGGGGCCTCGAGAGTCCGCGCCAGGGCGTCGGCCACCGCCGTCTTGCCGACCCCGGCAGCGCCTTCGAGGAAGAGCGGCCGGCGCATGGACAGGGCGAGGAAGCAGGCAACGGCCATCTCCTCGTCGGCGAGGTAGTCCTGGGCAGCCAGCGCCGCTGCCAGCTGGTCGGGCGTGGTCACCCCGGCCGGCAGCCACCGCGGCGCGTCAGGACCAGGAGAACCGTCGCTCATGGTCCCATTGTCCCCCGACCTGCTCGATGTCGCCACGTCGGGGCCAACGCCGGCAGGCCGCTCCCCATTTCCCGCCCGCCTCGGGCTCCACCGACCCGGCCTTCGCGCCCGGCGGGCGGCAGTAGGTTGGGCCGCGTGGAGCTCCTGGCCAAGGTCTTGACGGTGTCCGACTCGGTGGCTGGCGGGCGCCGCGAGGACCGATCGGGCCAGGCCCTGGCCGATCGCCTCGCGGGCGCCGGGTTCGAGGTGGTCGAGCGCAGGGTGGTCGCCGACGGCGTCGAGCCGGTCGCCGGAGCCCTGCGAGAGCTGTGCCAGGACTTCACCGGGCTCGTCGTCACCACCGGTGGCACCGGGTTCGCGCCCACCGACCTCACCCCGGAGGGCACCTCGGCGGTCCTCGACCGTGCGGCGCCCGGGCTGGCAGCCGCCATGACGGGAGCCGACCCCAAGGGGCGCCTGTCGCGGGGCGTCGCCGGCACCGTCGGGACCGCCCTGGTGCTCAACACGCCCGGGTCCCCCCAGGGGGCGGTGGAGTCGCTCGAGGCAGTGCTCGACGTCGTGCCCCACGCCCTCGACCTCCTGGCCGGCGGCCACCCGCACTGAACCCGGCGGCGGGCTCGCCGGCCGCCGCGCGCGGGCCGGTCAGGCGCCCCCCGACACCGGTGGCAGGACCGCCACCTCGTCGGTGGCCGCGACCGGGGCCTCGGGGCCCGCCTCGGTGCCGTTCACCCAGGTCTTCGAACGGGCCGCCACCTCGGCGAACTGGCCGCCGAAGCGCCGGGCAGCCTCCGCGACCACCTCTTCGACCGTGGACCCGCCCACCTCGGCCGACGCGGTGCCCGCCGCCTCGCGAGCCGGGCCGAAGAGCCGCAGCCGCGCCACCCGTCAGCCCCCGATCTTCGACATGGGCCGGAGGGGGTGGAGGAATCCGGGATCGTTGATCCCATGCCCTGCCAGCTTCTTCCACGTGGCCCGCCGGAAGGCCTCGGCGATCCGATCGTCAGGTGCACCGGTGCGCAGGAGGTCCCGCAGGGGTACCTCGTCGTCGGAGAACAGGCAATTCCGCAGGGCACCGTCAGCCGTGAGGCGCAGGCGGTCGCAGGTGCCGCAGAAGGGCCGGGTGACGCTTGCGACCACCCCGACCTCGCCCTGGCCGTCGGCGAAGCGGAAGCGCTCTGCAGGTGCGGGGTCCCCCGCGCCGCCACCTACGGGCTCGAGCGGCCACCGGCGGTGGATGCGATCGAGGATCTCCTCACCGGGCACCACCTGGTCGCGGCGCCAGCCGTGCTGGGCGTCGAGCGGCATGAACTCGATGAAGCGGACGATGCGGCCCGTGCGGCGGGCGAAGGCGGCGAAGTCCTCGACCTCGTCGTCGTTGAGGCCCCTGGCGACGACCACGTTCACCTTGACCGGCGTGAGGCCCGCCGACTCGGCCGCCTCCATGGCCTCGAGGGCCGTCGACAGCCGCCCTCGCCGGCGGATCGCCTCGAAGCGGTCGGGCCGGAGCGAGTCGCAGCTGATGTTGACCCGGCGAAGGCCGGCCTCGGCCAAGGGGGCGGCCAGGCGGGCCAGGTTGGTGCCGTTCGTGGTGAGCGCGAGGTCGTCGAACCCGAGGGCTGCCAGCCGTCGCACCAGGTCCACGACACCACGGCGCAACAGGGGCTCCCCGCCCGTCAGGCGCACCGAGCGCACGCCGAGGGCACGGGCGATGCCGGCCACCCGAACGATCTCCTCGGAGGTGAGGATCTCGCCGCGCGGGCGGAGCGGCACACCCTCCTCGGGCATGCAGTAGACGCAGCGGAAGTTGCAGTTGTCGGTGAGCGAGATCCGCAGGTCGGTGTGCACGCGGCCGAAGGTGTCGACGAGAGGGCCGTCCTCCGGCCAGCCCGTCGCGGCGGGCCGCCTGGTCAGCACCACCGGTGCGCGCACCGGTGGTGCCTCGAGCGCGCCGGGCGCCTCCAGCGGCGCGACCCGCGGCGTCACGTGGCACCCGCCAGGTCGGCCTGCTCGTCGAGCCTGGCGAAGAGGTCGGCCGCCCGGGTGCCCGGGGAGCCTCGGCCCAGGTCGGCGGGGTCGGTGAGGAGCACCTCGACCTCGTCCCCTGCTCCCACGCCCTGGCCGTCGGGGAGCACCGCCAGGGCGTTGGCGCCAGCCATCGCCCGGAGCTGGTGCGACTCCTGACCGCCCGACGAGCGTACGTGGAGCAAGCCCTCCGGCCCGAACCGCGCGCGCACCCGAACGAAGTGCACCTTGCCGTCCGGCCGGCGGGTCAGCGGCTCGTCGGCCCGGGCGGTGACAAGGGGCCGGTCGAGCACCGCGTGGCCCGCCATCCGGCGGAGCCCCGGGCGGACGAACAGCTCGTAGCTCACGAGCGCCGACACCGGGTTGCCCGGCAGGCCGAAGACCGGCGTGCCGTCGGCCGCCAGGTTGCCGAACGCGAGCGGCTTGGCCGGGCGGATGGCGACCTGCATCCAGCGCATCGTGCCCCCCGACAGGTCGTCGAGCGCCACCTTGACGTAGTCGACGTCGCCGACGCTGACACCGCCCGAGGTGACGAGGGCGTCGCACCCCTCGGCTCCCTTTGCGATCCGGGCCGTGATCTCACCGAGGTCGTCGCCGGCGATGCCGAGGTCACAGGTATCGAAGCCGTCGCGCCGCAGCGTGGCGAGCAGGCTGTGGCGGTTGGCGTCGCGGATCTTGCCCGGCGACAGCGGCTCGGGGCCCTCCACGAGCTCGTCACCGGTCGACAGGACGCCGACCCGGGGCCGGGCACGAGCGTGGGCACCGTAGAGGCCGAGGCTGGCGAGCACGCCGAGATGCCCGGGCGACAGCACCTCGCCGGCGTCGAAGACGAGCTGTCCCGCGACGACATCCTCACCGGGCCGGCGTACGTGGCGGCCTTCGTCGACCGGCTCCTCTACCACCACGACGCCGTCGCCCTCGGGGCGTGTCAGCTCGATCATGCACACGGCGTCGGCTCCTTCCGGCAGCGGCGCGCCGGTCATGATGCGGACCGCTTGACGAGGTCCGACCTCGACGTCGGGTGCCGAGCCGGCGAGGACGCTCCCGATCACCGACAGGCGCGCGGGGGCCGGGCGCGTGTCGGCGGCCCGCACGGCGTAGCCGTCCATGGCCGAGGTGGTGAACGGCGGCACCGGGTGGGGGGCCACCACGGGTTCGGCGAGCACGAGCCCCAGGGCGTCCGCGAGCGGGACGGACCGCGGCGGGCAGGGCCGGCAGCCGGCCAGCACCAGTTCCCGGGCTTCGCGAAGGGAGATCACGACCGCAAGGCGCCCGGCACGTCAGGCGGTGCCCCCCGGTGCGCCACGGCCTGCGGTGCCAGGTCCTCGACGGACACGAGGTCGTGCTCGCACGTGCCCCAGCCCTCCCCGTCGCGCCAGGTCTCCCGTTTCCAGATGGGCACGGTCGCCTTGACGGTGTCGATGCAGTAGCGGGCGGCGTCGAACGCCGAGGCACGATGTGGTGTCGACACGGCCACCACCACGGCAGCGTCCGTGACGTCGAGGTGCCCCACCCGATGGAGGATGGCGAGCCGGGCGATCTCGGGCCATCGGCGCCGCGCCGCCTCGGCCACGGCGGCGAGGCGCGGGCGCACCTGCTCGGCATAGGCCTCGTAGAAGAGGCTCTCCACGCCGTCGCGGCCCTCGCTGTGGTCGCGCACGGTCCCGACGAAGGTCACTACCGCCCCGCACGTCGGGCGCACCGCCCATCGCGCCGCGTCCTCGACCGGCAGGGAGCCTTCGACGAGGCCCAGCCAGTCGTTGGCAGCGCCAGGCGGCGCCACGGCCACCGCGAGGCCTTCTTGGGAGGCCTCGACGGGCGGGGAGGCAGGCCCCGGCGGGGACGCGGTCACAGCCCGAGCTTACCGGGCACCTTCGGGCTGCCCGCCCTGCCGCTCGCTCTCGGTCGGTCCGCCTCCCCCGGCCGCCACGAGACGCATGCCGGCGGCGCCGGCGGCCACCCGCTGCCAGTCGCCGGACCGGCCACCGGTCTTGCGCCAGACGGTGAGCTGGTCGAGGTAGGCGCCGGGTGACTCCGGCAGGACCCGGCTGAGGACCGACAGGGCCGCCAGCGCGCACGCGGTGAGGGCCTCCATCTCGATGCCGGTGCGGCTCAGCGTGCCCGCCGTGGCCGACACCGCCACGTCGTCGCCCTCCACGCGCAGCGCCACGTCGAGCGCGTCGACGGGGATCGGGTGGCAGAGGGGCACGAGCACCGGGGTCTGCTTGCCGCCCTGGATACCGGCCAAACGGGCGGCCCCGAGCACGTCGTCCTCGGCGGCGCCCACGGCGGCGCCGGCGCCGACGACCCGGCAGCGGGCCTCAGCCAGGCGCGCCGTGACCGGCTTGCCCGTGACGTCCACCATCGAGGCACGCCCGTGGGCGTCGACGTGGGTGAGCCCGCCGCTGCTCGAAGGGTCCCCGGTCGACGCCATTCTCCCAAGCGTAACGGCCGATGTGGGCCGGTGGCCGGGCGGCGTCGCCGGAGGCAGCGGCCGGGCGGCGTGGCCGGGCGGCGTGGCCGGGCGGAGTGGCCGGAGGCAGCGGCCGGGGGCAGCGCCGTTGCCGAGGCGGCGTGTGCTACCACAGGGGAGGTGCCCGGTCCGCTCGCAGGTGTCAAGGTGGTCGACCTCACGACGGTGTACTCGGGCCCCTACTGCACGCTCTTGCTGGGCGACCTGGGGGCCGACGTCGTGAAGGTGGAGGCGCCCGAAGGCGATGTCGTCCGCCGGATCGGGCCGGGGCGCACGAGCGCCATGGGGCCGCTCTTCCTGTCGGTCGGCCGCAACAAGCGCGACCTGTGCCTCGACCTCAAGGCTCCCGGCGCCCGCCCGGTGCTCGACCGCCTGGTGGACTGGGCCGACGTGGTGGTCCACAACATGCGACCCCGGGCGGCAGCCCGCCTCGGTGTCGACCCCTCGAGCGTGCTCGCCCGCAACCCGCGCGCGATCCACTGCTCCCTGGTCGGCTTCGGCTCCGGGGGGCCCTACGCGGACCTCCCCGCCTACGACGACGTCATCCAGGCCGCCTCGGGCTTCGTGGCGGTGCAGAGCGCGGGATCGGTGCGGCCCGAGTACGCCCGCTCGGTGATCGCCGACAAGGTGGCCGGCCTGGCGGCCTTCGGCGCCGTGTGCGCCGCCCTCTACCGTCGCCAGCAGACGGGAACGGGCGAGGCGGTCGAGGTGCCCATGTTCGAGACCTTCACCTCCTTCGTCGCCCTCGAGCACCTCTACGGGCTTTCCTTCGTGCCGCCCACCGGACCCGCCACCTACCCGAGGGTGATGTCCCCCGAGCGCCGGCCGTTCCGCACCGCGGACGGGTGGCTGAGCGTGGTCCTCTACAACGACCGCCACTGGCGGGGCTTCTTCGAGCTCGTCGGTCGGCCCGAGCTGGCCGACGATCCCCGCTACGCGGACCACGGTGCCCGCACCGTCCACACCGACGAGCTCTACGCCATGGTGGACGAGGCCATGGCCGGGCGCACCACCGCCGAGTGGCTCGCCGACCTGCGCGCCCTCGAGGTCCCTGCCATGGAGGTGCGCGCCATCGAGGAGCTTCCGAGCGATCCCCATCTTCGGGCGGTCGGCCTGTTCGCCCGTCTCGTGCATCCGAGCGAGGGTGAGTACGTGCAGATCGCCAACCCTCTGCGCTTCTCGGCGGGTATCGACGAGCACCGACTCCATCCGCCACGTCTCGGCGAGCACACCGTGGAGGTCCTGTGCGACCTCGGGTTCGAGGCGGCCGAGGTCGACGAGCTGGTGAACGGCGGTGTGGCGCGCGTCGCACCTGCCGGCACGCCCGAGCCGGCGTAGGCCCTGTCCAGAGGTGGAGGCATGTCCAACGTTTGCATTGACACGTCCGCTCGTGGCGGGCTTGATTACCGGCATGCACGTCCGGGAGCTGCGAATCGACGTCACGGCGGCTGCCGGGGCCAGCACCCCCCTGGCCAACGCCGCGACGGCCTACCTGCCCGAGCACCCTCCCTCGTTGGTCGTTGTCGCCTACCCCGGCGGTGGGTACAGCCGCCGGTACTTCGACCTTCCTGAGCCCGGCTACAGCCAGGCACATCACCACGTCGCTCGCGGCGTGGCCCTGGTGGCCTGCGACCACCTGGGCGTGGGGGACAGCGACCTGCCCGCGGAGCCGGTCTCGTGGGAGGGGATCGCCGCCGCAGGCCATGCCACCGCCCTCGGCGCCGTGGCCGAGCTCGGGCTCGAGGGCGTGCCGGCAGTGGGGATCGGCCAATCCTACGGAGGGCTCCTCCTCACCATCCAGCAAGCCGAGCACGGGACGTTCGGCGCCGTCGCCGTCCTGGGTTGGAGCGGCCTGCACACCGTGCTGCCCGAGGCACCCCCCGACTACCGCGGCCCGTACGCCCCCTTCTACGGCTTCCACTTCGACGACGTGCCGGCGGCCCTCGTCGAGGCTGACCTCGACGGCTATCCGACGCGACCGCCCGGGAAGGTCCCGCCATGGGGTGCCTCAACCATGCCAGGGGGACCGGCGGCGGTCGGCCACCACCCCGATCCCCTCGGCCCTGGCGCGGTCGCGCACCACGCGGCCCGCATCGACGTGCCGATCTTCATCGGGAACGGCGAACGCGACGTCTGTCCCGACCCCTGGCGCGAGCCGGTGGCCTACCGGGCCTCCAACGATGTGACCGTGTTCACGGTGCCCCGGATGGCCCACATGCACAACTTTGCGAGCACTCGGTCCCTCCTGTGGGACCGAGTGCTCGGCTGGGCGGCCTGCGTCACCGGCACGTGACCCCGCGCTCGGCTGCGAGCGCGGTGGCCACGTCGTCCACGAGCGCCCGGCTTCCCCGGACGACGGCGGGGCGCTGGCGCTCGAGTGCCTCGACGACGACGGCGAGATGCTCGGGCCCGAGGGCGAGGCGGGGGCGGCGCCCGAGCACCTGCACGAGCAGCACCGCCACGCGCTGCGCGCTCTCGTAGTCCGACGGTTCGATCCGGCTCGCCCGCGCCGCCAGCCCGAGCCAGCGCGCGTGGTCGCGCGGGTCGAGCGCGGGCATCACCGCCGGGGCGAGCGCCGCCGCCCGGCGGAAGGCCTCGCCGAGGGCCTCGCGGTCTGGCAGCGACCCGTCGAGGAGGAGCTCGGTGCCGAGATGGGCGCCGCCTCGGGCGGCTCCCATCGGCACGCCGCCCGACGACAGGGCCCGGCGCAGCTGCGAGACGAGCTCGCGGAAGCCGTCGTGGCGGTGGAAGTGGGCGTCGGCCCGGTGGTGGAGCGCTCTGCCGGCGGCCACGGCGGCCGGCAGCCGCGACGGGTCGGCGCGCACGCGGGCCATGGCGAGCAGGTCGGGGAGCACGGCACCGAGGTGGTGCTCGGGCCCGGCCTGGGCAGACCGGCGCGCTACTTCGAGGTGGGCGAAGAAGTTCACGGCGAACCGTCCACGGGTGAACAGTAGAGTCGCTCCATGCCCGGATCGCTCCTCGGTAACGCCGTGCCGCGGGTGGAGGACCCTGACCTCCTCCTCGGACGGGCCACCTACGTCGACAACCTGCCGGTCGACGGCGTGCTCGACCTCGTGTTCGTCCGATCGCCGGTCGCGCACGCCACCATCGTGCGCATCGACACCGCTGCGGCCCGTCGCTCGCCTGGCGTGGTCGCGGTCTTCACGGCCGATGACCTGGACCTCGAGGTGGACTTCGGCTTCATGCGGATCAACGACGCGCTCGGGCGGCCGCCGCTCGCACGCGGGCGGGTGCGCTTCGTGGGTGACGCCGTGGCGGCCGTGGTGGCCGAGACCCGGGCGGCGGCGATGGACGCCGCAGAGCTGGTGGAAGTGGACTACGACCCGTTGCCTGCGATCGTGGACGCCGAGGAGGCGCTCGGGCCGGACGCGCCGCTCGTCTTCGAGGAGCTCGGCACCAACCTGGCGAGCTCGGCCACCGGAGGCAACGCCGCCGACCCGCTCGACGGGGCCGACGTCGTCGTCCGGGGCCGGTTCGAGAATCAACGGGTCGCCGTGGTGCCGATGGAGGGGAACGCCATCGTGGCCATCCCGGGCGACGACGGGGCAGGGCACGAGCTCACCGTCTACGTCGGCACCCAGATGCCCCACACCTTCCGCGCCCTGCAGGCCTCGGCGTTCGGCTTGCCGCCCGAGGCAGTCCGCGTGGTGGCGCCCCACGTCGGAGGGGCGTTCGGGTCGAAGATCGCCGGGGTCGAGCACAAGGTCGCGATGGCGTGCGCCCGCAAGCTGGGCCGCCCGGTCAAGTGGGTGGAGACCCGTTCGGAGAACCTGGTCGCGATGCCCCACGGCCGGGCCCAGGTGCAGTTCGTCGAGCTCGGCCTGCGCCGCGACGGGACCATCGTCGGCATGCGGTGCCGGATGATCGGCGATGCCGGCGCCTACGGCGGCTTCGGAGGCGCGCTGGTGGCTGGTCCGACCCGCTCCATGGCCCAGGGCGTCTACCGCATCCCCAAGATCTCGTACCAGGCGGCCGTGGTCCTCACCAACACCACGCCGGTGGGCGCCTTCCGGGGGGCCGGCCGCCCGGAGGCGGCCGCCTTCCTCGAGCGCATCATGGACATGGCGGCCGACGAGCTCGAGATCGACCCCGTCGAGCTCCGCCGCCGCAACCTCATCCCCGCTGATGCCTTCCCCTACACCACGGTGATGGGCACCACGTACGACAGCGGCGACTACCGCCTGGCGCTCGACGAGGCCGTCCGCCTTGCCGGCTACGACGGGCTCCGGGCCGAGCAGGCGGCCCGGAGGGCCCGGGGCGACAGCAAGCTGCTCGGGATCGGGGTGGCTGCCTACGTCGAGATCACCGCAGGGGGCGGGGGCGGTGAGTGGGGCGAGGTCGAGGTGCACGCGGACGGCGGCGCGACCATCAAGGTGGGCACCTCGGCTCACGGGCAGGGGCATGCGACCTCGTTCGGCATGGTCGTCTCGGACCTGCTCGGCATCCCCCTCGACAAGATCCGCTTCGTCCAGTCCGACACCGCCCAGGTCCCCCGGGGCGGGGGGACCGGCGGGTCGCGCTCGTTGCAGCTGGGCGGGAGCGCGGCGCTCGGCGCGGCGCAGTCGGTCCTCGAGCGGGCCCGCCAGCTGGCGGCCGACCGGCTCGAGGCCTCCCCGGACGACATCGTGGTGACGGCAGACGGCCGGCTCGGGGTCGCCGGCTCAGAGGAGAGCGCCGTGGCCTGGTCCGAGCTGGCACAGGCTGCGGCCGAGGTGGGCGAGCCCCTTCGGGCCTCGTCGGTGTTCAAGGCCGCCGGCTCCACCTTCCCCTTCGGTGCCCACGTGGCGGTGGTGGAGGTCGACACGGACACGGGTGCCGTGCGCCTCGTGCGCCACGTGGCCGTCGACGACTGCGGCCGCATCGTGAACCCGATGATCGTGGCCGGCCAGCAGCACGGAGGCATCGCCCAGGGCGCGGCCCAGGCGCTCTTCGAGCAGTTCGTCTACGACGCCGAGGGGAACCCGCTCACCTCGACGCTGGCCGACTACGAGATGCCGAGCGCGGCGGAGCTCCCGAGCTTCGAGACCGCCAACACCGAGACGCCCACCCCCCTCAATCCGCTGGGGGCCAAGGGCATCGGGGAGTCCGGCACCATCGGGTCCACGCCGGCCGTGCACAACGCCGTCGTTGACGCCCTCAGCCACCTCGGCGTCCGGCACCTCGACATGCCCTGCACGCCTGAGCGGGTGTGGCGGGCCATCGAAGCGGCGAAGGGGGGCACCCTGCCCCCTCCCTGGCACGAGCCGCCGGCGGCCTTCGATCATCTCGAGCTGCCGAGCACCGACATCGGCCAGGCGGCTGACGAGCTCACCATCTGACACCTCGCAACGAGCACGTGCCGCTGCACGCGCCCCGCGGGTTGCGGGCCAGCGTGCAGTCGGACGCGTGACAGCCCGCGAGGAGGGCGGGGGACCAGCCCGCGGGGAGGGCGGGGGACCAGCCCGCGGGGAGGGGGGAACCAGCCCGCGGGGAGGGCGGGGGATCAGCCCGCGGGGACGAACCGGTAGAGGGTGAGCTCGGGGGTGACGTCTTCGTAGGTGAGGCGGACCGGCATGCCGATGCGCACCGTCGAGGGGTCGCAACCCACGAGGTTGGCGATGAGCCGCGGCCCCTCGGCCAGCGTGACGTGGGCGATGACGTAGGGGGCATCCGCCTGGTAGGCGGGGGTCGGGGCCCGGTGCACGACCGTGTAGGTGTAGACCTCCCCGGTGCCTGCCACCGGGGTCCACGTGGCGTCGAGCGAGCCGCACGGGCACAGCTCGGTCGGGATGAACCGGAACGCGCCGCACGAGTCGCAGCGCTGGATGCGCAGCTCGTGCGCCCGCACGGACGCCCAGAACGGCTCGTGGAGGGGCGTGATCTCGGGCGTGAATTTCTCGTAGGCCGCCACCTCAGGCCCTCCCGAGCACGGCGCCGTACTGGGTCTGGGACACCCCGCCCACCCCGTGGGCGTACGCGAGCGTCGCACCTTCGACCTGGCGGGGGCCGGCCTCGTGGCGGAGCTGGCGCACCAGCTCGATCATGGTGAACAGGCCGCAGCTGCCGGCGTGGCTGCTCGACAGGAAGCCGCCGTCGGTGTTGACCGGGAGGCGCCCACCGATCCGGGTGGCCTGGCCCTCCACGAACGAGCCCCCTTCGCCCTTCTCGCAGAACCCGGCATCCTCGAGCTCCACCAGCACGTTGATGGTGAAGTGGTCCGAGATGCCGGCCACGTCGATCTCGTCGCGGCGCACGCCGGCAGTTCCGAATGCGGCGTCGGCCGCCAGGCGGCCACCGGTGAAGCCCGTGAGCGAGGGTGCGTGGCACGGATCGAGGTAGCTGTGGCCCTCGCCCCAGCCCAAGAGGAGCACCGGGTGGTGCCGCCCCTGGGCCCTGGCGTCGGCGGCACTCGTCATGACCAGGCAGCCGGCCCCCTGGTTCACGAGGCAGCAGTCGAGGAGCTTGAGCGGTTCGGCGATCGGCCGCGAGGCCATCACGTCGTCGATCGTGATCTCGCCCTTGCGCCCCATCACCGACAGGGGGTTCAAGGTGGCGCCGTGGCGCTGGGCGACGGCGATCTCGGCCAGCTGCTCCTCGGTGGTCCCGAACTCGTGCATGTGGCGCATCGCGATGACCGCGTAGTCGGCGACGCGCGTGGTGCCCCATAGGTACTCGTAGGGACTGCCCAGCCGGGCCATGTAGGCGACCGCCGAGTCGCGGTCGCCGCCCGCGTAGCCCACCCCGCGGCCGGCGA
>Ga0070738_10002194_pt1 | contig 31702 bp, 29 predicted proteins | sample Coa_R2_2_FD_66446 | JGI IMG/M metagenome (GOLD analysis project Ga0070738, IMG submission 66446) | Surface soil microbial communities from Centralia Pennsylvania, which are recovering from an underground coalmine fire - Coalmine... | ecosystem: Environmental > Terrestrial > Soil > Unclassified ...
CCCAGCGCTGCGCGAAGCCGCACAGCGCGCGGCCGTTCTGCAGAATGAGACCGGCGAACTGGCCGCCGAACTGGCCCGCGCGCTCGATGCCGCGGAGTACGATCCCGCGGAGCTCGATGCGATCAACGCGCGGCTCCAGACGATCGAGCGCTTGAGGCGAAAATACGGCGGCACCTTCGAGAGCATCGTCGAAACGCGCGAGCGAGCCCGCGCCGCCGTAGACCGCTACGAAGGCCGCGATCGCCGCATCGAAGCGCTGGAGCTCGACGTTGCCGCCGCAGCGCGCGAGCTGCGCGAAGCGGCCGCGAATCTGCGCGACCTGCGCGCGCGCGCGGCAGCGGCGCTGCAAAAACGCGTCGTCGCCGAGTTCGGCGAGATTGCGCTCGCCTCGGGACGATTCGACGTCGCGATGGAGCCGCTCGAGCGGATCGGGCCGCACGGCGGCGAGCGGGTCGAGTTTCGCTTCGCGGCTAACGCCGGCGAGCCGGCGCGCCCGCTCACGCGCGTCGCATCGGGCGGCGAGCTCTCGCGCGTGCTGCTGGCGCTGGTCGTCGCGCTTGCGCAAGCACGCGAGGCCGAGGGCGCGCTCGTCTTCGACGAAATCGATGCCGGCATCGGCGGGGCGACCGCAACGGCCGTCGGCGCGCGAATCGGCGAGCTGGCGCGCCGCGGGCAAGTCGTCTGCGTCACGCATCTGGCTCAGCTGGCAACCTGGGCGCAGCGTCATTATTTCCTGGACAAGCGCGAACGTAAGGGCGAGACGACGATCCTCGTGAGGCCGATCGACGGCGCTAAGGAGCGCGAAGCCGAAATCGCGCGAATGCTCTCGGGCGAATCGCACGAAGCCGCGCTGCGCCACGCCCGCGCGATGCTGCAAAAAGTGCGCGCGGCCGGCTAGGGATCCGTCTTATGGGATCGCGTGGATCTTGAGCACGTTGGTCCCGCCCGAGCCGACCGGCATGCCGGTGGTGAACGCGATCAAATCGCCGGAGCCGACCAGCCCTTCGTGGACCATCTGCCGCTCGGTCATATAGAGCAGCACGTCGATCGAGGCGTACGGATCGATCAGCAGCGCTTGCGTTCCCCACAGCAGGGCGAGCCGCCGCGCCACTCGCTCGTCGGGCGTGAGCGCGACGATGCGCGCCTGCGGTCGAAAGGCGGCGATGTGATGCGCCGTGTTGCCGGTCGTCGTTCCCGTAACGATGTAGGGAATCTTGAGCTCGGCGCTGGCGCGCGTCGCGGCTTCGGCGATGGACGACGCGATCGTGGGCTCGAAGTTTTCCAGCCGGCGGTCGCGTAGCGCGCCGTGCGGATAGTGCTGCTCGACCTCGCGCGCGATCTGCGCCATCGTGCGCACGGCCTCCGTCGGATACGCGCCGATCGCCGTTTCGCCCGAAAGCATGATGGCGTCGGTCCCGTCCAAGATCGCGTTCGCGACGTCGGTCGCTTCGGCGCGCGTCGGGCGCGGCGAAGCGATCATCGACTCGAGCATCTGCGTTGCCGTGACGACCGGCTTGCTCGCGCGGTTGCACTTTGCGATGACTTCCTTCTGAATGATCGGCACGGTTTCGATCGGAACCTCGATGCCCAGGTCGCCGCGCGCGACCATGATGCCGTCGGCCGCCGCAATAATCTCGTCCAAGTGCGTCAGCGCTTCGTGCTTTTCGATCTTTGCGATGATCGGAACGCGTTTGCCGCGTTCGGCGATGAAGGCCTTCGCGCGATCGACGTCCTCCGCCGAACGAACGAACGAGAGCGCGACGTAGTCCACGTCGTGCTCCAGGCCGAACTCGAGGTACTCGAAGTCTTGTTGCGTCGGCGCGGCGATGTTCAAAGAGCCGTCGGAGTAATTAATTCCTACCGCCCCGCGCAAGTCGCCGCCGAACTCGACGGTCGTCTCGATCTCCGTCGCGGTCTTTCCCACCACGAGCAGCGCGATTTGGCCGTCTTGCAGATAGAGACGCTTTCCCAACGCGACGTCGGACGGCAAATCGCGATAGTTCGTTCCGACGCGTTCGGCGGTGCCGGCGACTGCGTCGGAAGTGATGACGAAACGCCGTCCTCGCTCCAGTCGCACCGAAGCGGCTCCGTCGGCTAACGGCCCCGTACGTACTTTCGGTCCGGGGAGATCCTGGAGGATCGCGCTGTGTATTCCGAGTTCGCTGGATATCTCGCGGGCGCACTCGATTACGCGCGCGTGCTCGGCCGGCGCTCCGTGCGAGAAGTTCAGACGCAAAACGTTGGCGCCGGAAACGAACAGCGAACGCAAAATCGCAGGGTCTTGCGAGGCCGGCCCGACCGTCGCGACGATCTTCGTACGCTTTTGCAAGATGGCTTCCACCGCGCCTGCCTTGTCCTTTCGTGCCTGCAGGCTCCTGCGTTGGTTTAAGCGCACTTAAACCGTCGCGTGAAACTCGAGCGCGATCCCCGCGACCGGCGCTATCCGGAGCGGCTAACGGGGAGCTTCTTAGCCTCCCTGCTCATCCATGCGCTTCTGGCCGCGTTACTTTTCTCAGTGCTCTCGAGCTCTTCACAGGAAGGCGCTACCGAGAACGTGCAGGGCGGCGAGATCGTTACGATCGAGCGCACGTCGCCGGTCGCGGTTGCCAATCAACCCGCGGCGGCGCGCGCCGTCGCGCCCGTTCCGCACGTTCCGACGATTGCGCCCGTTCGGCACGCTCCGCTGACGCAGCCGCAAGCCCAGCGACTGCCGGTCAATCGCCACGAGCTTGCGAAGATCGCGCCGACGGCGCCGCCCAATCCCCGGCCGATTCCGCAGCAGAGTCCGCAGCCCAATCCACAACCGACGCAGAACGTCTTCGAAACCATTCCGCGCAACGAGATTCCGGCGGCGCCGGTGAGCGTGCCGACCGTCGCTCCCGTCGCGGTTGCGATCAAGGCGCCGCCGACGGCCGCGCCCTCGCCGGCGCCGACGAGCGCACCGTCGGCGCGACCTTCGCCCAAGCCGCCCACACCGGTCGTCCGCGCTACCCCGCGTCCCGCCACGCCCGCGCCCGCCATTCCCAAAGCCTCCCCGACATCGGCGGCCGTCGCCCGCGCCACCGCCGCTCCCAAAGCGAGCGCCGCTCCCGCGGTTCGCGCCTCGGTGCCCCCGGCGCAACGGCCGGGCGTGCCCAACCCGAGCCCGACCAGTCCGGCGGCAGTCGCCGCTCAAACGGCGGGCAAGGCGCCCAGCCCCGGCCCCAGCGGCGGCGCATCGCCCGGACCCCGGCCCGGAGCCGCCTCAAAGAACGTTGCGGCCCCGTCGCGGCCGATCGAGATTCGTCCGAGTCCCGCTCCGGTGGCGCGGATCACGCCGGCTCCGCGAAGCAAGACCGCGCCGAACATCAACGCGAAGCTGCGGGCGCTGCTGCCCAACAATCCGGTCAATCCGAGCTCGAAGTCGTACGTGCCGACCTACTCGCTGCGCGGCCGGCTCGAGCCGACCCCGCCGCCCGAGGTGCTGGCCAAGACCAAATATATCTACGACGTGCGCGGGACCGGCGACGAGGCGCGCGTCAAGATGTGGGTGATCGCCGCGCGTAAAGCGGGCCCGACGACGATCTGCACCGGCTGGCTCGTTCGATACCCGGAGCCGATTCGGGGCGGCTATGCCGGAGCGGCGGGCAACGAGAGCAGCGTGCCGCCCGTCGTGCAAGGCGACGTGCATGCCGGCCCGGCAAACGGCACTCAAATCTCGATTGGCGGAGGCGGGCGCTCGAGCGAGCCGCTCGGTCCCTTCGATGCCGGCATCGCGCCGATCGTCGACGGCATGGTCTCGCAGCCGTGCGACGGACGGCGGCTCGTACCGTTTACTCCGACCGGCCCCTCGTCGCCGTAATCGCGAGCCTTTCCCGCTTGAATTTAGAATTTCGCAGCACTACAATTTAAGCGTGCCGGAAAGGCCGGCACGCTTCGGAAAAACGAAGGAGGGCGGTTGGAACCGCAAGATCCGCCGGGCCATCTGGCCCGCGAAGAACGCGCCGAATAGCGGGCGCCGTCGCGCGCCCACGGCAGCCGGACGATTTCCGGCGGCGCGCCATCGCAACAAGAGAACAAAGCGAGGGGCCGGACCCACTGGGGTTGCGGCCCGTCGCAATTTTCGGTATCCTAAATGATGGTTTTCAAAGGAGCGTGGGTTCGTCCCGCGCTTCGCTGCTTCAGAAGCCACAATAAACGAAAACGATGAAAAGCGTCTCGAGGGGCGGTACGGCGGTTGCGACGGCGTTCGAGCGCGAACTCGACGCAATCGCGCACGATGGGGCATTCTCCGGCTTGGAAATCGTGGCGCACCGCGCACGTCCGGTTCGCGGATCGACGGCGTTGAGCGTGACGATCGATCGGCCGGGCGGCGCGGACTTGACGCTCTGCGAGCGCGTCGCCGCCCGGCTTTGCGCGAACTTAGCGCCGTTCGACGGCCAGTACACGCTCGAAGTGGAATCGGCCGGTCTCGATCGGGCGCTGGTGCGTCCGGCGGATTACGAGCGCTTTGCCGGCGAGCGCGCGCGCATCGTAACGTCGCTGACGGTCAACGGTGCGAAAACGCATCGTGGCGTTCTGAGAGGGCTTCGAGGCGATGCCGCGGTGATCGATACGGGCGGCGGCGAACTGTTGCTTCCCATGGCGGCGATCAAAACGGCACATTTAGAGTTCGATCCGCGTGCGGATTTCAAACGCGATAAGCTACAACGGAAACAAAAATATGGCAACGGTAGAAAACACGGCAACTGACGAAAAGCTCATCGACGTACTGCAGTCGATCGCAAAGGACCGCAACATCTCGTTCGAGATGCTGCTCGAGGCGCTCGAAGCGGCCCTGTTGACGGCGTATAAACGTCACTTCGGCAGCGAGTCCAACGCGATCGTCATCGTCGACCGCCAGAGCGGCGCCTATCGAGTCTTTCACCGGCGCGCCGTCGTGGAGCACGTCGAAGACCCGAAGCTCGAAGTTTCCGTGAAGGAGGCCGGCGCGCCGTATCAAGTCGGTGACTACTTCGATCAGGAAGTGACGCCCAAAGACTTCGGCCGAATCGCCGCGCAGACCGCCAAGCAGGTAATCGTGCAGCGCATTCGCGAGGCGGAGCGCGATACCGTCTACAACAAATACGTGCGCCGGCTCAACGATCTGGTGACCGGCACGGTGCAGCGATACGAGCAGCGGAATATGTTCGTCACGCTCGAGGGGCGCGACGAAGCGGTAATGTATCTCGACGAACAGGTGCCCGGCGAAGCGTACCGCATCAACGACTTCATCCGCGCCTACGTGCTCGACGTCAAGAAGTCGCCCAAGGGACCCCAAGTCATCCTCTCTCGGGCCGCCGAGGGGCTCGTTCAGCGTTTGCTCGAGCTCGAAGTTCCGGAGATCGCGGACGGGACCGTCGAAATCATGGCGATCGCGCGCGATCCGGGAAGCCGCTCCAAGGTTGCGGTGAAGAGTAACCGCCCCGAGGTGGATCCCATCGGCGCCTGCCTGGGACCCAAGTCCAGTCGCATCGCCAACGTGACCGATAATTTGCGCGGCGAAAAAGTCGACATCATTCGCTACGATCCCGCGCCGGCGACCTTCATCTCCAACGCGCTGGCGCCGGCGAAGGTCATCGGCGTCGAGCTCTTCGAGGACGACGGCGTCGCACTCGTCATCGTACCGGATTACCAGCTCTCGCTGGCAATCGGCCGCGAAGGGCAGAACGTTCGGCTCGCCGCGAGGCTTACCGGTTGGCGTTTGGACATCGCTACCGAGAGCGAGGCCACGCAGGCGCGCGAACGGTATCTCGCCGAGCGCGAAGAGCGTGCCACCAGCGAGCAGCCGTCCGCCGAATCCGTGGAAGCGGCGCCGGCGGAAGAGCCCGAAAGCATCGATGCGGAGCTAATTCGCAAGCTCGAAGAGTTTCGACGCGAGCGGCTTGGAAAGGGCGGCGAATAACCCCGGTACGCACGTGCGTCGGCTGCCGCAAGCGCTTCGCACAAAACGAACTCGTCCGCTTCGTCCGTACCGCGACGGGATGGCGGCGCGACGCGGACCGCCGTAGCAGGCAGCCGGGTCGCGGCGCGTACCTCTGCTCGGGCGGTTGCGCGGCGAGCGCCCGAAAGAACAAGCGATACCCGGGGCTTGGCGCGGCGGCGGCAGAATATGGTTTAATAGAGAACTCGTGCAAAAACGAAATGCAATGAAATTAAGCGACGATCGTTCCCTCCGATGAGGGCGCACCTTTGATCACCTAGCGGAGCCAAGCCGTCGGTTTGGGGCTCCGCGCACTCCAACTGATGGGACTCGAACGCGCAGCGCTCGAGAGTGAACTTGGCCGGAAAAGTAAGAATCTTCGAGCTCGCCAAAGAGGTCGGGCTCACCTCGAAAGAGCTGACCACGCTCTTCAACGAGCGCCTGGGCGGCATCTTCGAGGCTAAAAACCAGCTTAGCGTCGTCCCGGATCAGATCGCCGATCTGGTCCGCAGTGTATTGCTCAAGCCCGCCGAACCGGCCCCCGCCAAGGCAAAAGCCGCCGCGCCTGCTCCCGCACCAACGCCGGCGCCGCCCGCGCCTAAGGCTGCGCCCAAGGCTCCGGCCGCCCCGCCGCCGCCCGTGGCTCGCCTCCGGCCGGTGACCGGTGCATCGCCGCGTCCCGCCGCCCCGGCCGCTCAAACCGCCGCCCCGGCTCCGGCCGCAGCGCCGCCGCCTCAGACGCCGGCGCCGGCTGCGCGACGGCCTCAGCCCCCTGCGCGTCCGGCCGCCGAATCCATTCCGCAACTGCGCCCCGTGCCGGCGGGTCAGCAGTCGATCGTACGTCGTACGCTGCCGCCGGCGACCTCAACTTCCGCGTCGCCTGGGCCCCGCAGCGGACTCCCCGGGCGTCCCGGCGTCGCGCCGCGCCCGGGCGAGGCGATGCCCGGCCAAGGGGGGAAAGGCGCCGCGCCGCCCCGACCCGGCGCGCCCGGGACGGTCATGCCCGGCCGGCGGCCCGCCGGCAACGGCCCGTTCCGTCCGCTCACCCCGGGTCTGCGCCCTGGACCGGCACGCCCCGGTGCGTTGCCGCAGGATTCCCCCGCGCCGTCGGCCGGCGGACGCCCGGGCGATCGTCTTCGCACGCACGAGGACAAGGCCGCGGCGAAAAAAGATCGCGAGAAGGAGCTGCTGCTCGAGAAGGAGCGTCAGCGCAAAAAGAAAGGCGACACGGCGCCGGCTGCCCCGGCCCGGGCGCTGGAGACGATCGAGATCCCCGACCTGCTGACGGTGCAGGAACTGGCGACTTCGATGATCGTTCCGGCGCGCGACGTCATCACCGAGCTAATCAAGATCGGAACGATGGCGACGATCAACCAAAACATTTCGAGCGACGTTGCAACGCAGATCGCCAAGCGGTTCGGATTCAACGCGGTGGTGAAAGAGGCCGGCGAAGAAGTGACGGTCGAGCAGGAAGAGGACAAGCCGGAGATGCTGACGGCGCGTCCGCCCGTCGTCACGGTGCTCGGACACGTCGACCACGGCAAAACCTCGCTGCTCGACAAGATCCGTCAAGCGAACGTCGCTGCCGGCGAAGCCGGCGGCATCACGCAGAAGATCGGCGCCTATACCGTCGAGCATAACGACCGCAAGATTACGTTCGTCGACACGCCGGGCCACGAAGCGTTCACCGCAATGCGCGCGCGCGGTGCCAAAGTCACCGACGTCGCAATCGTCGTCGTCGCAGCCGACGACGGCGTCATGCCTCAAACCAAAGAAGCGATCGCCCACGTCAAGGCGGCAAACGTTCCCATCGTCGTCGCCATCAACAAGATGGACAAACCCGACGCTCAGCCGGACCGCGTGAAGCAGCAGCTGATCGAGCAGGGTTTGCAGCCGGTCGATTGGGGCGGCACGGTCGAGATGGTTCCGGTTTCGGCAAAGACCGGCGACGGGATCGATCATTTGCTCGACACCGTTCTGCTCGAAGCCGACATCCGCGAACTGCGTGCGAACAAGAACCGCCGTGCCACCGGCGTGGTGATCGAGTCGGCGCTCCATCGCGGCCGCGGCGCGGTCGCGACCGTGCTGATCCAGAACGGCACGCTGCGCGTCGGCGATATCGTCGTCGCGGGCGGCACGTTCGGCAAAGTTCGCGCGTTAATTGACGACAAAGGCAAACAAGTGAAGAAGGCCGGACCGTCGATTCCCGTCGAGGTGATGGGTCTCGCCGACGTTCCCGCAGCCGGCGACACGCTCAGCGTCGTCAGCGACGAGCGCGTCGCGCGCGAGACCGCCGAGAAGCGCGCCACCCGCCGTCGCGACGTGCGAATGGCGGCAACCGGCTCGCAGCGAGTTTCGCTCGAGACCTTCATGACGATGCCGACCGAGGGCAAGAAGGTGCTCAATCTCATCATCAAGGCCGACGGTCAAGGTTCGCTCGAAGCGCTTCGGGCGCGGATGGAGTCGCTTTCGACCGACGACGTCGAGATTCGAGTGATTCACGGCGGCGTCGGCGCGATCTCGCCAAACGACGTGAACCTCGCGAGCGCTTCCAACGCCGTTTTGATCGGCTTCAATATCCGTCCCGACGAAACGGCCCGTCGCCTGGCGGAAAACGAAGGCGTGGATCTGCGCTTCTATCAAGTGATCTACGAAATCGAGGACGACCTGAAGAAGGCGATGCGCGGCATGCTGTCGCCCGTGGAACGCGAGGTCGTGCTCGGCCGCGCCGAAGTGCGCCAAGTATTCAAGGTCAGCCGCGTGGGGACGATCGTCGGCTGCTACGTCACGAGCGGGAAAATCTCACGCAACGCCAAGGTGCGGGTTCTGCGCGACGGCGCCGTCGCTTTCGAGGGCGAAATCGAGAGCCTGCGCCGCTTCAAAGACGACGTGCGCGAAGTTGCCGAAGGATTCGAGTGCGGCATCCAGGTGGCTCGCTTTCAAGATCTCAAGGAAGGCGACGTCATCGAAGCTTACGCGATGGAACACGTCGCTCCCGAGCTGGTGCGCGCATGAAGCCGCAACGAATGGCCAAGATCGATCACGAGATCCAGCGGATTTTAGGTACGCTCGTTTCCTCGGAGCTCGAGGATCCGCGACTGGCGTTCGTGACGGTCACGCGAGCGGAGGTCACGGACGATCTGCGTCACTGCAAGGTCTTCGTCTCGGTCATCGGCGATCGCCATCAAGCGCGACAGTCGCTCGACGCGCTCAAACACGCCGGCCGGTTTCTCCGCGGGGAACTCGGCCGAAAGATCGACCTCCGGCACACACCCGAGCTGACGTTCGTCGAAGATCGTTCGGCCGAGCGCGCGATCTCGCTGGCCAAGACGCTGCGTGAGGCGGCGGCTCGCTCGCCTCAGGGCAGCGAATGATCGAAAGCGGCTCGCGCATCGCCTCCGCTCGGGAGGTCGTCGAGGAACTGCACCGGCGCAGCGCCTTCGTGATGGTCAGTCACGTCAAGCCGGACGGCGACACGCTGGGTGCGGGTCTGGCGCTGGGATTGGCGCTCAAACGGCTGGGCAAACGCGTCGAATATTTCCAGCAGGATAGCGTGCCCCGCAACCTGCGATTCCTGCCCGAAACGTCGCTCGTCACGCGGCAACTGCCGCCCGATCTTCCCGCCGACACGCTCTACGTCTTTTGCGATATGAGCGACTGGCGGCGCGCCGGCGAATATTTGCCGCCGGTCGAGCGCGAGAACATGCTCGACATCGATCACCATCTCGGCAACTCGCTCTTCGGTAAGCTCAACTTCGTGCTCGAAGACGAGTGCTCGACCGGGAGCGTCGTGATGTTCTTGCTGCGCGAGCTGGGCGTGCCGATCGATCCCGACATCGCGACCTGCATCCTGGCAACCGTGATGACCGATACGGGCGGATTCATGCACTCGAACACGACGCCCGAGGCGCTCGAGCTGGCCGCCGGACTGATGCGTTTGGGTGCCGACAAAGAAGAGATCACGCAAGAGATTTTTCGCCGCAAACGCGTGGCCGCCACCAAGCTGCTCGGCCGCATCATCGACCAGATGCGATTCGAGCACGCGGGACGCTATTGCTACTCGTTCGTCGACGACGCGATGCTCGCGCAGACCGGTGCGGACGGCGAAGATACCGAAGACGTCGTCAACACGCTGCTCGGTCAAGACGGCGTCGACGTTGCGGCGCTGTTCAAAGCGATCGAAGGCGAAATTCGCGTCAGCCTTCGTTCCGCGGGCCGCCTCAACGTTGCGGCGGCCGCGCAGCGCTTGGGCGGCGGCGGCCACTTTCGGGCCTCGGGCCTCACCTATCACGGAACGCTGGATGGAGCCTTCGCGGCGGTCGAAGCAGCACTCGTCGCCGAAGGCCTGTAGGCTCCCGTCACCCTAAGCGTCGTCGAAAGGGGAAGGGTGCTCGGGTTCGTCAATCTCTTCAAAGCCGCCGGCCCGAGTTCGGCGCAAGCCGCGGCGCGCGTGCGCCGCATCTATTCGCACTACGCACGCGACCGCGATCTCGCGGCGGGGCATCTGGGAACCCTCGATCCGCAGGCTGCCGGCGTTTTGCCCCTTGCGGTCGGGAAGGCGACCCGCCTCATTCCGCTTCTGGCCGACCAGCGCAAGAGCTATGCGTTCACGCTCGTCGTGGGCCGTTCCACCACGACGCAGGACGCGCATGGCGACACAATCGAGCAACGCGCGCCGGACGCGCGTTGGACGACTCGTTTGGAGGCAGCCTTGCCCGGATTCGTCGGACGAATCGCGCAAACGCCGCCGATGTACTCGGCGGCCCATCACGAGGGCAAACGGTTGTACCAACTCGCGCGACAAGGAAAGAGCGTCGAGCGTAAGCCGCGCGGCGTTACGATTTACGGCTTGACGCTGCTCGGCATCGAGCCGCCGCCCGATGCGGCGGCGACCGGCGTCGCACGTCTGCGCGTCGCCTGCAGTGAAGGAACGTACGTGCGCACGCTCTGCCACGACATCGGCGCCGCGATCGGAATCCCGGCGCACATGGGAGCGCTGTTGCGCGAAGGCTCGGGGCCGTTCGTGCTCTACGAATCGCGAACGCTGGAAGAGATCGCAAACGATCCGGCGCAAGCGCTGATCGCGCCCGAGCACATCATTCCGTTTCCGACGATCGTACTCGATCTGCGCGAATCGGCGGATTTTCGCGCCGGGCGCGTCGTGCCGCTTCCCCAGGGGGCTACCGGGCGGCACGTCTTCGTGCGCGACGAATCGCGGACGCTCGTGGGCGTCGGCGAAGCGCTCGGCGCGCTGCTGGCGCCGCGCAAGGTCTTCGTGTAATGGTGCGGCACTGATGCGGCTGCATCACGAGCTCGAACGCGAAAGCCGCCGTCCGCTGGTGCTCGCGATCGGTTTTTTCGACGGCTTTCATCGCGGGCATCGCGAGCTCGCTCGTCAGACGATGCGTCTGCGCCGCCCGGGCCGGCGCAGCGGCCTGCTGACGTTCGCGAACCATCCGGCGGCGCATCTGCGCCCCGGGACCGAACCTGCGTTGCTGTGCACGCCGCAGGAACGTTTGACGCTCTTCGGCTCGGCCGGCTTCGAGGAGTGTTTCTTCGTCGAGTTCGACGAGCGCGTCGCCACGCTGGAGCCGCAAGAGTTCCTCTCCATCTTGGCGCAGCGTTTGAACGTCCGCGGCGTGGTCGTTGGCGCCACGTTCCGATTCGGTCACAAGCGCGCGGGCGACGTCGCGTTTATGCGGGAATTTTTCGAGTCGCGCGGGGTCGAAGTCGTTGCGGTCGACCCGGTCCGGGAGGGCGGTGAGCGGATCTCGAGTACGCGCATCCGCGCGCTGATTCGCGAGGGCCGGCTCGAGAGCGCCGACGCCTTGCTGGGCGGTACGGGCTACGAGCTGCGCGGGCCGGTCGAGTTCGGCGCGGGCCGCGGCCACGCGCTTGGGTTTCCGACGGCGAACCTTCGCGTCCCTCAGAAGCTGCTGCCGAAAGACGGCGTCTATGGCGCCGTGGCTCGGTACGACGGACGGGATTATGCGGCGCTCGTTTCCATTGGAACCAATCCCCAGTTCGGGGGCGGCACGCGCACGATCGAGGCCTGGCTGCGCGATTTCGAGCAGACGATCTACGGCCGGGAAGTGGCGCTGCGCGAGCTGCGTTTCGTGCGCGAGCAGCGGCTTTTTCCCGACGTAAGCGAACTCGTCGAGCAGATGGAGCAGGATCTTGCCGCGATCCGCTACCCCACTTATGGGTAGCCGGTCCGCGCTACTCGCGCTCTGCCTTGCCGGCGCGACGGCGGGTTGTGCGCACGGCAACGGGGCGGAATCGCAATCGGCACCGCAGACGGCGCGCGTCGGGAGCCCGGCGCCCGTCTGGTCGGAGCCCAGCGTTCCCGGCCCCACGCTCTCGTCGTCCGCGCTGCGCGGTAAGGCGCTCTACTTGAACTTCTTCGCCACGTGGTGTCCGCCATGCAACGAAGAAGCGCCGGCGATCGACTCGCTCGCGCGGCGGTACGCCGATCGCGGCCTGCAAGTCGTCGGCGTGGACGTGCTCGAAAACGCGCGCAAAGCCGCGAGCTTCCGGCTGCAGCACCATCTCGCCTATCCCGTCGTCGTCGACGGCGGGACGCTTCGCGACGCCTACAACGTCAACGGGCTGCCGGTGCACGTCTTCATCGATCGTAACGGAATCGTGCGAAAGATCGTCGTGGGCGAACTTTCGGCGCAGCGAATGCAAGACGAAATCGAGCGGGTGCTGCAGTGAGACGGCGGCGGGCAATCGCGTTGATCGTCGCGATCTCGGGCGCGGCGTGCTCGGGCAGCGGCGGTCAAGGCAACGTGTTGATGCCGTTCGGAAATACCGGCGCGGGCGCAAGCGCGGGCTCGGGGAACACCGTCGTTCGCATCTACGTGCCGCCCGGAGCGCAGGTCGTCGCACCTTTGAAGAATGCGCTGCCGTCGGCTGCACCGCCGCCTCCCGCCGGTCTCGGAGCGCCTCCCGGACAGGCCAACAACGCGCCGCTGCCCCCCACGCCGCCGGTAACGACCCCGCCGCCGGCCCCAGGCTCGCAGACGCTGGCAATTAACGTGAACGGGCCGGCCGCCATCAGTCAAAACGTGTCGGTGGGCCCCAACGCCAGCGGCTGCGCTCCCAGCGGAGGCGGAAGCGCGACGTGTCAACTCGCGCTATCCCTTCCGGCGGGAACGTACACCGGAACCGTCGGCGGAGCGGCGATCGCCTTCACCGTCGCACCGGGCTCGAATAACTCGCTGAACCTGACGTTGGGCGGCGTGCCCTCACAGCTCGTCGTCGTGCCGGCGTCGCCGCTCGCCGCCCAAAACCCGCAAGGCGGAATCGATCTCTACGGTGCGGGCAAGCATCTCGTACTGATCGAGATGCTCGACGCGAATCAAAACGTCATGGTCGGCGGCGGCGCCAGTTTCGCGATGAGCCAAGCCGGTGGATCGCTTCCGCTGACGGTAGCGCAGGCCTCGAACATCGCGCCGAACTTTTTCTACGTGACCGCCGGCCCGTCGCCGAGCGGAAGCGCGGCAATTCTACGCGCGACCGCCAATTACGGGGGCCCCGGAAATCCATGCCTGCTCTCGGGTGCCGCGTGCAACGGCACGACGCGGCTCGACGTTCGGCAGCTGATCGCCGTCGCCAACTCCGGCGGCAATAGCGTCACGATGTACGTCAACGGCCAGGCCGCACCGGTGGCGACGGTGCAGAACGGCGTCGCGGTGCCGCAAGCGCTTGCATTCGACACTGCGGGCGATCTCTTCGTGGCCAACGAGCCCGGGAGCGTCACGGAGTACGCACCGCCGTACAATCAACCTCCGGTTGCGACCACCGCCGGAATCAACCATCCTCAGTCGCTGGCGCTCGACGCGCACGGCGATCTCTTCGTCGCCAACGGTAACGGAAGCAATAGCGTCACGGTCTACGCGCCGCCGTACGGCGGCGCTCCGTCGGCGACCATCTCCACCGGCGTCGACGACCCGGTGAGCCTCGCGCTCGATTCGAGCGCCGATCTGTTCGTCGTCAACTCGGCCGCGAACACGGTCACCGAGTACGCACCACCGTACAGCGGTGCACCCGTCACGATCTCGAAAGGGCTCAATACGCCCAACTCGCTGGCGCTCGACGCGCGCGGAAATCTCTTCGTCGCGAATCTGAACTCAACGCCGAACTCGGTCGTCGAGTACGCGCCGCCGTTCTCGAGCGCGAGCGCGCCGGTCGCGACGATCACTAGCGGCGTCAACGAGCAGGGTGCGATCGCGGTGCTCGCCTCGAACCTGTTCGTGCCCAACCAAGGCGCCAACACGGTCACCGTGTACGCCGCGCCGTTCACGAACTCGCCGACGACGATCGTGGGAGGACAGAGCCAGCCCGTTGCGCTGGCGGTGGATTCGGCGGGCAATCTCTTCGTCGCGAACTACGGCAACAATACGGTCACCGAATACGCGCCGCCCTACGCCCCGGGGGCGTGGACGACGATCGCGACCGGAATCGTGGCGCCGCAAGCGCTGGCGCTCGCGCCCGCGACCAGCGGCGGACCGACGATCATCCCGTAACTCCGGTTACGCGGCTCGCACGCAGAGCGCGTCGCCGTCGAGCGTCACCTCGGCGCTGCGTCCGTCTTTGAGCTCGCCGCGCAGCAGCGCGGCCGACAACGGCGTCGATACGTAATGCGAGACGGTCCGGTGGACGTAGCGGGCGCCGCTGCCGGCCGCCATCGAAACGCGCGCCAGATAGACTTTGGCGTCGTCGGAGAGTTCGAGCGAAACGTTGCGCGCGCCCAGGCGTTTGGCGAGCGCGTCGACGTGGATCTCGACGATCGCTTCGATCTGCTCGATCCCGAGTTCGCGAAACGGAACGATCTCGTCGATTCGGTCGATCAGCTCGCGGCGAAGCGCGACCGGAACCTCGTCTTCGTCGAGATTGGTCGTCAAGATGATGATGGCGTGGCGAAAATCGACGGTGCGGCCTTTGGAGTCGGTCACACGTCCGTCGTCGAGAATTTGCAGCAGAATCGCCGCCACGTCCGGATGGGCCTTTTCGATCTCGTCGAAGAGCACGACGCAGTACGGCCGCCGGCGCACCGGTTCGGTCAACTGCCCGGGCTCGTCGTGGCCGGCATAGCCGGGCGGAGCGCCGAGCAGCCGTGAGACGGTGTTCGGCTCGGTGAACTCCGAGAGATCCACGCGTACCAGCGCCGCGTCGGTGCCGAACAATACCTCCGCCAGGGCCTTTGCGAGCTCGGTCTTTCCGACGCCGCTGGATCCGCGGAAAAGAAATGTGCCCAGCGGCTTGCGCGGATCGTGCAGGCCGGTTCGTGCGCGCCGTATCGCCTCGGAAACCGCGCCGATCGCGCGATCCTGCCCGATGACGCGCCGCTCGAGCAGTCGTTCGAGATCGAGCAATCGTCCGGCTTGGGACTCGGTCAGCGACGACTGCGGGATTCCGGTCCAGCGCGTCACCACCGCGGCGACGTCTTCCGCGCGCACGGGCGGAAAATCGACGGCGCCCTTGTTGGCGAGCGCGACCGATGCGGCAGCTTCGTCAACGAGGTCGATCGCCTTGTCGGGCAAGAACCGGTCGGCGATGTAGCGCGCCGAGAGCTGCGCCGCGGCCTCGATCGCGGTTTCGTCGATCGTTACCCGGTGATGCAATGCATACCGCTCGCGCAGGCCGCGTAAAATTTCGACCGTTTCCTCGATGCTGGGTTCTTCGACCATGACCGGTTGAAAGCGCCGCTCCAGCGCGGCGTCGGATTCGACGTACTTGCGGTACTCGTCGAACGTCGTCGCCCCGATGCACTGCAGATCGCCGCGCGCAAGCTCCGGCTTAATCATCGCGCTCAAATCGAGCGGCGCGCCTTCCGCCGATCCCGCCCCAACGAGCGTATGCATCTCGTCAATAAACAGCACGACGTCGCGTGCGCTGCGCTTGACCTCGTCCAGAATGCGTTTGACCCGTCCTTCGAACTCGCCGCGATACTTCGTCCCGGCGACGAGCGGCCCGAGCGACAGTGCGAGCACGCGTTTGCCGCGAAGCGCCGCGGGTGCATCGCCGGCGGCGATGCGCTGGGCGAGTCCTTCGACGATGGCCGTCTTGCCGACGCCCGGTTCGCCGACCAGGCACGGATTGTTTTTGCTGCGCCGGGCGAGGATCGAAACGATCCGGTCGATTTCGCGGTCGCGGCCGATGACCGGATCCAGCTTGCCCGCGCGGGCCAGCTCGGTTAGATCGCGCGAGTAAGCTGCGAGCGTCGGCGTGCCGCCGCGCAGCCGCCGGCCGAACTCGTCGAGCGGAGAGGCCCGTCCTTCGCCGTTCATCCGTTCGGCAAGCAGTGCGCTGCCGGCGATGATGCCGGCAGCGGCAAGCGCAGCACCGACGAACGGCAAGGCGCTCGCCACTGTGCGCTTCTGCGCGCACGGCGTGCAAAGGTGCCGGCCGCCGTGGGTGACCGGGGCCGGCACGGCCCCGCAGAGTTCGCAGGAGCGATTCATCATCCAGGTCTACCGCGGGGGCGGGCGCCTAGTTTCGCGACCGCTCGTTAGGGCTGTGCCAGGAAGACGGCGGTTACAGAAACCGAAACGCTGACGTTCGACTGGTCGAAATTGGTCGGCGCCGCCTCGACTCGGGCCATTGCCAGCGGCTGCACCGTTGGCCGCTCGCCCAACTCGACGCTCTTTAGTCCGACGATCCGCAGTCCCGCCGCGCGCGCCATGGCCTGCGCGCCGGCCCGTGCGTCGTCGACCGCCTTAGCGATGGCCTCGGAGCGCGCGGCGTTGGGATTTGAAAGGCCGAAGTCGATGCCGTTTACCGACGTGACGCCCGCGCCGACGCAAGCGTCGCTCACGGCGCCTGCCTTGCCGATCTCACGCACTTTCACCAGAAAATTTCGAACGACGGTGTAGCCGTACGGTTCGTCGGACGGATTGGGAGGTTGTACGCTTGGTCGCGGATTATAGCGAATATTATAATAGCCGAGCACGATGTCGCTTCGCGCAACGCCGAGTTTCGTGACCGCGGCCACGACGCGGTCGTAAATCTGGTTGCTTTGGACCACCGCCGCATTCGCGTTGTCGGAGCTGGTCTGAACCGTGGCATTGACCGTTGCCACGTCGGGCGGCAGCGAGACGCTTGCGCTGCCGGCGGCGGTGATCTCCGTCGGCGCGGCCCGCGCAACCGCCGCAGTGGACGCTGCTGCGACGAAAAGTGCAAGCAGGCAAATGAAAGTACGCTTCATAATGGGTAAAGCTGCACCGCCGGGGAACCGGCTCCCTTGTTCGTCGATGAAGGAGGAGTGAAGACGTGGGAATCCTTGCCTGGATCGTTTTCGGCCTAATCGTCGGCTTGATCGCCCGCTGGATCGTACCCGGCGAAGCGCCCGGCGGCATCGTTGCCGACGTCATCGTGGGGATCGTCGGTGCGCTTATCGGCGGCTGGCTCTACAGACTCTTCGGACATGCCGGCGTAACCGGATTCAACCTTCCGAGTATGGTCTGCGCCCTGATCGGAGCGGTCGTGCTACTGTGGTTATTGCGCGCCGTCAGCGGCAGACGAGCGGTCTGAAGGGCGGCCCGAATCACCGGAGGAAGCTAAAATTTCATGGCCTACGTTATCACCGAACCGTGCATCGGCACGAAGGACAAGTCGTGCGTGGACGTCTGTCCCGTGGACTGCATTCACGGCAAGGATGAAGACGAGATGCTCTACATCGATCCGGAAGTCTGCATCGACTGCGGTGCCTGCGTTTCGGCCTGTCCGGTAGAAGCGATCTTCGCCGACTCCGACGTGCCGGAGAAGTGGCAGAACTACACCGCCATTAACGCCGAGTACTTTAAGAAATGATCGCCGAGATTTCGAGCGACGCTTTCGACCACTTCTTCGCTTGGGCTCCCTGGGTCATCGGCCTGGCAATCTACTTCGCTTTCTATCTCGCAAAGCGCCACGAGGTCGCAACGGTCCCGCCCTCACCGGCGGCGCCGACGTATGCCTGTGGTGTCTGCGGACGTCGCGGGACGCGCGAGCAGATGGTCGCGCAGCATCACGGCGGGGCCGTCGGCTGGCAATGCGCGGACTGCGCCGCGCACTCGGCCGCTCAGTAAGCGAAGCGCGCGACGCTAAGCGTCCTGGCCGTAATCCCGCATCACGTCGTGGATGCGCGACGCCATTGCGACGGCCTCATCCCACTTGCGCTGCCACATGTTCCGGCCGAAAATTAGGCCGACGCAGCCGGCGGCCATCGCGACGTGCGCTTTGTGTATCGTCGCTTCGTCGCCCATCTTGCTCCCGCCCGAAACGAGCACGAGACTGCGTCCCGCAGACTTCACCACTTTGCGCAGCCCTTCGACGTCGGTAAACTCCAGCGTGTTGTACGGCTTGGGAAGCTTGGCGGCGTCGTCGGCTTTCCAGACGGGCTCGTTGAGCTTGATCACGTCGGCGCCGACTTCGCACGCGACCCGCGCCGCATAATCCACGGCGTAGAGCGAGTCGATTCCGCCCTTGGCCTTGACGGCCGATCCGCGCGGATAGGCCCAAACGACCAGCGGCATGCCGTAGCGATCGCAATCGCGACGGACTTCGTTGCACTGCGCGATGTCGAGCTCTTGCGACGGACTGCCGACGTAGAGTGTGTAGCCGACCGCATCGGCTCCGAGGCGCACCGCATCTTCGACCGATGAGGTCAGCGGGCTGAAGGCGTCGTCGTCGGGCGGGATGTTCGTCTTGCCGTTGACCTTGAGCAGCAGCGGCACGCGTCCGGCGTAATGCTTCTGATATTTTTCGGCGAGGCCGACGTGGAGCGCGATGCCCGAGAAGTTTCCTTCCACGGCGAGCCGGTAAATCCAATCCGTATCGATGGCGTCCGGGTTGTCGAAGAAATCGACCGGGCCGTGCTCGAGACCTTGGTCGATCGGGAGCATCATCAGCGTTCCGTTCGCCGGCCCGTGTTCGTACATCAAACGGTGCAAGCGAGTACGTTTTCCGATCGACAGGTTCATGGCGTCGAACGTGGGGCGCACGACGGCGGGCGTAACCGAGGCTGTCATAAGCCGCGCGCTTCGCCGCCCCGCAAAGGTTATCCTGAGGCAGCGCCCAAATGGCCGCTCGTGATTTCCCGCGTCGGTTTCGTGGGGCTCGGTGCGATGGGCGAGCCGATGGCGGCCGCGCTCGCGCGCGCCGGCTTCCAGGTTACCGCCGTCGCGCACCGGCGCCGCGACGCAATCGAACGCCTGCGCGTCGGCGGCGTCGCCGAGGCGGCCGATCCGGCGGCGCTTGCCGCGCTGGTTGAAGCGGTCGTCATCTGCGTCCCCGACGCGCCGGACGTCGAGGAAGTGCTCTTCGGGGAACGCGGGATTGCCCACGCGGCACGACCGGGCTTGGTCGTCATCGATATGTCGACGATTTCGCCGATCGCTTCCCGGCGGTTTGCCGAGCGGCTAAGGGAGGCAGGCGTCGATTTCCTCGACGCACCGGTAAGCGGCGGACCCGTTCGAGCGCGCGAGGGTTCGTTGGCGATCATGGCCGGAGGTTCGGAGCGCGCCTACGCGATGGCCGAGCCTTTGTTGCGGGCGATGGGGACGCCGCACCATTTGGGTGAAGTCGGGATGGGCGAAACCGTCAAGCTTGTGAATCAGGTCATTATCGCCAACGTGATGATTGCCAACGCGGAGGCTCTCGTCTTTGCCCAACGATCCGGTGCCGATTTGGGCGCAGTCCGCGCGGTCTTGGCTTCGGCCACCGCCTCGAACTATCTGCTCGAGCAATGGCTGCCGAAAACGTGGCTGGCCGGAACGTTTGAAGGCGGCTTCGCCCTGGACTTGCTGCGCAAGGATCTCACCGCCGCGCTCGATGCGGCCCGCGCGCTCGAGCATCCCATGCCGGCCACGGGGCTGGCGTATCAGCTTTATACTTCTCGCTCCGCTAAGGGGGACGGCGCGCTGGATTACAGCGCGATAGTGAAATCGTATGAACGCAACGACGGAAGCCAAACCGCCGCGGACGGCGCTCGTCAAAACGCCGGAGTTCAATAAGAAGATCCTCGTCGTCGACGACGAGTCGGCGATTCTCCAGACGCTGCGCTTCAATTTGGAGCGTAGCGGTTACGCCGTGGTAACGGCGGGGGACGGCCGCAGCGCGATCGCCATGGCACAACGCGAGCAGCCCGACCTGATCGTGCTGGACATCATGCTTCCGGTGCTCGACGGCGTCGAAGCCTGCAAGGAAATTCGCAAGTTCAGTCCGGTGCCGATCATTATGCTCACCGCCAAAGACCAAGAGATCGACAAGGTCCTGGCGCTGGAACTCGGCGCCGACGATTACGTGACCAAGCCGTTCGCACTGCACGAGTTTCTCGCGCGCGTCAAAGCGCGGCTGCGCCGGCAAACGTCGATTAACGCGGGGCACGACGAAGCGATCTCGTTGGGTTCCGTCGTCCTCGACCCATCGCGCCAGCAGCTGACCGTGCGCGGAAAAGAGGTCGCGCTCGCGCCGAAGGAGTTCGGCCTGTTGCGCGTCTTGATGGAAAACCACGGCCGGGTCGTCACGCGGCAGACGCTGCTGGACAAGGTGTGGGGCTACGACTTTGAGGGCGAGCAGCAGACGGTGAGCGTTCATATCCGCTGGCTGCGGGAGAAGATCGAAGAAGATTCGCGGATGCCGCGGCACATTCTCACGGTCCGAAGCCGCGGTTATATGTTCAAGGCTTGACCCCGCTGGAGTGGGCGATTCTTGCACTAGTCGCCGGGATCGCCGGCGGCTTTGCATTTGGACGCGCCTTTCGAGGCTCGAGCGAGCCGGAACCCGTGCGCGAACCGGCTCCGGTGCCCCCGCCTGCGCCGCCGACGGCGTCGCTGGACAGCGCGTTTGCGCGCTTAGTGCGGGCCCTTCCCGTCGGCGTCGTCCTGGTAGATCAGAGCTGCCACGTCGAGTTTGCCAACGCGGCGGCGGGAACGACGTTCGGCTTCGACCCCGATCGCGCGCTCAACCAGCACGTCATTCAAGCGATTCCAAACGTCGAGCTCGAGCGTCGCATCGGCGACGCCATGCGGGGCGAAGCCTCGATTGCGCCGCTGCTGCTCACCGGATCGTCGGGCCAACGCACCTACCGCGTCTCGATCTATCCGCTCACGGAAGAGAGCGACGGGTCGCGCAGGGTCATCGTCTTTTCCGACGACCAGACGGCGCTGCTGCGTCTCGACCGCGCGCGCAAAGAGTTTCTCTCCAACGTTTCGCACGAGCTGCGGACGCCGCTCTCGTCGATCAAGTTGATGCTCGAGACCGTGCTCGAGGCTCCGGAAGAAGAGGCCCGAGAGCTTTTCGTTCCGCAAGCGCTCGCGCAGGTCGATCGGCTGACGGCGCTCGTCGGCCAGCTGCTCGAACAGGCACGCGCCGAATCGGGACAACTCAAGCTCAACGTTCGGGACGTCGATCTCGAAGAAGTTGCGAGGCCGATCGTAGCCTCGTTCGAACAGCAGGCTTCCAACAAAGGCGTCTCGCTCGAGCTGGCCGCGCTGCGTCCCGTTCGGGTCGAGGCCGATCCCGATCGTCTCGCGCAGATCTTCGTCAACCTGATCGACAACGCGCTTCGGCATACTTCGGGGGGCGGTCGCATTCGGATCGAAGTTGACGCGCGCGACGGCGATGCCGTGCTGCGCGTTCGCGACACCGGCGAGGGAATTCCCTATCGCGATCTGCCGCATATTTTCGAGCGTTTCTACGTGGTCGACCGTTCCCGGACGCGGGGCAGCGGGGGCGCCGGGTTGGGTTTGGCGATCGTAAAGGGAATCGTCGACGCACACGGGGGCGCGATCTCCGCCGAATCGATGCTGGGGCGCGGCACCGCGTTCACGATTCGCCTGCCGATCATGCGGATCAAGCGCGAGACTGCATCCTAGAGAGCGCGTGGCTTAACATTCTTAACGACGAAACGGGCACCCAAGCGCATCCGACGAACTCGGCGCTGCACATGTTTGAAACCGGCGCGCAGCCGCCCGCCGCGGCTGCCGAGCCAAAGATTGCGGTGGAAGGGCTCAACGTTTATTACGGCGCTTTCCACGCAATCAAGAACGCGTCTCTCTCCGTTCCGCCCAATCGGGTGATGGCGCTGATCGGGCCGTCGGGTTGCGGCAAGTCGACGTTCATACGAGCGCTGAACCGGATGCACGATTTGACGCCCGGCGCGCGGGTCGAAGGAAAGGTGCTGCTCGACGACCGCGATATTTACGCCCCCGACGTCGATCCGGTGACCATCCGGTATCAGATCGGAATGGTCTTCCAGCGCCCCAATCCGTTCCCGAAGTCGATCTTCGAGAACGTCGTTTACGGCCCCCGAATCCACGGCGAGCGAAACGCGTCGCGTCTCTTGGAAACGTGCGAGCGCAGCCTGCGTCAGGCGGCATTATGGGACGAGGTCAAGGATCGACTCGACCGGTCGGCGCTGGACCTCTCGGGCGGCCAGCAGCAGCGGCTATGCATCGCGCGCTGTCTTGCCGTCGATCCGCAGGTGATTTTGATGGACGAACCGGCGTCGGCGCTCGACCCGATCGCCACCGGCAAGATCGAAGACCTCATCGAAGACCTCAAACGCAGCTATACCGTCGTAATCGTGACGCACTCGATGCAGCAGGCCGCGCGCATCAGCGACAATACCGCCTTCTTCCTGCTCGGCGATCTCGTGGAATCCGACACGACGGCAACGATCTTCACCAAGCCGAAAGACAAACGAACCGAAGATTACATCACGGGACGGTTCGGCTAACTGCGCGCGACTATAATCATAGTTATACCCTTAACTGCGCCATAAACGTTTCTTAATCGGCCCACGGTAAACTCGGGGGAAGTTCGCCCGTTTGATCCCGAGGAGAACGTTATCGTGTCACGCGTCTTCGCGCGCGCAACGCCGGCCGGCACAGCGGCGCCATGGGCCAAACGTCGAGCCCGCGCGGTGAAGAAGGCTCGGCCGGAATGCCGGCCGGCCTAAATTTTGGGCCCAGTCCCGTATATCGGAAGTGACCTTAGTTAATGACCAGGGTTACTTTGAACTCAAACAGAAGCTTGGCCGAACCCCCTTCCAAGACAGGAGGCTCCTTGTTGGTATGACCAGGCATTTTGGTCGCAGCTTAGCGGCTGTCGCAGTCGCCTTTTGGGCTTCATCGTCCTTCGCGCTGGCGGAAACGCAGGCAACGCCGGTCGCTCAGGCGAGTTCCGCGCCGGCAGCAGAATTCGGTTCCCCGCCGTCGGGGCAGATTCCGATTCTCTATAACGACCGCCACGTCTATGCCCGGCCCGACATTCTCAAGCAGGGGCGCGTCTTGGCGGCGCTCGTGCGGGGCGGCGTACTCTACATACCGCTGCGTTCGATGTTCGAGCAGATGGGTGCGACGGTGTCGTACGATCCGTCGAGCCGGACGGCGACGGTCTCCAAGCCCGGCGCGCAGGTGAGCGTCACGGTCGGCAAGCCCGAGGTTGTCATCAACGGCGAATCGCGTCCGCTCGACGTGCCGCCGATCGTGTATCAGGGCACGGTGCTGGTTCCGGTTCGCGTGATGTCGGAAGGCATGGGCGCCTACGTGCAGTGGGTTCCGGATCGCCGTTTGGTGGTCGTGCGCTACGTGCCGCCGACGCCGCCGCCGACCGAAGCTCCGCCGCCGCCGGCCCCGCCGCCGGTGGAAGCGCCCCCGCCTCCGCCGCCGCCGAAACCGAACCCCTGGGTGGTGGGAGGCTACTTCCGGTCGTATTACTTCACGCGCCAAAACGCGTCGAACAATCCGGGAACGCAGTTCAATTTCGCGCCGGGCGCCAAATACAACTCAAACGGTGTGAACCAGGAATCGTGGGCCAACGCGATCGCCGTTCACGCCGCATACAACTTTCCGTCGACGCCGTGGCAGATCGGCGGGACGTACCTCTACTCGACGTCGTTCGGCTCGTGCTCGGTTCCGGCGAACAACGCCAAGGGCGGCCCGTGCGTTTCTCAAGTTCCGCCGAACACCAATCAGGACGAGACGCTGCCGCCGTTTCGCCTCAGCACCTTTTACGAAGCCTACCTGAAGTTCAACGGGTATGGGTGGAACGGTACGCTGGGCAATCAGCTCTTCAATACGCCGTGGGCCAATCCGGCGGACTCGCGACTGAAGCCCGCCGCGTTCCAAGGCGCCGATCTTTCGTACACGACGCCGGGCGGCTGGACGATCGAGGGCGCCGATATGTTCGAGTTCGAAAACCGAACGAGTTCGCAGTTCTCGCAGCAGACGCTGCTGACGAGTTATCCGGCCGGCAACAACGGTCTGCCGACCAACGTCTTCCTGCCCAACGGCAACGGCATCAATACCAACGGTTTTGCGATGGGCCACCTCGGTTACGCGCAACCGGGCGGAACCGGAATCTCTGCCGACGCCTGGTATTACGGAGTTTACGACATAGCGAGCGAATCGTGGCTCCAGGCGAAGTATCAGTTGAGCACGCCCGGTACGCCTTGGCTCGCACTGCAAGGCGGCTGGGACCAAAACAACGGTCTCTCGTACGTCGGCAAGATCAATAGCCAGGTGTTCGGCGCGCAACTCGGCGGCAACGTGACGAAGAACCTCCAGCTCACGGTCGGCTACGACCAGATACCGTGGAAGAACGACACGGTGTTCCTGCCCAAGGGCGTCACCTGCAGCAACTCCAACTATCAGATCAGCGCGAAAGGCGCGACGCTCGGATATTTCCTTCCGCTCAACGCGCCGCAGTGCTTCACCAACCCGAACGGCACGACGCAGATCTACTACGGCGGCTGGGCGAGCCCATACACCGACAACTACGACAGCGATCCGCTCTTCACGACGAGCGTGACGCAGGGCATGGTCGACCGCCGCTCTCCCGGCTCGTCGTTCAAAGCCGGTCTTCAGTTCACGTCGACGAACCAGAAGTGGGTCTTCATCGCCACGGACGCTTGGTACAACTACGGCAACGCGCTCGATTCGGAGAACACCAACATCTGGGTTCTGGACGGGCGGTATCGCTTCAGTCACGTCGGGAAAGGCCCGTATCACGGCTTGGTGCTGCGCGATCGTTACATCCAGCGCACGCTGAGCAATACGTTCTGCGGCGCCTCCAACACGACGTGCCCCGGAGGAGCGTCCCTCGGCGCACCCGAGTTTGGCGGCTTGCCGCTCTTTAAGTACAATCGAGCTCAACTCGAGTACGACTTCTAAGACGGCCGGCGACCGCACGCGATAGCGCGGGGGTTTCCCCGCGCTATCGTGAAATTACGGCGCTCGCATGGCTTCGATGATGAAGGCGCTGGTCAAGCCCTCCGCAGCGCCGGGCTTCCGCTTGACCGACGTTCCGGTGCCGGAGATCGGTCCCAACGACGTCTTGATCCGCGTGGAGAAAGCCGGCCTCTGCGGCACGGACCATCACATCTATTCGTGGGACGGGTGGGCGCAGCAACGCATCAAGCCGCCGATCGTCGTCGGCCACGAGTTTATGGGAACGGTGGCGGCAGTCGGTACGGCGGTCGCGTCGGTGCGCCCGGGCGAACGCGTCTCGGCCGAAGGGCACATCGCCGACTTGACGTGTCTGCTTTGCCGAACCGGACAGGCGCACATTTGCGAGCGCGTCAAGATCATCGGCGTCGATCGGGACGGAGCCTTTGCCGAGTACGTCGCGATACCCGAATACAACGTCTGGCGGCTCGATCCCGAAATCCCCGACGTCGCGGCCGCGATCTTCGATCCGCTGGGCAATGCGGTGCATACCGTGATGGCCGCCGGAGTGAGCGTGAAGAGCGTCGTGATCACCGGCGTCGGCTCGATCGGCCTCATGGCGATTCCCGTGGCGCGTGCGGCCGGCGCCACTTCCGTCTACGCAATCGATCTCAATCCCGCCAAACTGGAACTCGCCCTCAAGCTGGGCGCCGATGCGGCGTTCCTGGCGACGCAGCCCGATATCGTCGACGAAATTCTGCGCCGGACGCGAGGCGACGGTGCCGACGTCTTGCTCGAGATGTCGGGCAGCGGCGCTGCGATCGATCTTGGCCTGCGCGTGCTGCGCAACGGCGCGCGGGCGGCGCTGCTCGGTATACCGGCCGACTCGATCAATTTGAATCTCGCCGAGCGCATCATCTTCAAAGGCCTGACGGTTCTCGGCATCAACGGGAGAAAGATGTTCGAGACGTGGTATCAGACCGAAGCGCTGGTGCGCAGCGGTCGCGTCGATCCGCGTTCGATCGTCACGCACGTGCTTCCGTACACGCAGTTCGAGCGCGCCTTCGACTTGATGGAGAAGGGGGAAGCCGTAAAAATCGTTCTCGATTTCAAAGGAGACATCGTCAAATCATGAATCAGGCCTTCGAAGCGAAGCTGCGCGGCGACCTCGACGCCCTCAAGCGGGCCGGCACGTACAAGCACCTACGCCACCTCACGACGCCGATGGCGCCGGAGGTCCACATGGAAGAGGCCGGCGACGTCATCGTTCTTTCGAGCAATAACTATCTCGGTCTGGCCGACAATCGGGATGTCATCGAAGCGGGGAAGCGCGGTCTCGACACGTACGGCGCGGGGACGGCCTCGGTGCGGTTTATCTGCGGCACGTTCGACATTCACCGCAAGCTCGAGGACCGCATCGCGCGATTTTTGGGGACGGAGTCGTCGTTGACGTACGTGTCGTGCTGGAACGCCAACACCGGCCTGTTTCCGACGATCTGCGACGAGGGCTCCGCGATCGTTTCCGACGAGCTTAATCACGCGTCGATCATCGACGGCGTTCGGCTGGCGTCTAAGGCGCGGCGCGAGCGCTACAAACACGGCGACATGCGCGAGCTCGAGGCCAAGCTGCAGAGCGTTGCGGGCGCTTTCCCGATCGTCATCGTGACCGACGGCGTTTTTTCGATGGAGGGCGATCTGGCCAAGCTTCCGGAGATCGTGGAACTCGCACGCCGCTACGGCGCGATCGTCGTCGTGGACGATTCGCACGGCACCGGAGTCATGGGCCCGACGGGTCGCGGCACGATCGAGCACTACGGTTTGACCGGACAAATCGACGTCATCACCGGGACGCTCGGCAAAGCGCTGGGCGGAGCGGCAGGCGGTTTCGTGGCCGCCGGCACGGCGCTGATCGACACGCTGATCCAGCGCTCGCGCCCGCAGCTATTTTCAAACGCGCTGCCCGCTACGGTCGCTTGCAGCTCGCTGGCCGCGATCGACTATCTCGACGCGCACCCCGAGCTGGTACGCGACCTACGGGAGAAGACGGCATACTTTCGGGAGGCACTGCAGCGAATCGGGTATCGCCCGCTCGAGAGCGAGAGCGCAATCGTGCCGATCATTGTCGGCGAAACGGCGCGCGCAATCGCGATCAGCGACAAGCTGCTCAAGAGCGGCGTCTTCGTCACCGGATTCGGCTATCCGGTGGTTCCGGAAGGGGCGGCGCGCATTCGCGTTCAGATCAGCGCAGCGTTGACGAAAGAGGAGATGGATCGCGCGTTGGCCGCGTTCGAGCGCGTCGGACGAGAGACCGGACTGCTCAGTGGGTAGTCTTGCGTTTGCCGCGTCCGGGAGGGGCGGGCGCTCGCACGACCAGCACGGGAACGGTCGCGTGGCGCATCAAGCCTTCCGCGACGCTTCCAAGGATCAAACGCGGAAGGCCGCTGCGCCCGTGGCTACCGACGACGATCGTTTGCGCACCCGTGCGTCGTGCGTACTCGACGAGACCGCGTACGACCGGCGCGTCCACGAATTTCGTCGCGATTTGGATACCCGCGCGTTGCGCGCGCTGCGCGGCAGCCTCGAGAATCGCGCTTGCGTCCTCGCGAAGCATCCGCGCCGCCGACGCAGGTGTGTAATGAAACGCCGCTGCGACGCGTCCCAGCTCGGCGTTGATGTCGAGCGCGTAGACCGCGACGATTGAGGCGCGTTCGCTGCGGGCGAGCGCGATTGCGACGTCGAGCGCCGCGTTAGCTTGGTCGGAACTGTCGTAGGCCACTAGAAGCCGCTTCATGAATAGCGTTCCTTTATGAAACGAAGGCTCGTCGCCTTGTGAAGTTCGTACGTTCGGGTATCGTCCTCAAGCCGTCTGCCGATTTCGGGCCGCTTGGGATCCTCAACCCCGCTTGCGCGCGGCTACGCGACGGAACGCTGCAGCTGTATCCGCGCATGGTGGCCAAGGGTAACGTCTCCCGAATCGGCTCGTTGAGCACCTGCGAGCGGCCCGACGGCCGCCTCGAGGTGGACTTCTGCGGCTTTGCACTCGAGCCGAGCGCGCCGTACGAGCTACGCACAGGCACCGACGGGTACGGCTGCGAGGACCCGCGCGTCACATTCATTGCGGCGCTCGATCGTTACGTCATGGCGTACGTCGCGTTCGGACCCCGTGCGCCCGAGGTGGCGATCGCGATTTCCGACGACGGGCTGCAATGGGAACGACTGGGATTGCTGCAGTTCCGCGAGAGCGACGCGCCGTTCGCCGATAAGGATGCGGCGTTCTTCCCGGAGCCGGTGCTCTCGCCGGCCGGCGTGGAATCGCTCGCCTTTTATCACCGTCCGACCCTGCAACTCTCGATCGGCGATCCGAAGGTCGCGCTGGCCGAAATCGAAGCGCTGCCGATGAACCGGCGCGAGGGAATCGCGATCGGATACATTCCGCTCGAGGCGGTACGCAATGATCTCAAGGCTCTCTGCGTTGCGGCCGAAACGCATCGTCTGCAAATGCCGCCGGCAAACTGGGGGAAGATTAAGGCCGGTGCCGGGGCGCCGCCGGTGCGCATCGCAGAAGGCTGGCTCTCGGTGGTGCACGGCGTCGACGAGCTGCCGCATCCCGACGGTGCCGCGATGCTGCGCTATTGCGCCGGCGTCATCGTCCACGACGCCACGCACATCGATCGCGTCGTCTTCCGCTCGCCCGAACCGCTCTTCGTTCCGCAAGAACGCGGTGAGATTCGCGGAACCGTGAGCCACGTCGTTTTCCCGACCGGCATCGACCCTCGCGGGCCGAGAGAGTTCGACATCTATTACGGAATGGCCGACTACGAGATCGGCCGCGGCCGCCTCTCGCTCGACGCATAGGGCACCGTTCGGCCGCCACACAACCGATCGCGGCTTTCGCGCATAGAGTGGGCATGAACCGCTTTTTCATCCTCGTCATGGCGGCGCTTCTGGCTTCCGGCGCGTCGGCGGCCGCCGCGACGACGCCGCAAGTCGTAATCCGCAACGACGCCTTTTCGCCGCAGACGCTAACGGTTACCACCGGCACGAGCGTCGCCTTCGTCAACCGCGACGACGACGCGCATACGGCGACCGCCGTGGACGGCAGCTTCGACTCAAAGGGAATCGACACGGGTGGAGTCTGGCGCCATACGTTCACCAAACCGGGAATCTACGCGTACTTTTGCACGCTGCATCCGTTCATGAAGGCAACGATCGTCGTCAAGGCGGCGGCGCAATGAGGCGCGCGGCATTTCTCGAGCACGTTGCCTGGACCGGCGCCGGCATCGCGTACTCGCTGGGTGCCGGGGGCCTGATGGCGGGGCGAGCGGTCGCCTCCGCTTCGGCGCAAACCGTCGACTTCGTACAGATCAGCGACAGCCATATCGGATTCCATCAAGCCGCCAACCCCGACGTTGCCGGCACGCTGGCCATGGCGGTGGACGCAATCAACGCACTGCCGTCGCAGCCGGCGTTCGTCGTGCACTGCGGCGACGTAACGCACCTCTCGACACCCGCGCAGTTCGACGACGCGCGCGCCGTGCTCTCGCGATTGCGCGCACCGCTCATCGCGCTACCGGGCGAGCACGACGTTCTCGGCAACGACTTCAAACCATATCTGGCGGCCTTCAAAATCCCAGGCTCGAAGCCCGGCGGCTGGTCCTCGTGGGACGCCAAAGGGGTTCACTACGTTGCCCTCGTCAACGTCTTCGACTTCGAAAAGATGGGAATGCTCGGCAACGACCAGCTCGACTGGCTTGCGAAAGATCTCGTCGGCGTCGCACCTTCCGTGCCGGTCGTGGTCTTCACGCACGCGCCGCTCTACGCGCTCTATCCCGACTGGGGATGGACGACGGCCGACGGCGCGGCGGCGCTCGCGCTCCTTCGCCGCTTCGATCGCGTGACGATGTTGAGCGGTCACATCCATCAGGTGCTGACGCACCAAGACGGCAATATCGTCTTTGCCAGCGCGGATTCTACTGCCTATCCGCAGCCCAAGCCGGGTACCGCGGCGAAACCCGGACCGGTGACGCTGCCGCACGATGACTTACTGCACGCGATCGGCTATCGCACCGTGCGCCTCGGCGCCACGCCCGCCTTCGAGGACCGCGCGCTGGGATAGCGTGCGCGACGAATCACTCGAGCTCCGGTTCCAGCGCCGTGATGCCGTGGCCTACGACGCGGCGTACCGGGCCTTTGCCCCACGCATGAACGCTGCGGCCTTGCGGCTGTTACGCGATCCTGAGGCAGCCGACGAGTGCGTGCACGAGGTCTTTCTCGAACTGTGGCGCCGGCGGACGGCATACGTCTGCGAGCGCGGAAGCCTCGAGGCGTTCCTCGTCGCCTGCGTGCGCAATCGTGCGCTGATGCGGCTGCGGGACGGAAAACGGCGCAGCGCGATCGAGCAGCGGCTCCACGTCGTCGAGAAGTACGAAATGCAGACCGATCCGATCGAGCGTGCGCGGATTGCACAGGCGCTCGAGCGGCTCACCGACGTGCAAGGCGACGTCGTCGTCCGCGCGTACTTTCGCGGCATGACCCTGAGCGAGGTCGCGGGCGAGCTCGGCGTGCCGATCGGCACCGTAAAAGGCAGGCTCGCCGCGGCGCTCGCGACGCTGCGCCGCTCGCTCATTGCGGAGACGAACGATGGAATCTGAACCTCACATCGGCGATTCGGCCGCGGCTTACGCCGCCGGCGCGCTGGACGAAAACGAGCGAGCTGCGGTCGCGGCACACGCACAAACCTGCGCGGCATGCCTGCGGGCAATCGGGCAAGCCGAGGAAACGTGGCTCGCCCTGGAGCGCGCGGTGGAACCAAATGCAAGCTATGTAAACGCTCGACGCCGGCTGCCTTTCGAACGGCGTGGGATCGCGGGGTGGTGGTTGCCGGCAATCGCTGCCGCGGCGTTCGTCGCGGGCCTCTTCTTCGCGCATCGCGCGCCGGAGAGCCCTGCGACGCTGGCGATGATCCAATCGCACTTCAGCCACGCACAGTTCGATGGAACGCCTCCGGCCAAAGTCATCTACGCGCGCGATCGTTCTTGGTATTACGTGCTCGTGCGGGGCGGCGGCCGGTACGACGTGTACGGTTTGCGCGGCACCGCGAGTCGAGCGCTGGGCACGACCCAGCCGCGCGGTGCGACGAGCGAGCTGTTTGCGCCGGTCCACGAGCCTTTTGACGTTCTGCAGTTGCGCGAGGGCATCAGGATCGTTGAAACCGCGAGGATCAGGTAAGGCCGGCTTCCGAACCTCGGCTCGCGTTGTATTGCTCGTCGCTGACCGGCTCCATCCAATCCACACTCTTGCCGTCGAGTTTCTCGAGGATGGCAATATGCGTCATAGCCGTAGTTGGCGCGGCACCGTGCCAATGTTTCTCGCCCGGCTCGATCAAAACGACGTCACCCGGCCGGATCTCTTCAATAGGTGCCCCCCAGCGTTGCACGCGCCCGGATCCGGCCGTGACGATCAGGGTCTGCCCCAAGGGATGCGTGTGCCAGAAGGTACGGGCGCACGGCTCGAAGGTGACGTTGACCCCCAAGACGCGCGCCGGGTCGTTTCGCTCGAAGAGTGGGTCGACACGGACGGTTCCCGTAAAAGTTTCCGCCGGACC
>Ga0070738_10002197_pt1 | contig 31693 bp, 33 predicted proteins | sample Coa_R2_2_FD_66446 | JGI IMG/M metagenome (GOLD analysis project Ga0070738, IMG submission 66446) | Surface soil microbial communities from Centralia Pennsylvania, which are recovering from an underground coalmine fire - Coalmine... | ecosystem: Environmental > Terrestrial > Soil > Unclassified ...
ATAGGCGATGAGAAATTCCCGCGCGCCCACCACGCAAGCGCCCGCGGTAGGGTGCGCGGCGATTGCGCCGATGTCCGGCGGCAATCCATCGAACTCCTTGCGCCGGACCTTCTCCAGTCTTTGACGGCCCGGCGTCCGCGCGGCGGCTTCGTAGAAATATACGGGAATTCCAAAACGGCTCCAGATTTTTTCGCCCGCCCGATGCGCCACGCGCACGCACTCTTCCAGCGACGATCCTTCCAGCGGCGCGAACGGAATCACGTCGGCCGCGCCAGTGCGCGGATGGACCCCTTCATGCCCGCTCAAATCGATCAATTCGGCGGCCCGTCCCACGCCGCGAACCGCCGCTTCCATGACGGCTTCGGCGGGTCCGGCGAACGTGACGACGCTGCGATTGTGGTCGGCGTCGGATTCCCAGCCCAGCAGCAATACGCCCGGCGCGCTTTGAATCGCATCCGCGATCGCGCGGACCACTTCCGCATTGCGCCCTTCCGAGAAATTGGGGATGCATTCCAGCATGGACGCCAGCCGTTACGAGTCGAAAAGCAGCCCAAGCAGCTGCTCGCAACATAGAAAGTTCGGCACAATGTAGTCCGCCCCCACGCCAATCAGCCGCTGGCGTTTCCAGGAATCCACCTCGCGGCACTCCGGCTCGCGAGTGGCGACGCCGACCGCCGTGCCCCCCACCAGCTTTACCTCTTCGATTTCCACATAACCGTCGCCAAAAACCAGAATCTCCTCGCCCCGCACATCCGTTTGAGACAGGATCCGTTGAATCAAAATCTTCTTGGAGAAGCTCTGGTAGTCCTCCAGAGCCCCATAGACGCCGCCGTCGAAATAGCGGGCGATATCGAGCAGCCGCGCCTCTTCCCGCATAGCCTCCTGGTCGGTTCCGCTGGCCAGGTACATGCGGAGGCCGAAGCTTTGCAGCCGTTCCAGAAGCGGGCGGGCGCCGGGCACAAGGTAGGTCTCGGCGGGGCAGCGTCCCTGGCGCAAATCTTCCACACGCCCGCGAATCTTCAACCATAGCCGGTCCAGATACATCTTCTTATATTCCCGCGCATCCAATGCCTTTCCTCCCCGCTGCGCGACGTGCCCGGCAAACGCCATCATCTGGTAGATCGTTTCTTTGCCGGTCAGCCTCCAAACGAAATCCTCCACGATGGCTCGGAGCTCGGCTTCGGACTCTCCGGTCTTCAAATCCAGGAGCGTCTCGACCATCATTGGGACCATCACATCCATCCAGCCGGAGCGGATCAACGAAAGCGTCCCATCGAAATCGAAAAGCGCGGCGCGCGCGCGGGGGGGCGAGGACGCGGGGCGGATGCGTTCTATGGTCGAAGATTGAGGCGAAGTTGAAGTCAAGGCCAGTATTCCCACTTTCCATTCGTCAGCACATACGCGCTGAGGCAAGCATTCGTGATTGCATGAACCAGAATCACATCGCCCAGGCTGCGCGTGCGCACCATCCACCCGTTGTAGAGCACCCCCGTGACGATCCCGACGTCCCATAGCGGGCCGTGCTCCATGCCGAACAACACAGCCACCGTCCAGAAGCCGCGGGGGGTATAGGTTCCCAAGGGCAGCGCCAAAAAATCGTCTCTCGCAATCCAGCGCATCATCCATGCGCGCCAAAACAATTCTTCCGCCACCGGCGTGAGCAGGATAGCGCGGAAGGCGCGAATCCAGATCACCGCCGGCTGGGCCCGGGCGGCCGCGGTGAGGCCAGGCGCAAAGCTTCCGAACACCGGGTTTTCAAACCACACGTGATGGCGGTAGCCGGCGATCAGGGAATCGGGCGCGATCCACAACAAAAACGTAACGACGCCCAGAAGCGGCGAGCCAAGCCAGTGGCCAACGCCCAGTTTCCCCGGCATGAAGTCGGGAGCGCGATTCCAAACCGATGCTAGGACAACCGCGACAATGGCCGCCGATCCCGCTTCGGCCAGCGCGGGCGGCAACGGCAAGGACCTCTGCGCCGCCACCACGGCGATCAGTGCCGCAAAGGGCGCGATGTAGAAAAGCGAAAAAGAGCGCGTCAAGCCGTTAGAAGAATTTCGCCCGTCACAGCCGCGCCGCGCGGCATCCCCGGCGAATCAGAAGCTGTAGCGCCGGCGCGCCCCGATGCAGCGCTACAACTTTTGGAGCGCATCCTGTATCTTGACTCTCTCGTCTTGCGGCGGGTTGTTTTTCATGGCCGCCTCCAATTCGCGGCGCGCCGACGGCCGATCTCCCTTCTGAAGCAGCGCCAATCCGAAATGATAATGATAGGTGGCGTTGGCTGGCTGCTTGGCGACCAGGTCGGAAAAGATTCTTACGGCATTGTCGCTGAGATTCTTTTTGATGTAGATCCAACCGAGAGTATCGGCGAAATCGGAAGATCCCGGTTGCTGTTGCAAGGCTCGCTGCGCCATTGTGAGCGCCAGATCGAGGTCGGTTCCTTTCTCCGCCTTAAGGAACGCCAGGTTATTCAAAGCCACCGCCTGATCGGGCCGGATCTTGAGGATACGCTCGTAGATAGGTTCGGCCTGATCGCCGTGGCCGGTTCCGTCCATTAACAGGCCCAATTGCAACAGGGCCGCGAAATCTTTGGGGTCAGCCTGGCTGGAACGCCGGAGGGCGTCGATCGCGGCGTTCAAATCTCCTTTCAGGCGATACGTCTCGCCGAGCCGCAACCAGGTGGACGAAGAATTGGGATCCTTCTCCAACAGAATGCGGTACTGTTGAACGGCGCGGTCGTACTGTTGATCGCGAACCAATAAATTGGCCAGCACCAGCCGCACGTCCGCGCGGCTGGGATCCTGGTCGAGGATCTTTTGGGTTTCCTCAATCGCCTGGCTCATACGATTCTCGCCGGCCAGCGTCTCGACCCACCCGACCAGCCCGCGAAGGTCCTTGGGGTCGGCTTTGTGGATCTCCGAAAAGATCTGTTCGGAGCGCTTGAAGTCGTTTTGTTTCCACGCCAGGTACGCCACCTGAAAGCGGGCCTCGACGTTTTGGGGATAGGTCTTCAAAATGAGATCTAATTCATCCCGGGCCCGATCGGATTGCCCCAGTCCCAGCAGGCCCGTGGATCGCACCAAATGGGCTTGCAGATCGCCGGGTTGGATGGCGATCAGGTCGTCGGCCGCTTTGACAGCGCCGCCCGAGTCTCCGCGCGAGATTTCAACGCGCCCCAGCAGCTCCCGCGCCGGGATGAAATCCGGACGCAAGCGGATGGCCTCCTCCAATTGAAGGCGCGCCTGGTCAAAATCCTTTTTGGCCGTAAGCGCGCGCGCCAGATTAAAACGAAGCAGATAATTGGAGGGATTCTTGTTGACCAGCGCCTGGAGGTCGCTAGCGGCGGCGTTGATCCGCGCGGCATCTCCGGTAGCCAGGGCCAGCGCGGCGCGCATCGCGAGGGCGTCGTTATCCTTGGGATTCTCTTTCAGAACGGACGCCAGCAGGCGTTCCGCGTCCGCGCCTCGATTCGCGCTGGCGTACAACTCCACAATCCGCTTCTGGTAAAGAGCCTTGTCTTTCGGGAAAGCCTTGATTGCCGCGTTATATTGCTCTTCGGCGCGATCGAAGTCGCGCAGGCGGAACAAGAAAAAATCTCCCGCCAGCAAATGCCCGTCGGAAAACTGCTTTTCGTCCGACAGCTTCTGGATGACGGCGTCCATTTCGGCACGGCGCTGGGAAAGATAATAATGAGTGGCGAGCTGAACCAGATAGGAAGCGGTTTTGGGATTGTTCGCAACTTTCAGCTTCAGCAGCCGTTCGCCATCGTCGAGGCGGTTCTGCTTGGCGTAGTACAGATAGAGAAGATCGTAAATCGGCGAGTATTCCTTCTCTTTGCCGATCAATTCGTACGCCAGCTTTTCCGCCTCCGGGAACCGATGGTCCGCAACCAGCGCCTGAACGTAAGCCAGCACCGCGTCTGGCTGCAGGGGCCGGATGTTGTTGGCCGCGGCAAGTTCTTGAATGGCCGCGGGAATCTTCCCTTCGATCAGGTCGATTTGACCCCGCAGCCGGTGGCCCTCGAAAGATTGGGGATCTCTATCCACCAGCTTGCCGGCGAGCTCCCTGGCGCTGTTGAGCATCTCTCCGGCGTGTTGCGGGTCCTTCAGGGCGACCATGAGATACAACTCCGCCAGCTTCGTCGCCGCATCCTGATTGCCGGGATCCAGAGAAACCGCGCGCAGCAGCATCTGCGCGGCGTCGCCATAGGCCGCTAGCTTCAGATCGGCCAGCCCGAGCCGGTAATAGGCTTCGCCAAAGCGCAGATCCTGTTTCAAGGCGCTCCGGTACATAATGGAGGCTTCCTTGAATTTGCCTTTCGCGAAAAATTTGTTTCCGTTGTCGACATATCTCCGGGCCTTAGCCTTGGGATCGCGCGTGCACGACGTCACCAGCGCCAGCAACAAAGCCAGGAGCCATAACGTTCGACGAGTCATACAGTGTCAGTTCAACATACATCAAGGACGCTCCGCAACTAGACCGCGCAGGCGCCTGGGCTAATGGAAGCGGGTCGAAAAAACGAACCCAAACTTCCTGTAAATAACTGTAACAATTATAGTTACCTCTTTTCTCTCCGCGCGAGCGCCCCTGTGAGAATCACCCTTAGCCGACGATAGCAGCGGGAAACGGGGCGGGAGCGCGATTTAAGCAGTTAAGCCATTGAATGCGAAGAAGAAAACTGCGTCCCTGGCGAAGTCAGCGCTTCACTGCGCGTGGATCACCCGCGTTTGGCAGATGTGGTCGTGCAAAGCGCGTTTCTCGCGATCGAAACCGGCGATGATGAATCCGATGCACAGAGTCAACCAGCTCAGCCACACCGCGAAATAGCGCCCGGCGGCTAAAGAGGGCGAAATCGGACCTCCGCCAGCGCGAATGACCTTAAGCCCCAGAACCATCTTGCCGGGAGTCGCGCCTCGGGTCGACAAGAAGAAGACCTCGTATGCAAGCTGGATGGCGATTCCGATCAAGAAAGAAAAACCCGCCAAACCCACCATTGCGGGAAGCAGGGCGAACCAGGCGGAAGGGTCGCGCGGAGTGGTCAGATCGATAGTCCCGGCGCCGACCCCCAGCGCGATGCGGAAGGGGAGCCGGACGAAAAATCCGATAAACCCGACAATGATTCCGTCGAGAATTCGGGCGAGGAATCGAATCCAGAATCCGGCGTAATGGAACGCCACGGCCGCCGCCGGATCAACGGCCGGATGAACCGGCGCGCCCGCCTGCATCCGCGAAAGGACGGTTGGGCGGCAGGCGGAGCAGACGGAAAACGCTCCCACGCTTGAAAGCTCGTGGGAGGGAAACGGCCGGCCGCATTCCGAGCAGTAGCGCGTCTCGCCGCCTCCGGCTCGGGGCGGCGTGGAGGGGGCGCGCGCGCCGCGCACCGATCCGTGCGGCTGCCACCCGGCCATGCCTTCGCTCCAAACCAAAGTGTCGTCGCGCACGACTCCCTGCCGGACCAGCTCGTCGAGCGAAGTTTCATCCACCGGGCCCTTCCTCTGCCCCGCCTCCGCGTAATACCAGCGCATGGTGTTCCCCTTGAACTACTATAGTCTTTGTTTCGATTCGAGCTTCAGGCGGTCTGCGCCGAGACGGGCGCGCGGGCTGGGGTGCTTCACACCGCTCACGGCGACGTCGAAACCCCGGTTTTCATGCCGGTGGGCACCCAGGCGGCCGTCAAGGGCCTGCTGTCGCGGGATCTGATCCGCGATCTGGACGCGCAAATCGTTCTGGCCAACACCTATCATCTGTATCTGCGCCCGGGACTTGAAATCATCCGGAAGCTGGGCGGCCTGCACGAATTTATGGCTTGGCCGCGCGCGATTTTGACGGATTCCGGCGGATTTCAGGTATTCAGCCTGGACAGCCTCCGGAAGGTAACCGACCAGGGCGTTCTATTTCGCTCGCATTTGAATGGCGATTCGCATCTGTTTACGCCGGAATCGACCATCGACGTTCAAATGGCGCTGGGCAGCGACATCATGATGGTGCTGGATGAGTGCCTGGCGTATCCGGCAAGCCATGAGGCGGCGCGCGCGTCGGTGGATCGGACGGTGCGCTGGGCGCGGGCGGCCTATTCCCGCTACCGGGAAGTTGGCCGTGACGGCCTTCGCGCCTGCTTTCCTATCGTGCAGGGGTCGATGTTCGCCGATCTGCGGCGCGACTGCGCGCAACAGTTGTTGGAGCTCGAAGCCGAGGGCTATGCGGTGGGCGGCCTATCGGTGGGCGAGCCGCGCGCCTTGAGTCTGGAGATGGCCGAGGTCACCTCGGCTCTGCTGCCCCCCGGCAAGCCGCGCTATGCGATGGGCGTGGGCATGCCGGAAGAACTGCCGGAGTACGCCGCTCGCGGCATCGACATGATGGACTGCGTCATGCCGACCAGGAACGCGCGCAATGGATGTTTGTTCACCTCCGGCGGACGGATCGTCATCAAGCAAGCGCAATACAAGGACGATCCGCGGCCCCTGGACGAAGCTTGCGGCTGCTATGCTTGCCGCAATTTTTCCCGGGCATATCTGCGGCACCTGTTTCAGGCGGGAGAAATGTCGTTTTCGTCGCTGGCCACGCTGCACAATCTTACGCGGTATCTGGGCATTATGCGCGAGATGCGGCGCGCCATTTTGGCCGGGGAATTTCCAAAGTATTTACGGGCCTTGCGCTCCGCGGCCGAAAAAGACGGCTGAGTGTATACTGGAGCATTCTCATGAAGCCGTCTGTCGCCATCGATCCCGCCGAACGGATTGACAGAAGCCGGCTGGGCCCGTTTCAGCTCGCGATTTTCATTCTGTGCGGCTTGTGCCTGTTCATGGACGGCTTCGATACGCAGGCCATCGCCTATGTGGGGCCCACTCTGACGCGGGAATGGAAGATTCCGAGCGCGGCGCTGGGATCCGTGTTCAGCGCCGCGCCATTCGGCGTTTTGATCGGTTCGCTGCTTTTGAGCATGCTCGCCGATAAGATCGGACGGAGGCCCGTGCTCATCGGAGTGACGCTGTATTACGCGGCGCTTACCTTGTTTACGGCGAGGGCTTCCAGCGTGAATCAGTTGCTGGCGATTCGATTCATCGCGGGCCTCGGCTTGGGCGGCATCATGCCCAACGCGGTCGCGCTGGTGGGAGAATACAGTCCGAAACGGGCGCGGGTCACCGTAATGATGGTGGTGGGCAATTGCTTTTCGCTCGGAGCCGCGCTGGGAGGGTTTATCGCGGCGCAGCTCATCCAGAGCTACGGCTGGCGCTCGGTGTTTTATTTTGGCGGAATCGTGCCGTTGGCCGTGGCCGCGGCCATGTTTTTCGCCCTGCCGGAGTCTTTGCAGTTTTTGGCTTTGCGCGGGAGAGGCGAGGACAGGATTTCGCGTTGGCTGCGCAAAATCGATTCCACCGCTCCGGCGGGCGGCGCCGTCTGGGCGGCGGGGAAGCCGGCGCGGAATCCGGGCGTTCCGTGGATTCGCTTGTTTCGGCAGGGCCGGGCCGCGGGCACCGTCATGATCTGGGTGATCAACTTCATGAACCTTTTGAATCTCTATTTCCTCACCAACTGGCTTCCCACCGTGGTGGCGTCGATAGGGTATTCCGCGCCTGTGGCCGTGCGCGTGGGCGCGACTCTGCAATTAGCCGGGGCGATCGGCGCTTTTCTGCAAGGTTGGTTCGTGCATCGCCTGGGCTTTGCTCCCGTGCTGGCGGCGGGATTTGCGCTGGCAAGTCTCAATATCGCCTGGATCGGCCATCCGGGCATTTCTCTGGCGCTTTTGGTGGCGGTTGTTTCGATCGCGGGATTTGGGGTGGTCGGCGGGCAATCGGGAGTCAACGCGTTTTCCGCGATCTATTACCCCACGGATTTGCGCTCTACCGGAGTGGGCGCCGGTCTTGGCGTCGGCCGGGTAGGCGCCATCGTGGGGCCGTACGTGGGCGGGCAACTGCTGGCATTGCACTGGTCCAACCAGCAGCTCTTTCTAGCCTCCGCGGCGCCGGCGCTGATTTCCGCGGCCGTCATGGCGGCCACGCACTGGGTTACCGAGGGGAAAACGGTTGCCGGCGCCGCCGAAGGCGCGCTGGCGCACTAGGGAGATTGGCTTGAGGTCGCGCGCCGATACAAAGCTCAGCTCAGCAGCCAACTCAGCGACTTGAACGAATCCGTGACTTTGGAGTTGACGCCGTAGGCCGCCGAAGGCTCGTAGCCGCAGTGCACCATGCACTCGTCGCACCGCGGGTCGTTGCCGGCGCCGTAGTTCTCCCACGGCGTTTTGGTCATCAATTCCTCGAACGTGTCGTAGTGCGCATCGGTGATCAGGTAGCAGGGGCCTTTCCAGCCCTTGACGTTGTAGGTCGGCATGCCCCAGGCGGTGCAGGGAAGCTCGCGGCCGCCCTTTAGAAACTCCATATAAACGGGGCTGGAAACCAGCGGAAAGCGCTTGGACATTTTATCGATGTCCTTAAACTTCTCATGCACGTCCTCGCGCGTCATAAAGATTTCGCGTTCGTTCACCGCCGAATAGCCGTAGGCCGGAGAGATGGAGTGCCCGTCGATGTGGAATTGCTCCAGGTACTCGAACAATTGCCAGATCTCGTTCATGTCGGTCTCGCGGTAGACGGTGGTGTTGGAGAAAACCTTGAACCCGGCTTGTTTGGCCGCGCGGATGCCCTCGATGGCGGCCTTGAACACTCCCTCGCGCTCGACCGCAAGATCGTGATTTTTTTCCATTCCGTCCAGGTGGACATTGAATACCAGGGCCGGGTGAGGGGTGAATTCCTTGAGCTTCTTGGCCAAAAACATTCCGTTGGTGCAGAACTGGATATAGCGGCCGCGGTCGAGAATGTTTTTCACCAGCGCGGCGATTTCGGGATACAGCAGCGGCTCGCCGCCGCAGATGGAAACCATGGGCGCGCCGCATTCATCCACGGCGCGCAAGCACTGCTCAAGCGACAAGCGCTCGCGAATGCTCGATTCGTACTCGCGAATGCGCCCGCAGCCGGTGCAAGTGAGGTTGCAGGCGTGCAGCGGCTCCAGCATCATCACCAGCGGAAAGCGCTTGTTCAGCATGGGGTGCGGCCTGCCGGCCCGGCTCGGGTGGCGCCGCAGCGAGGGGATCTGGGTATGGACGATGCGGAAGGGATTTTTGGGGTCCTCCTGGGAGGCCAGATTCTTCTGCCATTCCGGACGTGGGCGCAGCTTGTTCTTGGCGATGTATGCCGCCATGTCGGCGACTTGGGCAAGCGGTACTCTCATTTAGCTCCTTTGGCCTTCCGGTAGGCGGCCAGCGCCAGCACCGGGAAAGAATTTCGATACAAGTGGTACTTCAAATAGAATACGCGCGGAAAGCCGGTGCCGGTGGAAAATTCCTCGTCCCACCGGCCGTCGCTCCGCTGGCGCTCGATTAACCATTTCACGCCGTTGCGGACGCTGCTGGATTGAGCATCTCCGCTGGCCAGCAGCCCCAAGATCGCCCACGCGGTTTGCGAAGGAGTGCTGGCGCAGGGCGTGAAGGTTCCGTGATCGTAGCTTGCGCAGCTTTCTCCCCAGCCTCCATCGGCGTTCTGGATGGCGCGAAGCCACTCGCCGGCGCGTAAAATGTAAGCCTCGCGGGGGTCTTCGCCGGAGGCGCGCAGCCCGCGCAGGGCTAGGAAGGCGCCATAGATATAGTCCACGCCCCACCGGCCGTACCAGCTGCCGTCGGCCTGCTGGTTGCGCTTCAGAAACTCCACGCCCCGCCGGACGGCGGGATGGGTGGAGGGGAAGCGATAGGAGGCCAAAGCTTCCAGGACGCGTCCGGTGATGTCCGGGCAGGCCGGATCCAGCATGGCGTTGTGATCGGCGAACGGCACGGCGTTGAGGAAATTCCAGTCGTTATCGACGTCGAACGCGGCCCAGCCTCCGTCCTTGCCCTGCATGGCGAGCAGCCAATTCAACGCTCGCTGCACGCAAGCCTCCTGCGCCGCGCGATCCTGCGCGCGCGCGTGCGCCAGCGCCAATAAAACTTGCGCGGTGTCGTCGATATCCGGATAAAACTCGTTGGCGAACTCAAAGTACCAGCCGGACGGCTCGACGTTGGGCCGCTTGACCGACCAGTCGCCCTTGCGCCGCACTTCCTTGGTGAGCAGCCACTCGGCGGCGCGCTGCATGGCGCTTTGCGGCGCCAGGCCGGCCTCGCCCAGCGCCTGAGCAGCGATGGCCGTGTCCCAAACTACCGAATAGCAGGGCTGAAAGAAAAATCCGGACTGATCGTTGCCGTTTCCATCCACCAATAGACTCATGAACTGGCGTTCGGCTTCCACGCGGTCCGGATGATTGTCCGCATAGCCCAGCAGATCGAGCATCATCACCACGTACATCATGGAGGGGTAAATCGCGCCCAAACCGCCGGAGTAGCGCGTGTGCTCCAATACCCATTTCTCCACGCGCCGGATGGCCTTTTCGCGGATCGCGCGAGAACCCCACCGTCCCCACAGCTTGAACGCCTTTTCGGCCAGCAGGAAGAAATGGCGCCAGGAGAAAAATTTTTCGCTTCGAAATTCCACCGGCGCGCCCGGCGCAAACAGTTCATTCAGATTGAATCCGGCGGGGGCGGGGCGGCGGGGATCCATCGCATGCAGCACCGAAAGCGGCATCACAATGGCGCGCGTCCAGGAGGACATTTGGTAAATAAAATTTCCGAACAGGATCAATTCGGGAGGAATCGCGGGAGCATGCTCGCGCGGAAAGAGCCCGAAAAGGCTCAGATTGATCTTGACGTAACTGTTGGCGGCCTGCAAACCGCCCAGCCTGAGAATGCACTCCCGCGCGCGGGCTAGCCGCGGATCGTCCGGCCCGGCTCCCGCCAGCTTGAGCGCCGTATAAGCCTTGATGGTCGCATTCAGTTCGCTGGGGCCGTGAGCGTAAATGTTGAATCCGCCGTCGGGAAGCTGCCGGTCCAAAAGGGAGCCAACGGCTTTGTCGATCAGCGGGCGGGTAGGGGGATTCCATGCGCCCCCGGAAGGCGGATGCAGCCACAGTTGCAGCAGCACAAAATCGGATTCCAGAGTCGAATCCGCGGTGAGGTCCGCCCACCAATAGCCATCCTGGGACTGCCGCGAGAGCAGATAATCCACCGCCTTGCGCAGCGCTTCCCCGGCCGGGTCTGCGATGGGCGCGTCTCTTTGCGGACCTGGCGCTGACGCTACTTTCGCCGCGCTCATTGCGCAACAGGTTGCAACTGAATCCGCCCGGACCGCGCCAACTCGCTAGGCAGGTTAAAGCGCACGTCCTCTTCCTTGATCTCCATTTCCTGGAGGTTTCTGTAACCGCGCGCTTGCAAGGATTGGATCAAATCCTGGACCAAATTTTCCGGCGCCGAGGCCCCGGCGGTGACGGCGATCGTGTCCACGCCCTCCAGCCACCGCTCTTGCACTTCTCCCAGGTCGTCGATGAGGTAGGCCGGCACGCCGTTTTTCTGCGAAACCTCCACCAAACGCCTCGAATTCGAGCTGTTTTGAGAGCCCACCACAAGTAACATTTGGCAAAGCGGAACCACCGCTTTTACAGCCACTTGCCGATTTTCCGTCGCATAGCAAATGTCTTGCGCCGCGGGACCCTGAATGCGCGGAAACCGTTGTTTGAGACGCTCGACGATATCGCGGGTTTCATCCAAACTTAACGTGGTTTGAGTGATGTAGGAAACTCGCGTGGGATCTTTCACTTCCAAGCGATCCACATCCTCGACGGTGGAAACCAGGATGGTGGACTCCGGCGCTTCGCCCAACGTGCCGATCACTTCGTCGTGGTCTTTGTGGCCGATCAGGATAATGGTGTAACCCTTACGGGCAAATTTCACCGCTTCCAGGTGGACTTTTGTGACTAAGGGACAAGTCGCGTCAATGACTTGGAGCTTGCGCTCGCGGGCTTGCGCGCGAACCGAAGGCGCTACGCCGTGGGCGCTGTAGATCACCCGCGCGCCGGCAGGGACTTCATCGAGTTCTTCCACAAAAATCGCGCCGGCTCCGCGAAGTTCATCCACCACATGCCGGTTATGAACGATCTCCTTGCGAACATAGATGGGCGCGCCGTAGAGGTTCAGCGCGATTTTTACAACGTCGATGGCCCGAACGACCCCCGCGCAAAACCCGCGGGGTCTCAGCAGAATGATCCTCTTGGTAGAGACTTCCCCCATAGTCGTGGCAGCGGACATATAGATTAAACTATAGCATTTCCAGCAACCTGGCGGTTGGATTGACATCCCAGCCGGCGCCGCGTAAATAACAATAAGGAGTTGCGGGCTGAGACTTGGGTTCGTTTTTTCGCTTGCCGTTTTGCTCCATGTTTCGGCGGCCGCGCAGGCGCCGTCCGGCGCGAAAGCCTGGAGCGTTCCGCGTACCGCCGATGGTCGGCCAAGCCTGGAGGGAATCTATAGCACCGCGACCCTTACTCCCTTTGAGCGTCCGGCCGAACTCGCGGGAAAGGAGTTCTTTACCCAAAAAGAGGCGGTCGAATACGAGAGCCAGCTCCTCCACAACGCGAACCGCGACCGCCGCGATGGCGGAGCGGACGTCGATGTGGCCCGCGCGTACAACAAATTCTGGTGCAGCCGCGGCGACCACATCGTGGCCAGCCGGCGAACCTCGCGGATCGTGGATTTGGCCGATGGCAGGATTCCCGCCCTCACCGCCGCGGCCCAGACGAAGCAAGCCGAGCGCGACGCGATGACCCGCGAGCATGGCTTCGACGGTCCCGAATTTCTGCGTTTGCAGGAACGCTGCCTGCTCTGGCCGACCGCGGGCCCTCCCATGATCCCCGGAGGGTACAACAACAACTATCAGATCGTGCAGACGCGCGATTATGTGATGATTCTGGTCGAAATGATCCACGACGTTCGCGTGATTCCTTTGTCATCGGGAAACGCCGGGCGACCGCACCTGCCTTCCAGCATCCGCCAGTGGATGGGAGACTCGCGCGGCCGCTGGGAAGGCGACACGCTGGTGGTGGACACGACCAACTTCGCCGATAAAACCAACTTCCGTGGCGCGGACGAAAACCTCCATCTGACGGAGAGGTTCACCAGGACCGGGCCGAATACGGTGCTCTACCGCTTTACCGTGGATGATCCCACCGCGTTCACCAAGCCCTGGTCGGCCGAGATCCCAATGAACCGCGTCGACGGGCCAATCATCGAGTATGCCTGCAACGAGGGCAATTATGGAATGGCGGGCATCCTAGCCGGAGCGCGAGCGCAAGAAAAGAAGGAGTAGCGTCGGCTCCAAGCGGCCTAAACCCAACTTGTTTTCATCGGACGCGACAGGATGAACTTATTTGTAACCGTTTATTCTGCTATTTGTGTCAACAATATTAACAAAATAATGCTTGGCAATAGGATAAACCGAGCGTAATCTTTTTTAGAGGAATATGGGCGTCGATTTATCGGCCCGGACTACTCTAGAACGATCTTAAGGAGGAAAAGACGCCAGGAAGCGGAGCTTGTTGCTTTTCGTTTTCCTAGCGGTGGCCGAGGCACAGCCAACGATCACGGGAGTCAACGCATTCTGGTGGCTTGGCCCGGGTATTCTATCGGATGGAGGCATGTGTAGCGGGCAGCCAGGACCGTGCTATTACGCGCAGGCGGCTTGGACGGCCAATGCCAATGGCGCCATGGGCACGCCGACGTGGAATGTAATCAACCGCCCGGCGGCGGCGGAGTAAGCCTCAGTTGTTACGTGTGCACCAACACCGTTGCGACATCAACGTCGCCCAGCAGCGGTTGTGGCTACGATGTGACGGTTTACCTCAGGTATCCCGACGGGAGCGTGTCCCCGGAATTTTTCGTGTCTATTATCGAGCCTCAGACCTTGACGCTGGTCCCAGGCTACCCTCAGGACAACGTATGGGGCAACGGATACCAAAGCCTTTACGGGACCTCAGGGACTCCTGCAGCTACCTGGATCCTGGGCTCGACGGAAACGAGACGTATGGCCCTTTCACAAACGACACCCCCAACAACTGGGCGCTTCCGAATCCGAACGCTATCTACAATCCGGGCTCGCGTTGGAGCGACGCCATCGGCTTCATGGGCAATGCCAACCCGCCCCCCGAAAATCCCCAGAATCCGTTGACAAATGTCGCGGTGTACCACGATTATCCCTGGGAGCTCTGGATAGGCAGCCGGGCATTTGGCTCCGGCGTGGCGGTCGATCCCTGACGCGATCCCGCCCGTGCCGCCCTGCACCGTCTATTTCAGTTGCCTCGGGGGCCTCGTCGGGTGTCTAGTGCAGTCGAATCTAACAATCGATGTTTCAGGCGTAAGCTCCTTTGACAGCGCGGCAATTTGCGTACAGCCGCCCAACGCATAGTGAGCGTTGGCGGCCCGGACGCCTGAAGCCCTCCCGGACCTGATAAAATCGCCAGTGTGCTCGTCGAATTAGAGTGCGCCCGCCCCCCTGCTGAATAAGCATGAGCACACAGCCCGCCACCTTAAAGAACGAAGCCTTGATCCAGCGAGTTTTCAGAGCGCTGACCTACCGCGATTTCCGCTTGATGTGGCTGGGCGCCTGCACTTCCACCATCGGAACCTTCGTTCAGCAGTTTGCGCAAAGCTGGCTGGTCTTCGACCTCACCAAGGACTATCGGTACTCCGGGTTGGATCTGTTCCTGGGGCAGTTGCCGATCGTGCTGTTTTCGCTGATCGGCGGCGTTTTCGCCGACCGGATGGACCGGCGCAAGCTGCTGTTGATGTCTCAATACATACAGATGAGCTCCGCCTTTCTGTTGACGGCGCTGTTCTATTTCGGCGTGGTGAAGGTCTGGCACATCCTGGCGTTGTCGTTTGTCGTGGGCCTGGGCCAGAGCTTCGGCGGCCCTGCTTACTCGGCCTTGCTGCCCACACTGGTGGCGACCGAGGATCTGAACAACGCCATCGCGATGAACTCGATCCAGTTCAATCTGGGCCGCATTATTGGACCGGTGATCGGAGGCGCGGCCTTCGGGGCCCTTGGCGCAACCTGGTGCTTCGCATTGAACGGAATTTCGTTCATCGCCGTCATCGCTTCGCTTTACGCCATTCATGTCAAATTCGTCCCGGCGAAATCGCGCGAGAGCATTCTCCACAGCATGAAGGAAGGCTTCCGGTTCATTCTGGATCGCCCGGGCATGCTGCAATTGATCGTGCTTTCCTTTTGCATGAGCGCGTTATGGTTTCCGGTGGCGGCGGCTCTGCCGGGCTTCGTTCAGGAGGTTTTCAAGCAGGGACCGAAGACCTATACTCTTTTGCTGATGTGCTCGGGAGCGGGATCGGTGGCGGGGGGGTTGATTGTGGCGGCGAAAGGCAAGGTGCACCGCCAGGGGCGCGCGGCTTTGATGATCGTCACCGTTCTGGGCGCGGCGATTGCGGGCTTTGCGCTTTCGCGGCGTTTCCCGCTCTCCTGCGGCCTCATCTTTCTGGTGGGCGTCACGGCGATGTCGTCCGCATCGTTGCTGCTGTCGCTTGCTCAGGTCAGCGTCGGCGACGAAATGCGCGGCCGCGTGATGAGCGTGTTCAATCTGTCGTTTCGCAGCGGCATGCCGCTGGGCAGCCTGGCGCTGGGGTTATTGATCCCCGTTTTCGGCGTTTCGGCGACGCTGGCTTCCTCCGGCTCCATTCTGGTCGCCCTGGCGCTCTATTTCCTGATTCTGCACCGCGGCGTGGCGGCTCTTTAGCCTCCGCATGGGCCGGCAATTCTGGATCTCGGGGTTTCCAGCGAAGCGATTATCCGGTTTGGCCTTACTTGGTTTGGGCGCGGGAATCGTCTGGACCGGAGGGAATTGTGGAGATTAGCGCTGCACGGCGCCGCCGGCCCAGACGTCAGCCTTATTTGAGACGCTTGACAAGTTGTCTGGCCGTGCTGATCGGTCTTCCAGCGTTTGCGGGGGAAAACGCGATTCTCCAGAGTGGGCAGCGCCTCCATGCAGATCGCCATGAGATCCTAGGCGGCATCATCCGTTTGTTCAGCGGCGACGGCGTAACCGAACTTCCGGCCGACGCCGTAGCCGGCTTCGAGCAAGACGATTACGTTCCGCCGAAGCCTCCTGCGGACGGTTTGCAGGCCGCCGTGAAAACCAAGCCTCCCAAACCCGATCCAAAGCAACTGATTGAGGCCGCGGCGGCGCGCAATGGTCTGCCGAAGAAGCTCGTCCAGAGCGTGGCGAAGGCGGAATCGGGCCTGGATCCCAACGCCGTTTCCCCCAAAGGCGCCATCGGCGTGATGCAACTGATGCCGGGCACGGCCCGCTCTCTCGGCGCCGATCCCAACGATCCGGAGCAGAACATCGAAGCAGGCACGCGCCTGCTCCGCGAACTGCTGCTCAAATACAACGGAGACGTGGTGAAGGCCCTGGCCGCCTACAACGCCGGACCGACGGCGGTGGACCGCTATCATGGAGTTCCTCCGTACAAAGAAACCCGGCACTACGTCAATCGAATCGTGCGCGATTATCTCAGCAGCAACGATCAATAACCGACCTGTTACCATCGAATCTCATGCATCCGGGGAATCCTCCACAATCCCCTATTCCGGGCGTCCGCCGCCTGGTGGCGGTCGGCTCGGGAAAAGGAGGGGTTGGAAAGACCACTGTGTCCGTGAATCTGGCGATCGCGCTGGCGCGATTGGGGCGGCGCGTGGGCTTGCTCGACGCCGACGTTTACGGTCCCAACGTCCCCCTAATGATGGGAACGCGCGAAACTCCGACAGGCCACGCCCAAAGCATCCATCCCATAGAAAAATTCGGCGTCAAGGTCATGTCGATGGGCTTTTTAAACCCCGGGGACAAACCTCTGATCTGGCGCGGCCCGATGCTGCATAACATCGTCCAGCAGTTTCTCCGGAATGTCGATTGGGGCGAATTGGATTATTTGCTGATCGATCTGCCGCCCGGCACGGGCGACGTGGCGCTTTCGCTGATTCAAACCGCGGCCCTTTCCGGCGCGATCGTGGTAACCACTCCTTCCGACGTTTCCCTGGAGGACGCGCGCAAAGCGGTGAACATGTTCGGCCAGGTTCGGGTGCCGGTCCTGGGACTGGTGGAGAACATGAGCTATTTGATCGTCCCCTCCACGGGCGAACGCATCGATGTGTTCGGGCAGGGAGGCGGCCAGCGCACCGCCGCGAATATGGGCGTGCCGTTTCTGGGCGAGCTCGCGCTCGACCCGGAGGTCAGAATCGGGGGCGATAGCGGCCAGCCCATCGCCACGCGCGCCGACGGAGATCCCCATTCCGCGCCTTTTTTGGAGCTCGCGCGCACGGTCGAACAACGCTGTGCCCAAGCGCAAAGCGCGGGGCCCACCCTCACCGTCGAAGATTAGCGCGGTCCCGCGCGGCTGCGCGGAGCCATCGGGGCCGGGCGATGCAATGGCTTGCTACGATGGCGCCATGCCGACCGTATTGCTATTGCTGATCTCGAACACCTTCATGACTTTCGCGTGGTACGGCCACTTACGGCATAAAGCCGCTCCGTTGTGGCAGGCCGTGCTTGTCAGTTGGCTGATCGCTTTCGGCGAATATTGTTTCCAGGTTCCCGCCAACAGGATCGGTTATGGGCGTTTCAGCGGATATCAGCTCAAAATCATCCAGGAATCCATCACGGTTGTGGTTTTTGTCGTGTTTGCGTACTTCTACTTGGGCGAACCCTTGCATTGGCGCTACGCGGCGTCGTTCGCCTGCATTTTCGGCGCGGTGGTTTTCGCATTTTGGGGACGGTTGTAGCGAAGGCTAGCGGCCGCGGCGCGCGCGCTCCATCCACGGCGCCAGATAATCGGGACAATTGATGAGGTGGACGTTCTCCGCGCTCTGCTCCACCAGAAAGGCAAACCCGCCGGGATCGACCAAAGTTACTTCGCTTAAATCGATGGCGACCTCTTTGTGGCGGCGGCGCGCTTTCTTGATTTGCCGGCGTAGCTCGCCCAACGCGCTTCCAGCGACTTTGCCCAGCGGCGACAATTTCACGGTTGCCGGACCATCTATACTTCGGACCCGCATAACCGTATTGACGGCTCTGGTCTTTGCAAGGATTATACTGGGAAACGGCGAAGGCGCGCGGCGCGGGATGCGGAAGACGGTACTATGAAGCAGTGAGTTCTCTGAAATCCGCCGCCCGAATGCTGTCCGACGCCCTGGACTTGCCGGTTGGGCCCATCGCCGTGTGTTTTGCCGATTCGGTTCCCGAAGGAGCGCCCGCGTACCGCGGATCGGTTCCCGCGGGCTGCCGCTTCTGGCAGGAAGCCGCCACGCGCGTGTTCGCCACCGTTGCCTCCGACCACGAGCTTTGCGCCATCGGCGTTTACACCCACAATTTGGAAGGCGCGGGCGGCTACGAAAGCAGTCTCCGGGACTCGCTTCGAGTTTTGGGCGATCTGGACTACGTCCGTCCGCAGGATTTGGGCTTCATCCCGGTGCTGAAACGAACCGCGAAAGTGGTGGTGTACGGACCTTTGGGCGCTACGCCTTTGGCCCCCGACGTCGCCCTGCTGTTGGTAAAGCCGAGCCAAGCGTTGATCCTTTCCGAAGCTTCGCAGCAGTTGGAGAATGGATTGCCGCCCGCCATGGGCCGGCCGGCGTGCGCGGTGGTGCCTCAGGCCGTAAATACGGGCAGGAGCGCGCTCAGCCTGGGCTGCTGCGGCGCGCGCGCGTACCTGGACGCGCTCACGCCGGATGTCGCTGTCTACGCCATACCGGGTTGGCGGATCGAGGGCTTTGCGGAACGGGTCGCGGTTCTGGCCAAGGCGAATGCGGCGCTGACCAGCTTCCATGCCGCGCGGCGCAAGCAGGTGGAGGCGGGCGAGCGGCCTAGCGTCCAGGAATCTCTGGAGGCGAGTTCCTAGAGAGACCGACGGCGCGTTCAGAGGCGGGCGACCAACTTCGCCAGCAGCGCGGTCCGATCCGCGATGCGGCCGATCAGGATGCTTTCGTTGGGGGCGTGCGCTGCTTCGCCCACGGCTCCGAGCCCGTCAAGAGTGGGCGCGCCCACAGCCGACGTAAAATTCCCGTCGGAGCCGCCGCCCGAGAAAGATTCTTGCAAGTCCACTCCCATCTCCAGGGCTAGCTTCCGGGCGGTTCGAAACAGCTTGCGCGTGGCGGCGGAGCGCTCCATCGGGGGCCGGTTGAAGCCTCCCGTCACTTCGATGCGGCAACGCTTGTCGAACGGCTCAAGCGAGCGGAAACAGCGCTCGATATAAGCCTGGTCGCGACGGCGCGGAATGCGAACGTCCACTTGCAGGCGGCATTCGGCGGCCACCACGTTGCCGCGCGTTCCGCCGCGAATCACGCCCGGACTGACCGTGATTCCCCGGCGCAAGCGCGTGAAGCCAGCGATGCGCTCGACCTGCCGCGCCATTTCTACGATCGCGTTGGCGCCCGCTTCGAAATCCACTCCGGCGTGAGAAGGGCGCCCGCGCACCGCCACGGCGTAATCGCCCACTCCCTTGCGCGCGGTCTTCAGCTTGCCCTCCAGGCCCGCGCCAGGCTCCAGCACCAGCACGGCGGCGCTTCGCCGGGCGGCATCCTCGGTAAGAAAGCGCGAGGAAGGGCTGCCCACCTCCTCGTCTGCGTTAATTTGAAGCACGACCTTTCGCGCCACGGAAATCTCCAGATCCCGCAGCGCCCGCATTGCAAAAAGAAAGAACGCGAGGCCCGCTTTCATATCGAACACGCCCGGGCCATATAACCTTCCGCGGGCGCTGCGGAACGGCATGGTCTGAAGGGAGCCGCGCGGCCAAACCGTATCCGAGTGGCCAAGGGCGAGAATTTGGCCGTCTCCTTTCGAGGCGGGCAAACGGAACTCGCAGCGGACGTGGTTGCCGTATTGGCCGGCGGGAAACAGGCGGGTTCGCGCGATGTCGCGGGCGCGCTCCGCAAAGAGTCCGGCGAAGCGGTTCGCCGCGGCCGCATCGCCGCTAGGGGTTTCGCATTCCACCAACTCTCGAATGAACTCAACAATCTCGCTTTGTTTTGCGCGGGCGTAGCGAAGCAATAAATCCATGGCCAAAAAACTCGCGCGCAATAAATTGGGCTTGCGCGCTCCCGCTGCTATAATAGCCAGACTGCCCATGCCCGTCTTGGATATCCAGGCGATCCGCGATATTCTTCCGCATCGCTATCCCATGCTCCTGGTGGATCGGATCGAAGAACTGGAACAGGAGCGCGTGGTCGGGGTAAAGAACGTCACCGCCAACGAACCCTTCTTCGACGGTCATTTTCCCCATTATCCGGTGATGCCCGGCGTCTTAATCGTAGAGGCCATGGCGCAGGTGGCGGGCGTGCTGGTATTGAGCCAAATTCCCGATCGCCGCGAAAAGCTGGTCCTGCTGGCCTCGGTGGAGCAGGCGAAATTCCGCAAGCCCGTGCGGCCAGGCGATCAACTTCGAATTGAAATGAAGGTATCCAAGCGGAAGGCGACGGTGGCGAAGATGTCCGGCACGGCGTGCGTGGACGGAGTCCTGGTGGCGGAGGCGGAGATGCTTTGCAAGCTGGCCGACCGCGATTAGCCATGTTCGTTTGACCGGAAGTCTGTGGCGATCCATTCCACTGCTGTCGTTGATCCTAAGGCGAATATCGCGGAGTCGGCGGAAATCGGACCTTACTGCATCGTCGGAGCGGACGTCTGCATTGGCGCTCGAACCGAGATCAAGGCTCACGTTTACCTCGAAGGGCCGCTCGAAATCGGCGAAGACAACGTCCTGTTTCCGTATTCCACCGTCGGAGTCGCTCCGCAGGACTTGAAGTACAAAGGCGAGCGGTCCTCCGCGCGCATCGGTCATCGGAACAAAATCCGCGAATTTGTCACAATCCATCGGGGGACGGAAGGCGGAGGCAGGCTCACCTCTATCGGCGACGACAATCTTTTGATGGCCTACGTTCATGTCGCGCACGACGTCTCGATTGGCGATCATGCGGTGCTCGCCAACGGCGCGACCATCGGCGGGCACGTGACCATCGGCGATTGGGCCGTAATCAGCGCCGGCAGCGCCGTTCATCAATTCTGCAAAGTAGGCCGGCACGCCATCGTAGGCGGCTACAGCGTCATCACACAGGACGTGCTTCCGTTTTCGATGACCGTGAGCGAGCGCGAAGTGAAGGTCTACGGCGCCAACGTCACCGGGCTCGAGCGCCGCGGGTTTCCGGCCGAAAGCATCGAACGGCTGCAAAAGGCCCTACGCCTGCTGACCCGCTCCGGGCTGAACACGTCTCAGGCCCTGGCCCGCATTCGGGAAGAGATTCCGCCCTCGCAGGAGATCGGCGAACTGATTGCGTTTATCGCCGCTTCCCAACGCGGAGTGATTAAGTAAATGCGCTGCGGCATGATCGCCGGGTCGGGACGCTTTCCGGTGCTGGCGCTGGAGTCGGCGCGCCGCTTTGGGTGGGAGGTGGTGGCGATCGGGATCAAAGAAGAGGCGTCTAGGGAAATCGAGCGGTTGGCTTCGCGCTGCTACTGGATTTCGCTGGGCGCGTTGAGCCGCCTCATCGAAATTTGCAAACAGGAATCCATTTCCGAGCTCATGATGTGCGGCCAGGTGAAGCACGTCAAGATTTTTTCCTCCATTTCGCCGGATTGGCGCCTGGTGAAGCTGCTGGCTTCGCTGGAGGCCAAAAACACGGATGCGCTCATTGGGGGCGTGCAGAAGGTGCTCGCCGGAGAGGGAATCACGCTGGCGGATTCCACGCGTCTGCTCAAAGACCTGCTCGCGCCCGAGGGCGTGCTGACGCGCCGCAAGCCTTCGCCGGAAGAAACGCGCGATCTGGAGTACGGCCGCCGCGTCGCCGCCGCGCTTTCGGCGCACGATCTGGGCCAAAGCGTCGCCGTCGCCGAGCGCGCCTGCGTGGCGCTGGAAGCGATGGAGGGAACCGACGCCATGTTGCAACGAGCGGCCGCCCTGGTTGAAGGCAAGCCGTTGCGGCTGGTGAAAGCGTCCGGCCGCCGTCATCACTTGCTGTTTGACGTTCCTGTAATTGGGCCGCGCACTATGGAAGTGATGCGGGAAACCGGAACCACGGCGCTGGCTATCGACGCCGGCCGAACTCTTATGCTCGACCGCGAGGAAATGCTCGCCTATGCGAACGCGGCGGGCATCGCGATTGCCGCCTACCGTTGAGGAGGGCGCGCGGCGGGAGCCGCTGGCCGCTCGCGACGGCGCGGAGAGAAGTTCAGGCGCCGCGGCCGAGGCGTCTACGATAGCGACTCGTTCAATACCTTTTCCGCCTGGGCGGCCCGAAACGCGGTCAGCTTCTGGCTCAGATCCGGCCGGCGGGTCGCCAGAATGGCGACGGCCAGCAGCGCAGCGTTGGATGCGCCCGCTTTGCCGATGGCGAGCGTGCCCACCGGAATTCCCGTGGGCATTTGGACCATCGATAACAGCGAATCCATTCCGCGCAGGGTGGGGCTTTCCATAGGGACGCCCAAGACGGGCAAGATCGTGTGCGCGGCCAGCACTCCGGCGAGATGAGCGGCTCCCCCGGCCGCGGCGATCAGCACTTCCAGCCCGCGGTCGCGCGCCGCCGCCGCCCACTCCGTCGCGGCCAAGGGGGTGCGGTGCGCCGAAAGGACCCTCTTTTCATGGGGCACCCCGAACTGATCCAAAATGTCGCAGCAATGCCGCATGGTCTCCCAATCCGACTTGCTGCCCATAGCAACGCCTACCAAAGGTTGCGCATCCATAATTTCGTCTATTGACCCTATTCCCTCTATTGACCTTGAGCCAGGGTAAATCCAGGCTTTCCGTCGTAATTTCGCAGATTTTCCGTCATGGCGATTTCCAGGCCCAGGTCCGTCACGCGTCCCAGCAGGGCCACGACCTCCTTAGGCGTGGTTCCGTTCTTGTCGATAAAGCGGCAACGGTAGGAATCCGTGCAGAAGGTTTCTGGAGCGCCATTGGGCCAAACCTTGGTGCCGCGATTCGACATCATCTCCAGGCTCAGTCCGTTCGAAGCCGCCTTCATCATCAAGTTGGCGAGCGCCGCCGTGTTTTTGGAAGGCCATTCGACAAAAATGTCGATGCCCACCAAGTCCCGCTTTGGCGCCGGGCGGGGCGAAGGGGGAGGGATGGGCCGCCAAGGCGTGCTGGAATATTCGACCGCTTTGAGCACCTGCGGCTTTTGGCCCAGGCGCGCCACGACCGCCGAAGCGAATTCCTTGGTGCCGACCTTCTGCTTGCTTTTGCCGTCTTCGTAGATATCGTAGGTGTGAATTCCGTCTTCCATCGTTCGCAGCCAGGCGTTGTGAATCCGCTCGGCGATTTGCGGCAGCCCGATGTGCACCAGCATCAACAGCGCGCCATGAAGGAGCCCCGAGGGATTCGCCAGATTCTGGCCGGCGCGGCGCGGGGCCGAGCCGTGAATGGCCTCGAACATCGCGGCGTGGTCGCCGATATTCGAGGATCCCGCCAGTCCCACCGATCCGGCGATCTGCGCCGCGACATCCGACAAAACGTCGCCGTACAGATTCGGCATCACGATCACGTCGAAAGCTTCGGGCGTGTCCGCCATTTTGGCCGCCCCGATGTCGACGATCCAGTGCTCTTTCTCAATGCCGGGATACTCCGCGCCAATTTCGTCGAAGATCTTGTGAAACAGGCCGTCGGTCATCTTCAGGATGTTGTCCTTGGTGAAGCAGGTGACCTTTTTGCGCTTGAATTGAACGGCGTACTCGAAGGCATAGCGGACGATCTTCTCGCTGCCGGGGCGGGAAATCAGCTTGATAGCCTGAATTTCGTCAGGGCTGGTCTGGTATTCAATTCCAGCGTACAAGTCCTCTTCGTTTTCGCGCACCACGACCAGGTCCATCACAGGATGCTTGGTTCGCACGAAGGGGTGGTAAGAGACGCACGGGCGGATATTGGCGTAAAGCCCAAGCATCTTTCGCGCGGTGACGTTCAAACTCTTATAGCCGCCGCCTTGCGGCGTGGTGATGGGGGCCTTCAAAAAGACTTTCGTGCGCCGCAGCGATTCCCATGCCGCCGGGTCGATTCCGGACGTGTTGCCGGAAAGATAGACCTTTTCGCCGACTTCGATGGTTTCGATATCGAGCGGCGCGCCGGCTGCTTCGAGAATCTGCAAGGTGGCCGCCATAATTTCCGGGCCGATTCCGTCGCCGTGCGCGACTGTAATGGGGATGCGGGTAGCCATGTTTTTCAGGGAAACAGCGAAATGACTACGATACCACGCGGCCCCGGAAGCTTCTAAAAATGCCTCCGCAAATCGGAAAACCGCTCCACTTGAATAAACCGGGCGCCCTCCGGCGCGCGCAGCTCCTGGCGCTCCAGCACCCAGGTGTGCGGGTGGGGAACCAGCACGGCGCCGATGCCCGCTTCCAGCGCCGGATTGATATCGGACTTCGGCGAGTTGCCGATCATCCACGTGCGCCCGGACGGAAATCCTCGCCGCCCTATGACCTCCAGATACGCCGCCGCATCCTTTTCGCGGACAATCGCCGTGTGGACAAAATACCGTCCCAGGCCGGATCGCTCCACTTTGCGCCGCTGCTCTTCGGGATGTCCCTTGGTAAAAAGCGTAAGTTGATGGCGCTGCGCCAGTTCCGCCAAGGTCTCCTCCACGCCCTCGATCAGCTCCAAGGGTTGCTCGGGAATCCGTTCCGCCAGCGCCATCACATGATCGAGGTCGTCCTGGCGGATCTCGCGCTCAGCCAGCCGCCGGTACGCCTCTTGCAAATTTCGTCCGAAGCTCTGGGAGCCGTATCCGCGCGCCTGGATTCCGGCCAATTCGATTTCATTCAATATTTCCCGAATTTGAATCGAACGTAGAGAAGAATGCGAAAGAAAATCGCAAAAGGCGTCAAAGGCCCGCTCGAAATGGATGTTATTCTCCCACAGCGTATCGTCCGCGTCGATCAATAGAAAGTTCATTCTTGTTCGGGCGGGCGTCCGTGCCCGTTGCGCGGCGCGATCTCCTTGACGTGCTGGATCCGTCTTTGCTTTACGACAAACGAGGGCAGAAACTCCGCCAGTTGGCGCAACCGTTCGGCTTCGCTCCGGGTGGAAAGCAAGGCTTGCCGAAACCCGAGATCCGGAACGGGCTCCGCCAGCAGAAAGCTGAGCTGGGGATGGTTCAAGTCCTCAAACGCAAGGGGCCGCTGGGAAGAAATGGCTTGCAGTGCATTGAACCCCTGGATCGCGCGGTCTCGAACCTCCGCCGGCGCGGGCGCGGCCTGCTCGTCGTCGAAGAAATCCACCGAGCCGCGCAGGAAAGAACGCTCGTCGTTTAAAAGAAGAATCTCAAAGCGGCGCCGGCCGCGCGCCAGAATATCCATTCGCCCATCGGGATAGCGGCGCAACACCTTATCGACCGTTGCGGTGCAACCGGTGTTGACGATGCCCTTCTCGCTCGCCAGCACCACGCCAAATTCGCGCCGCTCCCGCAGAACCTCTCCGATCATCTCTTTGTAGCGGTCTTCAAAAATGTGCAGCGGGAGTTCTCCTCCCGGCAGCAACACGACTTGGAGGGGAAACAAAGGCAACAGGCCTTGCTGCATGTTATTATTATCGCTTCCAAGGCGCGGATGGACCGGCGCCGATCGCGTTTTTTGCGCCGCGGGCCGTTTAGACCCCTAGCGTCAGGGGGGCGCGCGAAAGCGGCTGACGACAGCGGATGATACTTAAGCTGAAAAGGACCCCGGGAATTTTCTTGGTCGGATTCATGGGGTGTGGAAAGTCCACCGTTGGCGCCGCCCTGGCGGAAGAGATCGGATGGCGATTTCTCGACCTGGACGACGAAATCGAACGCGGCGAGGGCGTCACCATCTCCGAGATCTTCGAATCCCGCGGCGAGCAGGAATTCCGGCGGCTGGAGTCTTTGGCGCTGGAACGTTGCGTCCGTTCGGTGCAATCCGGCCATCCCTGGGTTGTCTCCCTGGGCGGAGGGGCTTTTTTGAGCGAAGAAAATTTCCAGTTAGTCGCCAATAATGGCGTTTCGATCTGGCTGGATTGCCCTCTTCCAGCGATTGAAAGACGCCTCGCCCAAGCCAACCACCGCCCTTTGGCTAGAGACCCGCAACGCCTCCGCGAATTGTTTCATAGGCGGCGGCCGAGCTACGCCCGGGCCGAGCACCGCATCGAGATCGCCAGCGACGACGCCGCCGCGGCCGTGACTCAGATTTTAGCGCTGTCGTTGCTCTGAAGTCTACAATTCGAGTTTTCCGCGGTAGAGCATGTCCTTCAGCGGGAACTTGGCTTTCATCTCCAGCGGCCCTATTGCGGTGAAGAAGGTGATCTCTTTGTTGGCCGCGGTGATGGGCTCCAGGCGGGAGAAATAGAAACGAATCCCGGCCTCGATTGGCTCGGTGCGCTCCAAATAGATCGGGCTGTCGCCTTTGCGCTCCAGCTTTGTATATTCGCGCAGCATGGCTTGCTGCTGCTCCCGTTGGGCCGGATCGTCGTTGGCGCCGCCGGAATTCGGAAAATCGCCGACCGCCTCTAACACATAGGCGTCCGGGGCATCGGCGAAGTCCAGCTTCTCCGCCGCGCGGACCGGCCGCGCCGACTCCCATCGAATCACGGCTTGAAACACCACTTTGCCGTTATCCGCGTCCGGAGCTTTGGCCGTTCCTGCCTGGCGGGTAGTGGCGATGCGTCCGGTCCTGCCGATTCCGCCCAAGGACGGAGCTCCAAATCCCGGCGCGCTATTGTGAAGCGAAATGGAGGCGCGCTTGGACCAGGGAGAGTTGTTGAGCATCTGCTCGATCTCCTGCGGAGTCCACTGAGACGGTTCCTTTTCGTTCCAAAACTCCGCAAGCGGCGCGGCCCAACTGGGCGCGGCGGCAAACGGCGCCCCCGCCATCAGTCTTAGGGCGGTCCGGCGTGTCATCATAACTAGAGATACGCGGTCGCGCCAGGCTGGGTTTCGCGTCCCGCGACGTGAAAGCGGCCGTTTTTGGCGCGGCGAAGGAGGATCCGGCGGTGGCTTTGGCCGTTTTGCTTCTGGTTTTTCTATTTGTGATACTTTTGATTACTCTTTTCATTTTCCCGCCCACCCGCTGGGTGAAGACCATGACGAAGAACGAAAAAAATGAGTAATTTTGTTAGATATACGTCCGATTCTCGAGTCCATTGGGGGATTTTAGAGGGCGAACGGGTGGCGGAGCTCCAAGGAGGGTTGTTCGATCCGCCGGTCCGCACGGGCGTCGTCCGCGCTCTGGGCGAAGTAAGCCTCTTGGCGCCGTGTTCGCCCTCGAAGATCCTGGCGGTCGGACGCAATTATAAGACTCATCTGAGCGGGCCGGTTCCACTGTCCGAGCCGGCGCGGCCGGAGATATTTTTCAAGCCGGTTTCTTCGTTGCAGCATCCGGAGGGTCCAATCGTCGTTCCGCCCGATTCGACCGATCTTCACTTCGAAGGCGAGTTAGCGCTGGTGATTGGCAAGCGCCTGAAGCACGCCTCTAAAGCCGAAGCCGCGGCGGGCATTTTCGGAGTGACCTGCGGCAACGACATTAGCGAGCGAAACTGGCAGCGCGGCCCAGATAAAGACCTGCAATGGTGGCGCGCCAAGGGCTGCGATACGTTCTGCCCGGTTGGACCGGCCATCGCCACGGGATTGGATTACGGCAATCTCAGGCTCCGGACGCGGCTGAATGGAGACATCGTGCAGGATCAAAGCACCGCAGACTTGATTTTCGACTGCGTCACGGTGGTAAGCTTTATCAGCCGCTACATTCGCCTGGAGCCCGGGGACGTCGTTTTTACGGGCACTCCCGGGCAAACCCGGCCGATGAAGCCGGGCGACGTAGTCGAAGTGGAGATCGAGGGCGTGGGGGTGCTTCGCAACCCGCTCGTCGCCGAAGACCGGGCCGCGGCAGGCGGCGGCCGCTAAGATCCCGCTACGGGTCGGTGATGGCGCCGCCCATCAGCAGCGTTTCGCCGTTCGGCCGCTTGCCGCTGACCCACATCCCGCCTTTTTGTCCGTCTTTCATCGGACGGAAGGTGACCGTCAGTTTGTCGCCGGGCTTCAACGTCGTTCGCGTCCATCCGCGGCGGCCCAGATAATTCGGGCTCATTCCCTCGAAACCCCAGGTGTCCACGCCGCCGTGGTCATTTGGCACGTCGAGCCAAACCCAAGTGTGCGGATTGGTGTAATCGAACTTCTTCACCGTTCCGGTGATTTCCTTTTGGGTGGTGACATCGAAGGCCGCGAACGAGTGATGGGCAAGCGCCAGCGCCGAGAGGCTCAAACTCAACCCGGCGGCAATGGCGAACTTCGGCAAACTGCTTGTCACGAGCATTCTCCTTTCCTTACCTCGGCGACGCCAAGGGATTGGCGAGCTTGATTCCCGCCTTTCCGTTGGGGTCGGCGAAATTACGATTATTTTCTTCGCAAATATATTCCGCGATGGTCCAGCCGCGATGCCGCTTCAAAGTCCGCGGGGGCATCGAATAAGGCGCCGTCAGAGCCTCCGGATCGACAATCGTCGTCTCAATGCTCATGGTGTCGGCGTCGGTCAGCTTAAAGCGCTCCAAAATTTTCATCTTGTCGCTGTAGGGGAAGGAGAGCCCGCGAGGAACCTGCGCGAAGCCCACCGTTTCCGCCACGAGCGCGTCGCCTTCCCAGCGCCCCACCGAAGCGCCGTAAAAGGTCGGGTCGGGGTCTTCGGGCAGCGGCCGTCCATCGGTGTAGATGTGGCGGACCTGGCTGTAAGCTTCAATAACGATGGTCACCAGTCCGGGCGTCATCAGAAACTCCATCGGATAGGGCTGTCCCATAATTCCCGGCAGGCCTGGAGGAAGGCAGTTGGCGGTCTCGTTCTCCTCCGGCCGCGGCTGCGCGGCCATCTCCTTGGCTTTGGCAAGATAGGCCGGGGTCAGCGAAGGCCCCGCAAGAGCGCCTCCGCGGCCTCGCGCCGCTCCGCCGCCAGCGCCTGCCGCCGGATTGCCCCGTGCGGCTCCGCGCCCCCTTCCGCCTCCGCCTCCCAGAGCAGCTTCCCAAACGCCGGTGAAGTCGGGCAGCTTGGCCAGGGCCGCCCAATCCGCGGCCGAGGGAGCCTTAGGCGTGTACTTCTTTGCGCCGCCGGACTGGCTAAATGCCAGCGCCGCCCCAACGGAGCCCAATAAAATCAGTTGAGTGGTCCTCATCATGAATCCATCCAATCTTATAACGATTTTCCGGGCGGCGGGGTAACCGGGTCCGGAAGGCGCTTTGTCCTCCAGCCGCCGCGCAGCGTTGCCGCAACATAGGCTATATTGCAATGATGAAAGGCAAAGTCCTCGCATGACAAAAATAACTGACACCATTCTCCCCACTACGATGGTCGGCTCCTATCCGCGGCCCGGTTGGTTCCGCCAGCAGCTTCTCGGACGCGACATACGCGTCGCCTTCAAAGAAGTGGCTCACGAAGAGGCGTATCAAGACGCGACCCGGACCGCAATCCACGACCAGGAAGAAGCGGGCATCGATATCGTCACCGACGGCCAGATGTATTTCGACGATTACGTGGGCGTGATCGGCTCGTTCTGCTGGTACATGTATGAGCGGATTCACGGATTTGAGGAAGCCAAAGAAGAGCATCCCTCCGTGGTCGGCGCCACCGCTCGCACGAAGGATCAGGAGCTGCTTTCCGACTGGGGCGGCGTGGTCAACAGCGGACCGGTGTCGCGCGGGCCCATCCGGCTTACCGATCTTTATAAGATTGGCGCGAAGTACGCCACCAAGCCGATGAAAGTTTCGGTGGGCGCGGGCCCGATTAACCTCGCCTGGCACGTCTATTTCAAGCACTACAAGGACGCTCGCGAGCTGAGCTTCGCTCTGGCGCCGATCTTTAACGCCGAGATGAAAGATCTGGTGGCCGCCGGAGCGAAGTATCTCCAGATTGAGGACCTGGGCGCGTGGCTGCCGCTGTTTACCAACAACAACGACGACTACAAGTGGATCGGCGAGGTGATCGCGAAATGCGTCGAAGGCGTCGACGCCAAGATCGCCTGGCATTTCTGCTTTGGCAATGCTTGGGGCAATTCTCTCAGCAGCCTGTTTCCCAAGGGCTATGAAACCGTTCTCCCCCATTTCGCCGGTGTGCCCGTCCATCAATTCGTGCTCGATTTCGCCAACCGCGAAATGGCCGGCATCGAGGCGCTGAAGGCTCTGCCCAAAGATAAGGAAGTGCAAGTGGGCGTCATCGACGTGCGAACCAGCTTGATCGAAACGCCCGATCAGGTGGCCGGCCGAATCCGCAAGGTCCTTCAGGTGGTTGCGCCGGAGCGCGTCTATCTCAGCACCGATTGCGGAATGAAGCCTCTTCCGCGGATGGTGGCGAAGCTGAAGCTGAAGGCGCTTGCCGAGGGCGCGGCGATCGTCCGCAAGGAGATTGCGGGAAAATCGGCCAAGGCATAAAGGAGAGATCGCGGCATTTCTTGAAGCGGGCTTGTCCTGGATAGGCGGGATGAGTCCGCTAGCCGGCGCGGCCCAAATCCTTTCCTCGCACAAAACTATTGACCGATTGCCGGCGCCGGCATAAAATTAGTGAGTACTTACTTATGGAGCCGCATCCCAGCGCTTCTCCCCTGGCCATGCCCGCCCCGCCCCCCCGCCGGCTCCCCTCGCGCGAGCGGCGCCGCCAGTTGATCCGCGGCGCGGTGGGGCTGTTTTCCCGTCATGGCTTTAGCGGCGCCCGCACCAAGGACATCGCGTCGGCTTGCGGCGTCAGTGAGGCCATTCTGTTCCGGCACTTCGCCACCAAGGAAGATCTCTATCGCGCCATCCTCGACGAGCAACAGCAGGACAGCGGCGCCGAGGCGTGGCTGGAGGAGATGCGCGCGCTTGCGGCGCGGCGCGACGACGCGGCGTTGGTCCGTTGCCTTATCTCTCAAATTCTCAAATCGTTCCGCGAGAACACTTCCTTCCACCGCCTGCTATTGTTCGCCTGGCTCGACGGCCACGCCTTAGCCGACCTGTTTTACCAGCGCCAGGGCTGGCCCACTTTCGAATTTCTGCGGGATTATTTTGAACAGCGCCAAAAAGAGGGCGCGTTTCGCAATTGCGACCCCGGCGCGGCCGTGGTGTTTCTCATCTCGGTGGCCGTTCACTACGGGATGAGCAAGCATCTGTTCGACTTGGGGCTGCCCGCAAGCGATGAAGAAGTCGCCGGCCAATTCGCCTTGTTGGTGCTGGAAGGAATTCAGGCGCCGCCTTCCAGGCGGCGCGGAGTTCGCCGATGAGAGCGGCGTCTCGCATTTTTGCGCTGGCGGCGGCGCTGCTTGCGGCCGGCTGCGGACGATCCAATTCCAGCGCCTCGGCCAAATCGGAGCCCGCCGCCGCCGCGCCTCCAGCCACGCTCACAGTCGCCGCCGTTGCAGCGCAAGTGCGCCAGGTTTCCGCGAGTGTGCAGGCTACCGGAAGCTTTATCGCCGAAGATTCCTCCGATGTCGCGCCGGAGACAAGCGGCGTCGTCGTGGCCAAGCCCGTGGACATTGGCCGCTACGTCATGCAGGGGCAAGTGATCGCGCGGCTCGACGACCGGGACGCCAAGTTGCGGCTCCAGCAGGCGCAGGCGGCGCTGAGGCAGGCCGAAGCCGCGCTGCGGCAGGCCGAGTCGAAAATCGGTCTGGCGCAAGATCAGAGCTTTGATGCAAGCAGCGTGCCCGAGGTGCTGGCGGCCAAAGCCGCCTACGAATCCGCACAGGCGCAAGCCAAGCTCGCGCAAGCCGACGCCCAGCGCTACGCCAATCTGGTTGCCACGGGCGACGTTTCCCGCAGCGCCTACGACAAAGCTCAAACCC
>Ga0070738_10002199_pt1 | contig 31641 bp, 19 predicted proteins | sample Coa_R2_2_FD_66446 | JGI IMG/M metagenome (GOLD analysis project Ga0070738, IMG submission 66446) | Surface soil microbial communities from Centralia Pennsylvania, which are recovering from an underground coalmine fire - Coalmine... | ecosystem: Environmental > Terrestrial > Soil > Unclassified ...
GGTTTGCTTCGACCGGCAAACCCGTGCGGACATGCGGTCGGACAACCTTTCACTCAACTCCCAACAGCGTAATCGATTCCACTCGACATTCAAGCCGAAATCATCCCTTACTGGTTTGCCTCAGCAGGCAAAACTTCACGGCTGGACTAGTTTGCTTCGGAGCCATCCCAAACGCCACCCACGTCATCCAGAGGGCTCAGCACACCACGACCACCACGACCCAAAACTTGCGTGTAAATCATCGTCTCGACACTCGCGTGACCCTCCTGGTTGAGGTGGAACCGTCGTGAAAAACTCACGTCAGAAATCTGACCCCAACCACAACCCTATCGAAACGACGGGTGACGAACTACAATCGTGGCTGGCCGATGAGACAACCCTATGAAAGACCCCACAGAATTGCTCCCAGAAGCCAACCCTACTCCCCTTGTCTCCGATCGTGCGGCGACCGAAGCGATGGAATGCGCCCGGCTCGGCTCACAACCGCTACATTGTGGGGCTCGCACCGGTAATGGCGGCCTGTGCCGCAAGCCACCTCTGGCCGGTGGTAATCGGTGCCGTCTGCATGGAGGTGCAACGCCACGCGGCGAGGAATCGCGGCATTACAAACACGGTCTCTATCAACGTCATCTGCCGAAAACGCTTCGCAAGGATTACGAACGGTTGATGACCGACCCACAGTTCATGGAAGCGCGGGCGGAACCGGCGATCCTTCAGATACGCTTGACCAACTGGCCGAGTGGCTCAACACCGGCTTGAGTTCCCAATACATCGCGCAAAGTCTGGAACACTCGCGCCAGATTCGAGCGGTTATCCAGGCTGGTAACGACGAGGACGCCGAACGCATCGCGGCCAACCTCGAAAGCCTCGCGATGGGTGCGGCTGACGATGAAACCGCCTGGCTCGAATACGAACGCGCGGTTGAGTCATTTACCCGGATCGCAGAGCGAGAATGGAAGCGGATACAGCAAACCCACAACTTGGCCACGGCCGAACAAGTGCGGTCGCTCATAGCACCTCTGATTGAGCTGGTAGTGAATCATGTCGACATCGAAGGCCGTGCCGCACGACGCCTCATGCATCACCCCGGCAACGCAACACTCGCCGCCTCGGCTTCGTGGCGGCTCGACAGTCTGGCTACCCGCACTTCCTTCGAGACTACCGTCGAGTTCTCCGACGCGCGGTTAGCCAGCACGACCGTTACGACTGACATTTACTATCCAGAACGTTGCGCCGCGTCCGCCGTGTCTTCTTGCCGGACCGGAAATAGCGGGGTAGACTGAATTCTGAAACTTGCTTTTATACATGTCTCGTCGTTTGACTGCGGCTCCAGGCGCCGGGGTAACGCCTGCGTCGGGCGGACCTGCGAAACAACGGAACAGAACTCTCTCCTCGCCCGCCCGAGGCCCACGATGTCCTCCACTGATCTGTTCCGCCGCCTCATGACCAGGGTCTTCCGGCCGCGACCGACTCGGATCCGTCGGGTGAAGCGCGCGTGCCTCGGGGTCGAGACGCTGGAAGACCGGACCACCCCGGCGACCACCCTGTCCACCGCCAGCGGGGTCTTGACGATCCAAGTCGGCGCGGGCGAGGTGACCAACCTGACCGTTGACGCCGGCGGCCACTTGGCCGTCAACGACGCGGCCAACGTGGCCGACACCACCGGCCTGTTCATCAACAGCGGGACCCCGACGGCGACCGAGGTCAACCCGCTGACGACCGACTTCAGCGCGATCCACATCACCGGGACCTCCGGCACCGAGACGGTCAACTTCAACGGCGGAGCGTTCATCCAGACGACGGCCACCGACGGCCTGATCCACGGCATCAGCCTCACCGGGGCGACCAACTCGTTCACCGGGACCGGCCTCTTCATCAACGAGTCGGGCGCGACGAACTCGGCGGTCGACATCAACAGCAACCTGACGACGACCGGCACGGCCGCGATCTCGATCGCCACCAGCGGCCAGATCGTCGTCGACGGCGGGGCGACGGTCAGCACGGTGGACGGCGGGATCGTGTTCTCGGCCAACGCCGGCGCGGCCGCCACGGGCAACTTCACCGGGGTGATCATCACCTCGGCCGGGACCAAGATCACGACCTCTGGCCAGGGCGGCATCAGCCTGAACGGGACCGGGTCGGACGCCGCCGGGGCCGGGGGCCGGATCGGCGTCCGGATCTCGTCCGGGGCGGTCGTCTCGTCCACCAGCGCGGTGAACGGGGGGAGCATCGCGATCGGCGGGGTCGGGGCGTCGGGGGCCGGCGGGTTCGACGACGGCGTCCAGATCGCCGGGGTCGGGACGGCCGTCACCTCGGTCAGCGGCGCGATCTCGATCAACGGTACGGGCGGGGCCGACGGCGGGCAGGCGAGCTACGGCGTCGAGCTGCGGGACGGGGCCCAGGTCCGCTCGACCGGGGCGGCCCCGAACGCCGGGAGCATCTTCATCGTCGGCCAGGGCGGCGGGAGTGCGGTCACCGGCCAGTTCGAGATCGGCGTGTCGCTCGACGAGACCGGCGGGGTCGGGGCGCCCGGGGCGGCCAACAAGACCAAGGTCACGAGCGTCGACGGGGCGATCACCATCGTCGGGGCGGGCGGGACGGCCGGCATCACCCCGTCGAACAACGACGGGGTCGTGATCTCGCACGGGACGAGCGTCACCTCCACCGGCCTGGGCACCGTCAGCATAAACGGGGCGGCGACCGTCAGCGGGGCCACGGGCGTGCTCATCGCCTTCCCGGACCTGGGCGACGCCACCGCCACCACCGTCAGCACCAACACCGGGACCCTGGGCATCACCGGGTCGTCGGCCGCCGGGGCCGACGCGATTCACCTCGGCGACACGTCCGGGACCGACGCGAGCATCACCGCCGGGGCCGCGGTGACCCTGACCGGAAACGGGGCCGGTGGTAACATCGTCCTGCTCGACCCGATCACCGCGACCGGGCAACTGGTCACCCTGACCACCGCGAACGGGAACATCGTCCAGCCGACGACCACGGCCGCAGTCACGGCGGTCACCGCCAACCGGCTGAACGCACACGCCTCGACCGGGGTCGGCACGCTGGCCAACCCAATCACCACCGCGGTCGCCAACCTCCAGGCCAACTCGGCCACGGGCGGGGTGTTCGTCAGCAACACCGGGGCCTTCTCGGTCGTCGGGACCGGGGTCAAGACGACCACGTCGGGCAACATCGGCCTGACCGCCACCGGGACGGTGACCGCCACGACCAACGGGGCCGTGCTCCTCGCGGCCAACGGGAACATCTCGGTCACCGCCACCGGGGCGACCTCGGACATCCTCACCGGGGGGGGCCAGTCGACCGTCCAGACCAACGGGGCCGGGAACACCATCGCGCTCAGCGCCGGCCGGAACGTGGTCGTCGGCTCGGGCGGGGCGGTCGGGAGCGTCCAGACGACCGGCGGCGGGGCCGCGTCCGTCAGCATCACCGCCGGGACCGGGCTGACGGCCGGGAGCATCACCGTCGACAACGGCAGCGCCGTCCAGGCGTCCGGGACCGGGACGGTCACGCTCGACGCCTCGGCCATCAACGGCGGCAACGTCAGCCTCGCCCAGGCGTCCGCGACCGGGGCCACCGTCTCGAGCAACTCTGGCGCGATCACCGTCACCACCGGTCTGGACGGGACGTTCACCAACGACTCCGGGGCGGCCGGCGGAGTGACCTCGACGAGCGGCCCGATCACCGTCAACGCCAACACGGTGACGGACAAGAACCCGATCACCACCGCCGGCGCGGTGGCGGTCAACCTGACGACCAGTTCCGGCGTCACGGGAGGGTCGGTCGCGATCGGCACGAACACGGTCAACGCCCCGATCACCGGGTCCACGGTCACCATCACCGGGACGGCCAACCCGGACACGTTCACTCTGTCCCAGGACTCGGGCGGGTCGGCGATGACGATCAACGCGGGCAACCCGGCCCCGTTCGCCAACCCGGGCGACGTCCTGAGCCTCCCGGGCGGCGGTGGGACAAACACCCCGACCGGGGCCGGCAGCGGCCAGGTGACCGGCGCGACCGGCCTGCCGACGGTCAGCTACTCCAGCATCGAGTCGTTCGTCACCAGCACGACCACCCCGACCAACCTGACCGCCGACTTCACGGCCCTGGACGCCACGACCATCACCCTCGTCCGGACCGGGGTCGGCGGGGCCACCCTGGAGGTGCTCGCCAACGGGACCCTGGTCGCGGCCGACGACTACGCCTCGGTCGGGTCGGTCACCGTGACCGGGTCGATCAACGCGGACACGCTGATCGTCGACAACTCCGGCGGGCTGATCAACCGGACCATCGCCTACAACGGCGGGCTCGGGGCCGACGCCCTGGTCGTCCAGGGCGACACCGGCGCCGGCGCGACCGTGACCGCGACGTACACGACCGGCGTCTCGGTCCCCGTGCTCGGCAACTCCGGCAGCCTGGCCTATACCGACGGGACGAACACCGAGACGATCAACTTCACCGGCCTGGCCCCGGTCGAGACCCTGACCCCGGTCACCTCGCTCGTCATCAACGACGCGTCCGCCTCCACGACCGAGAACATCGTCAACGGCCCGACGTCGACCGGGGTCGACCCGATCGTGGGCGGGAACCAGCCTACCTACCAGGTCACCTTCGCCAACCCCGTCGCCGAGTCGATCGACTGGCGGAATGCGACCACGGTCACCGTCAACGGGTCCGCCGGCAACGACACGGTGCTGGTGAACCTGCCCGTCCAGCTCGACGCCGCTGCCGGGGCCTTCGCGCTGACCACCCTGAACGTCGACACGGGCAATGCCGGGGCCGGCGACACGGTGAACGTCGTGGCCACCCCGGCCGGGGTGGCGACCGTGGTCACCGGCGGGACCGGGGCCAACGTCGCCAACGTCGGGAGCCTGGCCCCGGTGACCACGGGCGGCACCCTGGCCGGGATCAACGGCACCCTCCAGTTCCTGACGACCGGCGCCCCGGGTACGTTCGCCATCACGCTCGACGACAGCGGGGACGCGACCGCCCGGCCGACCGCCACCCTCGACACCATCGCCGGCAATTTCGACCGGCTGACCGGGCTCGGGAACACCGGGGCCATCACATACTCGCAAGCGAGTACGGCCTCGGTCGTGGTCAAGGCCCCGAACGCGGCGACCACGCTCCTGGTCAATCAGACGGGTATGGGGAACTTCACCACCACGGTCGACTTCCAGAACACCGGGAACACGGCGAACGTCCAGGCCACCAGCGCCGGCGGGACTTACGACCTCAACTTCAGCGGGACCGACACGGCTAACATCGGTAATGCAGGTCTCACTTCAGGGATCCTCGGTGCCGACATGAACATCACGGGTGTTGCCTCCACCCACGTGGTCGTCGATGACTCGGCCGACAGCGTCGGCCAGACCGTCACGATTGGCACCACTCAGCTCTCGGGCCTCACCGCTGGTCCGATCACTTTCACCCTGCCCGCCGGGAGCAACTTGGACGTCATGGGGGGTAGCGGCAGCGACACGTTTAACGTGACACCCTCGACCACGGTGGCGATCAGCGTCAACGGCGGCAATCCGCCTCCGCCAGCGGTCCCAGGCGACACTCTTTCCATCGACACCAGCGGCACAACCAACGCCACATTGTCAGCCACGCCCAGTGCAGCGGGTTACTCTGGTAACTGGACGTTCGGCAACCGCATGGCTGTGACGTTTGCCCAGATCGAATCGCTGTCGCAGTCGACGGTGATCAGCGGCACGGTGTTCGCCGATACCAACCGCAGCGGCGTGCAGGACCCGAGCGAGGTTGGCGTGGCGGGTGTGACGGTCACGCTTGACCTCGGCGCCGACGGTACGGTGGACCAGACCACGACGACCGACGCCAACGGCAACTACTCCTTCCTGGTCGCGGCGAACACGACGGTGCGCGTGCGCATAGTGGTGCCGGCCGGTGAGAAGCAGACAACGGCGAACCCGAACGATTTCGTGACCCAGAATGGCGTCAACGTTGCCCTGAACTTCGGTATTGCAGTCCCACTGCCGCCCCAGACGAATATCCTGGTCTCGGCGGGCGCCGGGCAGACGAGTTTGGTCAACCTTGCTGATGGAAGCGCCGCCCCCCTGACGCCGTTCCCCGGCTTCCTGGGCGAAGTGAGCGTCGCCCGCGGCGACGTCAATGGTGATGGCGTTCTGGATTATATCTTCGGCGTCGGCAGCGGGACGAGTTCACACATCGAGGTCTTCGATGGCGCGACGGGTAGCCTGCTGGCGAGTTTCTTCGCGTTCGACCCAGTCTTCCAGGGCGGGGTGAGCGTGGCAGCGGGCGACATCAACGGTGATGGCATGGCAGACATTATCGTGGGTGCCGGTGCAGGGGAGCCAGGGGGTCACGTGATCGTGATCGATGGCACCAAATTGACCCAGGTGCAATCCAACGGCCAGATCGCCGATAGTGCCCTGCTGGCGAGTTTCTTCGCGTTCAACCCTGTCTTCCAGGGCGGGGTGAGCGTGGCAGCGGGCGACATTAACGGTGATGGTAAGGCGGACATTATCGTGGGTGCTGGTGCAGGGGAGCCAGGGGGTCACGTGATCGTGATCGATGGCACCAAATTGACCCAGGTGCAATCCAACGGTCAGATCGCCGACGCCGCAGTGCTCCGCAGCTTCTTCGCCTTCGATCAGAGCTTCACAGGTGGTGTCTTCGTCAGTTCCGCCGACCTCGCTGGCGACGGCAAGGTCGAAATCGTCGTTGGGGCCGGGGCGGGCGCGACGCCGAACGTCGAGGTGTTCGGTGCCAGCGACCAGCCGATCCTGACCTACCTCGCCTTCGGTGAGCCCTTCAGAGGCGGCGTGCGCGTCGCCAGCATGGATCTCAACGGGGATGGGAAGGACGAGATTGTCGCCGGATCCGGCCCCGGCGCCCGGGGGCACGCCGAGGTCATCGACAGTAATGGGAACCTGATCTATAGCCTGTTCGTTACCGACCCCAGCTCCACGGCAGGAATCTTCGTCGCGTGATGTCTCGTTGAGCTTCCGATCCCGGCGCGCCGCGGATGCGGCCGCCGGCGTAACCGAGGCGGTCAATCCGCCGGTTAACTCTACACCTTGAACACCTCGCGCACGTTGTCGCGCAAAAGTCGCGTGCCCAGTGCGACGGCGTCTGCTTCCGTCAGCACTCCCGGACGCACGAACTCGTCCGCTAGCGTGTTTGCCAGGATACGCCGATACATCGCATACTTCGGCTTCACGAATTCCAGCTTGTAGGCATCCGAGTAGTAGCCGATGAGCTTGGTCTTTGGCACCGCCGTGATACGCTCGGTCAAGTCTTTCTTGATGAATGGTGGTGTGTTCGAGTACCACCAGTGGCCATTGGGGAGCACATTGGGGAAGATCCACGAATACGCCACCAGCTCCTGATTCTGCGAACTCGTCAGTACCGAAATGGGAAACAGCACATCCGGGAACGCGTTGAACAGTTCCTTGTATTGCAACAGGCTCGTTCGCTGATCGAACAAGTCCTGTCCCTGATACACCCCCCTCTCATACACGCGGCGGTTCACGCCGATCATCAGATCAAATGGCAGTCGGAAGTCGCGGCAGAACTCCGCAACCATCCAGAACACGCCCGACGCGAGGTCGTGGAAGCCGTGAAACTGCATCTGCTCGTAGAAGTGTTCGTCGTCGAAGCGGGCGGGATGAAAGGTGGGCGGAAGCGAGATGGCGCAAGCCCTTGCTCCGTTCCGCGTGAAGTGCATGAAGATCGTCGCCAGCGCCCGGCGCAGCGTGGACGCGTCGCGAATGTGTACCCCCGTTGCGGCTTCAATACGGCGGCGTGTTTCCGGCTTGTCGAGATGGAACACGAGTGTATCGGTTCGCAGGCATGGAACATACTTCGCGGTGTCGAAGTTCTGCAGCGCGTCGTCGAACTCGTTGGTCAGGAAGATTTTTTCGAGCTTCGTCTTCGCGAAGACCTGCTGTTCCCAGTCGGGTTGGGCGAAGGTCTTCTGTGCGGCGTCGAAGAGCGAGTCGGCGTCGGCCGCGGTGATCCGCTCTTCCTCGAAGCCGAGGAAGGTGCGGGCGATGTCCAGAAACCACCCATACTGCGCCGTGTTGTCGTAGCGGTCCATGTACCGCATGATCTCGCGGACGCGTTCGCGTGGGTCGGCGTCCTTGGCCAGCAGCGTGTGGCTCATTCCAGCGGAATGAGCCAGTTCGGTGTAGTAGTGGTAGCCGAGGATGTCGTCGAGCGATTTCGATGCGGCATTGAGAGGGTCGATGTGAGAATGTGGGTCGAGGAGCGGAATTTTGGAGAGGGCGGATTCCAGGTTCTGCACCAGTTGGTCGGCTGGCATCGCGACCTCCGCGAGTCTGTAGAAAATGGGTGGAGTGTGTCAGTTTTACCAGTGTTACGTCTTACAACGCCGGGCAAGAATTACAAACGGCGTGGCCTTCGGCAAATGTGCCACGCGATTTCGTGGCGTGCGAATTCTCGCTCTCTTTTTCGCAGATTTTGATTCGCAAACGACTTGCGTCGAACTTGCCACAAATCAGACACGCCTACCCCCGCGATTGGCACGGCTGGTGCTTTAAGTTCTATTGTCCGCGACGAGCAACCCCCAAGCGACTCGCGGATCGGTGCCGGATCGCCTGGCGAGCCTTCCCCCAAGTCTCGCCAAATTCATCGAGCCGGCACCGACCGAATGCCAAGGCCGCAACGACCTTCCCCCAAGGTCGCGGCCGCGGGAGAGATTTCCCCCCTCTCCCGAACCTTTCAGACAACACGTCCGTTCCCCTGTCAGAAAGACATTCCCCCCATGCCGCCGCCTTCCCCCAAGGCGGCGGCTCGTCTTTTTGGGTGGTCATTGGTCATTGGTCATTGGTCATTGGTCATTGGTCATTGGTCATTGGTCCTTCGTGGAATTCACGACGAGGGAGGCTCGCTTTGGGAAAGCGTAAAGACAGAAGATGATGACTAATGACTAATGACCAATGACTAATCCAGATCCATTCTCCACCACGCGATCACGGTGAATACGACGCCGAAGGCGAGCAACACGCCACAAGAGAGCAGCACGGCAGAGACGTCCGGGTTGGGCGAGGCGAGGAGCTGCGAGTAGGCGTCGAGGGCCCAGGCGTGCGGTGTGATAAGGCTGATCCGTTTCATCTGCTCCGGCATCAGGTCACGCGGCATCAGCGATCCACTCACGCCGCCCAGCACGAGCACGATGAGTGTACCATAAACCGCGACCTGCGTTTCAGTGCGCGCGATGCTTGCGACCAGTATGGAAAGTCCCACCGCTGAGAATGACGTGCAGATCACGAGCGGGATCAGCAACTCTGGGCGCGAGCCCCAGGTCATGCCGAAGATCAGGCGGCCGGCCACGAGCAGGAAGAAACCTTGCACGAGTGACACCACAAGACAGGGCAGTAACTTGCCCAAGAGGATTTGTGCGCGCGTGAGCGGCGCAGCCCGCAAGCGAACGAGTGTGCCGTGTTTTCGTTCCGCGACAAACAACCACCCCACCGAGAGCACCAGGAAGAAGCTGAACATGACCGTGTAGGACGGCACGAGAACCTGATACCGCAGCGCGCCGCGATTGAGAATGCCGGTGCCGCTGGTATTGCGATACTCCACGCGGTTCGCTTCGTTGGCCTCGCGTGCGTTGCTCTTCACGAGCCCGGCCCAGGTCTTGGCTTCGAAGTTGTAATTCGAGAACAGATCGCCCACTCCGCTCTTCACCCGCGGTCCGATCTCGCGTCGCACGCTGGGTGTGAGCACTTCGCCAAAGGACATGTCCTTACCGAGCCTTTCGAGAATCTCGCGATCCTGAAACGCCTTGTGAACCGCAATCTGGAACTGATCCTTTCGCTTGGCAATCACGAGCGCGTCTCTGGTCGCATCGACAACGTTGCTCCCCTTCGCTTCGCGGAATTCTTTGAGGAGAATAGCCTGGAAGCGTGGATCGTTCGTGAGCGCGATAAGCAACTTCTGCACCACCGGATCGAGTTCTTCCAGAACCGGTGGCGGAATCGGCTTTACTTTGTTGAGCCGCTGTGCCACGTCGGCCATGAACTGCGCATCGCCAACACGCTGAAACGCCTTCCCGATCATCCACGGAATCACGACGCGAAGCAGCGTGACCTGCGTCACCTGCTCGATGATGGATGCGGAAACGGGTTGTGTCTTGTCCGTAAGAAGAGTCGCGCCGAGTTCCTCAAGTCGAACGCCATCGCGACCAAGCGGATTGATGGGCGGTGGGTCAGCGTGCGTGAGGAACGAACAACGCTGCATGCGATCACTGAAATCCGGCTCGAAGACAATCACCGCCGGCCGCCGACCTCTCGCGACGAGCCGTTCCGCTTCCGCCCGGTCGTTTATGATCTCCAGTCGGATGTTTTCCGTGGCGCTCAGGTCGTCGATCACCACATCGGCCCACGGCTTTTCGGGAAAGGTAACCTTCGCGGGCAATCCCTTATCGAGATTCACAATGGAAATGCGCAGCCGATCATCGGGCTTTTCGACAAAGCCCTCGCCCAGTGCCAGCCCCAGCACGAGGATAAGCAACAGCGGCGTGAGCAACAGAATGACCGCGCTCCGCGGATCGCGGAGCAACAGGCGGAGGTCTTTGGTTGCGAGCGTGAAAATTGCCATTGGCTAATCTCGTAACCCGCGGCCGGTCAGGTTGAGGAACACGCGCTCCAGCGTCGGCTCGGTGGTGGTCACGTCGGTGAGTTCCGCACCAGCGGCCACGCAATCCGACGCAACCTTCGCCAGAACCGGCCCGATCTCATCCACGGTCAGTTCGAAGGTACCGTCGCTCGCTTTCACCCGCTTTACCCCTGGTATCGCCCCCAGTTTTTCCGCGAAGCCGGGCGGCGCATTCGTCACCGTCACGCGCACAGTTGTATCAAGGCATTTCAGCAAGTTTGGCAGTGTGTTGCAGGCCAGGAGTTTGCCATTATCGAGAATCGCGATTTGCCGGCAGAGTGTCTGCACTTCTTCCATGTAGTGACTGGTATAGATCACGGTGAGACCGGCGGCGTTGAGGGCTTTCACCTGCTCGAAGATGTGGTTGCGGCTTTGCGGGTCCACGCCGGTGGTTGGCTCATCAAGGAACAGTAACTTTGGCCCGTGAACAATGGCAGCGGCGAGATTTAGCCGGCGTTTCATGCCGCCAGAGTAGTGACTGGCGCGGTCGTTGGCGCGATCGGTCAGCCCCACCGCCGTGAGAACTTCATCGACACGCGATCTGAGTTCCTTCCCGCTCAGCCCGTAGAGCTTGCCGAAGAAGCGGAGATTCTCGCGGCCGGTGAGTTCGGGGTAAATCGACAGATCTTGCGTGCCAAGACCGACCAGATGCCGGAGTTCGCGGCTGTCGCGCGTAAACGGCTGGCCGAAGAGCTTCACACTTCCGCCATCCGCTGGTAGTAATCCCGCAGCGATGGAGAGGAGTGTCGTCTTGCCGGCGCCGTTAGGGCCGAGGAGGCCGAACACTTCGCCCGCTTCCACGGTGAGTGAAACACCATCGACTGCGGCGATGTCGCCATAGCGTTTGCGAAGGTCGGTGATTTCGAGTATGGGTTCGGGCATCGCTCTGTTTGAGTGACCGTGAGGAGGTTCCCGCGATCGGTGGAGAAAACGCTTCTAAAGAACGAAGCTCCGCGACAACCGGCCCACGGTTTCAACAGAGCACATTCGGGTATGGGCGTTATGATACGTCCCGCCTCGCGGTTCGTTTCAAATGGAGATCGCCGCATTTCAAACTGCTCGCCTTCGTCGAGCCAACGACCGTCCTGTCAACCATCGGGGGAAATACGTTCTTTACTGGGCGCAGATGTCCCGGCGTTTGCATGCGAATCATGCTCTCGACCATGCGATCGCGCTTGCGGCGGAGCACAAGAAGCCCCTTGTGGTGTACGAAGGACTCAAGCTGAATTATCCCTGGGCGAACGCCCGGCATCACACATTCATGTTGCAAGGAATGCGCCAGAACGCACTTGCCGCCAGGCAACTCGGCGTCTCGTACTGGCCGTTTGTCGAAACGCCCCAGAGCAGCGGTCGTGGGCTGGTGAACAAACTTGCCGCCGACGCAGTGTGCCTCGTCACGGACGATTACCCCGCTTACATCACGCCAGCCCACAACCGCGCACTGGCCGCAAAATGCGATGTGCCGGTGATTCTCGTTGAAGGCAACTCCATCGTGCCGCTGTCGTGGCTTGGCGAATCTGTCGCGGCCGCTGCTCATCTCCGACCGCGAATTCACAAGCTATTTGCCGAAGCCTGGCAACAGCGCGCCACACGTGAGCCGGAACTTCCGCGTATCGCCAAGACGAAGATCGATCCGCCGTTTGGTTTGTGGAACACGAAGCAAGATATCGGAAAGTTCGTCGCGTCGCTTCCCATCGATCAGAGTGTGCCACCAGTATCAGGCATCAAGGGTGGTTCGAGCGCGGGTCAGGATGTGCTGAGTCATTTCGTTGCGCACAAGCTCCGCTACTACTCCACACGCCGCAACGAACCGAACTCACCCGAACGAACCGCGGCAAGTGGATTGAGCGCCTATTTGCGGTATGGGCATCTGTCGATTCAGGAGGTCGCGGAGGCGGTTCTTGGTGCCCGGTGGACTCCAAAACAGCTCAACTCCAAGACGCGTAATAAAGACGATTTCTTCTGTCGCGATGCCAACGTGAACGACTTTCTCGATGAAGCGATTACGTGGCGAGACGTGGGCTATCACTGGCACTGGTGTCGAAACGCAGGGATCGGCAGTCAACATTCCGGGTTGAACAATGTCAGTCGGTGTGGCGTGACGACTACTGACATTCCCCAATTCAACTTCGAGTGCATGGATTTTTCCCCGGGTGGCGATCGTACGCTGGATCTCGTTCTGCCGGAGTGGGCACGTTCCACGCTTCGCAAGCACGCTCGTGATCGGCGGGAGTATCTCTACACACTCGAAGAATTTGAATCGGCAGCAACGCACGACCCTCTGTGGAACGCCGCGCAAAGCGAGTTAATCGCCACCGGACGCATTCACAACTACATGCGAATGCTCTGGGGCAAGAAGGTATTCGAATGGAGTGAATCACCCACGGAAGCGTATCGTGTGCTCGAGCATCTCAACAACAAGTACGCGCTCGATGGCCGCGATCCGAATTCCTACACCGGGGTTCTCTGGTGTTTCGGCCTCTTTGACCGACCGTGGCCACCGGAGCGAAAAGTGTTCGGGACCGTGCGGTACATGTCGTCCGAAAGTACCACCAAGAAGTTTGATCTTGCCGGTTATCGCGAGTACGTCGCTCGGCTCGATGGCGGGCGATGAAGCCCTCATCGTTAACGCCCAGAGGTGGACGATCGGGATGTCCGTGTCGATAATTCCTGAGTGAGCTTGTACCCGATTACTCGCTTTGCTACGAACATAGTCGAGAGTTGATCGTTCAACGAGGCTCTGTTTTGAGTCGATAAGCCAAACCCACTTCTTCGAGGGGCGCTGCGACGGGACGCATGGGCGTCCTTGCCAGGCTCGGCGGGGTGGAATTACTACCGTGCAACGGCGCCCGTTCATTGTTTAGGAGACTTTGAACGTGACTACTGTTGCGCAAAAACCTGCTACCTTCACCGACTATCACGTCGCCGACATCTCGCTCGCCGGCTGGGGCCGCCGCGAGATCGCCATCGCCGAAACCGAGATGCCTGGCCTCATGGCCATCCGCGAGGAGTATGCCGCACGCCAGCCCCTCAAGGGGGCACGCATCACCGGCTCGCTCCACATGACCATCCAGACGGCCGTCCTGATCGAGACACTCAAGGCCCTTGGGGCCGAGGTCCGCTGGGCCTCGTGCAACATCTTCTCGACCCAGGACCACGCTGCCGCCGCCATCGCCGCCGCTGGCACTCCCGTTTTCGCCTACAAGGGCGAGTCGCTGGCCGAATACTGGGAGTACACGCACCGGATCTTCGAGTGGGCCGACGGCGGGTTCTCGAACATGATCCTCGACGATGGCGGGGACGCGACTCTGTTGCTCCACCTCGGCGCCCGCGCCGAGGCCGACGCCTCGGTCCTCGACAAACCCACCAGTGAGGAGGAGCGAGTCCTGTTCGCCGCCATCAAGAAGCGGCTCGGGGCGCAGCCTGGCTGGTACTCCAGGCGACTCGCCGCCGTGAAGGGCGTCACCGAGGAGACCACCACCGGCGTCCACCGGCTCTACCAGATGCACAAGCGCGGCGAACTGAAGTTCCCCGCCATCAACGTCAATGACAGTGTCACCAAGAGCAAGTTCGACAACCTGTACGGCTGCCGCGAGTCGCTGGTGGACGGCATCAAGCGTGCCACCGACGTGATGGTCGCGGGCAAGATTGCTGTCGTGTGCGGCTACGGTGACGTGGGCAAGGGCTCAGCCCAGGCGCTGCGTGCTCTCTCCGCCCAGGTGTGGGTCACCGAGATCGACCCGATCTGCGCGCTGCAGGCCGCGATGGAAGGCTACCGCGTCGTCACCATGGACTACGCCTGCGACAAGGCCGATATCTTCGTGACGGCCACCGGCAACTACAAGGTCATCACGCACGCCCATATGGCCAAGATGAAGAACCAGGCCATCGTCTGCAACATCGGTCACTTCGATAACGAGATCGACGTGGCGTCCCTGGAAGACTACCGCTGGGAGGAGATCAAGCCGCAGGTCGATCACGTCATCTTCCCTGATGGCAAGCGGATCATCCTGCTTGCCAAGGGGCGTCTGGTGAACCTGGGGTGCGGTACCGGCCACCCCTCGTACGTGATGAGTTCGTCCTTCGCCAATCAAGTTCTGGCTCAGGTCGAACTGTGGCAGCACCACGCCAAGTACCCCGTCGGCGTCTACATCCTGCCCAAGAAGCTGGACGAACACGTGGCCCGGTTGCAGTTGAAGAAGCTGGACGTGATGCTCACCGAACTGACGCCCGAGCAGGCTGCCTACATTCACGTCCCCAAGGACGGCCCGTTCAAGTCCGACCACTACCGCTATTGATTGGTAGGCGAACCCCGCCCGCAAGGGCGGGTGCTGCGAACCCCGCCCGCAAGGGCGGTGGGTGCTGACGAGGAAGCGTTAGCGACGGGCCACTACACCCACCGCCCTTGCGGGCGGGGTTCGCCTACACCAGCGCCACGCGGCCCGCGGGTTCCCCGCGGTAAATCCGTGCGATGCGCTCGCGAGTCAGGCCCAGAACCTTGTCGAACCGGCTGAGTTTCAACCCTTCGATGCCGGTTTCATAGTCGGCCATGTGGTAGAGCATCGACACATCGGCCCGAATCTCGCGATCAATCTCGCGGCGCATCAGCCAGCGTGCCAGTCGCAACGCACCGGCCGGGCCGGGATAACGTGACTTGGCAAATGTCACCGAGAAGACTCGCGTCGTCTTCTCGTCTTGAGGCACGAAGAAAATGTAGAGCCGCCAGCGCACCATCGATTCCCGCGAACCGTCCGGGCTGGTCCACCAGTGATCGAAGACGGAATACACCGGTGAGAATCGCGTGGTCCAGTCATCGTGGAAGGTGTCCCCTTGGCGAATGCGTAACAACCACGCGAAAAAGCGATTGAGCCGCTTCGTCGGTCCACTGTTAATGACGCGAACGCTGTCGTCCGTAGCTTCAAACCGCACTTGCACTTCGTTCAGCCGATCGAGGTCGTAGCCGAATGTGTCGTGGACGGTGCCGCTGTGTTCGATCTCGTTGAAGTTATCAACCGCCAATTCCAATGGAGCGGGAATGCTGTGCTCCAGAGTGCAGATGGGAAAGAAGCCGTTCGGGTTGATTTCCGGGAACGGCGGGTTGCTCTCGCGCGACTTTAGCCACACCAAACCGTGCGCTTCGCGCACATCGTAGCTGGCCGTGCACGTGGTCATTTTCGGTGCCGCGGGACTTTCGCCATTGCCACAGGCGTCGAAGGTCCAACCGTGGTAACGGCAGCGGAGCCGGTCGCCCACCACCTCGCCAGCACTCAGTTTCAAGCGGCGGTGTGGGCAAATGTCGGACACTGCCGCCGCTGCTCCATTCGAGGTACGGAAGAGCGCGATCTGCGTACCAGCCACCATGATCCCCACCGGCTTGCGGCGAAGCTGGCGGCTGAGTAACGCCGGCTGCCAGTGGTCAAGCATCCCCATCTCATTCCTCTCTGCTAAACTAAAACAACCCTGTGCCGCGTGCTTCATCCGTGACGGATGAACGGAATCGCGTGGCGAATCACTGCGAGCAGCACAGATGCCTTCATCATATAAAGGTTTCGCATGTTCACCGGGTTGGTGCAGGCACTCGGAACGGTTCGCGAAGTGACAGAAGTGCAGGGCGGACGCCGACTTCGTGTCGCCGAGCCGAATATGGCACAGAGCATCCAACGCGGAGAAAGCATTGCCGTCGATGGTGCGTGCCTCACGGTTGTGGCCTGTGAAGCCGATACCTTCGACTTTGAAGTGGGGCCGGAAACACTGGCGAAAACCACTCTCGGCCGACTGGGCGCCGGCCAACGAGTGAACCTTGAACGCGCCCTCCGCATCGGTGATGCACTCGGTGGCCACTTCGTTACGGGGCACGTTGATTGCGTTGGGACGGTTCTCGAAGAACATATGACGGGCGAATGGCTCACGATCTGGTTCGGATTCGCAGAGACTTTCGAGGAATTGCTCGTCTCGAAGGGCTCGATTGCGGTGGATGGCGTGAGCCTGACGGTTGTGGATACCGACACCAACCGATTCAGTGTGATGTTAATTCCGCACACACGCGAACACACAACGCTTGGCTTGAAGAAACCCGGCGCCGCCGTGAATTTGGAGTTCGACCTGATCGCCAAACATGTACAAAAGCTGTTCAGGAAATTAAGTTTCACCATTTAGGATGCGCCTCGGACAACAATGCCTGACACGGAACAAGTACCCTCGCCGCGCCAAACACTTTCATATCTCCGGCGGCTCTTCGAGAGTCACGGACTGGAAGCGAAGAGCAAACTCGGCCAGAACTTCCTCATCGACCTGAACTTACTCGATCTGATTGTCCGCACGGCGGAGCTGGATCCCAGCGACGCCGTACTGGAGGTCGGCACCGGTACCGGTTCGCTCACCGCGAAACTTGCGGAGTTGGCCGGGGCTGTTGTTACGGTGGAGATTGACAAAACACTCCAGCCTGTTGCGAAGGAAGTTGTCGGCCCGCGGTCGAATGTGAAATTCATCTTCGGCGATGCGCTGGCCAAGAAGAGTGAACTGAACCCTACGATGTTGGAGGCGTGGGGCGAAGCGGGGAAGGCGGCCGGGTGTTCGCGGAAGAAACTGGTTGCGAACTTACCGTATGTGATCGCGACCCCGCTCATCAGTAACTTGCTCGTGGCACGAACCGACATCGAGCGAATGGTTGTGATGGTGCAGTGGGAGATTGCCGAGCGGTTGCGAGCGGTACCGAGCACAAAAGATTACAACGCGCTTTCGGTACTCGTGCAAAGTGTTGCGGATGTGGAAGTAGTACGTAAGGTGTTGCCGGCGAACTTCTACCCGCGGCCAAAGGTCGATTCCGCCATTGTGCTCATCAAGCCGAATGCAGAGAAACGAGCACAGGTTGGCGACGTACCGAAGTTCCGTGCGTTCCTTCGCGACCTGTACGTTCATCGGCGGAAGAATCTGCGTCAGGCGCTTGCCGGCTGGCCGACCGGCCGCAAGGACAAGAAGGACGTGGACGCGAAGCTGGCGGAACTCGGCATCGATGGTACGCTTCGGAGCGAGGTACTGGACATCGCACAGCATTTGCGGCTGTGCGAGGCGTTTGCCTGACGGCTGTGTTCCAAGTTCCAGAGTTCCACGTTCCAAATTAAGAGCCTCGGTGTTATCAACACCGAGGCTTGCACTTTGTCTTCAACTTGAAACGTGGAACTCTGGAACTTGGAACTCTCGCGTTCAACGCGAGACAACCTTGTAGTCCACGGTGGCGCGGTCGCCGACGCTAATCTTCTTGTGGTAGCTCGCCTGGCCGGTTTCACCGCCGACGTACATGTACCACGTCCCGGCTGACAGAGTCACATCGAACTCGCCGAACTGGTTGGCGGTTGCGTAGGTCTTTTGCTCGGGCTTGTTCGCATTCATGAACACCAGCTTCGCCCCGGCCCGCGGAGTAATCTGATCGTTCAGAACCACTTCCCCGCGCACCGACACGACCTTGCTGAGACTCACGGTCTTCTCGGGGCGGAGCTTCGCAGTTCCCGGACGGGGGCTCGACATGTTAGGGCCAGTCGGGAGATTCATTGGCGGGAGGTTGTCCGAGTTGCTCGGCTGTTGTTGCACGCTGGGTGGGTTCGCGGGGACTTGTTCGACCGTCGGCGGATTGACGGCCGCGGGCGGCAGCGGGTAGAAACTTGTGCCGGTTGGTTGCGGCGGATAATAGTAGCTCACCACTGGCTGCTGATAAGTGACGGCCCGCAGCGACGTGACGGGGACCATTGCACAGCGTTCAACATAGCTCGTGACCGAGTTACACTGGCTCCGCAGACGGTATGACGTCACGGGCGAGCAGACCTTTTGCGGGCAACCAGTGCAGGGATCGTAGTAGGTGGTGTAGCGGTATTCCGTGACCGGTTCGTAGTAGTAGCTGGTCACGCGCTTGGTGACCGGCTCGTAGTAACTCTTGCGGACGTATTCCGTGACCGGCTGGTAGTAGGTCCGCTGCACGTAGCTCACGCGCATTTCCGGCTGCGGGCATGGTTGCGGACAGGGAGCCGGGGCCGAATAGGCCACGCGCGGGCGGTTGCAGTCGTTGCAGCAAACCTGGAAGACGTTGTCCCAGGCTGCAGAGGCTTGGCTGGCTGTCCCCGCGACGCCCACCAGGGCGAAGGCAAGTGCAAGCCAGGCACATCGGTGGAATGTCATGGTGCGATCTCCGTGGTGTGCGGGTGCTCGGCGGGCCGGGGAACCCAAGCCGGGCTTCAGACTTTAGAGTAATTCGCCGTCTCGCTGCTACAAACGATTTCAGCTCGCGCCACAACCAGGATAAAGCGCGATAGGCGTTATAAACGGTAAGGTCTGCACATCCGGCCATACTTCGCCAGCTTCCGGTGAAATTGGGGGAGATATGGAAGCGGGAAATTGAATTGTAAAAAGGATATGGGAGTTACTCGGATTGTGTTCACCACAAAGGCACAAAGATCACACGAAGGAGCACAAAGAAGAGAAGCAAAGGAAATGGCCCTCATGTCTTCTTTGTGTGTCTTCGTGTGATCTTTGTGCCTTTGTGGTGACTCCGGTACTACTTCGCTGCGGCCTTCAGTGCTTCGAGTGCAGCGTCGTAGTTGGGGTGGCTGGTCACTTCCGGAACGTATTCCGCGTAGGTGATTTTCCCATTCTTATCCACGACAAACACGGCACGGGTCAGAAGTGGCAGCGGCAGGCCGCTCTCAATCAGTACACCCCAGTTCTTGCCGAATGAGTGATCGTGAACGTCGGAGAGAGTTTGCATGCTGGCGATGCCCGCATCAGTACAAAACCGCTTCTGTGCGAAGGGCAGATCGAGGCTCACGGTGTAGCTCGCGACGGCATCGCCCAGCGCCTTGATACCGTCGTCGAACTTCTTCGTCTGTTGGCTGCACACAGGGGTGTCCAGCGACGGCACCACACTGAACAGCCGGGCCTTGGCCGGCGTGTCCGTCAGCTTCACCACATCAAGAACTTTCAGCGCGGCGAAGTTGGGGGCGGTGTCGCCGGGCTTCAGTGCCGGCCCGGCCAGGTTGACCGGGCCGCCTTTGAACGTGACGGTGCGAGACATTGTGTTTCTCCAGGTTGGGGTAGCTGTGTTGAAATCCTCGGCTCGGTTGTCGCTCTGTTGAAACCTTGGGTCGGTTATCGTGAAGTTCGGTTTTTCGGAGTTCTTTCTCTGCGATCGCGATAACTTCAACCAAGGTTTCAACAGAGCAGTCGGTTGTCGCAGGGTTTTGTTTTTTCAAGCAGGTTCTCTGCCAGTTGAGTAAATGAGAATCCGCCAGGGCAGGTTCTCATTTGCTATCGCGACAACCTCCCCGAGGATCTCAAAACTGCTGGGTTGGGGAGGAATACTACACCGAGACGAACGCGGGATTGGTTTACTTTCTTCGCTGCTCACTGCCCACTGCCCTGCCGACTAATTCGCACTGAAAGGCGGCGGGAAGGGTCGGTCGGCTCGCGCGGCGGAAATGCGCAGTGCATCGGTGATGGCGGAAGCGCGACGCTCGGCCTGTGGTTCGGCCAGGAGTGCTTGCTTCATTTCCATCGGCAACGGCAGCGCATAGGAAAGGATGTCGCACACCTGACCAAGTGGCATGTCGCCATCGAATAACTCCTGGAGTTGTTGTCGGGCCGGTGAATCTTCTGCGAATTGTGGAAGAACGGCGGCGGCCAGGTTGTGGCGAAGTTGCGTCAACACCGCCAGGTCGGAACCCGCGGTATCGGGGAGAACTTCGACGCGAGCGGAGCGGTAGAGGCGGTCGCTTGCGATCTCTTCGATAATGCGAACGCGACACAGCCCGCGAAGACGAAGGTTATAGCGGCCATCGGGTAACTTTTCGTGTCCGACGATCTGCCCCAGGCACGCCACCGATTCGATTGCCGGTCGTTCGGCGGCCTCGTCCTCTTCTGATTTCAGCATGACGATGGCAATGTACCGGTCGCTCGCCAGTGCGTCGGCGGTCATTTGCCGGTAACGCGGCTCAAAGATGTGCAGTCCCTGAATCACATGCGGGAACAGCACGAGATTCGGTAGCGGAAACAGCCGGGCGGTGCCGGAGAAGTCGCGGAGCGCGTCTTCGTTCATGAGCCACCCGGAGGGGGAATGAGAAGCTGGCTTGGCAATTGAGACGCCCGTCTCACGAGCCAGTAAGCTTAATCTATGAGTGTTCGAGCGTAATGTTTGGCGCGGGCGCTGACGGAGCATTCGTGTCGCCCAGCGCCCCGGCCAGATGAGTGGCCATTGCATCCCAGAAGGCGTCAATGGCCAACCCGCGATACATCGGGCGATATGGCTCCATGTACTTCCGGCCTGATTGATACAGCCGCTTCGCGCCGGTCGCGTTTCCCCGGCTCCAGTGATACGCTGCAACCGCAGCCTGGATCAACGCCTGGTAGAATCGCCGGTCGGTCGAGTCGCACTCCTGCCACAAGTCTTCCCAGACCTCGTGCGATTCGAAGAACTCTCCACGATTAAATAGCTCAATGCCGGCGAGGAATCGTGAATCTTGTGTTTGGTGTTCCGTGTTGGATGTTTCTTCCACGACACCACACTGTTGCAGTTTGCTGGGCAGTTCTCTCTCGCCTGCGGCGAGTTTCCATGACACGATAATGATTGAGCGGCGTCAGGAGACTGAACCCGCCCATCTCAACAGCCTACGCCCGAGATGGGCGTTCCGATACTCGAAACGCAAAATAGCCACACGAAACACTCAATACCCAGTATCTGCTATGCTCTTGAATTCCTCAAAATGCCCGCTCCCGGCGCTCGTTGCCTGGTGCCGCTCGCTGCGCTACAGCCTGAGTGCTGGCCTCGACCCTGTCAGGATTTTCAAACAGCAGGCAAAATCTGGTCCGCGGGCGTTACGGTGGCTGGCGGCGGAACTGGCGGAGAAACTCGGTCAGGGCGAATCGTTGGAAGATGCCCTCGCTCCGCACCACAACCGCTTCCCGCCGCTCTTTCTTGAACTGGTCGCGGTTGGCGAGCAAACGGGCCGGCTCGAAGACACCTTCCAGATGCTCGAAGAGTACTATCAGACGCTGCTGAGCGTGCAACGGAACTTCCGCGCGCAAATGGTCTATCCCATCATCCAGTTCGTCGCGGCGGTCTTCATTATCAGCGCGATGATCTGGGTACTGGGCATCCTGGGTCTCAAGTTCGATCCGCTCGGCTTCGGACTCACAGGCACATCGGGGGCACTCACGATCCTGGGAATCGCGGCCGCGTTCGTTGGCGTCATCGTCGTTGTGCTGAAGATCTCGGCGGAGAGCGTGCAATTTCGCGCGCGGATGGAAGGAATGCTGATGTGGGTGCCGGCGTGGGGGGCGGCATTTCTCGCGTTTGCAGTGATGCGGTTCGCGGTCGCACTGCGGATGTGCGCGGAGGCGGGTCTACGGGCGGAGAAAACGCTGCACTATTGCTTCCGCGCCACGGCCAACACCGCATTCTCCTCGGGTGAAGCCCGCGCGGTTGAAGTCGTGAAGCGCGGCGGGGATCTTCTCGACGCGATCAAGGCCAGCCGTGCACCATTCCCGTCAGAGTTCATGGAAACGCTTATAACGGGGGAAGAAACCGGCAACACGTCGGAAGTGATGGAACGTCTGGCAAGACACCTCCGCGAGGAAGCCGAACGCAAACTCAAACTTGCCGCGCAATTCACCAGCTACGCGATCTATGCCATGGTGGCGATCATGATTATCTTCCTCATTTTCCGCATCTTCAGCACGTACATCGGCATGCTGAACCAAGCGGCGGGGTGAGAAAAAATCGAGATGAGTGGCCGCAGATGACGCAGATAACACAGATGAAAACAGAAGACAGAGATCAAAAGACAGAGAACAGCGAACAGAGATCAGATCAACATACTTTCATCCTCTCCATATCTCTGTCTGATCTGTGTTTATCTGCGTCATCCGCGGCTATTCTTTCTGTTTTTCTGCATCCTCTTCGTTCTCTGGCCGTGGGGGGACGTGATACAGCGGTACGATCACGGCTACATCGCAGAGCCCCCACGGTGTTGCGCCGGTGAGTTTATCGAGCACCGATAGGTTTCCCTTTCGTTTCAGCGTCACCGTTTCCACAATTCTCAGACTTGGCGGAAGCGTTTTCTTGAAGCCGATGAACGAGTCGCGGTGCGTGAAGAGAATGACTGTTCGCGGGCGATGGTGGCAGTCGACCATCAGTTGATTCACGCTCTTGGTGCGGACGTTTTTCATGTCGGCGCGGTCGTGGTAGAACGCCAGCGAATCGCAATTTCGCGGAAAGCACACGACCGCCATGTTGGGGTCATTGATGAAGCGATCGACGAGTTCCGGCCGACCATATGGCGACCGCTCGCGGGCGTACCACGGTACCGCGATGTAATGCGCTGCGAGCATGAGCATGGCCATTCCGCCGATGAGTGCCCGCGTACGGAATGCCGTGTTCCACTTCGTCCGTGCGATAAATTCGCCAGCCACAAGGCACAGGAACGGATAAGCGGGGAGAACGTACGTCGGAAGTTTGCTGCCGGAACAACTGAAGAAAAACACGCACCAGCCACCAGCCAGAAGCCAGAACCCGCCCGCGAGCGAAGGCTTCGCTTCCGCAGTCGAACTTCCGCGAAGAAGCTGCCACAGATACGCCGCCAGTATGATTGTTCCCGGCAACAGCCCGCCAATAAGGATCGGTGTGTAGTACCACACCGGCTCCAGATGATCGAACGGCTGCAGAAACCGCATCACGTTGTGTTCCCAGAAGAAGTGCTTCAGGAACTGCGGTTCGCGCAGATAGATCGCGACGTACCAGGGCAGATTCACTGCGAACACAACGAGGAAAAAGACGAGGTACCAGTACCAACGCACGGCGGCCGGGCGAACCCTGGCCGCAAGGCCAGGGGTGTCCAGACCACCCGACTGGCCTTGCGGCCAGGGTTCGCCTGACCGAGTCAAAAACCCAAACACCCACAGCGGTGCGAACAGCAGCACCTCGGAAATTGGCCCCTTGGTGAGAAACCCCAGCCCGGACGCCACCGCCGCGGCCAGCCACCAGCCGCGTTTGAACGTGCCGGTCCGCACCGCCTCGAAGCCACAGAGGACCGAAAAGGTGACGCAAAGCGTGAGCAAGCCATCCAACAGAAGCAGTCGCGCAACGCTGACGAATCCCGGCGCAACGGAAAGCAGAAGCGCGGCCCAGAACGCGGCCCGTTCACCGAGGCTTCGTCGGCCGAGAAGATACACCGCAAGAATTGTCAGATGAACACAGATTGCAGGGACTAGCCGGGCTGATTCGGGAGTCACACCAAACACGCGATAGCTCAACGCCACTAGCCAGTACATCAGCGGCGGCTTGTCGAGATACGGTTCCCCCTGCAACGTCGGCACCACCCACGAGCCGGAATGCAGCATCTCCTTGGGAATCTGCGCATAACGACCTTCATCCGGCTCGAGCAGATGAAACGATCGCGTCGGGTACAGCAACGCGGTCGGAAGTACGAGCAGAACAAAGAGCGAGAGCCGGCGGATGCGTGTGTCGGCGTTGGCGGGGCCGGAGAACAGCACATCGCTGAAGAAGAATCGGCCCCACGCCAGCGGACTTCGGTGTTCCTGTGTCATGCTTCCGCCTCCCGCCCACCAAAAACGAAAGTGGCGGGGATATTGCAAAGAGCGGAAGCCAAGTCAACCCAGACTATGTAGTAGCTGCAAAGAAGATTCAATCTGAGTAAATTAGCGACATCTTTTCCTTTCTCCGGGTCTGAAAATGATGCGATTCACTCCCGTTGTTGCTCTTCTTTTCGCCGTTTCACCTGTCTTTGCCGCAGACGCGGCTGACCAGATTGGCCCGTGGAACGTGAAGACGCTCAAGGCGGTCGAAGTCAAACCGGAATGGGGGAAGGAGGTCGGCAAGTCGCGGGAAGTCTATTACCCCGGCGAGCCATTGGGCGGGAAGCCGACGCGGGTGTTTGCGTATTATGCCAAGCCTGCAACTGGGGACGGTCCTTTCCCGGCGGTGTTGCTCGTTCACGGTGGCGGCGGGAAGGCGTTCCGTGAATGGGCGGAACACTGGGCCGCACGCGGCTATTGCGCGTTGGCGATGGACCTTGCGGGGAACGGCCCCAATGGCAGACTCGCGGATGGCGGGCCAGATCAGTCCGATGACACCAAGTTCCGTGCTTTCGCCGACAAGACTGTGCGCGACATGTGGACCTACCACGCCATCGCGGCGGTGATTCGCGGCCACAACCTTCTGCGTTCGTTGCCGGAAGTGGACAAGGAGAAGATCGCGGTGACGGGCATCAGTTGGGGCGGCTACCTCACGTGCATTGTCGCGGGGGTGGACGATCGGTTAAAAGTGGCCGTTCCCGTTTATGGCTGTGGTTTTCTGCACGACAACAGCGTGTGGAAATCGCCACGATTCGACAAGATGGACGCCGACCGCCGTAAGCTCTGGGTGGAGAACTTCGATCCGTCACACTATTTGCCCAATGTGAAGTGCCCGATCCTGTTCCTGAACGGTACGAACGACTTCGCCTATCCGCTGGATAGCTATCAGAAGTGCTACGAGCTGGTGCGCGGACCACGCACGATTTCGATCCAGGTCCGGATGCCGCACGGGCACATTTGGACGTTTGGTGAAGTCGATGCCTTTATCTCGTCGTACCTGAAGAAAGGCGATCCGCTGCCAGAGATTGGCGCGATGACGCGCACGGGCGACACGGTCTCGGCGAAGGTAACGAGCAAAACCAAACTGAAGGCCGCGCAGTTACACTATGCGATCGCCGAGGGCGAGTGGCAAAATCGCGAATGGAAGTCTTTGCCAGCAGAGATCAAAGATGGCGTTGTCTCGGCGAAATTGCCAACCCATCGCCCACTGGTGTACTACCTCGCCGTGACCGATGAACGCGGGCTGCAAGTATCTGCCCCGCACATCATCGTGAAAGCAGAACCGTAGCCCTTTGGAACCGAGAGGAACGAGCTGTGAAGATCAAGGTGATACCCTCTCGACTCCAATCTCAACTCAACACGCACGGCATCGCCACCGGGCCGACACTGGCGGGGCAGGATTCATTTACATTTGTTCGTCGGACGTCTCAGCCAGATTTGTTTGGGCGGATCGTCGTTGAAGCGGCCGGGAAACAGAGCGAGGCGGTTTGGGCGTCCGTCGGCATAACTCTCACGCGGCGTTTATTAATTCGGAATCTGTTTGAGCAAGTCTTCCTGATGGAGTTAGCTGGAAATCGAGGGCGGAATCGAAAGCCGTAGACGACAACCCGCACGGGGCAGATGGCCCCGTGCGGGTTGTCTTCCTTTGAGCTGTTTGAGCGGACTCTGGTTGCAGCGGCTTGGGAGGCACAGTCTAATGCAGTTCTCGCCGGAACAAGCTCCTCGCGGGCGTTTGGCTTCCGGTCGCGGACATCCGGGTTGCCCTGGCGGGTTCGACCCCGCGCCGGTGTGGACGAGGTGTTACCTTTCTTTTCCGCCTGCGGGAGTATGACGCCATGATGCGGACGCGACTGGACGTGTGGGCTTTCGGACTGGCTCTCGGGTTGGCCGTCGGGGGGTCAGTTGCGTTTCCGAAGGCCCAGGCCCAATTCTCTCCGGTCGAACCGGGCGTCAAGCAAGAGACCAGGCCGAATCTGATTCCCAAGCAAAATATCCCTATTCCCGACGAGGAGGGACGGCCTCAGAAGGTCGTGATCACCAGTCCCCAGGTCAAGGACGTCGTCGTCACTCAGCATTACCCCTGCCAGATCCACGGACAGCGCTACATTACAGTCCGTGCTCTGTCGGCCGGGTCTCTCGAGGCCATCCCGGTCAAGGAGGGCCAGGCGGTGAAGAAGGGCGATGTGCTGTTCCAGGTCGTACCAATCCTCTACAAGGCGAAACTGGAAGCCGAGTTGGCCGAGGTCAAGCTCGCTCAAATCGAGTTGGATAACACCAAGAAGTTGTTCGACAAGGGGGTGATCTCCCAGCAGGAGTTGACCCTCTACCAGGCCAAATTGGAGAAGGCCAAGACCAAGGCGAAGCTCGCGGAGGTCGAACTGAGCTTCACGACAGTCAAAGCGCCCTTCGACGGGCTCATCGGTCGCCTGGAACAGCAGGAGGGTAGCCTCGTCAACACGGGGGATGCCCTCACGACCCTCTCGGATAACAGCGTGATGTGGGTTTACTTCCATGTACCCGAGGCCCGCTACCTCGAATACGTGGATCGCCAGGGCAAAAGGAAGGACCCTTCGCGTCTCGAGCTCGTGGATTCGCGAATTGAACTCATGCTGGCGGATGATCGCACGTTCAACCAGGACGCCGGCAATGTCGTCACCGTTGAGGGCAGATTCAACAACGATACGGGAACCATCGCCTTCCGTGCGGATTTCCCGAACCCGGACCGCCTGCTACGTCACGGCCAGAGCGGCACCGTGTTGATCCGCGAGACGTTGAAAAACGTCACCGTCATCCCTCAACGAGCCACGTTCGAGCTTCTCGACAGGCGGTATGTTTGGGTCGTCGGCAAAGATAACGTGGTGCACCCGCGCGAAATCGTCGTCCAGAACGAAACAGACGACATCTTCGTCATCAAGAAGGGACTTGAAGTGACTGACAAGATCGTACTGGAGGGGGGCCGACAGCTCCGCGACGGCGACAAGGTGGAATACACGTTTCAGAAGCCGGAATCGCCAACCGGTAACCCAAAGATCGACCGAAAGAAGTGACCGTTTCGCGATGCTCCCCTTACCAAGGAACCGACCATGCGATTCGCGATTTCGGCTGTCCTGGTTCTCGCGTGTGCGATCCCGGCGTTGGCCGCTGACCCCCCAGCCGGCATCATCCGGATCACCGCGACGTATCCCGGTGCAGACGCCCAGACCGTCGACGAGACGGTCATCGCCCCGCTGTTCAAGCAGCTCATCGGCGTTGAGGGCATGACCCGGATCGAGTCCGAGGCGCGGAAGGACGGCACCGGCACGGTGACCATATACTTCGAGCCGAAGGCGGACCTGAACCTCGCGCAAGTGGAGGCGCACAACCGGGCGAACCTCGCTCTGCCGGTGATCCCCGCGCCCTGCCGACAACTCGGGCTACAGGTCCGGAAGCTCCCGGCCACCCCGTCGGTATTCTGGGTTGCCCTCACCAGCGTGGACCCCAAACACGATGCGGCGGACCTGGCGAACTACGCAACGGTCTTCTTCAAAAACGAGCTCGCCCTCATCCCTGGGGTGGTGGATGTTCGAGTCGTCGGCGTCGGGGAACTCGGCATCCGAGTGAGGGTGAACCCAGATAGACTGCGCGCCTACAGGGTGTCGGTTGGCGACGTGGTCGACGCGCTGCGGCGGCAGAACGCCGAAGCCGCGGCTGGGGGGAAGATCGGCGGGCGGGTCGTCACCGCGTCCGGCCGGCTGACGAAGCCCGAGGAGTTCGGCAACGTGATCCTGAGGGCCACCCCGAACGGCGAAGTGCTCCGGGTGAAGGATGTCGCCCAGGTCGAACTCGGGTACGCGACAGGCGGGTTGGCGGGCAGCGGATTGGCCCGCGTCAATGGGAAACCGGCGGCGCTGATCGCCGTCACGGCGTGGCCGGGGCGGGTGACCGTGGACAAGCTCTACAAAATCGACGCCATTGAGGAACTGCCCCCGGGCATGAGCTTCGACGTCGTCGCCGACCTGGCCGCCGACCGGCTGATGGAGGTCGAATTACGGGTGCCTGACTCGAAGTTGTTGGAGGAGAAGGTCGAGCAAGCCACGGAGCTGATCCGCGGGCTGCCCGGGAAGCCTGACACCGTGGCGTTCGCGAAGGGCCGTAGGTCGGACGCGGCTACGATCCTCGTCAAGCTCCCCGCGAAGGGCGGGCCGACTGTCAAAGACGTCAATAAGGCACTCGACGCTCTCTCTGTTGCCGCGATTCGCGTCGGCAGTATGCAGCCCGGAGGGGAGGCGTTCCCGATCCGGCTCGCCCTGACCGGCCCCTTTGAGGCGGACGCGGACGCACTTCGCGAAGTGACGTCCCGTTACGTCAAGAGGCTGCTGAAAGAGCCGGGCGTGGCGGAGCCGGGTGTGTACCCGGAGCAGCCGGAGCAGCACTACGCCGTGAAGATCGACCGGGATAAATGCGCGCAGAGTGGGGTGGAACTGGACGACGTCTTCATGATGCTTCAGGCGAGCCTCGGCGGGGTGCACGCAACCAATACCAGCAAGTTTGGCCGGATGTTACCGGTGACTGTCCAGGCCCAGCCACAATTCGCCCGTGACATCGAGGACCTGGAAATGCTGTTCGTCCGCAACACGACCGGCGAGATGGTTCCGCTCGTAAAGTTCACCACGATCAAGAAGGCCCTCGCGCCCCCCGCGATCGTGCGAGTGAACGGACGCCGGGCATTCATCATTACCGCCGCACCGGGGAACGGCAAGACGCCCGCCGAGGCCGCGGCCCTGTGTGTCAAGCTGGCCCAGGAGGTTATGCCCAGGGGATACCGCGTGAAGGATCTGACCGACACGCCGCCAAAGAAGCGGGATTAGGGTGTATGTTTTACGAGCCGGAAGCGTTAGCGACGGGCCATGACGTTTTACGAGCCGGAAGCGTTAGCAGATGTTTTACGAGCCGGAAGCGTGAGCGACGGGCTAAAGTCATGGCCCGTCGCTTACGCTTCCGGCTCGTAAAACCGCGTGAGGCCATAACTTTAGCCCGTCGCTCACGCTTCCGGCTCGTAAAACCGCGTGAGGCCATAACTTTAGCCCGTCGCTCACGCTTCCGGCTCGTAAAACCGCATGAAGCTTTAGCCCGTCGCTAACGCTTCTCGTAAAACCGCGTGAAGGACCTCACCGGCACGCCGCGGCGACGGGACTGAAGACGCTACTTCTTCAGGAGCGTTTTCCAGTCGCGGAAGGGATAGATCACGGCTCGGTCGGGGGTGTATTTGTGGGCAGTCATCCACGCGAATTCGCGCTTGGTTGAGTCTGCCGGGTCGGGGAGCGGAAACGGTTTGCCATCGGCTTCGGCGAAAATCGTCGCGACCAGAGGCACCTTTTGGCTCGCCTTCGGAGCGAGATCGTAATCGGTTCCCTTCGAGTGCATCAGCCAGGTATTGTCGCGGAAGCCTGCCCGGAGTCGCTCTACGGCGGCCTTGGCCAGCGCGGTCTTCTCGGCCGGCTTGAGTTCGGGAGTTGCTTCGATTGCCTTGAGGAGACGTTGCGTTTCGGACACGTCGAAGCTCACCCAGCCATACGGCGCAAGGAAGGCTTCCAGTTTGCAGTGGCACGGCAGATTCTTCGGGAACAGGTGCAAGCCATACACGACTCGCGTGGGGACGCCCAGCGAGCGGCCGAGGCTCGCGCACAGTCCGTGGTAGTCACTGCAATCACCGCGTTTCTTCTCCAGTGCGTGTTGGGCACTGGCAACCAGTGACGTGTTGGTGTGGTCGTAGGTGAGGTTGTCGTTGGCCCAGGCGAAGATTTCGTTTAACTCCGCGGACGGGTTCGGTTTGTCGCCGGCAATCTGCCTGGCAAGCTTCTTGAATTTACCGTCCACTACCACGCGTGACTCACTCCGCCGATAGGGATCGAAACTCGCCGGCCACTTCTCCACTCGCATCACTTTGGCCGGATCGACGTTCCAGCGCAGCTCCCACACGGTGGCTTTGAAGCGATGCGTGATGATCTGCGCGCCTTGTGGCTCGTTGAATTCGAAATAGGCGAACGTGTTGCCGAAGGTATTCTCCGTGTGCATCGTCGGCTTGGTGTCGGTAGGGAAGGTCGCGAACGTACCCGGTTTCACTTCCTGCCCCCCATCCGATGGCGGGATCGGAAGCCATACGCGGAGTTTCTTCGTCCCCTGTGGAGCCGTGACGATGACGCGGAAATCGATGTCGTAGGTAACCGGTTCGGCTCGCGTTGCGGAGTATGGCTGAGTGGGGTCTGGTTCGGCGGCAGACGCGGAGAGCAAGAGAACGGGCAAAGCCAGAAGGATGAGTGGAAACAGTCGGTTCATGACCACCTACAGGAAAATGAAGAGCATGAATGCATTGTGCGGAGTGGAACTGGCAAGAGCCAGTTCCACTCCGCACAAGGTTACAGCCCGATATCAGTCGGAGATGTTGCTGAGGTAATTCTCGTACTTCTTGCGAGCCTGGAACTCATCGTTCATGAGCTTCTTCTGCTTGGCGGTGAGAGCGTCGATCTCCTTCTCCTGATCCGCCAGCTTCTTCAGGTAAGTCTGATACACTTCGGCTTCCTTCGGCGTCTCACGCAGATTCTTGCGGATACGGTCCTGATCGCCATTCAAACGCTGAAGATCACGAATCACCTGATCCAGTTCCCGACGCAAGCTGTCCCACTCACCCTTCAAGGTCAGAGCCGCCTTGAGCTTGTCCTTCAAGCCAGGGCTGGCTTCCGACAAACTGATGAAGTAGCGGATGGTGTTCTCGTCGCTATTGGTCAGCGTGATGCTTGCGGCGATGTCGCGTTCTTCCTTGACGGTGAAGGACTTGGTCTCGCCCGCCTTCACCGGAGTCTGGAAGCGATAGACATCGGGAGTGTCTTCCACCGGCTTATCCGTGTCCACCAGCTTGAACTGCTGGCTGGTGCGGTTGGGATGCTCAATCACCAGAGTCCGGTCGGTCTGGCTGCGGTTGATGATCCGATAGGTCTTCTCATCGGTCACCTTGGTCACCGTCGTCACGATGCCTTTGACCGCCTTGACGCTAGTGATCTTCTGCTTGCCAGCGCCGGCCTTGGGATCGACTTCGGTGCCCAAGTCGATGGCATACGAGACGAGCCGCTCTTCGTTGGGCTGAACGTCCAGCACGCGAGTATCGCCCGCGTAGACGCTGCCTTCAAACACCGTGATCGGACCCTGGTTGAGGTGCGCGCCGCTGGTGTTCTTGAAACGCAGTCCCAGGAGTGGATGTTTGACCTGCACGCGTTCGTTGTAAATGCTGACTTTGGTGCCTTCGATGTCTTTGCCCACGATGGGCAAGAGCGCGCTCTTCTGGCGGAA
>Ga0070738_10002200_pt1 | contig 31632 bp, 33 predicted proteins | sample Coa_R2_2_FD_66446 | JGI IMG/M metagenome (GOLD analysis project Ga0070738, IMG submission 66446) | Surface soil microbial communities from Centralia Pennsylvania, which are recovering from an underground coalmine fire - Coalmine... | ecosystem: Environmental > Terrestrial > Soil > Unclassified ...
TGGCTTACCGATCCTAAGAAGGCACTTTATAATCGGATTTATAACAGAACGACGGTTAGCATCTGGACGTTAATTAAGAAGATGTTTAAAAATTGAAGATGTATTGATGAAGGCTGAAAAACAGCTAAAAATGTTTAATTTTTTCCTGCTGTCCTTAAGAGAATCTTAATTTAATTGCACTAAAATTTAGCCATCTTCTTAACTCCAGGGAATGACCATGAAACCACGACAAAATTCAACTACTTCTATTTTCTTTGAATTAATCAATGACCAAGAAATTAAAGCCTCTCTCAAAAGAGAGAATATCTTAGGCAGTGGTTCATTCAGTCAGGTATATAAAGGCATCTTTGAAGGAAAAGAAGTGGCCATTAAAGAAAGAGATAATGATGCTGAAGGCCAACGCGAAAAAGAGATTTTGAAAATGCTCACCAGCGGTGGTGCAGTCAATACGGTAAAATATTTTGGAGAGTGTACGTTTAAGGGAGAGGCTGCTTGTCAAAATCAATTGTATCTTATTACCGAATTTATCCACGGAATAACGCTGTACGATTTTATTATTAATTCCGCTAACAATGAGGTTTCAGCGGTAATAAAATATCGAATCATGATGGGTCTTCTTAAAGGTATTAAATTTATTCATGATATGGGGATTATTCACGGGGATCTAAAACCCGATAATATTCTGCTTAGACAGAAGAGTTCTCAACCCTACGATTTTAATCCGGTGATTTGTGATTTTAGTTCTGCAATACGCCAAACAGATACTCCTACTAATAAGGGAATGGCTTCTGCTATCAGCTTTGCTGCGCCCGAAGTAATACGAAATAAAATGGTTGGACCCGCATCGGATATTTATAGTTTTGGAAGAGTCATGGCTTGTATGGAGCAAAAAGGATTTTATCAATTGCCAGTCATGTTTTACTTAAAAGATATACATTCAGGTGCTATGCCGACTATTTCGCCAGAATGGCCTACCTCTAAATTAATCCTACAAACATGGAAGTTAGATCCTGAAGCACGCCCGACAATGAGAAATGTCACAATTCAATTACATTTTTTTGCTAATCGCAAAAAGAAAAGTAAATCAGAAGTGATAAAGGCTGAAGTTCCACCAAGGAGTAACTTACCGCGTATTCAAAAGAAAGCTTCGGGTCTTGGCTAAAAGGGATGCTTACACATCCCTTTTTTAAATTTTTTAGCCTACGCTTCCTTGGATAGGTAAATTCAAAGTGCTACCTACTAATGGCGCGCTTTCCATGATCACTACGTTTTGCTGACCTTGGTAGATATAAGTAACTTCATACCCTTTTTGTATTTGCTTAGTGGTGTGGTGAGTCGAGCAAACAGTTGAATAAACGGTATGAGCTTGTGGTTTGTTTAAGCTTTGTTGCACATAGCTACCACTGATCGCCCCAATCGCAGCACCTGCTGCACTGGCTAACAATTTAGCATGATCATTTCCACCAATTGAATGTCCAATCATGCCACCCGCAACACCACCTACCGCTGCGCCAGCAAGAGGATGTGAGCTTTCTTGTTGTTCATAAACAACATGAGCGACTTGTTTGCAGTTCTTATAAGGTGCAGAAACTTGCTCATAATGTGGTTTGACACTGATAACTTGTGCCGCAGGAATAGGGGCAGGGGTGGGAGTTTGGGCCACAACAGGTACAGGTGCGGGCACAGGTTGTTGATTTAATTTTTGTATCACCAGCGTGGTTCCAATGGCGATTAGTGCAACACCCATCGCTCCTCCTAAGAGGACTAAAACTTTTTTGGTCTCAGTTGACATGTTTCATACCTTAAGAAAATATTAAGAATTATGCTATTTTTAATAGGGCCAAGATTCTAGCATAAAATCTAAATAAATAAAGAAAGAAAACGTAGGTTAAAAAAGAATAATGTTGACTCATAATTGTCAATATTGTTAATATTTTATCCAATAAGGAACTTACTATAAAAAACAGGATGTTAATTATTTTGACAAATAACACTTACAAACACAGAACGAGGTATAGATCATGCCATTTGCATCATCATTTTTTGCTAAAACAGCGGTTAAAGCTGCTGGCGTGGCGGCAGCGAATTGGATCATTGTAAAAAAAGCGATGGATAGTAAAGCGACCGATAAAAATTTAACTGACGATGGAAAAAATCAAGCGCTTGCTCGACAACGAGCAGCGGATGAGAAGCAATTAATGGGTAAAGAAATTTATTCAGGCGGTGCTTTGAATTATGTCATGAGCAGTGCATATCTCGCGCAAAATCACTATTTGGTAACGAAAGCGAGAATAGAAAATGCTCTAGAAGTTAAATCTCAAGAGACAGTACAACCGCGCCCTTAAAGAGATAGTGGCAAATAACAATGGGAAAATTCCCTTGTTATTTGCTGCTGTTTTATTAGAGCGAGATTTATGTCATTTCAAAGAATCAAAGAATTTATGACCTTGCTGCGGCAGTAAATGGATGACTAATAAGCAAACTAATTCAAACAAAAATAATCTAGCATGCGTAGATTCATACGGGTAAGCAATAAAGATTTCTTCCATTACCAGAAAAACAGCCCACAAGGCCACACTTATGCCGAAAGCGATATTAATCGAGGGCCATTTATTCCCGCTGTTACGTAGAAAACAAATCGTTGCAATGAGGAATAAAAAAGCTGAAAACCCTTGGGAAAGCAAATCCATAATAAATAAAAAATTTAAAATACAGAGTGGGGTATGATAAATTTCAATGACTTTCTCTAAAGCTTCATAATTTCCAGAACGGAATGTTGTTTCCGTAATAATGTGGGTCTGGGTGAGAAAGTCCGTGAGATTTGTTAGGAAGGCAATAAAAAACCAGCAAGACCAAAAAAATAAGATTCTCACTTTAATATAAAATAAGCCATAACTTTGATTTCTTTCCATAATTTACCTCTTATAAGATGAGGCCCTACTATAGATAATATAGCATAAAGCTAGGGGTTATTGATCTTGTGCTTCTTCTAATAAAATTAATTGCTCATTGAAATGTTCTAATTGGTTTTGCCAATAACGGGGTGTGTTGAACCAAGGAAAATTCAAGGGAAATGCTGGATCTTCCCAGCGTTTTGCTAACCAGGCAGCATAATGAATCATTCGTAAGGTACGTAATGCTTCAATGAGGTATCGTTCTCGAAAGTTAAAATCATAAAATTCGAGGTAACCTCGTAAAATATGATCTAATTGGGCAAGACGTTCTTGCCTGGAATCACCCGTTACCAACATCCAAAGATCTTGAATAGCGGGTCCCATGAGGCAATCATCTAAATCAACAATTTGAGGTCCAGCAGGATTCCATAAAATATTACCAGGGTGACAATCACCATGCAGTCGAATATATTCAAGGGGACCGACTTGTTGAAAACAATTTTCAATTTTTTGCAAAATAGCTTCAATGACATAGCAAAAATTATGCTTTAATTCATCCGGAATAAAATCGTGTTCTATTAAAAATTGATAAGGCTGATAGCCATAGCTTTGAGTATCTAAGCGAAGCCGGTGTTGAAAAGGGTTGCAAGCACCCACAGCGTGTAATCGTCCTATGAAACGTCCCATCCATTCTAAATGTTCAATATTGTCTAGCTCTAAAGTGCGACCGCCTTGCCGTGGAAAGAGTGCAAATCGAAAATCTCGATAATGATGCAACGTTGTATGAGTTATTAGTGTTAAGGGCGCGACCACAGGAATTTCTTGCGCAAAAAGTTCAGCAGAAAATTGATGCTCTTCTAAAATCGCTGCATCGCTCCAGCGGTATGGTCGATAAAATTTAGCAATAAGCGGAGCTGAATCTTCAATGCCTACTTGATAGACACGATTTTCGTAACTATTTAATGCAAATAGGCTCCCTGTGCAATGAAACCCAACGCTTTCAATCGCATCTAAAATTAAATCAGGACTTAGTTGGGCATAAGGTTGTCTTGACGTATGAGAGTCAGCGTCTTTTTCGTTAACATCACTCACAGTAGCTCCAGGGGTGATCTATAAATTAGAGCAACGGTTGATATCATGCGTTTTATCTCGGGTCAAGTAAAAATTAGTTAAATTTAAGTTTACATAATTTTTCTGATTCTTCTAACGATTCATTTATATTAGTTTCTAACTTACTAACAAATTCTTCTGCAGAGGGTCGTAGATGAGGATTATTATCCCAGCCAAAGGTAATCAACTTGGCTATTTTAGAGGGACAGTTTTCAGGGATGGGTTCTCTTTTTCCATGAATAATCATCTCTAAAATTGCCTCGAGGGTGGATAATTCAGTGGATTTTTTAATTGCTTCAAAAATACAACGCCATGCCGCTATTTCCCAATAGGTAATAGCTAAACTATAGATATCCGATTTTTCAGAATAAATTTTTGAGTGAATGATTTCGGGTGCCATATAATGAGGGGATCCCATACAATGTTTTTCAATCTCTCCATCAATAAGCTTAGCGAAACCGAAATCTCCTATTTTTGCTCGCAGATTTTTATCTAAAAAAATATTCTCGGGTTTAAGATCGCGATGGAGAATTTTATTTTGGTGTAAATAATGTAGACCGCGGGCAATATCTTGCATAATGTTATAACGTTGTGGCCAAGGGAAAGGTTTTGCATTAAAGTGCTCTACTAAGGAACCCTTAGGCATATATTCTAGGATCACATAAATATTTTTCTTATAACGAGAATACCCATAATAGTGGACTATATAAGGTGAGTGGAGAGATTGCATGAGTTGATTTTCTTTCTCGAGTGAAATGTCATATCTATTTGTTGGAGCTTTTTCTGTTTTAATCGCGACTGTTAGGTGGTTCCATGTTCCTAAGTAAATGAATGAATACATTCCTTCGGCTATTTTTTTATATACAGTTAAGTCATTGAGCGGAATGTGAAATGGATCAGAAGATTGATTATCGGGGGAATGTTGCGTGTTTTCTACTGTTTCATTTAATTTGGTCTTGATCAATTGAGTGCTCATCCGTGTTTTCATGCTTGTTCTCCCATGAACTTGAAGTTTTTCCTTAAAGAAGTTTATTGTAATGAAGGAGAGAGGTTTGTCCAGCAGCATAAGCTGAATAGAAGATAGTGAAAAATAACCTATGAACTGCTCAAGCGAGCAGTTCATAGGTGAGGGGAAAATGGCAAGAATTATTTATTTTTTATCACCAAACAATGCTTCTGCGCGTTTCTTGATCTTGGCGGGAGATACATTTTCTACATGAGTAGAAATATGCCACTTATGTCCAAAAGGATCCACCACCGTTCCACTGCGATCCCCATAAAACATATTTTCTACTGGTCTGACGATTCTGGCACCTGCTGCTACGGCTTGTTCAACAATGGCATCGACATTTTTAACATATAAATGGATGCTGATGGGGGTTCCACCATATACTTCAGGACTATTTGCATCCAACTCGGGGTGTTCATCTGCCAGCATGATTTTTGAATCACCTATCTTTAATTCAGCGTGACTGATTTTACCCCCATGTTCCATGCGCATGGCTTCTTTCGCATTAAATACTGTTTTATAAAAATCAATCGCTTGAGCAGCGTTATTTACGATTAAATAGGGGGTGATACTGTGATAGCCTTTTTGGATAGGGGATATTTTTTTCTTAGTAGTGGGTTTTTTAGTTAGTTTCCTTTTTGGTTTACGTAAAGCGCTTTTTCTTCCTTTCAATGTTTTTTTCTTAGCCATAATATTCTTCCTTTCAAGAAATAGTAACGGCAGCTAATAGATTAGAATAAATTTAATGTCTATATCGTTTATAACGTAACTGATTTATGAGTGAAAACCTGCTGATATTTATCATATCTGCTTTTAAAATGAGATGCAATTAGCTCTCTTGCTTTAGTGAAAATTAACCTGCAAGGCGTCTTGTCTTACAGGTTAAATTAAATAAACATAATTAGTGAGAGACTTGAATTATACCGCTCGTAATGTCAGAACTCACGGAATAATAAGCTCCTTGATTGGCTTCATAAAAGTCAGCTTCTATTGTGCTTTCATAGGTTCCCGGGTAATTGAATGTCACCTGTAAGATGGGGAGAATATCATCATCTATCCAGCCATTAGGCTCTAATTGATAAGTGGAGCTGGAGGAGGTACAGATGGGCCACAGAGGAGCAGGTGGTTTTGCGCAGACTTTAAAATCATAGCGGTAAAGTTGGGTAGTATTCGTGAAATTCTGAATAAAGATATAAATATCGCCATTCACGTTGATGGGCAAGCCGACTACACCAGAGGAAACGAAGTTTTGGACTTTGGTGTAATGGTAACTTTCCGTAATATCGGCGGGGATTTTCAAAGTAGGAATATTTATTTTAGTAGGATTGGATTTGAATGAGCCTATGCCATTTCCGGTTGTCCATTCGTGATATGAAATTAATTGTGCTTGATGAAGTTCCAAGGCAAAACTATTTTGAAGACCCATGAAGAGAGTCAAGGTGATTACCAGATGTTTTTTATTCATTTATATGTTCCTTATATGTAATTTCCACGGTATTTTTAATTTACACACGGTAGGAAGTGTAACGGAATTTTTCTCTTAATCCAAATTGATTTCTTATAATAGGGAAGGTTTTAAAATGGTGAGAGATGGGCTAGACTGGTTGGAATACTCGGATGGGATGAATAAGGAATTGTTCCAATGGAATGGGTAACACCAAATTTAAATTCGCTACCAAGAGAAATTTTATTAGAAATTATTTCCTTTCTTGATCCTATTAGACTTAAAAAATTCGCTGTATTAGCCAAAAAATTTTATTGGTTAATTAATGAAAATCCACAGCTCATTTTAATAAAAATCCCTTTCCTTATGGAAGAAATTAGCTTTCGCATTTCAGTTAAAAATCAATCTATTCTATTTAATTCTATAGATGAAATCATAAAAACGAAGGACAATAATTTTATTTCAATTTTATCTAAGCTAAAAGATAACGGCAAATTGAAAACCATGAGTGCTTGTAGATTGAATAGCGTATTAGCAAAAATTCAATTACGTAATAATGCAATTGCTGAATTAAATCAATTGGAGAATAACAAGCAACAATTTAAAGATAAATGCACTACTATTGGTTTGGTGAGTGTGGTTGTGCCTATTTTGCTAGGGAAAGTTCTGCTCCCTATTTTATGGGGAGATAGGCTAGATGTATTGGTAATAGCTATATTTGCAGTCATAGGAATATTTGTTTCCCAATTTTTGGGAGATTATTTATATCGGTATGAGAGGGAATTAGAAGTTAAAAGAATCACCTATAGTAACCAATGGAGTAATTTATTCTATTCAGCTAAAACCTTACTTGAACCGGAGACACAGGGTAGAAGTTTAAGTATAAGAAATTAAAGTAATTTCATTCAACAAAATGTAACCTCATCTCATTTGCCACTAATCCAGTGCTCTTTATTAAGATATTCTTAAGTATTTTTCTTTTATAATGACGCAAATTTTAAATATATAAACGAGTAGAGTGGTATGCGGTCTAGTGGTATTTCTATTGATAAATTATTGGAATTAATGGAGGAAGGTAAGGACCAAGAAGCAGAGAAAGCAGTTTCTAAGCAGCATCTTACCTTGCGAGAACCAGGTAGCAATGAAAGTGTTCTGCATAAAGCAGTACGCAAGGGGTTACCATTGCTTACAAAAAGACTGTTGCAATTAGGTGCTGATCCTTATCTGGTGAATAAACAAAAAGAAAGTCCTTTGTTGCTTGCATTTAAGGCGAATGATGAAGAGTTGGTGGCTATTATTTTAAATAGCCAATCAGTAATAACGGAAGATGTGGGCAGGGTGATTTTGTTTTTAGTATTGCATAATGATTTGAAATCGATGCAGCGTCTACTGGAAAAAGCAGATAAATCTACTATCGAAGTGGCTTTAAAAAAATGGAAATTTGGGGAAGGGAATACTGCTCTACATTATACGGTCAGCGAAAATCAAATTGAGATGACTAAGTTATTGATGGAATATGGGGCGGATCCAGAGGCTAAAAATCATGAGGGTAAATCTGCTATTGATTTAGCTGAATTTAATAAGGATAAAAATCCTGAGATACTCTCAGTGGTAAGGCGGAAAGTGAATGTTAATAATAATTCTAATAATAACTCACTTCAGAAGAAAAATTTAAAGCAGGTTAAGGAGGGAGTGATTAAGGATAAGGAATTATATTCATTATATTATGGTATTAAAGTATCCAATAAGCCGGATGATGCTTTGTTGGATAAATTTGTTCATCATGTAATTAAAAATATTGATAATTTAGATGCTGGAGAAATTGGGTTAATTTTAAATTTGATTGGAAAATTACGAGATATAAGTGGGCCCAAGTATTGGTCGCTATTACGAGTATTAGCAAAAAGATCGGAAGATATTGCAGAAGAATTCAACTCCCAAGACATTGCTCTTGTCTATAATTTCATTTCAAAATTATCTAATCCAGATGCTGAATGCTGGCAGCCAATGTTACGAGCATTAGCAAATAGAGCCAAGGAGATTGCTAAAGAGTTCAATTCTCAAAATATTGCTCTTGTCTATAATTTCATTTCAAAATTATCTAACCCTGATGCTGAATGCTGGCAGCCAATGTTAGGAGCGTTAGCAAATCGAGCCAAGGAGATGGCTAAAGAGTTCAATTCTCAAAGTATTGCTCTTGTCTATAATTTCATTTCAAAATTATCTAACCCTGATGCTGAATGCTGGCAGCCAATGTTAGGAGCGTTAGCAAATCGAGCCAAGGAGATTGCTAAGGAGTTCAATTCTCAACATATTGCTCTTGCCTATAATTTCATTTCAAAATTATCTAATCCTGATGCTGAACGCTGGCAGCCAATGTTACGAGCATTAGCGGAGCGAGCTATTGAGATTGTATCTACATTTACTTCAGAAGAGCTATATAATATACATATACTTTTATATAAATTAAATGAAAATAATCGCAAAGCCCTGGAGCCTTTGTTGCTTGCATTAAATAATCAAGCTGCTATAAAAGTTGAAAACTACAATAAAAAATTACAAGAATTTAAGCAGAAAAACCCACAAGCACGTGGTAGAAATATCAGCCGTTATGAGGGTTTTATTAATATGGCTTTAAATAATAATTTAGATTTCAATAATCTAAATAAATTAGGCAATATTGAAAAATATAACGATGGATATTATTTTAAACCCTCAAAAGAAAGTAATGATTGTTTAATTTCCTTGTTAAATGTTTATTATTCAAAAGAAGAAAATATTACGGCTATTAAATTAGAGCAGCAGGAAAAATGTGAAAAAGATTTTTTAACTTCCCCTAGTTATGAAGAAAAAGTGTTAGAGCCTGGTTGTGTCTCAGCTATAGCCGCCACTATTGACGATAAAAAATATTGCTTTATTGCTGCCTCTTCCTTGATTTCAAATAAAATTTTAAATGCAATAGATAAGGCGGTTGAGGATTTAAATCAACGACAGAAAGAAGTTGAATATGTTGTGATAAAAAATAATTCAGCAGACGATTTTAGTGATCTTCTTTACTTCTTAACCCAAGATAAGGAGGCTTATAAAAGATGCAGCGAAAAATCATATGCTAAGCTATTAGCAAAATTATATGCTGAGTATGGCGATAGACTTCGTGTGACAGGTATTTCAAATTGTTTCCTTTACCCCTATCAAAAAGGGAAATACTATGGGGCGCATGAAAAATCAATCGATCGTTTTGTTGTTGCCCCCAATTATAAAGAAATGATTGAAATTGATAATAATATTATGGTGAATTTTATACGCTGTTGTAAGCAATGTATGAAGCTGAAACCAGCTGTATTTCATATATTCCAAACAGCCCAGAATCATGGCAGGGAATTAGCTAATCAAAACGAAATTAAAAGAGAGCGCTATTTTTCGCCTATTCGGCATTCTTTTTTTTCAGCAACTCCCTCTCTGGCTGAGCGAGAGCAATCGCCTTCAGTTTCTCATAAATCTAAGAAATCTTTTAACGCTAAACGAACTTCATGAATTAAAAAGTCAGGTAACTTGCCGATTTCATTTTGGAACAAGGTATTATCCCACGCGAGAATTTGATCCATGATAATATCGCTGTCCTTATGTAACCCTGCCATTTCTTTTGGAATTCTGACCCTCAATGGGAATGCATCGTTGATGAGATTGGTTGTAATAGGTAGTACTACGGTACTTTCTAGCCCATTTAAACTAAATTCATTCGGTTGAATAGCTAAACAAGGACGTTGTTTCCCGGGCTTAGTTCCTACACGAGGCTCCAGATCGACTGTATAGACATGCCATTGCTTAGGTATCATCATATTTTCTTGAGTCTAGAGCGTTTTTGGAATTCTTTATTGATGGATTTACTATTTTCAACCACCGCTTTCGCTGCTTGTTTCCAGCGTTTGATTTTTTTAAGCCGCATGGCTTCTTTTTCAAGTAAATCTAGTCCAGCTCTGACAACATCAATTTGCTTTTTGATCTGAAAATCTTTCATTAGGTGTTCTATTCTTTCTCGATCTTTGTCTTGGATGGTTAGTAATTTGCTCATAGCGAACCTTAATTAATATACTTTATAGTATATCATAAAATATATTAATTTGCCACTTTTGTGGAGTGGTAGAGCTAGGTTTTTATTCCTGTCATTCCGAGCGTAGCGAGAAATTTCCAAATAAGATGGAGCCTTCGCTACGTTCAGTATGACAGTTACGCTAAGGATTACAAAATTAACTTGAGGATACTAAGGAAATTAATCATATTTTTATTATGACTCTTTCTTAATAACATACAGATTAGTGCACGTCAAGAAAAAAATAATTTTTCCATTGATTTTGCTTAAAATAGCTTGTATTTTGCTTGCCCTTATTGCTTACCATCACACAATATGAGGCTCATATGACATCTATCTACGTAAACGGGTTTGATATGTACTACGAAGTACATGGAAAAGGTGTGCCTTTATTAGTATTGCATGGGTTTACAGGTTCGGGTGCAGGCTTGGAATCGTTATTTAAACCTTTAACTGCAACGCATCAACTCATCATTCCCGATTTGCGAGGACATGGCAGATCAACGAATCCTTCTCAACAATTTACTTTTCAGCAATCGGCAGCGGAATGGGAAATGATGCGTAACACTCACCAGCAAGGAGATGAACAGATCCGTATGTTGTGGGAGCAGGCAAGAACCCTGAGTGAAAGTGATAATGATATGAATTTTACACCTGAAAGCTTAGCAAAAATCAAAACAAAAACACTACTCATACAAGGCGACAGAGACCCGCTTTATCCCTTAGATTTAACGATTGAAATGTACAAAAGTATTCCAAATAGTTATCTTTGGATTATTCCTAACGGTGGTCATGTACCTATTCAAGAAAATGTCGAAATATTTATTCAAATGCTCACTAAATTTTTATCATAAAGATATGAACATGAAACCAGTTATTGATCATAAGCAACGATGTAAATGGGTAAATAATGATTCACTTTATATAAAATGACAAAGACAAATAGTAATTTTCTATTTGTCTTTGGATTGCAAATGATAATCAGAATTACCGGGTGCGTCTAACTAAATGAAGTACTAATGATAAGACAAACAGAACAAGGAAAATGATAAATAAAATTTTAGCCATTTCCACAGAAATAATTGCTATTCCCGGAAACCCTAATACTCCCGCAATGATGGCAATGATAAGAAACACAACAGCCCATTGCAACATAGTCTTTTCTCCTTTTATATCTCATCTTTTATTATATGGCAGAAACCTGATATAGTAAAAGCTCACAGCATTAATATGTCCAATTATTTAGCTATTAAATATATTTTGTTTAAGAATTTAACTTATAGAGGCCTGAGCCATACTGCATAATTTTGGGGAGAAAAATAAGATGAGTAATAAATGGGAAAAAGCCGTTTTATTTTTATTGCTATCAATAGGTGCTGCTCATATTAGCCAAGCTGCTCAACAAACTACATGGGTAATGAATGCATTAAAATTACAACGGGAAATCGATGTTCATGCTCCTTTTAATGAGACCACGTTTCTTGCAACGCATAATTCCTTCAACTCCGCGAGCTATTCTACTCCAAGACGCAGCTATGTCGATCCCAATCAACAACTTTCTGTTTATGAGCAATTAAATGCAGGTGTACGCAGTATTGAATATGATGCACACTGGACAAAAAGTCATGACGAGCACTCAAAAGACATCATGTTATGCCATGGTACGGATAAAAATTTAGGTTGCAGTCCATTTGATAGAAATATAACTGAAGGATTACAAGAACTGCGTGATTGGTTAAAAGCAAATCCTGAGGAAATTGTATTATTGTACATTGAGCGGCACCTCGATGGTCATGAGCCTCAATTAGCTTCAGAATTAGAGACATATCTAGGAGATTTTATTTTTAAGCCAAGTGTCTTGAGAAAAGAAAATGATAATTTAAAAGGATGTATGGCTATTCCCAGTTCGCTTACTAAAGCTGATATTCTACGAGCTGGGAAACAATTATTGATTGTTACCAAAGGATGCGCTTCTGATTTCAAAGATCAAGACAAATTTTCTCAACAGTGGAATGATTATGTTTTTGCAGGCATAGGTGAAATCTCTTCTGACCCTTATTCATTTATTGATGCGAATATCACAGATTTTCCTGGTTATCCCGATTGTGGAAAATCTAATATTTTTAATTCTGATTCTACTCACACGAGTCTGTGGCGTATTTACGAAGATAGAACGAAATTATCCAATGCGGTGCACTCAGAGAAAAAATTAGAAGATAATGATATGCAAGAATTAATGCGATGTAATATCAATTGGCCAAGCATGGATATGCTGAGTGTGGATGATTCCCGTTTAGCTGCTGCAATTTGGAGTTGGGCAGAATCTTATCCTCAGGAAGGGAAGGGACAATGTGTTATTTATAAAAATAATGAGGGAATGCAAAATCTTCCTTGTGACCAGCTGGCTGCCGGATATGTATGCCGAGAAGAAGGTTCTCGTGTGATGAAAGTTATTTCTGCTTCAGGCACATGGCATGAGGGAGAAAATTATTGTCAAGCAATTGGAAAGAATTGGCATTTTACCGTACCCGTCAATGGTTATCAGATGAGTGTGATAAAAGATGCAATGACTAGCATGGCTTTATCGAGTGCATGGTTGAATTACACCGAAAGTGAAGAAGGATATTGGGTGGCAGGCTAAAAAATCAAATACTTACTGGTAGAATTAAGCACAATTTTTTCATTCGCGATATACTATAGTTAGTTTCTTATGACTTTTTAAGTAATATGTAAGTGATAGGAGATTAACAATGAAAAAGATAAAAATAATTTCAATTTTAATTTTATCATTCGGATTAGCTATTGCCTCTCCTATAATGGCAGAGCCCGTTTTAACTTTGATGAGTGATAGCGTTAACTCAGGCATTATTAATACGAAAATAATGACAGATCATACTCTTTCCAACATCAAGATAGACGCAACTGTTGTAAATGGTATTGCGATTTTTAAAGGTACTGTTTATTCCAAAGAACAATTAGAAGAACTCCTTCACATTGCTCATTCCGTATCCGGCATCAGAGGAGTGGATATTTCAAAAGTGAAAGTACTGGGCATTAGAGCAGGATAGGCGTTGCCAGCAGACCATCTGCAATCTGCTTTAATTTTTCCGGCTGTTTTAAATAAACTTTTTTGTGGTTAATCGCAATAATTTTGTTTTTTTGAAAACGAGAAAAAACACGACTAATTGTTTCTGCAGTTAGCCTTAAATAATTACCTATATCTTGTCTCGACATAGGTAGAATAAATTCGCGCTTTATTTCTGAAGGATGCAATCTTACTGATAAATCGATAAGAAACGCAGCAAGCCGTTGTGCTGCGGTACTCGAAACTAAATAAGAGCCTATATTTAACTGCCGGCTAATTAAATATAAGATACGTTTTTGTAATTCAGGATTAGAATGCAGTAACTCGAGAAAATTTTCATAAGGCACTTCGCAAACGACCGTTTCGGTTAATGCAGCGGCTGAAAAAAGATAATGGCCAGTATAGATTGCTTCATATCCCAATATCTCCCCAGCAAAATAAAACCCGCGAATCAGCTCTTTCCCGTCTACTTCAGCTTGATAGGTTTTCAATACGCCATGTTGAATCACATAGAGACTTTGGAATTTATGTTTGGGAAGACATAACACTTCTTTTCGTTCTAAGGTGCGATATTGTTTGATGGCTAAATTTTCTTGCTCCTCGGTGGTGCCAAAAGGAGTAAACATGCAACTAGTACAAGATGAATAATGTGAAAGTGAGCTGCGCATAAAGAAAACCAATATATTATTATTTACAGGGAATTATCATATTTTTAATGCATTATATTTTACCTTACTCATCTAATTTGTCAAACGAATCATCAAGCTTTTTAAAAAAATCCATGATCTAGATCAATGTTTTCTGTACAAAAAATGGGGTATTGTTTCCCCCAGACAAATAAGACTCAACCAATGGGCCGCTAAGATGCCCTTAATTTATTGAAAGTTAAGAAAAAATAGTTGGACCATAAGAGTCCAATTGACATGTGAATTAGCTCAAATCAAGGATAGCAGGAGAAGCGGGGCACAATGCTTATACCTTTATATCCTGTGATGAGCCATTTTTTCAATCGAGGGTTTAGCATTGTGATGAAAATTCGACAAGTTCTTTCGACAGTAACCTGTTTAGGATTCGCATTATTATTAACGGGTTGTAAGTTGACGATGTTGGAACCTAAAGGCATCATCGCAACAGATGAAAAACATATCCTCATTACATCCGCCTTATTGATGTTAATCGTGGTTATCCCTGTCATCATTTTGACTTTTGCTTTTGCTTGGCGTTATCGAGAAAGCAATACGAAGGCGACGTATTCACCTGAGTGGTCACATAGTACCTTATTAGAAGTGATCTGCTGGTCTGTTCCTTGCCTTATCATTGTCATTTTGAGTGTAATTACTTGGCAAAGTTCTCATCGATTAGATCCTTATAAACCACTAGCAGAAGATAGTAAAACACTCACCATACAAGCTATTTCACTAGAATGGAAATGGCTATTCATTTATCCCGATCAAAATATTGCAACGGTTAATTACGTCCAATTTCCCGTCGGCGTTCCGGTGCGATTTTTAATTTCAGCAGAAGGCCCGATGAATTCATTCCAAATCCCACAATTAGCCGGACAAATTTATGCTATGGCAGGCATGCAAACCAAATTACATTTGATTGCTGATGCGGTGGGGGATTATCAAGGCATCTCTGCTAATTTCACTGGCGATGGATTTTCTGATATGAAATTTATTGCACGCGTCAGTTCACAAGAAGAATTTAATCAATGGGTGAAAACAGTCAAACAATCATCCAAGCAATTAACAGCGATGGCTTATAATAAGTTAATTGAACCTAGTCAAAATAATGCTGTTGAATATTACGCTTCAGCTGATAAAGACATATTCAATACAGTCGTCATGAAATCCATGATGCCTATGTCAATGCCAATGCAAGAGATGGCAGACGCTTCCAATAGCAAGAAAGGTAAATAGATATGCTTGAAAAATTCATTTTCGGAAATCTAACTCTACAAGCAATCCCTTATCATAATCCTATCATCATGGGTGCAGCAGCGATGATGGCAGTCGTCGGTGCGATTATTCTGGGTTCATTATTTTATTTTAAAAAATGGAAATGGTTATGGTCTGAATGGATCACTTCCGTGGATCATAAAAAAATCGGGATCATGTATCTTATCCTCGCGCTCGTCATGTTCCTGCGAGGGTTTACAGATGCCATCATGATGCGATTACAGCAAGCATTAGCTGCTGGTGATTCGCTAGGTTATTTACCTCCCGAACATTACGACCAAATCTTTACTGCGCATGGGGTCATCATGATCTTTTTCATGGCGATGCCGTTTATGTTTGGCTTAATTAATATCGTATTGCCATTACAAATTGGGGCACGCGATGTGGCCTTTCCTTATTTAAATTCATTAAGTCTATGGTTATCTGTTGTCGGTGCTGTTTTAGTCAACATTTCGCTGGTGGTCGGGGATTTTGCAGCAACCGGATGGTTAGCTTATCCCCCGCTCTCTGAAATAGCATACAGCCCAACCGTGGGTGTCGATTATTACATTTGGGCATTGCAAATATCGGGTGTTGGTACATTGTTATCCGGTATTAATTTCGTTGTTACGATTTTAAAAATGCGCTGCCCCGGTATGACGATGATGAAAATGCCCGTGTTTGCGTGGACGGTTTTTTGCTCCATGATTTTAGTGATCCTGGCTTTCCCCGTCTTAACCGTTACCTTAGGCATGTTATTTTTAGACCGTTATTTTGGTATGCATTTCTTCACCGCTGATTTTGGCGGCAATTCGATGATGTATATCAATATGATTTGGATATGGGGCCATCCCGAAGTTTATATTTTGATCTTGCCTGCTTTCGGTATGTTTTCCGAAGTGGTTGCAACTTTCTCGAAAAAATATTTATTTGGTTATACCACAATGGTATGGGCAACTGCTTCTATTACAGTTTTATCGTTTATTGTCTGGCTACACCATTTCTTTACCATGGGAGCAGGTGCAGATGTAAACGGATTTTTCGGCATAGCAACCATGATTATTGCTATTCCCACTGGCGTAAAAGTATTTAACTGGCTCTTTACGATGTACCGCGGTCGCATTACTTTTACCACACCCATGTTATGGACAGTAGGATTTATCACGACATTTGTGATTGGTGGCATGACGGGTGTGATGCTCGCTGTTCCAGCTATTGATTTCCAAGTTCACAACAGTGTCTTCTTAATTGCCCACTTCCATAATGTGATTATCGGTGGGGTGGTATTTGGTTACTTAGCTGGATTCACCTATTGGTTCCCTAAAGCATTTGGTTTCAAATTAAATGAAAAATTAGGTAAATATGCTTTCTGGTGTTGGCTGATTGGATTTTATACCGCCTTCATGCCGTTATATGCACTGGGTCTCATGGGCATGACTAGACGTTTAAGCCATTATTCTAATTTAGAATGGCATCCCTATCTAATTGTTGCAGCCATTGGGGCCGCGATTATTGGATGCGGTGTCATGTTCCAAGTTTTACAATTGATCGTGAGCATCAAAAATCGCGAACACTATCGAGATAAAACTGGCGATGCGTGGGAGGGCGGCCGAACATTAGAATGGTCTATTCCATCACCTGCACCTTTCTATAATTTCGCTATCCTTCCTCACGTCGACAGCCGAGATGCATTTTGGGTTGCTAAACAAAAGAAATTAGCAAATCCCCATGCCATCACTCACCCACAGTATCAAGATATTCACATGCCCAAAAATACGGGCATTGGTTTTATCATTGCCATGTTTAGCGGTATGTTTGGGTTTGCCATGATTTGGCATATTGGTTGGCTAACGGTAGCAGGCTTAATTGGTATTCTTGCTACTACCATTATCCGCACGTTTGATACTCATACAGACTATTATGTCAAAACCGCTGAGATTGAAAGATTAGAGAAGGTAATAGCATGACAGCAGATACGTTAACCCACCACGATCATCATCATAATGCAGATGCCACAGATATTTTTGGTTTCTGGATTTATATCATGAGTGATTGCATTTTATTTGCGATCATTTTCGCTACGTTTGCTGTATTGCATACTGATTTATATGGCGGTCCCGCCTTAAAAGAACTAACAGATATGCCCTATGTATTGGTAGAAACGATGGTTTTATTATCGAGTAGTTTCACGTATGGCATGTCTATCTTGGCGCTTTATAAAAATGAAATAAAGAAAGTGATCACCTGGCTTATCATTACATTTCTCTTAGGTGCTACTTTTGTTGGCATGGAAATCAATGAATTCGTGCACTTGTGCCTTGAAGGCCACAGCTGGCAAAGCAGCGCAGCTTTATCTGCCTTCTTTACCCTGGTTGGTACCCATGGTTTTCACGTGTTCATGGGATTATTCTGGATGTTAACGCTAGTCATCCAACTTTTGGTATTTGGTATTAATCCTATGATGCGAAGAAGATTAACCTATTTAGGTTTATTCTGGGCATTCTTAGATATTGTCTGGATTTTCGTATTTACCATCGTGTATTTAATGGAGGCTATCTAACATGTCTGGTCCTCACGAAACCTCTATCGAACATGGCAGCGGCCAAAAAACACTTTCTTCTTATATTATTGGTTTTATCCTCTGCATTATCTTAACGCTTATCTCTTTTGGCTTGGTTGAGAAGCGTATGCTATCGGATACCTATCTTTATCTCGGATTGGCGGGATTAGCTGTCATTCAGTTATTTGTGCAGTGCATTTGTTTCTTACGATTAAATTGCAGTCCTGAAGGCCGATGGAATTTGTTACCTTTTCTATTTAGTATCTTAATTATCTCCATTCTAGTGGGCGGCTCACTTTGGATTATGTATAATTTGAACTACAATATGAGTAATTGATTTTAAAAACTTAGGGATGAGTTTTTATGGATGATGAAGGTGCAGGCAGCACGCAGTTGCAAATTCATGAGTCGTTATTACTCGTTAGCTTGGCAATCTTACTAGGAATAGCAACAGGTTTAGGCGTATTATTATTTCGCGGACTTGTTGCCTTACTCCATAATCTCTCATTTTTAGGTCATTTTAATTTTATCTATTATGAAACTCTTCACCCCACCAAGTATCTGAAAAGCGGGTGTGATTTTTGTTCCTGTGATGGGGATTAATCGCTGCTTGCGCTGCCTAAGTCGCTTGTTACCCTGATTTCTGTCGCAAGGGGTGCGTCTAGCTCTGTAGCTCGAGAAGGACTTGTGGTACAAATCGGGGCTGCATTCAGTTTTTTATTAAGCGATTGGGTGACGTTACCTATGATTATCACCGTCCTTGTGGCCAACTCTGTCCGCAAGATATTCTGCCGGGAGAATATTTTCACATTAAAATTAGTACGTCGCGGGATTGTATTACCTAAGTAATTGATAAATTAATAATTTAATTGATGGTTGATTATTATTTTATCTAATGCTAGTTTAAGCAGCTCTAACTATAATAATGATTTAATTTAAAAGTAACTCATTCATGCCCATAAAACATATTATTTTAGCCCTTATTGTTGCTGTCGTTTGGGGCTGCAACTTTATTTTTGTCAAACTGGGGGTTCAAGAAATTCCTCCCTTGTTTCTTTGCGCCTTGCGATTTTTTCTTGCCAGTGTTCCCGCTATCTTTTTCGTTAAATGGCCTTCTGCTTCGTTTAAGATGGTGGCGTCATATGGGGTAGTGATGTTTGGATTGCAGTTTTCATTCATTTTTACCAGCTTATCGGTAGGGATGACAGCAGGGATGGCTTCTTTATTGTCGCAAGTTCAGATATTTTTTAGCATCTTTTTTGCTGCCATTTTTTTAGGCGAGCGACCAACGATCTGGCAGATTTTCGGAGCGATCGTTGCTTTTACCGGTATCATCCTCGTGGTGATGCACTTAGGGAATAGCAGTATGACTTTACCGGGTTTTTTATTAGTCATTGCTGCAGCCATATCATGGGGGTTAGGCAATCTGATCACCAAGAAAATGAGCTGCTCGAATATGATAGCAGTCGTTGTATGGGGGAGTTTTATTTCTTGTTTTCCGTTGCTATTAGTGTCTTGCCTAATAGAAGGGCCGGAAAAAATTCTTTTTAGTTTGCATCATTTTTCTTGGATTGCTGCAATTTCTCTTGCTTACATTGTGTATATTTCCACCTGGGTAGGGTATGGATTATGGAATTGGCTGATTAATCATCATCCTGTTGCTTCTGTCGTGCCATTTACTTTATTAGTGCCGATAGTTGGTATAGTGAGTTCGGTATTTATTATGGGTGAAGCTCTTCAGACGTGGAAGCTGATTGCTTCGGCTTTGGTAATTGCGGGACTTTGCATTAATATTGTTGGGCCCCGTCTTTTGAAGAAAAAAATTAAAATAAAATCACCTCAATGTGAGTTGCAAGAGACAATAGTTAGTTAGCGTGTTTCTTCAATATACTGAGTAGTAAACTTTCATTCTTGCTATACCAAAAGGATGGCTCCTCACCATCCTTTTGACGTCACTTACTTTTTATTACAAGCTCATGGTTTTCTCCGTTTGATAATAGCATCCAAGTAGCGTGCTGTTGCCATTGCTTCCTTTGATTTATCCCCTTTCGAATAAGTAATAGCTATATTTCTCGCTTGCTTGATTTCTGCTAATGTCGGCGAGCTAAACATGCTTATTCTCAAATAAATCTTCTTCGTCAACGAGATGACAGATTGATTTGGAATAGGGCAATGATTAGATACGTTTCGCCAGCTTTTTGAAACCCGACTCATATTTGCCCTATCTTTCACATTCAAATGAGGCGCAATATATTGCTGAAAAACATCTGAGCCGCAATTTTCAATAGAACTTCTGGTACCCATACTATCCGTTGTTAGGTGAGTAACATTAGTGTTGTTGCTAGCAGTTTTAGGCTGAGCCAAACTTTCTTTATAATTTTGAATATCTTTTTGCAAAGAAGAGAGATATTGCTTATATCTATTTATTCTTTCACGAATTCCCTTAATTTGCTCTATCTCATTCTCATTTTGAGAAGCCGCTCTCATATCCATTACTTCCCTTTCCATTGCGTTTAATTTTTTTGAGATATTAGCAAGCTCATTAACCTGAATCACGGGACTGACTACTTTAGTAACAAGAGAAGATAGATAGTTCTTCATTTCCTCTTGACGAATTTTTCTATCCATGACTGACATGCTCCCTTCACCTATATATACTCCTCCACCTAATGGCATAAAAACCTCCACATCGTTTTGTGTGAAAAATAACTATTAATAACAATTAAAATTGTTATCGTTTAGATAAATGAGAAAATTGTGATGCGTATTGCCTCGCCAGGCCATAGTGGGATTCTGCCTTACGGCAGAATAAGTCGAATAATAAAAAAAAGGAAAAGATGAACCGTAAGCTTCCTATGCAGCGAAGAGGCTGCCATAGAAGTGCTATATTGCAAGATTTGGCGGTTCATTTCTAATAAAATCCAGGAATAAATGTATGCGATTTCTTTCGAGCGTATCAAACCAAACTTAAGATAATATGAAGAGAAAAAAATAGTTAAGCGGCGATTTGAGGTATAATTGCTATTCCTGAAGATATAGTTAGAGGAAAAATATGGAAAAATCAATATCCTGCTCATTAGAAAATAAACATTGCGTTCCCTGTGAAGGCGGCGTACCGCCATTAGATAAAGCTACCGTGCACTCATTGCTCAAGCAACTTGCCAAAGGATGGGAAGTGAGCGCTGATGCCAAACAAATTTTTAAAGATTTTCATTTCAAAAATTTCTATCAAACCATGGCATTTGTAAATGCGATTGCATGGATGGCGCATTGTGAAAATCATCATCCCGATTTGGAAGTGGGTTATAACCATTGCTTAGTGCGATATCACACGCATGCCATTGGCGGCTTATCAGAGAATGATTTTATCTGTGCAAAGAAAGTGGATGAAATTATTCAGCCGTTTGAAAAATAACGTTATTATGATAAGTCACAAATGAGTTTGATTTTCTTGCCTAGCCGTAATTGCACTGGTGTTCCTAAAGGGATAGGAAAATTCACCTCCCCATGACCGATTCCTGCTACTTGCATCACAGGAATATGACAACTTTCTGCAAAACGGCTTAATGTCGGTTGAATTAAAGACGAGCCGTTTGGCTCGTTACCTTTGAGAAAATCACCGAATAAAATAGCAGCAGCATCTTTAAAAATATTCGCTTGGCGTAAATGTTCTAACATGCGATCAACACGATAAGCTCGTTCGCCAACTTCTTCTAGCAAAATAATTTTACTCCGTCCATCCAACTGCCATGGGGTTGCCATACTGGCTTGCACCATACATAAATTACCGCCTGTGATACTGGCTTTAATCAAACCATCTTTTTCTGCTGCAGAATTGAGTGGTAATAATTCATCGAACTCAACTTGTTTGGTCTCGCCAAATAACAGGGTTTTCAAAGCTGCAATCGATTCCAGCGAAAATCGATCAGGTGCCACGGCTCCATGAATAACTGGCCATTGCCATTGCTGCAATAAATAAAGATGTAAGGCGGTGATATCACTCATGCCAATAAAAAGTTTAGGAGAGGCGGGGGGAGGGAGTTTTGCTAACTCTGGAATTAATCGCATCGATCCATATCCCCCACGCGCACATATAACCGCTTTGCTATCGGGATTTTGCAAGGCTTGTTTCAAATGCTTGAAACGCATGGGATCGGTATTAGCGCAAAATAAATCTTTTCCAAAAATATCGTCCGCAACAATATAATTTAATTGCCAAGCGCTAAGTAGATTTTTTAATTCTATTAATTGTTGATCACTACAGCGTGAAGCAGGTGCGATGATTTCAACCGTATCATGTGGGTGTAAAACAGGGAGTTTCATAAATTAGCCTTTGCTTCCCAAGAAACAATATGTTCTGGGCCTACACCTAAAAAAATCAGTAAGGTATTAAACATTATCAGCTGGTGTCCTTATTAAGTACTTAAGTATTCTATAACATATGTTAGAATAAAACCCCATTTTAAGAGGAGGCTGAAATCATGCCAAGAGGAAAGGGTCCCCACGGGCCAAAGAAGTACAGGAAAAAATATAGAAAGAAATAAGCTATATTTTGGTCATTCCCGTTTTCGCGACTACTGTCCTGTAAATCAATATAAAAATGTGTCATCCCGGCGAAGGCCGGGATCCATCCATCCTTATCAAAAATGCTTGGGTTATAACACAAGCCTTAGAGGTATATTTTCCCATCGATCCCAGACATTTATCGCTAACTAATCTGGCATTGAAGCGTCGAAGAGTTACTTCCCGAGAAAACCACCGTATCGGCTGGCTGTACGCCATGACATGCTTCTTCATAAGTCATCATATGCGGCTGAGGTAAGATATTAAATTGGCACGTGTTAGTATATTGAATAAAGTGAATATTAATATTCCGAATGGTATGCGGCTCAACCGGCTCAGCAAAAGGAGGAAGACTGCCACCCACACACCCTTGAGCAAACCCTTCCGCAGTCGGTTTTAGCGTTAATTCACTATTATTCACAATCCTCACCTGTTTAATAATTTCCGGCTGTGCTGCTATAGTAGCGGGAGCCATAAAAAGACTAGCAACTGATAGCGCGATGAAAGCAGTTGTTTTAATAAAGTTATCCTTAAATTTCATGGTAAACGTCCTCTTAGATAAAAGCGCGATAGTAAGCTGGCAGTAACGATAATTGCAACTATATTTATTAAGCCGTAGATTCGTTGAATTTGGCTGGCATTATTTTGCCCGATCTCAGGAAAGGAAATTTCTTTATCGTTTAGAAAGGTTTAATTCTGCTAATAAATTGGCTAAGATAGCCCAAAAATTTTAACCAGAGAAAAACATGAATATTAGCCAAATTATTGCGGATGAATTACATCTTCAACCTCGCCAAGTTATTGCTGCTATTGAATTATTAGATGGCGGAGCGACTGTCCCTTTTATTTCTCGCTATCGTAAAGAAGCAACAGGCGGTTTAACGGATACGCAATTACGTTCACTGGAAGAGCGCTTACATTATTTACGGGAATTAGAAGAACGGCGTCAAACTATTTTAAAAAGCATCGCGGAACAAAATAAATTAACCCCCGAATTAGAAAAAGCCATTCTAGCTACCAGTGAGAAAGCCACCTTAGAAGACCTTTATTTACCGTATAAACCAAAACGCCGTACCAAAGCACAAATTGCTAAAGAAGCGGGCTTAGAGCCATTAGCCCTGGAATTGTTAAAGGATCCGACGCAGGTTCCTGAGCGATTAGCAGAAAAATTTATTGATCCTGAAAAAAATATTACGTCTGCCACAGAAGCATTAGAAGGTGCTCGTTATATTTTAATGGAATTATTTTTCGAAGATGCCAATTTATTAGGCGAATTACGCGATCAAGTATGGGAGCATGCCATATTAAAAAGTGAAGTGATAAAGGGTAAAGAAGAAATAGGCAATAAATTCGCTGATTATTTTGATTATCAAGAACCTATCAAAAAAATTCCTTCCCACCGGGCGTTGGCTTTATTTCGAGGTCAACGTGAAGATATGTTAAGTTTAAATTTAATGTTAGATGAAGATAAAGCAGATGAATGCCTAGGGAAAATTCTCAGTCGATTTGATATTCAAGATCAAAAACGTGCAGCAGATGGATGGTTAATCGAATCGGCCGCATGGGCATGGCGTATCAGATTATTTTTAAAATTTGAAACAGAATTAATGATGCGTTTGCGTGAAGCGGCGGAAGAAGAAGCGATTCAGGTGTTTGCGAATAATTTACGTCATTTGTTAATGGCCGCACCGGCTGGCTCACGGGTGACTTTAGGGCTTGATCCAGGTTTGCGTACGGGTGTGAAAACAGTCATCGTCGATGGGACGGGGAAATTATTAACGCATACCGTTATTTATCCACATGCACCGCATAATGCCTGGGATGAGTCTATTTCAACATTGGCAAAATTATGTCAACAATTTAAGGTGGAGTTAGTTAGTATTGGCAATGGCACAGCGTCTCGGGAAACGGATAAATTAGTAGCAGAATTAAGAAAACGTCATCCTGAATTAAAATTAACACAGATTGTTGTATCTGAAGCAGGTGCATCTGTTTATTCTGCATCTGAATTAGCGGCACAAGAATTTCCAACGCTTGATGTGTCTTATCGCGGTGCAATTTCTATTGCGCGCCGTTTACAAGATCCGTTAGCAGAATTAGTCAAAATTGAGCCGAAATCAATTGGTGTTGGCCAATATCAACATGATGTGAATCAAATTAAACTTTCGCGTGCTTTACGTGCCGTGATGGAAGATTGCGTGAATGCAGTGGGAGTGGATGTGAATACCGCATCGCCGCAATTATTAATGTGTATTGCTGGGTTAAATGAAACGATTGCGAATAATTTAATAGCTTATCGCAATGAGCAGGGTGCATTTCACGATCGTCAGCAGCTTAAAAAAGTGCCGCGCTTAGGTGAAAAGGCATTTGAACAAGCAGCAGGTTTTTTGCGCATTATGAATGGCAGTAACCCGTTAGATGCGTCTGCCGTTCACCCTGAAGCTTATCCAGTAGTGGAACGTATTTTATCGCGACAGCAGAAATCGATCGCGGAAGTTTTAGGTAATACGCATTTATTAAAAAGTTTAAAAGCAACGGAGTATACGGATGAACGTTTCGGATTGCCTACTGTAGTTGATATTCTTAACGAATTGGATAAACCCGGTCGCGATCCACGACCTGAGTTTAAGACAGCTACTTTTAAGGAAGGCATTGAAACGTTAGAAGATTTGCAAGTAGGGATGATATTGGAAGGGGTAGTGACGAACGTAGCAAATTTTGGTGCATTTGTGGATATTGGTGTGCATCAAGATGGATTGGTACATATTTCATTGCTGGCGAATCGATTTGTGAAAGATCCGCATGAAGTGGTGAAAGTAGGGGATATTGTAAAGGTTAAAGTAATTAGCGTGGATGTACCGCGTAAACGGATCCAACTTAGTATGCGGTTAACGGAAACTCCCGCTGTTACCGCTGCCCCACGTAAAAAAATGGAAAAGCCTTCCGGTGAAACGGCTCTAGGAAGCGCATTATTAGCAGCTCTTCAAAAATAACCAATCCCCTCTTTGCGCACGAGGGGCTGGTAAAGCACTACAAGAGGCCAAACCGTTATTTCTTACTCTGACCCGCCGCCGGCGCCCCCGCCTTCGCTGCAGGCGTACTAGAGGCCGGCGCTGCTGCATTCTTCTCCGGCACCACCACAATCGGCAGAATCATCGGAAACGTCATATTCTGCTGCTGCATCGCCTTCATCATATCCTGCATCATCTGCTGGATATCACGCTGAATAGTCTGTTGCTGCAAATGCATCTGCTCCATCACCTGCTGCGCTTGCTTCATTGCTTGCTGAGCTTCTTCTGCCGTATAGTGCTGCGAGCCGCCATATTGGATAATTTGAAACCCTTTCGTTCCATCCCCCGTGCTAATAACATTAAAATTCATTCCCGTGTTTCCTAAATCAGCCGATTTAACCCAACCTACATTCCCATTAGTAGGGTCCGCCACCTTCACCCATTCACTATTCTTAGGCGTAAAAACCACAATCAATCCATTTTTAGAATCCGCCGTGCTAACTACTTTTGCATTAGCAACAGGTTGATCATACAAATTCAGCGTTTTTGCTAAGCTAACCGAGGCAAAGCTCACTATCAGGAGTGCCAAAAAAAAAGAAGTAATATGCCGAAAATAGGCTGTTTTTATCATGTATTAATCTCCTTCGAAAGAATATCTATTATACTAAATAGGGCATGCTAATGAATGTTTCAAGGGGTGGAAAAAGGAAAAAATTGTGCCAACTTTATACACAATTGGTCATTCTAATCGGTCATTAGACGAATTTATCGCCATGCTCCGTGCACATCATATTACCTATTTGGTAGATGTCCGTAGTGTTCCTAAATCACGCCATGTTCCCTGGTTTAATCAAGCGGTATTAAAATCTGCCTTGCGTAAACATAAAATAGGCTATACCCATATGAAAGCACTAGGCGGCTTACGCCATGCTCACAAAGACTCCATTAACCAAGGCTGGCGGAATGCAAGCTTTCGCGGTTATGCAGATTACATGCAAACCCATCAATTCTATTTAGCCTTAAAAGCACTTAATCAATTGATAAAAACCAAAACCCATGTCGCCGTTATGTGCGCTGAAGCCGTACCCTGGCGGTGTCATCGTTCCTTGATTGGTGATGCAGAAACCGTTCGGAGAGTGAGGGTGCAGCATCTCATGAGTAAAACGACCCTCCATCCCCATGAATTGACTGCTTTCGCAGTCGTCGATAGAAGCAAAAGGCCTATTAAAATTTATTATCCAAAAGCTGATTAGTTTGCTACAGTAGAGCCAGATAATTGTTAGGACGAACCGATCATGGCCGATCTTTTCTTTATCAGCATTACTATCGTCTTCTTCCTTCTGAGCTTTGCCTTAATCCAGTTTTTTGATGCCTTATCACGGAGCGAATGACGATGTTTTATTGGATTAGTTTCTTCATTACACTAGGCCTATTCGTTTATTTGTTAGTAGTATTATTTAAACCGGAATTATTTTAAGTCAAAGGATGGCAAGGATTCCGCTATGACAGAGATGGATGCATTTCAAATTTTCTTATATCTCATCGTCCTTCTCCTCCTCATCAAACCGCTAGGCTCATACATGGCCTGTGTCTATGAAGGTATACCTTGCGGGCTAGACCGCGTGATTAAGCCGATTGAATATTTTATTTATCGACTTTGCGGTATTTCTGCTGAAAAAGAAATGGATTGGAAGCAATATTTAGTTGCCATGTTATTTTTTAACTTTTTCGGTTTCTTAGCAGTATATGGTATTCAACGCTTGCAAAATTTCCTGCCACTTAATCCCCAAACCTTTGATGCTGTGGCACCTAGCTTAGCTTTTAATACAGCCGTGAGTTTTATTACTAATACTAATTGGCAAGCTTACAGCGGTGAAAATACCTTAAGCTATCTCACGCAAATGTTTGCATTGACCACGCAAAATTTTCTTTCTGCAGCCACCGGCATGGCCTTGCTTATCGCTTTTATTCGCGGCCTCACTCGACGTGAAACGTCGACGCTAGGTAATTTTTGGGTCGATGCAGTACGTAGCATACTTTATATTTTACTGCCTTTATCCCTTGTGCTTGCTTTACTGTTGGCTTCTCAAGGTGTCATTCAAAATTTTAAAGCGTACCAAGTTGCCCATTTAACCCAGCCCATTACTTATCAGCAGCCTACCAAAACCCTCACCGAGCAAATACTTCCTATGGGCCCTGTTGCCTCCCAAATTGCCATTAAACAATTAGGCACCAATGGCGGTGGATTTTTTAATGTGAATTCTGCGCATCCCTATGAAAATCCCACACCCATCAGTAATTTTTTAGAAACTCTCGCCATCTTACTGATTCCCGCAGCACTCTGTTATACCTTTGGCATCATGGTGCATGATAAGCGGCAAGGGTGGGCCCTCTTATTGGCCATGTTGCTCTTGTTTATTCCCTTCGCGTGGCTCACAGCCGCAACCGAGCAGCAAGGTAATCCTGCTTTCCATCACTTAGGTGTCGATCAAACCATCAATATGGAAGGGAAAGAAACACGCTTTGGCATTACGAATTCTGCCTTTTGGGCAGCAGCTACGACTGCCACGTCAAATGGTTCAGTTAATGCGATGCAGGATTCTTTTATTCCACTGGGCGGTATGATGCCACTCTGGCTGATGCATTTAGGTGAGGTTGCATTTGGTGGAGTAGGGTCGGGATTATACGGTTTGTTAATGCTCGTTATTATCACTGTTTTTGTAGCAGGGTTAATGGTAGGGCGGACGCCCGAATATTTAGGCAAAAAAATTGAACCCTACGAAATGAAAATGGCTTCCTTAGCGGTTTTAATTATGCCGCTCATGGTCTTATTTTTAACCGCGATTGCCGCAGTGACTCATATGGGAACCGATGCGCTGGGTAACCCAGGAGCCCATGGTTTTACCGAAATGCTTTATGCTTTTACTTCCATGGCTAATAATAACGGCAGCGCATTTGCAGGCCTCAATGCCAACATGCCGTTTTATACCATCGTAGGTGGTTTCGAAATATTAATAGGCCGTTATTGGATTGCCCTTCCCGTTTTAGCTATTGCTGGCTCATTAGTCCGCAAAAAAATGATTCCTACCAGTGTGGGAACACTCGCCACCCATACGCCGCTTTTTATTATTTTGTTAATAGCAGTGACGCTCCTGCTAGGTGCCTTATCTTTCCTACCGGCGCTCGCCTTAGGGCCTATTGTTGAACAGCTTATGCTTTGGGGGCAATATGGTTACTAGAATGCCTCTCATCAAAAGAGCAATACGCGAGGCTTTCGTTAAGTTATCGCCCCATCACCAAATTCGTAATCCTGTTATGTTTACTGTTTACATTGGCTCTATTCTCACCACTTTATTATTTTTACAAGCCTTATTGGGGCAAGGTGAAGCATCTGCTTGTTTTATTTTAGGTATCACCCTTTGGTTATGGTTTACCGTATTATTTGCTAATTTCGCGGAAGCCATGGCAGAAGGGCGAGGGAAAGCCCAAGCGCAAGCCTTACGAAAAAGTCGCCGAGAGATTCAAGCGAAAAAATTATCCAAAGCAAGCCGTACCGCTAAAGTGACCCTCGTCCCTTCTGAGGTATTACGTGAAGACGATATCGTATTAGTTGAAGCGGGGGACTTCATTCCTAGCGATGGGGAAGTTATAGAAGGTGTTGCCACGGTGAATGAAAGTGCTGTTACCGGCGAAAGCGCCCCTGTGATACGTGAAAATGGTGGAGATCGTAGTTCCGTTACGGGTGGCACGCAAGTCATGTCAGATTGGCTAATCATTCGCATTACCTCTAATCCGGGTGAAACATTTTTAGATCACATGATTGAATTAGTAGAAGGGGCAAAACGCCAGAAAACACCTAATGAAATAGCATTGACTATTTTATTAGCGGCGTTAACCATCGTATTTTTACTCGTCTGTGTCACACTACTTCCGTTTTCTATCTACAGTGTGGCGACCGCCCATGCAGGCAACGTGGTGACGATTACCGTGTTGGCTGCTTTATTTGTATGCCTGGCACCGACGACGATAGGTGGCTTACTCTCCGCTATTGGCATTGCAGGCATGGATAGAATGATTCAAGCCAATGTGATCGCCTTATCCGGCCGCGCCGTTGAAGCAGCAGGGGACATTGATACCTTGATTCTTGATAAAACGGGAACCATTACGTTAGGTAATCGACAAGCAACAGCGTTTATTCCTGCCGAAGGTGTAAACATTCAAGATTTAGCGGATGCCGCCCAACTCGCTTCCTTAGCAGATGAAACCCCGGAAGGGCGTAGTATCGTGGTCTTAGCAAAAGAAAAATACGGCTTACGCGGCCGTGAAATTGCGGAATTAGGTGCAACCTTTATTCCCTTTACTGCTCAAACACGCATGAGCGGCGTCAATTTGCCGGGTCGCCAAATTCGTAAAGGCGCTGCTGAAGCAATAGAAGCCTATATTCGACAAATGGGAGGCGTTTTTCCCGCTTCCATTCGAAAAAATGTCGATCAAATTTCCCGCCAGGGCGGAACTCCTTTAGTGGTGGTCGAAGGCCCTAAAGTGATAGGGGTGATTCATCTTAAAGACGTGGTTAAAGGAGGTATTCGCGAACGGTTTATTGAATTACGGCAAATGGGTATTAAAACCATCATGGTGACAGGAGATAACCCTCTCACAGCCGCAGCGATTGCGGCCGAAGCGGGGGTGGATGATTTCCTTGCTTCTGCTAAACCAGAAGATAAACTCGCCTTAATCCGACGTTTGCAAGCCGAAGGTCATTTAGTTGCGATGACAGGTGATGGGACAAATGATGCACCTGCCTTAGCTCAAGCAGATGTAGCTGTTGCGATGAATACAGGGACCCAAGCAGCGAAAGAAGCAGGAAATTTAGTGGACCTTGATTCTAACCCTACTAAGCTGATTGAAGTCGTTGAAATTGGCAAACAATTATTAATGACGCGCGGCGCATTGACAACGTTTAGTATCGCGAACGATATTGCCAAATATTTCGCTATTTTGCCCGCAGCTTTCGCCACCACTTATCCTGTCTTAAATACCTTAAACATTATGCATCTACAAACCCCCCAAAGTGCGGTGTTATCAGCTGTTATTTTTAATGCACTCATCATCATCTTCCTGATCCCACTTGCTCTACGTGGCGTTAAATATCGGCGGGTATCGGCTGCACGATTGTTGCGTAGCAATGTGCTTATTTATGGAGTAGGAGGCTTAATCGTACCGTTTATCGGCATCAAATTGATTGATTTATTATTAATAGGGTTGGGATTAACATGATTAACTCTCTCAAAATCGCTTTTAATCTGTTAATTACCCTAATGATCGTAACAGGTATTATTTATCCGGTAATTGTCACCGGTTTTGCGCAATTATTTTTTTCGTGGAAAGCAAATGGGAGTTTAATTGAACGAGACAACAAAATAGTGGGGTCTGTTTTAATCGGCCAATCTTTCACTGCACCCCATTATTTTTGGGGGCGACCTTCAGCCACTACCCCTTTTCCTTACAATGCAGAAAATTCCTCCGGTTCCAATTTGGGGCCTTCTAATCCGGACTTTCTAGCTGCTGTAAAAGAGCGAGTTGCTACTTTGCAAGCAAACGATCCTCAGCATCGTCTTGTCCCAGTCGATTTGGTAACAGCATCAGGTAGTGGCTTAGATCCTGATATCAGTCCTTCAGATGCGCTTTATCAGGTACCACGTATTGCGCAATCACGCCACATTTCAGAAGCCGATTTACAACTATTAATTGAACGTTTCACGCAAGCTCGCCCATTTTATGTGTTAGGCGAACCACGTGTGAATGTATTATTACTTAATCTTGCATTGGATAATTATTCAAGGAATTTAAATGCCGCGACTCAATCCTGAAAAATTATTACAACGCGTTCAAGCAGAAGAGCGGGAAGAGCAACGCGGTAAATTAA
>Ga0070738_10002202_pt1 | contig 31607 bp, 17 predicted proteins | sample Coa_R2_2_FD_66446 | JGI IMG/M metagenome (GOLD analysis project Ga0070738, IMG submission 66446) | Surface soil microbial communities from Centralia Pennsylvania, which are recovering from an underground coalmine fire - Coalmine... | ecosystem: Environmental > Terrestrial > Soil > Unclassified ...
GGCCGGCTGCGCCATCGTGGTCGGCACCCCCGGCCGCATTCTCGATCACCTCGGCCGTGGCACTTTGCACCTCGATCGCGTCCGCTACGTCGTTCTTGACGAGGCGGACCGCATGCTCGACATCGGCTTCCGGCCGGACATCGAGAAGATTTTGCGCCGGTGCCCCCAACAGCGGCAGACTTTGCTGTTGTCGGCCACGCTGCCGCCGCCGGTCTTGCGACTGGCCCAGCGCTACATGGTCGAGCCGACGAACATCAACCTGTCGCCCGAAAAGATCACCGTCGAGAACATCCGGCAGACGTATTTCACCGTCGATGAGGACCGCAAGTTCGAGCTGCTGTTGAAGGTCTTCGAGCGCGAACAGCCGCGGCAGTGCATCATCTTCTGCGAGCGCAAGCGCTGGGTGGAAGACGTGTACCGCATGCTCCGCAAGCACCTGCCGCGCGTGGCGGCGATGCACGGCGATCTGCCGCAGTCGATGCGCAATCGCATCATGCAGGGGTTCCGCGACGGCAAAATCGTTTATCTCGTGGCCACCGACGTGGTCGGCCGCGGCATCGACGTACGGAACATCTCCCACGTCGTCAACTACGATATTCCGCTTGATCCGGAAAATTACGTCCACCGCATCGGTCGAACCGGCCGAATCGGCGCCGACGGCGTGGCCATCGCCTTCGTCACGCCCGAACAGGGCGAACAACTGACGGAAATCGAGCGCTTCATCAACAAAATGATCGCTGAGGACCAGATTCCCGATTTTCAGGCGTACCTACCGCGCGGCCGTGCGGTGAAACGCGAGGCGCCCAAGTCGGCCACTCCCGTCTTCGGGAAGCGCGTGAAGCGCTACAGCAAACGGCTGTAAACGATTAAACGGCTAGCAGTTGCGTAGGGTGGGCCGACGAAGGAGGCCCACCGGCGGCGTGGTGGGCCTCCTTCATCGGCCCACCCTTCCTATCTCGTCCGCATTTTTTTCCAAATTTCGCGCGAACCTTTTGACATTTGCCGCGTCTCTTCCTATATAATGGGGGCGATTGTTTGCGTACCCAAAAGGAAGAAGTCTGGCAGGCTTGTTCCTTACCTAACTTGTGTAGACCTTTCTCTTTGATCGCCGGAGGTCTCCCATGGCCGTTATGAACCTGAAACGCCTGGTGCTGCGTGGCTCCGCCGTCCTCATGGTCGGCAAGGCCGGCAATCCGCGCCGGGGCTTGGGTTCGACGACCAGCCCCGAGACCCCGGAGATCTGCATTTCCATGCGACACCCGTCGCACAACGCCATGCAGGAATTTCCACCTGCAGCGCGGCTCGGACATGCGGATTATTGCCGCGTGGATGCGGATGCCGCGTATGGGACCGGTCGGTCCCACCGTTGTGCGGGTGTCCTCATACCCCTTAGCGCCAGGAGTACCCAGTTAGCGACGCCACCAAGAAGCGTCGCCGGGACATCAACCTGGCAACGGGTATGAGGACTCGGGGTCCGCTCGTCGGCTCCACCAAACAACCGACTGTTTTCACGATCGAACCGCGATTCTGCTGTCCTCTTTCGTCATCCGTCTTCCGCTTTTGATTATGGCGGATCGCGGAAAGTGAAAGAGTGAATCGCGGAGAACCACCGCGGATGATCCCCGCGTGATTCTTTCTTCCGATCGTGGTGCATGAGCCATTCGCGCATGGATCGAGAAGGGTACTTCACGCATGACTTGGATTGAGATCAAGAGCTTGGTTGAGAAGGCACAAATGGGCGATCGGGCGGCCTACGGTGAGCTGATCGAGCGCTTCCAGCCGACTGTCTACGCCATCGCCTTGTCGCGTCTGCGCAATCCGGCGGAGGCGCAGGAGTTGACGCAGGAAGTGTTTCTGCACGGCATGAAGAAGCTGCCGCAGCTGCGTGACCCTCAGTGCTTCGCCGGCTGGCTGCGCCAGATCACCGTGCGCATGGCCATTAACCGTCTGACGCGGCACGGCCCGTTGCAGAAGACGGAGCCGGAGGTGCTGGAGAACGCCCAGGCTTCGGGTGCCAGCCCGTTGGAAGCGCTGGTCAAGGCGGAGCAGGCGGACGAGCTGTACCGCGGCTTGGATCGCTTGAAGCCGATCGACCGCGCCACGCTGATGGCGTTCTACATCCGCGGCCGTTCCTTGAAGCAAATGAGCCGCGAGTTCGAGACGCCCATCGGCACCATCAAGCGTCGTCTGCACGTGGCGCGCAATCGCTTGAAGAAGGCGCTGGAACGCGGCGTCAACTTCAAGACGCGCCGCCAACGTGAGACGGCGTGTGTGTAACACACCCGAGCCATGCAAGCAGCGCAAGCGAGGGCGAGCGGGGTCGCGTTAGCGCCCCGAGAAAATCTCTCGGGGCGCTAACGCGACCCCGCTCGCCTAGCGCTGCGGGCTGATTCTTTGCACCGAGGGAATGCCAATCCGCAACCTCTTGACAAACCGTCCGGCAATCCTAAAACTCTTCTTTGGCAGCAATTCAACTCTTAAAAGTCAAGAGTTGGTTCGGTGATGGAAGCTCCATCACTAATTCTTTTCGCCTAACTCCGTTTCCTACGGGACGGAAACCCTTCTGTTAACACCGTCGTTAACACCAACTTGATTGCGCGCCGATTTTCGACCTTCCCGGCGACTCGCTTAACGGCCGCGGAAGCGCGGCGAATCACCCTTATCGGGAAGAGGATTAGCAACCGGCAGCCCCCTGGAATGAGCTGCTGCATTGAGGCGATTGGTTGTTCTCCAATGAGGACTTTGCGATGATCCAGAAGATTTCTCCCCCCTTGCATGGCGTCCCCCACGTCGAGGGACCGGACATGGCGGGACTGATGCAGGAGATGATCGAGCATTTGGTGAACTTCGGCTTCGAGCACGTCAAGATGACGGGCGAGGCTCATATCAACCGGACCACCGAGCCAGTGGTTCGCTTCCTCCTCTGGCTGCAAAGAACGCCCGAGGCAGAGGCGGCTCTGCGCTTGGCCTTTCTCCGACTGGCCGGCAAACCGTATCTCGGCTGATCGAGAGATGTCCTAACAAACCAATTCTTCTCCTCGTGTTGCCGGTCCTTGCGAGGGGATACAGGCAGCAATACGATACGAAGTAGATGGCTGAGTTCACCGGCGGAAGGCGTGATGTGGCTGACCGCCGGATAATCACTTTTTCGCCTAACAGAATTAGCCTCAAAGAGGAGGTATCCCCATGCGCGTGCTTGTCCTGGCGGTCGCTGTGTTGATGGCGGTTGCTCCCGTTATGGCGGAGGATGCTGCAAAGAAGGAGATGGCCCAGCTTGAGGGCGAGTGGTCCATGGTATCCGGCGAACTAAACGGGGCGACGATACCCGAGGCAATGGTGAAGACCGGCAAACGGATCGCCAAGGACGGAGAGACAACCATCTATTTCGGCAGGCAACTCAACTTCAAGGCCAAGTTCCGCATCGATCCGACCAAGAAGCCCAAGACGATCGACTACACCATGACGGCAGGCCCGACAAAGGGGAAGACCCATCTCGGAATTTACGAGTTGGATGGAGACACGGTGAAGTTCTGCTTCGCCGCCCCCGGGAAGGATCGACCGACCGATTTTACGGCCAAGGAAGGCAGCCAACAGACATTTAGTGTCTGGAAGCAATTGAAGAAATAACTTCGCCCTTGGCGTATCATGCAAAGCGATCCAATCGAGCCAACGCCGGAGATGATCGCGTTTTACGAACGCCGCACGAACGAACATATCGAGCGGGTTCGCAGATGTTTGCTGTTAATGGCCCAAGCCACGGACTACGGCGAGGAACTTCTCGAACGGGCGAAAGTTCACGATGCGTCCAAATTCGGTCCCGAAGAGCGAATACCGTATGTGTGGTTGACGGAGTATCATCGTTGCCGAAGAAAGGGCGAGCCGTTCGCGTACCCCGAGGGCGTCGCGGAGCAAGTGAAACAGGCGATTACGCACCATGTTACTTCAAATCGACACCATCCGGAGTTCCATGCCGACCCGAATGAGATGTCCGACGTTGACCTGATCGAGATGGTGTGCGACTGGACCGCGATGGCTCAGGAGTTTGGTCAGGACGGCGGCAGTGCTCGCGGCTGGGCGGACAAAACGATCGGAAAGCGCGTCGCCTTCAACGCCGACAAACGGCGGTTCATCTATCAGATGATTGAGGAGCTGGATAGACAGATCGCGGCCAATTCGTAATTCAACAAGAAGACGCGGAACAACTCGATTTGCCCTGCATGGACCGGCTGCGACGCTAGATTGTAGGAAGCGGAGCGGCCAAGTTAACCAGAACCACCGGCATACATTGCTCATGCAAATCCAAACAGCAAGAGTCGGAAGGCGTGCCCCGCAGTTTGAGCTGTCCTGCACGCAGGGGCCGGGTTCCACGCGGCAGGTCCGGCTCGATGATTACCTCGACCGCTGGCTGATTTTGGTTTTTTATCCGCGCGATTTCTCCCTGGTCTGCCCCACCGAGCTTACCGCCCTCAGCGCCCGCATCGAGGAATTTCGCGGACTGGAGTGCGACATCCTGGGAATCAGCACCGACTCCATCGAGTCCCATGAGCGCTGGATCACGACGCCCCTGGCACGGGGCGGTCTAGGCGAGATCCACTTCCCCTTAGCCAGCGACTGCGACGGGGCTGTCTCACGAGCCTACGACGTTTACCTGGAGCGGCAGCACGTTGCCCTGCGCGGACTGTTTATCATCGACCCCAACGGCGTGCTCCAGTATCAAGCGGTGCATAACCTCAGCGTGGGGCGCCGCAGCGACGAAGTGATCCGCATGGTGACTGCCCTCCAGAGCGGCGGGATGTGTCCGGAAGACTGGTGCGTCGGTTGCGCCACGCTCGACCCGACGCAGAGGCTTATTCCCGGCAATGTGTTTTCGCACTATCGGATCGAGGCGGAGGTCGGTCAGGGATCGTTCGCGGCGGTCTTTCGAGCGCACGACTCCGTGCTCGATCGCAACGTGGCCCTCAAGGTATTCAAGGCCAGCAGCACAGCGTCGGTGCTAACGGTCCTGGCCGAAGCTCGCGCGGCGGCGGCGCTGAATCACCCCAATGTCTGCACCGTCTTTGCCGTGGACGATAGCGAAGGTGTGCCGGTGATCGCCATGGAATACGTGGATGGGCAGCCGCTCAGCACCCTGTTGCAAGCCGGGGCGCTGGACCCTGCTCAGGCGGCTAACTATGGACGCCAGATCGCCCTGGGCATGGACGCGGCGCACGGCCTGGGCATTGTCCACGGCGACCTGAAACCGGCCAATCTCCTGGTATCGCGCAGCGGCGTGGTGAAGATCACGGACTTCGGCTTATCGCGGCGCTCCGCTCTTCCGCAGGACAGCGAGCAGACTCGCGAATGGATGCCCGCCGATGACAGCAAGATCGCCGGGACGCCGGCCTACATGTCTCCCGAACAGACCCGCGGCGAGCCGGCCACGCCGAAGAGCGACGTTTTCTCCCTCGGTGTGCTGCTCTATGAGATGTTGACCGGCCAACCGGCATTTACGGCCGAAAACATACTGCGTGTATTCGAGCAAATCCGCAACGTGGCTCCCGACCGCTACGCCGCGGCGGTCCCTGAACCATTCTCCACCATCCTGCGCGCATCCCTTCTACGCGAAGCTCACGATCGCGCGATCACGATGGCTGGAATTGCAGAAATGCTCCGGTAAGCCGAGAAATCGCCGATCCCTTCCTACCTCCTCTCTTTCTCTTGTTCTTAATCCTCTCCCTAATCTCCATCTTCATCTCACGGACGATGGTTGGCTGCCGGTCCAGCCGGGGGCTGGAGGGCATTCGAGGTTGGTGTAGCGTCTCCGCTGTAGGACGGCCTTCCCAGGCCGTCCACGTGCCGTCAAGACGGCCTGGGAAGGCCGTCCTACATGAAACCTCCGCTACGGCAACCGCGAAACCGCTCTAAGACCGACAGTTCTGTTTCTGCTTCGGGGTGGGACACTCAACACGTATGACAATCTGACTTTCCTTACGGAATATTCAGGTTTCCTGTTGCGTTCCGCTGGCGCGTCGGGTTAAACTGCTTCAAGGCTCCCTTTACTATGGTTTGTCAAGCCCATTTCCCCGATTCAAGATTTGTTCGGGGAACGCCCATGCCCACTGCGTTTCTGTATCCGGTCCATCTACCGGAGTGTCTCCGACGCATGCACACCGGCGATTCGGCCACCGATTGAAGCGGAGAAAGTGCAGGTCAGAACCATGTTCACAAACATCCTCTATCGACCGGCCTTGGCGATCGTTATCTCGATTATGCTCTTATTCCTGGGGGTGTTGGGGATCGAAACCCTCCCGAAATCTCAATTCCCCGACATCGTGCCGCCGACGGTGGAGGTCGCCATTGCTTATCCCGGCGCCAGTGCCAATGTCTTGGTCGACTCGGTCCTGATTCCGTTGGAACAATCTATCAACGGCGTCCAGAACATGCGCTACATTGTCTCCGACGCCACCAGTGCCGGTGAGGCAACGATCCGGATCTACTTCGAGCCGGGCACGGACCCTAACATCAATGTCGTGAACGTGCAAAACCGGGTCAACATCATGCTGAACCGGCTGCCGCCCCTGGTGGTGCGAGAGGGTATCCTCGTCAGCCAGGTCGTGCCGAGCATGCTGATGTATGTGAATATTTTCAGTACGGACCCAAGCGCCGATCAGAAATTCCTTTACAACTTCGCCAACGTCAACATCATGCCCGTGATCAAGCGGATCCAGGGCATGGGGCTACCCAGGAATCTCGGCAACCGCTCGTTCGCGATGCGGGTCTGGCTGAACCCCGACCGCCTGCGCGCCTACAACCTGTCCACCGAGGACGTCATGAAGGCCCTGGCGGAACAGAGCGTGATTGGCTCACCCGGGAGGCTCGGCCAGGCGACGGGGATGACCTCGCAATCACGTGAATACGTCCTGACTTATATCGGGCGCTATAACAAGCCGGAGCAGTATGGAAACATCATTTTGAAGTCCAATTCCCAGGGGGAGATCCTGCGGCTCAAGGACGTCGCCAAAGTCGAGCTAGGCTCGGAGTTTTTCGACATTTACTCGGACATTGACGGTAACCCCGCGTGCTCCATCATTCTCAAGCAGGCTCCCGGCTCGAACGCCGCCGCCGTCATTGAGGAAGTCAAGAAGGAACTCGAGCAGATCAAGAAGGAATCCTTCCCCCCCGGCATGGACTACGAACTCTCCTACGACGTCTCCAAGTTCCTGGCTGCCTCCATCGATAAGGTGCTGCATACCCTGCTGGAGGCGTTCATTTTGGTGTCTTTGGTGGTCTACGTGTTCCTCGGGGATCTACGATCCACCTTGATCCCGACCCTGGCAGTTCCGGTGTCGCTGGTCGGAACCTTTTTTTTCCTCAAGTTGTTCGGTCTGTCCATCAACCTGATCACGCTCTTCGCGATGGTGCTGGCGATCGGGGTCGTGGTGGACGATGCGATCGTGGTGGTTGAGGCGGTGCATGCCAAGATGGCCGCGAAGCACCTTTCGCCCTACCGGGCGACCATCGAGGTGATGCACGAGATCAGCGGCGCCATCATCGCCATCACGCTAGTGATGACGGCCGTCTTCATTCCAGTGACGTTCATTCCCGGGCCGGTCGGCACCTTCTACCGCCAGTTCGGGATCACGATGGCCACGTCCATCATTCTCTCCGGTCTGGTGGCCCTGACGCTGACACCCGTGCTCTGTGCGATGATTCTCAAGCCCCACACTCACACCCACACCGACACGAGTCTTGTGAAAAAGCGGCGCGGACTACGGGTCATTCTGCTGTATGTATTTGGCGGGTTGCTGGTCTTAGGACCACTAACTTATCTGGCGTATTATTTGTGGGGGCCGGTTGGCTTCCTGTTCATTCTTCTGCCCTTTCTACAGCGTCCTTTTGACCGCGCCTTCGAGAAGCTCACGGGTGGTTATGCCGCAATCCTACGGCGGATCGTCACACGCCGCGCGCTGACCATGGCCGTCGTCGGGGGTTTTGCCGCCGGCATTTTTGTTGTCAACACGCAACTCGCGACGGGTTTTATCCCGGGCGAGGACCAGGGCATCATTTACGCCGTCCTCCAGACGCCCCCCGGCTCCACGCTCGAATACACCAACGCCAAGTCCCACGAGCTGCAAGCAATCGCCAAGGAAGTCAAAGAAGTCACTTCCGTCACTTCCTTGGCCGGTTACGAGGTTCTGACCGAGGGCCGCGGCTCGAACGCGGGGACGTGTATCATCAACCTGAAAAACTGGACCGAACGCAAGCGAACCGCGCGCCAGATCATTCAAGAACTCGAGGAAAAATGCCGCCGATTGACCGACCTTAAGCTCGAGTTCTTTGAACCTCCCGCGGTTCCCGGCTTTGGCGCTGCCGGGGGGTTCTCCGTGCGACTCCTCGATAAAAGCAACTCGACCAAGGCCGACTACAAGAGGCTCGGCGAAGTGACCGACAATTTCATGGCCGCCTTGTCGAAGCGCAAGGAGTTGAAGAACCTGTTCACCTTTTATACCGCCGACTACCCGCAGTACGAGCTGCTCATCAACAACGACGTGGCCATGCAAAAGGGTGTATCAATCGGAAAGGCACTGGACACCCTGAACATTCTCATCGGCAGCACTTACGAGCAAGGATTCGTTCTCTTCAATCAGTTCTACAAGGTCTACGTCCAGGCGTTGCCGGAGTTCCGGCGGTTCCCCGCCGATCTGGACAATTTGTTCGTCAAAAGCGATCGCGGGGAAATGGTCCCCTACTCCGCGTTCCTGTCGATCAAGAAGCAGCAGGGCTTGAACGAAATCACCCGCTATAACCTGTATCCGTCCGCCGCCATTCAGGGTGCTCCCGCTCCCGGCTACAGCAGCGGTCAGGCCATCCAGGCGATCAAGGAAGTCGCCGCCGAGACGCTGCCTCAGGGTTACGGCCTGGGCTGGGAAGGCATCTCTTACGACGAGTCGAGAAAGGGGAACGAGGCGATTTATGTCTTCCTGATCGTCGTCGCCTTCGTCTATCTCGTCCTGGTCGGGCAATACGAGAGTTTTCTCTTACCGCTGGCCGTGATCCTGTCGCTGCCGATCGGTGTCTTCGGTTCCTTCTACTTCCTGCAGGCCATGGGGTTGGCCAACGACGTCTATGCCCAGATTGGCCTGGTCATGCTGGTCGGTCTGCTGGGCAAGAACGCGATCTTGATCGTCGAATTCGCGGTGCAACGGCGTCGCGAGGGTGTGCCTCTGCAGCAGGCAGCTATCGAAGGCGGAAAATTGCGCTTCCGGCCGATTCAGATGACTTCGTTCGCCTTCATCGCCGGTCTCCTTCCGCTGGTCGTTGCCACCGGCGCCGGAGCGATCGGCAACCGCACCATTGGCACCACGGGCGTCGGCGGGATGCTCGTGGGCACCGTGATCGGCGTCCTTCTAATTCCCGGCCTTTATTACTTGTTCGCCCGGATTGCCGACGGGCGCAAACTTCTCAAGGACGAGACGGATGAACCTCTCAGTGAGAGCGCCGAACCCAGAGGATTCGAGCCGCTTCCGGACGCGACCGCCGACGAGATCGAGGCCCTGCTGGAATACCTCGACGCCCACGGCGGTCAGGACGATGTCTTCCACATCGCTGCCGAAACCTACCGCGACTCTGGACGACTGATCAACGTGGCCAAGGCCGCCGAGCTGCTCGATTTCGTCACCACGCCGCACCGCCAGGTCGTACTCGACCACGAGGGCCGTCGCTTCGTCGAGGCCAGCGGCGCGGATCGCAAAGCCATCTGGCGTGAGCGCATCCTTCAGTTGCGATTGTTCCGCGTGACCCAGGAGATGCTCCGTCGCGAGGGCGGGTTCATTAACAGCGAGCTGGTGCAGGAAACCCTGATCCTCAACTTGCCCGAGGAGAACTACGAAAAGGAGTTCGCCACTTTCGTCGACTGGGCGCGCTACGGCGAGCTGTTCGCCTACGACGAGACGACAGGGCACATCTCGATGCAGTTCGGCAAAATTGCCGACCGGCGCAAACTCCTCAAGGACGAGACGGATAAACCTCTCCGTGAGACTCTTGAACTGACGCGAGAAACAGAAGATTTCTTCAAGCGCGAAGAGGTTGCCGAACTGAAGCGAGAAACAGAAGACTTTTTCAAGCGCGAAGCAGAACGATTCTTCGAACGCATGAAGCGAGAACTAGCTCCGGCATTTGACAAGCCATCTTCAAACGGCGAGGTGCATACTTCACCCACGGAGAATTATCCACAGGAGGCAACGACGGAGGTTCAACCCGAGGCCGAGAATTCGATCGCGAATGCTTTGGTAGCAATATGGATGTCTGGATATGGGCCAATAACTGCAAAAGATCCTTCAACCAGGGTGGAACAGGCTAAAGAGAAAGCGTAACCGCCCAGAACGCCGGGAAGCTGCGGGCATAGCCACTGCCGCCCGGCCACATCTGATCGCCGGAGATCTCGCCCTCTGCCGCGCCGAAAGTCACTCCGTCCATTCAGTGCAAGGGCTGCAATGCCCGAAGGAGCCACCGACTTCGGCGGGTTCCCCTAGAAATGGATTCCCAGCCAGTCCGGTACAAGGACTGCGACAAGCACGGCCGGCAAACTCACGATCAGTCCCGCCGAGGCAAGTAACGATACCTGCTGTTTCGAGAGCGACAAGAATAGGCCGACGACGCCGCACAGCAAACCTGCCAGTCCTAATCCGAGCGTGAGGAAACGCTCATGCGTGAGTACGGCTGTCAAAACCGCATAACTCCCCAGGGCAAAGGAGCCTACACCGAAATAATCGCGAACAGATTGCGCTTCGATCGGAGGCAAACGAGGCTGCGTTGAAGGGTCCGCAAGAGCCTTCCCTGCTGTATCCGCAAGAGCCTTCTCTGCTGTAATAGAGTCGCTCTTGGAAGAATGCTGCCCAGTAGGAGACAGTGTCACTTTACTCGGTTCCGGTGCGGAAGGGGGCGCCAGCGTGAAGCAATTGTGACAGCGCGGACATTCGACGCTTTGGCCCAGACGATGATCGGGAACATTTTGCAGCGTCAGATGACAGAACGCGCATTCAGTGCTGAACGACATGACAATCTCCCGCGTAGGATGGATTCCTCGTGCCTGGCAATGGAAGAACAGACCCAAACAAAGAGCGATGTTACTTGCCGCGATCATGGCCCAGTAACGGCTCAGGCCGTGTACAGTAATCTCGGCGTGGGGAGACCAGCCCGGTGAGCGACCAGCGCCTCATACAGGTAGTTTAGCACCGGATGCCCTTGCCGTCGCCGTGTCTGTACCGCCGCCGGAGGTGGACGGGGCGGCCCGACTGTCCTCCGAAGGGGGGGGCCACTGGCTTCTTGGGGGAAAGCTTGGGGCGTCGAGCGGGTTAGCCGAGGGAGGCACGGAGGAGTTGGAGACGTTGCGGTTTCGAGAAATCCATGTAGGCCAATGATTGGGAGTGAAAGTCAACATTCAAAACCCTTACCCCGGCCGTATCCGACTGTCATCTGTCCACTGAGATAAAGGCGCAAGATTTCATTGGGCAGGTCGTCTAATTTGCCTGCTTGGTGCGCGGCGACCACTTTGGTTCGTAGAAATTCCTGTACGAATGGAGGAAGTCCATCCCAATATCGTTTGGGATGATGTTCGATCAACCATTCTTGATCTTCCTTATGCAGCGTCGTCGTGTAGTGTTTTGTAATGTCGGTTTCGCCGAATTCGGCTTCAAACTTGATCCGAAATTCCTCTAATTCACGGCGCGCACGTGGGTCGGGAAAACGACAGAAGAACTCAGCGAGGGTCTTTTGGTCCTGTCGGTCAGCCGTTTTCCCATTCTCTGAATCTTGCGGCATCCTTGCCTGGTCTCCCTCGTTAAAGTAAACGAAAATAACTGACAGCACGGTTCAGTTTTTTCATTAACTCGTTGGTTTGCGTTCTTTCCTGTTTTATGCAGCTTAGGAGTGCAGTTTTTAGCTATCATTCAAACACGAACTCTAATCTCACGTCACATACGAATCAAGGTATTTTGGCCATCTCGCCAACTTGCGGCTGTTCCCTTGCTGGCGCCTGCGGGCTGATCTCTCACTCCCAATTCAATCCCATTTCCGCCAGGCGTTCGCGGATGCGCCGCAGGTCCCAGACTTGCAGAACACGGTTGCCCGTGGCGGCAGCCAATTGTTCGCCGTCGGGACGGAAACACAGACAACGGATAGGGTACTGCTCGGGCGCGGCCAGGGTCGCCAGTTCCCGCCCCGTCGCCGTCTCGATCAGGCGCACGTCGCGGAGAGAATGCGTGATGGCCAGTATCTTCCCATCGGTCGTGAAGGCCAGCGGTCCTGGAACCGCCTGCGGAATACTTGGAACGCGCAAGCCGGGACGCCAGGAACCGACCTCCCAGAAGCGATATTCGTCTTTCGTGCCGTTGACCAACCATCGGCCATCGGGACTGAAGCCGAGGCAGGCATCCCCGCCGGTTAAATCGCGTAAACGCTTTCCTGTGCGGGTATCCCAGACTTGCGTGCCCTCTCCGTGCCAGGTACTCGTGGCCAACCAGCGGCCGTCTGGGCTGAGCGCGAGAAATGCCAGGTTCGCATGGCCCTTCAGCACAACCGGCTGAGCCGGACGATCCGCGTGCCAAACGACCGCCTGGGTACCGTTCCGAATGGTTGCCAGCGATCGGCCGTCCCGGCTGACAGCCAACCGATCGCATTCTTTTCGATCTTCCAGGACTTCGGGAGGTCCAAGCCGCGGACGTTGCGGAGGGCTGGATAGGTCCATCCGGATTGGCCAGCGCTGCATGCCGCCGATGGTGCCTTTGGTAATCAAGCTCCGGCCGTCTGGGTGAAAGATGGCGGATTGACTCTCGCCCACCGGCAGCAGGGGAGCGACTTCTTGGAGGCTGACTGCATCCCAAAGGCGCACACCATCGCCGCCTGCCGAGAGTAACAGCCGTCCATCGGGGCTGAAATTCACGGACCAAGGTCCCGGGCTTTTGGAATCATGCCCGTGGAGGGTTCGGCACTCCTCTCCGTTGGCCACCTCCATCATGCCAACCTGGCCAGAGGCAAGAACGACACCTAACCGGCGGTCATCGAGGCTGAATTGGGGTGTCGCGCCGACAAGGTCAGCTCTTACCAGCTGTTTGCCGCTTACGACATCCCAAAGACGAACCGTCTCGTCCCAGGCCGTGCTGGCCAGCAGGTCGCCCTGCTGGTCGAAGGCAACCGAGACGACCTCGGATTGGTGGCCTTTCAAGAGTAGGGGGGCCCGTCCTGTCTGTGGCCGCCAGAGTCGGATGTGGGAATCGCCACAGGCCCCGGCCAGCTGAGCACCGTCCGGGCTCCAAGCGAGGCCGCGCACCTGCCGGAGCTGTTTCAGCTCATCCAACAAGGCCCCCGTGGCCGCATCGCGGACTTGAATGCTGCCCGCTTCCCAGGTGGACAGGCCCAGCCGACGGCCGGCGGGGTCAAAGGCAATGTCGTACACACGGGAGACGCGAGCCAACTTCACTTCCTGGCCGGTAGCAATCTCGTAAAGCACCAGCGAGCCATCGTGCTGGCTGATTGCCAGCTGGCGGCTGTCGGGACTGAAGTCCCAGGCAAGACCCTTGAGACGAATCGGGCCTTTGCGGATGGTTTCGCCGCTCGAAAGGTCCCACAGGCGGAAGAAGCGGCTGCCGCCGTTGGTGGGGTGGTATCGAGCGGCCAGGAAGCGGCCGTCGGGACTGAAGCGCATTATCCAGGCAGGACATCCCGGACCCGGCAAACGAAGGATCTCACGACCATCCTTGAGCGAACAGATGCTCAGATTGCCGCGCTCATCGCCGTGCGCGCAGCGTTCTAACCGAGTGTCGAAAGCATGCCAAGGGGATTTGGGGGGTCCCAGATCGGCCTGGACGATGCGGAGATCCACCAGCGACATGCAGGCGATGGCCTCGTTGCGCAGCTCCAAGGACGGACGAAGAGCGACAGCCCGAGCCAACACGTCGAGGCTATCGAAGTTTCGGCCGGCCCGGCCGCTCCAGCGATTGGCCCGAGCCTGCGCCAAGAGAGCGTTCCACAGCTGGTCTTTCGCCTCCCCCTCGGCCCGCTCCGCTGCTTGTTGCTTGGCCATCACCTGGTCGCGTTCGCGCTCCAATCTCCAGGCGGCCAGCGACGCGCCGACGGCGATTACCGCAAGCAAAACAACGACGCACGCCAGCAGAGCGGCCGGGACCGGATTCCGCCGGCACCAACGCCAGCCGCGCTCCAGAACGTGAACCGGCCGAGCCTGGATCGGCTTGCCGGCGCGGAAGCGCGCCAAGTCCTCGGCCAAATCGAGAGCGCTGGCGTAGCGCTTGCGCGGCTCCTTGGCCAGGCACTGCAAGCAAATCGTTTCCAGGTCGCGCGGCGTCGCCGGCTGGAGGCGGCGCGGCGGCACCGGCTCCTGCGTGCGCACCAGCTCTAAGGTGTCCAGCGCCGTTCGGGCGCAAAAGGGCGGACGCCCCGTCAGCATCTCGTACAGAATAACACCCAAGGCATAAATGTCGGCGGAAGGCCCGATAGCGGACAGGGGTCCGGTCGCTTGTTCGGGCGCCATATAGCTTGGCGTACCCAGGATGGTCCCCGTGCGCGTTTGGCTGTTATCGTCATCGAGACTCTTGGCCAGGCCAAAATCGCTGATCTTCGGAGTACCATCGGGATGGAGCAAGATATTGGCCGGCTTGAGATCGCGATGGATAATGCCATGCTGATGAGCATGATACACGGCGCGGGCCAGCGTCTCGATCATGCGGGCGGCCTCGCCGGCCGGCTGCGGTTGACCGGCCAGCTTCTCGGCCAACGTGCCGCCTTCCACCAGCTCCAGCGAGAAATACGGCTGGCCGCGATGTTCGCCGATGTGGTGGACCTGAACGATGTGGGGATGTTGCAAACGAGCGGCCGCCGCGGCTTCGGTGTGAAAGCGTGCCCGTATCTGCGTACTGGCACCGGCCTCAGCCAGGATCATCTTCAAGGCTACCAGCCGATTCAGTCCGAGTTGCCGCGCCTTGTACACCACGCCCATGCCGCCTCGGCCCAGCTCTTCGAGAATGGCGTAACCGGGCAAATCCGAAATCCGAAATCCGAAATCGGAATGAAAGTTTAAATCCGAATTGCCAAGGAACGAAACCGCTGGGTTTTGGATTTCCCATTTGCGGTTTGGAATTTCTTTCGGATTTCGGTTTTCGGATTTCGGATTTCGGCGCGGCCAGTGGTGCTCCAGCCGCCGCAAACAATCCAGGCCGCGGAGCAGCCGGCCCTTCACCTCGGGAGGTAGGCAGCTATCGTCCGGTACTTCGGGTTCATTGCCCTGGGCCAGCAGGTCGTCGCAGACGGCCAGCAGGGCCGCGCACTCTTCCTCCAACAGAGTCGGTTGTTCGTCTGGGTTCATGGCGATTTCCCCAACTCGTCGTTGAGCCGTTCGACCGCCCGCAGCCATAAGGCGCGAGCGCCGCTGACGGAGCGCCCAAGCCGCTTGCCGATTTCCTCGAACGTCAGTTGCTCCTGGTGCCGCAGCGCCAGCACCTGGCGATAATCCTCGGGCAGACGTTCCAGGGCTTGTTGCACGGCCTCGGCTTCTTCGCGCGCGACAATCTGCTCGCTCGGCGAAGGCGTCTGCGTGGCCAAGTCCGCGCCGCCGTTGGTGGACGAAGCCTCGCCGGCCAAAGGCGCTTCGCGGCTCAGGTCGCGCTTGCTGGTGGCCCTGTAGTGCCGTTGAAAATGGGCCAGGTTGTGCAGCAAAATTTGCCGCAGCCAGGCCAGCAGCTGCTTTTCGGATTCGCCCTCGAATCGCCCGAAGTCGCGCTGGGCGTCGAGGAAAGTCTGCTGAACCAGATCCGAGGCACCGCCCTTGCTCCGCAAGTCGGCGCTGAGCCGCCGGCTAGCGATGCGCAACAGATAGCCGCGGCAGGCTTCCAGAACCTGCCCCAACGCCTCCAACGAGCCGCCCCGAGCCGCCGCCAGCCAGCGCGTAACCTCCTTGGGAGGTTTGGCCATCGTCTCTATCTCCCTAAGTCCCAAAAATCGGAAAATTTGCACATCACGGTTCGTTACGAGTGTAACACGAGGCAGCAATGTGTCAATAACCTGGCCTGAAAAAAGGACTTAGAGACATTTCGCGGATTTTTTCGCTTTTTCGTGTCACAAAGATTTTTTTTGGGCATTAGGGGAGTAGAGGAACCTAAAAGCGATTTCGATCTCTACTAGCCCCGAGCGCCAGCGACGGGCGCTTGGGTCCGCCGCTGGCGCTGCGCGCTTCGTAGACAAGATCCACGAGTAAGGAAGGGAAAACCATGCTACGTCTCGATCTCTCCTCCCCGTTCTCTCGCGCTCTCCAGCGTCTCTTTCACGGCGCCCCTAATCGCCGCGCCCGCCGCGCGATGCGGCGAAGGCTGACCCCCTCGCGGCCCACGCTCGAATGTCTGGAATCTCGCGAGCTGCTCTCCAGCTACATCGTCGAGGATCTGGGCGTCGTCGGGCCGCCCAACACTGGTCCTGAAGGCGCCACCGCCATCAACGCCAAGGGCGAGGTGGTCGGCACCTCGCAGATCGCCAACGGCTCATTTCACGCGTTCCTGTGGGAACCCGGAAAGCCGGGGCAGGATCTCGGCTCGCTCGGCGGGCCTAACACCAATAGCCACGCATTCGGCATCAACATCCTCGGCGAGGTCGTGGGCATCACTACCACCGCGTCCGGCCAGGCCCATCCCTTCGTCGTCCAGCCCGGCGGGTCGATGACGGACCTCAACGATTTGCTGCCTCAGGATGTCCAACAAATAGGCGACTCCCTCCTCACCGCCACCGGCGTCAACAACACCGGCGTCATCGTCGGGAAAGGCATGTTCAACCTCATCGACCTCACGGCGACTTCGTCTTACTCGTTTGATCCGCCATCGGGCACGTTCAATGAGCTTAATAGTCTTAATCTTCCGAATCTCGACCCAATCACTTCTGGGGAGGCAACTGCCGTCGCCGGGACAAGGGCCGTGGCCAACCTAATGTATCTGGATCACGGCAACCAGCTCTCGGCAGCCGTGGTCGAGGACATCAACACGCCCGCCTCCGAGGTGGTGCTCCCCATGCTCCCCAACATGGTGCAGAGCAATGTGTTTGGCATCTCGGCCCCCAACGGCTCGGGGACACAGTTCGCCGCGGGCGAGGAATTTGATAGTTCCGGACATTTCCACGCCGTACTATGGACGATCCCCACGGACTCCCATTCGGCCACCGTCCTCGACCTGACCACCGTTTCGGCACCCTCTCTGGACCCTGACCCAGCATTTGCCGTCAACGTGCAGGGAGATGTCGTAGGGACTGCCCTTAACGAAACGAGCCATACGTTTGTTGCCTTCGTCAAGCAACATGACGGTTTGGTCACGTCGCTCAACAGCCTGCTGCCGGCCAACTCGGGCATCACACTGACGCAAGCTACCGGTATCAACGACTCCGGCCAAATCTGCGCGAACGGGACCATAAACGGCCAGGTGCATGCCTTCCGCCTCACGCCGGTCAATCCCGGGCCGCCGCAGGCCAAGCTCACCAATGCCCCGGACATCAACTCCTCCGGCGCCACGACCTATTCTTTCGTCGTCACCTACACCGACGCCACCGGCATCGACGCCAACACGCTGAAAAACGCGATCAAGGTGACCGGTCCCGCCGGCTTCTCCCAGACCGCCACTCTCAAATCGACTTCAGGCCCCCCCACCCAACTCGCGGCTACCTACACCATCACCGCGCCCGGCGGGACGTGGGACTTTAGCGACGACGGGACTTACACCATCACGCTGAACAATAACGTCGTGAAGAACACTGCCGGCCAGCCGCTTGCCGGCGGGACGCTGGGGCATTTCATTGCGGCGATCAATGTGACGCGCGGGAGCATATCCGGCACCGTGTTTAACGACGCCAACGCCAACGGCACGCGCGACACGGGCGAAGCCGGCGCGCCGAATATTGACGTCTTCCTCGACCTTAACAGCGACGGCAAATTCGACCCAGGCGATCGTATTACCCGGACCGACAACAACGGAGCGTATTCCTTCAACGGCCTGTTGCCTGGCGATTACCGCGTCATGGAGCTTGTGGCCGCTCCTCATGCCGTCACCAGCCCCTCGAACAACCTGCATCTCGTGCATCTGGCAGAGGGCCAGAATGTGAACGGCCAGGACTTCGGCGACGTGACCGACCCGCAGATCACCGACATCGCCGGCCAGAACCTCGCTGTCGCCCACGGCAAGACGGCCCAGTTCGATCAGCCCGCGACCGTGCTTCACATCACCGGCACTAACTTCACGGCCAACGACATCTTCTTTTTCGGCAACGATCAGGCCTTCGCCGGCCCGAGGAACTTTCAAACCGGCAGCAACGGCGTGCAGACATTCGACCTGCAAGTCCCGGCTTTCGCCACCACCGGGGCGCTCGTGGTTCAATCTGCCCAAACGAATCGATTCACAACGCTCCTGCCCAATTTCACGGTGGACAGCTACCGCAATGTCAACGGCTACTCGTTCGTCAACAACGGCGTTGGGTACAGCGATTACAGCTTCGACGATCTGAGATCGGTGTTCGGCTCCGACCAGGTCGATATCACCGTCGATCCTTGCGGCTTCCTCACGTTCGGCCTCGCGAACTGCACGCTTGACACCGGCATCCCCAACCCGCTGGCCTATCTGCAACTCGCCATCATCAACGAGTTGCTGCCCCCCGACGCGGGCCAGTGCCTCGGATTTAGTCTCTCCTCGGCCCGGCTGAGTCTGGGACTGGGGCAGTTCCAAATTGGCGATTTCCCGGCGCAGATAGGTACCGACGGCTCCACGGTGTGGGACCTGTCCGGCCCATCCGGTCCGTCGGCCGACCTGCGCCAGCTCATTCATCTCGCCCACCTCGAACAGACGAGCGACGAGTTCTACGAGAACTACATCGGGCAGATCGCGGCCGATGAAGTCTTCGGGCCAAGCCACCTCATCAATGGCGTCAAGAGCGAGCTGTCTCAGGGACGGCCGGTCCTGATCTGCTTCCAGGAAGGAGGATTCGGCGGCCACTGCGTGCTGGCGTATAACGTGCAGGACGCGAGCGATGGAACGGAAATTCTCGATATTTACGATCCTAATAACCCGTTCCTGGCGAGCGAGGATAACGGCAGCCCTTCCGCGAACGTGCCGGGGGTTGAAAACGGCGTTTCTCATGCCAACCATGTGCTCCAAAGCACAATCACGATCGATTCCAGCGGGCACTGGCAGTACAACGCCCCTGACTCAAGCGACCCCACCAAGCCCGCTGCCAGCGGTGGTATGGGAAGCATCGCCATGACGCCGCTCTCCGTCTTCGACTCCCACAGCCTGCTCGCCAGCAGTCTTACGAGCTTCTTAACGCTCGGCGTGTTCGGCAGCGCGGCGGAGACTCAGGTGACCGATGCCTCCGGCCACACACTGCTCAACGCCGACGGTTCGCCCAACACCAACTCCAGTACCAAGATCGCCAACGCCGCGCGCTTCGTCGCCGAGCAGGGCGCGACCCCACTCGACTTGATCGAGGGGACCGGCAACTTCATGCAAACCATCGCCAACACGGGCAGCGGCACCTACGGCGCCGTCTCGCTCGGCACCGACGCAATGGCGGCGATCTCGGGTGTGGCTTCGATGATAGGACAGACCGACAAATTCGGACTCGATCCGTCCAACGACAAGCTCACCTTCATCCCCGCCTCGAACAAGAACCTGACGGCCGACCTGGTGATCAACGCGCCGGCTGGCGTCCAGCGCGAGGCGCAGCTTACCTCAACCGCCGTCGGCGGGGCGGCGCAGACGCTGCAATTCCAGGGCGGCCAACGCGATCATGTCGTCTTTAACGCGAGCGGCTCGGGTACGTTCTCGCTCAACCTGACCTCCAACGCCGACGGTAAGGTGCAGACCTTCACCACCGGTCGGATGACCCTCGCCGCCGGCGACAGCGTCGATCTCCTGCCCAGCGACTGGGCCGACATTGAGAGCGCCACCGCCGCCGTCAAGATCACTCACGCGGACGGCTCGACGACAACCGAAACCCTATCCAATGGCGGGGCGGGGCAACAGCTGAACGCGAAAGAGGGCGTCTCCTTCACCGGAACCGTGGCGCGCTTCACCAATCAAAGCCCCACGGGGAAAAGCGCCGTCATCAATTGGGGTGACGGCACCACCTCGACCGGCACGGTGGCGGCCGACGGCGCGGACGTGATCGTGACCGGCACGCATACCTACGCCAAGCAGGGATACTTCCCCACGCGCATCACGTTCTCCGACACCAACGGCCCGCTCGGGCAAGCTACCGGCGAGGCGGTTGTGGCCGATACCCAGTTCAGCCTGGCCCCAACGAACATCTCGGCGTTCGCCGGGGTGCCGTTCACAGGCACGGTTGCGACGCTAACCGACCTCCCCTCCGGTGACATCGCCAGTGACTTCGACGTGACGATCGACTGGGGCGACGGTACCACCTCCACCGGCACGCTCCAGACGACCTCCGCCGGCCAGTTTGACGTGCGCGGCACCCACACCTGGGCCGCCACCGGCACCAAGTCCGTCACTGTCACAGTGACCGAACACGGCTCCGCCTCCGGCCAGGGTCAAACGCTCACGATCGGTTCCAACACCAACTTCTCCGGCACCGTCGCGCAGCTGCAACTGCCGATACCCGGCTCCGCCCCTAGCGATTACACCGCCACCATCGACTGGGGCGACGGCACCACCTCTACCGGCACGCTCACGCTCCAGAGCGACGGCTCGGTGATTCTCAGCGGCACCCACTCGTATGCGACCGGCAACAAATCGTTCGTCACCCACTTCACCCTGACCGGCGGCCCATCGGCGACTACCACCTCCACCGCCGTCGCCGGCCCCGCGGTGGGCACTGTCACCGGTACGCTCTTCAATGACATCAACGGCAACGGCCAGCAGGACTCCGGCGAGGAAGGCATCCCGGGCCAGGTCGTCTTCATCGACTTGAACGACAACGGCCAGCTCGACTCCGGCGAGCCAAGCGCCGTCACCAATTCCTCCGGGGTCTACACCATCACCAATGTGCCGGCCGGCAACATCCGTGTGAGCGAGGTCGTACCCAGCGGCTTCCGCATCGCTGCACCGGCATCGGGATTTCATGATGAGACGCTCAACGCCGGACAGACACTCTCCAATCGTGATTTTGCGAACACGCAACTCGCCCAGATTTCAGGGACCGTCTTCGTCGATGCCAACAGCAATAAGACACATGACCCCACTGAATCCGGCCGGGCCAATCAGATCGTCTACCTCGATCTGAACAATGACGGCGTGCTCCAACCCAACGAACCGACCGCCATCACGGACTCAACGGGGGCTTTCGCGTTCACGGTAACAGCGGGAACCTATGTCGTAAGGCTTCAGCCAGGCTCCGACTTCACGATCACCACGCCGGCTGGCGGGTCGTTCAGCGTGACCGTCGGCGCTGGTACGACGAACAGCAGCGCCCAGTTCGGCGAACATCTGGTGTCGCCGCCGCCCAGTCCCGCTCCCCCGCCCCCGAGTCCTGCTCCGCCGCCGCCCAGCCTTCCGCCGCCGTCCAGTCCCCCTGCCCCGCCGACGTTGCACACGCCGCCTCTGCTAGCACTCCTCGACTCGTTGCTTGGAGGAATCGAGACGGTGAACAATAATGGGACCGAGACGGTGATCGATCGCTTCTTCGGTATCCCGCTCTTCGTGTCCACCTACGACAGTGCGGGCAACCTGGAGAGTGTTACTGTGTTCGGTATCAACATTACTTTCTTGTTCGGAATCTAGTAAACGCGCAGAAATGCAACCGAGCCGTGCCTGTTAGGAAGCGATTCAAGAATCGCTCTTCAACGGCCGCGGCTCGGCTGCTGCCACTCTCCCTAAGAGTGTGTTCATCCGCGGAACAGCGGCAAGCGCTCGAATGTTCCGCCCAGCGCATCCTTCGACGGCACGCCGAGCCAGTCCTCCAGCACGGATGCATAGACGCGGCGAAAATCCATCGTCATCTTCGGGGCGTTGCCGACCAGATCGAGCAAGTTTGGCGCGGTGCCGACCAGCCCGCTTTGCACGCCGGGGCCGGCCAGCAACACCGGGGCGGCAGTGCCGTGATCGGTGCCGGCGGAGCCGTTTTCGCGCACCTGCCGGCCAAACTCGCTGAAGACCAGCACGGCCACGCGATCGGCAAGACGAGCGGCGGCAAGGTCGTCGAGGAAAGCTCGTATCGCGCCGCCAAGCTCACGCAACAGATTGGCATGTGTGAATAGTTGGGCCGCATGCGTGTCGTAGCCGCCCTGCGACGTATAGTAGACCCGCGCAGCAAAGCCGGTTTTGAGCAAGCGCGCGATCAGCTGCAAGCGATTGCCCAAACCCGATCCGGGATAGCTAACGCCGGCGTCCTGAACGCGGGCGACTTCGGCCAAGCGATCGCAGGTCGTATAGGCATCGAGGAAGCTGCGGTTAACGAAATCCGACAAGCCCGAAGATTCCGCGGGAGAAGAAGTCATCGCCCGTACGGCGGCGGCTTCGCCCATCAGGTGAAATTCCTCCAACCGCGACAGCACTGAAGCCGCCGAGCGCCGGCCGCGCAAGGCGGTGGGCAGCGCCTGTGTGCCGACGAACAGCGACGAAGGTGGCGCACTCGCTCCGCGAGTGCGATCCGACTCGCGGAGCGAGTCGGCCACACTATCGAGAGCACGGCCAAGCCAGCCGTTGCCGTTGTGCTCTTCCGGATCGAAACGCGCCGTTTGCCAAATCGCCATGCTGCGATCGTGCGAACGGTTGGGATTGGGATAGCCAACGCCCTGCACGATGGTCAGCCGCTTGCTCTCCAGCAATTTCATGGCGTCGCCCAGCGCGGGATGCAGGGCGGTCTGATCGTTGATCTTGAGGACCTGCTTCTCCGGCAGACGGAGGGCTTTGCGATTTTTGATGTAGCCTTCATCCTTGAAAGGCACGACGGTATTGATACCATCGTTGCCGCCGCTGAGCTGAACAACGACGAGGACGCGGCCGTCGCGCTGGGGAGCGGCGGCGCGAAGACTGCGGGCGAGGAACGCAGGCACGGTAGGCGCCAGGGCGACGAGCGCCGAGCGGCCAAGAAAATCACGACGCGAAAGCATGGAAGGAATCTCCTTTCGTTGCCAGCCCGCAGCGCCAGCAAGGGTTGTCCTTGCTGGCGCTGCGGGCTGGCAAAAACACATTACCCTAATTGCGCTTCCGGGGAAGCCAAAATCAACACGACAACACGACGCGCGGTCTCCGAGTCCAGCGCTGTTTTCGTTCCCAGCGCCTTGTGCAAGCGCTCGCGGAAAGCGGCGCTCGGCGCGGTACCCACCAGCAGCTCGCTGTAGAAGCGGATAACATCTTCCAGATCGCCGCCGCGCTGGTAGCGGACCGCGTTGCCCATCGCGTTGAGCGGTTCGGGCCGGCCGGCGCTGCTGCCGCCGACCAGCGCCGCCACGCAATTGGCGCGGCCGACCACCGAGCGCGTGTTGATCCAGCGCCGGCCGCCCGGCCAGCCGAAGACGTTGGGCGGATAGAACAAGTCCTGTCCCAAAAGCGTGATCCAATCGGCCAGGGCCACCGTGCTCGGCGGCGGCTCCAGCATCTCCAAAGCGCGAACCGCGCCGATGACGTATTCGGCAGGACTCGTGACGCGCGTCGCCAGGTTCTTCTCGGCGAAGAAGGCGCGGGAACGCAGGATCGTCTCGACGGCCCTGCCGACGCGGAGATTGTTGCGGCGCAGCAGCTCAGCCAGGGAGTCGAGCGCGGTCTTATCGAGAACGCCTTCGCCGAAGAATTGCTCGCCCAGACGCACCGCCAAGCGCTGTGCCGTCGCCGGATTCTCCAGCAAAATCTTCAACAAATCCTCGCCCTTCCAGGTGCCTTTTCTGCCGAGAATCGCCTTGTCCCCGCCATCGTGCCGGGCAGGAACATCGCGAAACTCGCCGTCCTCGACGGTCCATCCCGTCAGGGCGCGGGCGGCGTTCTTGACATCGTCCTCGCTGTAATGGCCGATGCCGATCGTGAACAGTTCCATCAGCTCGCGGCCGAGGTTCTCGTTGGGATGCTCCTTGCGATTGGCCGGCGCATCGAGCCAAAGCAACAGGGCAGGATCGCGCACCACGGCCGTCAGCAATTCGTCGAACGGATTACGGCCCAGCGCGCGGAACAGATCGTTTTGGCGGCGCATGGCGGCCAGGTCATCAACCTTGGCATTGCTGGTTGCGAAGTGATTGTGCCACATGAGTGTCAGTCGTTCGCCCAGGGGATCGGGGCCGAACAACATGCGATAAACCCACCAGGCTTTGAGCCGGGCCGGATCGCCGGCGCTGACGGCGGCATCGGCCAACAGCGCCGCCACGCGCTCGAAGTCCGGCGGCACGGAGGGGCCGCGTGCCTTGCCGCCGAGCAGGCGGTCGATGCTTGGCTTGGGTCTGTCCTTCAGGTCGCGCTGGATCTCGCTCCAGGTGGCCGCGAACCCAGCGCGACGATGAAGATGCACCACGCGCCGGAGGTCCCAGGGCATTTTGTCATCGGGCACATAGGGCGCCCAAAGGTTTTCCGCTTCTTGGGGCGGAATTTTGTCGCTCATGGTCTATCTCCTTCGCTCCCTAGTCAGGAATCATTTTTCCTCTTGATGGTCGAGGATCGCCTTATGGATACGTCGAAGCAGAGCCGGATCGCCGAAACACTGAAGCGGCCCGATCTGCATGAAATTCTCGCCCCAGTTTTCTATCTCGTCCTCCGGCCTGTCCCAGTGTTCGGGGGGCATCTCGCAAAGGACCACGCCCTGCCAACGATGGGCGAATTGGGGGGTGCAAAGCAGCCGCAAGAACTGCTCCTGCGGCAGCGACCTCTCGCACACCCACACACCGTTCTCCGGCGTGTTGGGCGCAACGGAAACCACGTGCAATTCCGGCTCGGCCCGCGATAGCAACTCCGTAAGCTCCGTCAGCGTGCGCGGCGGGACGATCGACGGGCACAACGATCGGTAGACCGACGGCACCGCCGCGGCCGACAAGCCGAACACACTGACAAAGATCCACAAGAGCAGCGGTTTCCGAGCCAGCATGGGATTATCTCCACAGGTGTAGTGGTTAGCGACGCTTCGCAGAAGCGTCGTGCGGCAGCAACGCTTCTGCGAAGCGCTGCTAACCACTACATAGTCTCGAAACAGTCGCTATCCCTAATGTGCCGAGCCTACCCTGGCGGCACACGAATTTTCTCTCGACACCCCCACCCTCGTTCCCACGCAGGCGCGTGGGAACGAGGATGTGCTCATCAAGGCGCTGATATCCCTGATGATTTAGAGGCATCCTTCATCCTAATATCGCCCAGATCGCGGACTTCACCCGGTTGAAGCGTGAGGTTCGCGAACAGACCGCCATAGGCGCCGAGTTTCACTCCAGCAAGCAAGCCTTCAATCTTGAACCGTCCGTCGGCGTCCGTTCGCCAGTAGAAGAACCCGTTCCAAGCCCGAGGCAGATTTAGTTGGCCTGCTTCAAGGTGCCCGGAAATGAACGTGTTGCGAACCGGTTCGCCCTTCTCGGTCACGATTCGGCCCGTGAGGGTCGCGGTTGGTTTCAGCTTTACAGTAAATCCCGCCGGCTCGTCCCCTTTGAGGATGACGGCGGCGGCGAGGTGTTTCTTGGCATGCTCGAAGAAATACGCTTCGGGCTTGCCCGGCTTGATGGCGGGAATGGCGAACTCCGCCGACGGCAAATCGCGGAGATGGACGAGCGACATGTATGGGCCACGGATATCGGCCCCGGCCAGCGCCTTGCCGGCCGGGTCGAGAATCGTGCCTTGGACCGTCTTGCCAGGATCGAGCTGCACTTCGCAAGCTACCGACTCGACCTTGGCATCGGGTTCGATTCCGACCAGAGTATTGAACTGCCGGTACGTACACATGTACGGCCGCGTGACGAAGCTCTCAATCCGCTCGTCCCGCGGACCCGAAATGGCGTCTTTGCCCTGGCCTTCCAGGTACATCCCCCAGCGCATTTCATCGATCTTGGCAGCCACAATCCCTCGGCCGCGCAGGGCCGCCAGAGCGAACGATCCGTCCTTTTTGCTGCTCACCACTCGGGAACTGCCAAGTCCTTTTATCCCTCGAAGATCCGGATTGTCCGCGAAGGCGAAGTATTCGACGACGGTTTGGACCGGCTGGCCCGTTGCCTTATCCGTCACCCGGCCCTTGACCCAAACGCCGCGTTTCAAACGAGCATCCAGTTTGACCGGCTTCCCGAATTCCGGTCTCGTCGGAGTGAATCCCGCGGGAAGATACGGCTGATCTCGCGGCGGAAGGAATTGGACGGCCTGATAGGCTTGGGGAGACGGTCGCGGCATTCCCGCCAGCCGATAATTGCCGCTTGCATCAGTCGTTGTCGTCAGCTCTTCCTGCGCCCAGCCAAAGTTGTAGCCGAAGTCGTGGCCGAGTCCGAGGCGGACGACGACGCCGGCGATCGGCTTGCCGCTGTCCTGATCGCGCACCGTCCCCTCGACGACCAGCGCCGGGCCCGGTGCGAAATCGAAGGGATTGCCATGCGTGTAAACATAGGTGGCCGGAGGCTCGTGAAGGCGCTTGGGCGGCATCGGTACGCCGAAGGCACCGCCTCCGCCAGGCCGCGATCGGCTGGCGCGAACCGTTGGCCCTTTCCGCGTCATGGCGTTCAGAAGGGACGTCTCGATCGTCGGCCCATCCAATCGCAGCACGACAACCCGTTCGCGGCCAAATCCGGATAGAGCGAACTTGCCATCGTTGCCGGTCTTCGTCGTTTGCGTCAGCCCGGCTGCGGCCGCCGGAATTACAATGTCCGGCCGGCAATCCTTGGGCAAGTCGGACCAAATGTTCTTGTTTGTTTCGATCGTCTCGATCAAACGGCTGAGATCGCCCGCAGCCGTCGCAACAACGGCGACCGGCCGAACCGTGACGCCCGCAATTGGCCTGCCTTCAAGGTTGAGAATGCGGCCGCGGATGGGCACATCGTCTTTCACCAGCCGCAGCGTGCGGTCCTTTAGCTCATCCGGCGAATTGGTCTCAATCGCGGCCGGGCCATAACCCGGGACATGGGCCGTGAGCGTGAGCATCGGCGGATAATTGCGAACCGGAGCATTTCGATGCACGTCCCCGGAGAACCGGAATCGGCCGTCGGCGCCGGTCGTGCCCGTGGTGGGCGCGGGGAAAAAGTCGGGTGATTCTTGATTCGGCCTCCGCTGATGGAGCACTACCTTGGCCCCGGCGACCGGCTTGCCATCGGGATCGAGGACCCGACCACTGACCTCTACGCTTTCCCTCGGCACGCGGGGCAGCGGCTTGTCCGCTTCGCCCTCACCAACCCGCGGCGGCGGCAAGAGCGTCCCTTGCTGGCGCTGCGGGCTGACAAAAAAGCACATACCCGCGCCGCCCAGCAGAGTCACTGCCAGCAAGAGAGCCATCGCAATCTTCGCTTTGCTCGCCACCATCGCCGCCGTCGCGTTCTGGACCAACTCGACGACCGATGCCGAGACCACGCTCGCCAACTCTTTCCCCGACGCGGACTCCACGGCGGCAGTCATCGTCTTCGCCATCAGTCCGGCCGGCAGCGCCCTGACCGGCGGCGTTGCCACCGCCGTCGCCGCCAGCACCGCCGTCAGCTCCACGCCGCGACGAGCCAATCGCTCCGATAGCCGCTTCCGTGCCGCCGCCAATCGTTTTGCCACGGTGGGATCCTTCAACCCCAGCCGCCGGGCCGTCTCTTCTCGACTCAGGTCCTCTAAGTAAAAAAGCACAAAAACGACCCGATAAATCTCCGGTAAGCGGCTGATCTCCTCATCAAGCAGCGCTTGTACTTCGCGCCACGACAGCTCGTCCGCGGGATTGGCCGGCGAACGAGCCGGTGCTAGTCCTTCATGCTTGTGCCGCCGCGCGGCGGATTGTTTGGCTTTCATGGCCGTGCGATAAGCAATCCCGTGCAGGAAACTGGGCAATCGTGTCTTCTTGCGCAGGCCGGCTGCCCTCCGGGCCAGGACGAGAAACGCGGCCTGGAACGCATCTTCGGCGTCCTGTTCGTGGCCCAAGACGCGGCGGCAGACGTGCAATACCATCGGCCCATGACGGCGAACGAGGGCGGCGAAGGCGCTGTCGTCGCGGCGGCTCGTGAAGGCGTGCAGCAGTTGTTCATCGCTTCCCTCGCTGTGCTGTTGCGCGGCCAATCGACCGCGAAGGTTGCGAAGGCTGGCGGCCAATGCGGAACTACTCATGACTGTGACTCCTGATTTGGAAAGTGTTGTCACCTTCTAATAGTTCCCGGCCGAAGCCGTGTGGATACCACCATTTCGCCGCGCCTTCCACCCTCACTAGAGTGCATTCGAGGCTCGTGTAGTAGGGTGGGCCGAGGGATGAGGCCCACCACACGCCGCTGGTGGGCCTCGTCCCTCGGCCCACCCTACGCACCCATGCCGGCTTACTCCTACCGATTGATGCGTACATCGCCCAAGTCCAGCGTCTCGCCCGCCTTGACCTGGAGTTGCTTGGTGCGCGAACCGCTGTCCAAATATGCGTTTCGGCGGCGAATGCTGACGGAGAATTTCCTATCGGGCACTACGCCTTCCAGACGGAATCGCCCTTCCCTGTCGGTGCGTGCGGGGAGGCGAGTCTGGTTTAAGTTCAAGTAGAGATACAAGAGGCTCGCGGGTGAAGAAGGACCATTCGCGTGGATCTCGATTTCGGCTCCCTGGAGCGGTTGGCCGTCGGCATTCCAAACACGGCCGGCCACGATTCCCGTGGGCGCGAGCCGCACGGTCAACGGCTCCTTCTCGTCGCCGCGGACGACCAGCGAGCCGGCCAGACGACGTTGGGCATGATAAAAGATCACCTGCCGCGGATGATCCGGGTCCAGAGCGACGATGGTGCATTCGCTCTCCGGGGAGACGTAAGCATTATGGGAATGCCGAGCGGCAATCCCGTCGATGCCCGACACGATGACTCCCGATAGCGGTTTGCCCTCTGGGTCTTGGATGCGCACTTTCGCTGTCGCGCCACGTTCCAAGTACAAATCCTGTTCGACAACGCCCGCATCGGCAGCGAGATTCATCCACTTGGCGGCATTTTGCATTTTCAAGAAGCCGATTCCTCCGCCAAACGTGATCAACTCGCCGTCTGCCGAGAGGGTGACATGCTTGCGATCCTCCGCATCGAATTGCGCCGGTTTAAACGGATCGACCGCTCCCGAGGCATAGGCCATCAGCACGCCCGTCCCTGGGACAACTTTGATGCGGAAACGTCCGTCCGCATCAGTGTCGTAATTGCGGCGAGAAATCTCGTATCCAGGCTTACCGATGAATTTATTGTCGGGCAAGTAGTCGAACATTATCGAGCTTGCCACGCCCTTGCCCGTGGTCCGGTCGATCACGCGCCCTTTGATCACGAGCCCGCGGCCGAGCGTGAAATCCACGCGCACGGGCTGCAATCCGTCTTCGGCTTCCTTGCTCTGATGGACAGCGGGCAGCCAGGCGCTGTCGAGCGCTGGTTGCGCCTCAAGTACAGGGTACTGCTTCACCTTGGGCAGCCCCTCCAGGCGATACCGCCCTTCTTTGTCCGTAACCGCCGTGCTGTCGAAGCCGTAGCCGGCGCTTCCGTTGATGTGAACACCGGGGACGGGTTTACCGCTGCCGGCTTCACGGGCAACGCCTTCGACGATCCGCGAAGGCGACGCTACGTAATCGAACGAAGGACCGTACAGCACGGGCGGTTGTCCGGCGATTCTCAATCCCATCATCCCGCCGCGCTCCCGAACGGATTTGTTGACGGCCGACGGATCGAAGCCGGGACGCGCGATGATCCACGGATTCGCATTGGCGATTCCCTGGCCGCGAATCTCGAGATGGACAATCCGCTCGCTCCCCACGCCCGGAAACTGGAAGCAGCCATTCTGATCCGTGACCGCCGGCGGCAGGATCGATTGCTTGAACGGAATCATTAACGTGCGGGACTTCAAGGCCCAGGTTTTCATCCAATCCTGCTCCCAGAAGGCGAGATATTCATCGAGCCGGCCGCGGGGCATGTCCTCCAGATAACGGACGCGGACTTTCACCCCGGGCAACGGCCTGCCTTCCAAGCTGACAATGCGGCCGCGAATCGTTAGATCCTTGCGGAGTTGCACCATCCATTCTCCGGACGTTTTCGCTTTGGGTACCTCCACCCAGTTGAAGCCGTAGCCCGCCGCCGTGACGGCGAGATTGCGGAGAGAGTCCCCAAGTTCCTCGCCACTGGGCAACGTAATGCGAAAGCGCCCCTCTTCATCGCTGCGGCCCAACTCCGTCATTTCGAACCGGTCTTCTGGATTGGGCAGATCCTTGTGGTAGAGCGGCCAGTGGAGATGCGCGTCCTTCACGGGCTTGCCCTCGGGATCGAGAACGCGGCCGTAAATCTCTTGGCCCTTCGCAGCCTCCGGTGAGGGGCGGGGCGAAAGCCCGCCGGTCTGGGCGATTACCGGCGGACTTAAGTTCTGCTGTTCGCCAGACACCGCTTGCGGCTTGGCGCTAACCCACATACCCGCGCCGGCCAGCATGCTCGCCGTCAGCACCAGCACCGCAGCAATCTTGGTTTTGCCGCCGATCATCGCCGTCGCGCCCTGAACCAACTCGACGACCGACGCTGAGACGATGCCCCCTAGCTCTTTCCCCGACGCCGCAGCGAGGGCTGCTTTCGTCGTCTTCGCCATCAATCCGGCCGGTAGCGCCGATGCTTGTTGAATCGCCACGGCGGATGTTGCGAGTACCGCCGTCAACTCCACGCCGCGATGGGCCAGGCGCTGGGCCAATAGTTTGCGCGCCTGGACCAGCCGGTTCGCTACCGTGCCTTCTTTCAAGCCCAGGCGACGCCCTGCCTCCGCCTGGCTTAGCTCTTCCAGGTAACAAAGGACAAAAACGCTCCGATATTTCTCCGGCAAGCGCGCAACCTCTTCATCGAGTAGCACCCGCACCTCGCGCCACGATAGCTCCGCGGTGGGATCAACCGGCGAGCCGGATTGCGCCAGCACTCCGCGAGAGCCTTCATGCTTGCGGCGGCGGCCGGCGGCTCGCTTGGCTTTCGAGGCCAGATGAAAGGCTGTGCCATACAGGAAGCTGGCCAGGGCGCGCGGATCGCGCAGCGACGCCGCCCGTTGCGCCAGTACCAGAAAAGTGGCCTGAAACGCATCTTCGGCGTCTTGCTGATGCCCCAGGACACGCCGGCACACGCCCAGCACCATCGGTCCATGCCGGCGCACGAGCACGGCAAAAGCGCTGTCATCGCGGTGTGTCGTGAAGTCATGCAGCAATTGTTCGTCTTTTCGTTCTTGGCCCTGTTGAACGGCCAACACGCCGCGAAGCCGGCGGACGCTGGTTAGCAGTGCGGAACTACTCATTTTTGCAACTCCCGATTCAGAAAGTGTTGCCACCTTCTAATAGTCCCCGCCCACTGCGCTTTCCTCAGAAAAAATTCGCCGCCTACTACATAGAGTGCGTACGCCGATTCTGCTTCTCGTTCCCACGCTCCTGCGTGGGAACACGCGCCTGGACGCTCTGCGTCCCGCCAGAGAGCCAGCCGCGACGCGGAGCGTCGCACACTTGCGTTCCCACGCGGAGCGTGGGAACGAGAGGGTTCTACTTCATAGAGGC
>Ga0070738_10002203_pt1 | contig 31601 bp, 25 predicted proteins | sample Coa_R2_2_FD_66446 | JGI IMG/M metagenome (GOLD analysis project Ga0070738, IMG submission 66446) | Surface soil microbial communities from Centralia Pennsylvania, which are recovering from an underground coalmine fire - Coalmine... | ecosystem: Environmental > Terrestrial > Soil > Unclassified ...
ATTTCAGGGTGCATAGCTCGGGTAACACCCTTTTTGAGGCAACGAAGGGTTTACTCAACCCTTTTCACCATCCCCGGGTAACAATCTTTTTGAGGCAATTCGCGGTGATGATGAGGATTTTAGTTTTCTTGTGCATGGAACCTCGCAGTCGTACAATTGCCAGGGGTGTCGGGGCCTCGTTTTCAGAGGGCAATCCGCCGAACCCCGTTGAGTCCCCACATTCGCCGGTCGTCTTCGGCTGCACGATTCCCTGCTCCGCGGATTGGTTCAACCTCCGAGCTCAGCCACCTACGCAACCCTGGCGGGGCCAGCAGGACCGGGATTTGACGGAACTCCGGATATGCCCGCTCAATGCTTCGGATCAGGTCGTGTTTTTCCGAGCCTCCGCCCTTGACCAAGAGCGTTACCGACCCGCCAACACCACCGGCGCCGTTGACCTTATAGCCTACAACACCATGTTCGCGCGCAACCGCGATCACCATGTTTGCGCGCTGGCCAATCAGCTCGGGGTGGAGCATTTTCTGAGCTTCGGTATTGGCAACCATCGCCCGGCCGAAGAAATCCAGATCTCCCTGCAGAAGCGCGTTCTTGCCGGCAAGAGCAGCTTCGCGCAACGGTTGCAGATGGCGTCGATAGCCGGAGGATTGTTCCAAACGCCGGATGACCATTTCATGGATTGCGGAGGATGAGTGCGGGGCGCCCAAATAGATCACGACCAGCCGCGATTCCAACTCCCAAGCCAATTGTTCGTCCAGGGTTATCGGAGAGACAGAGGCTTGCGGGTAATTGGTCATCTCGATGAAGTTAATCCCACCGTACGCAGAGCTGATCTGGTCCTGGATCCCGGATTGAATGCCCAACAGTTTGGATTCGATGTAATGCGCCTTGCTTGCGATTTCGTGGCTGGTCAGTGACCGGCCCGCGAGGAGGTCCATGGCGCCCAGGAGAGCGACCGAAACCGCTGCTGATGTCCCGGTCGAGGCGCCCGCGGGCGCCTCGGAAAAAATCGTCACCCCGAGGTGCAGGTCCCCAGGCAGCTTGAATAATCTGAAGGCGGCTTCAATGAGCGGGTGCTTCCTCCAGGCGCGCGGTTTGGTCTGGATATCGTACCTGTCGTTGTAGTTCTCTGCAAAAATCGTGATTTGCGGTTCGCCCTGCTCTCTTTTGCGGGTCCGGACGGTGACCTCAACCGAGGGGAAAACCGCTATGTTGAGGACGCAGCCTCTTTCGGCAAACCAAGTATCCGTCCACCCGCCCAAATCGCAAATCCGAATTGGTGCGACGCATTTTATAATTGCTTCCGGGTAATCCATCGCTTCGCGCTCGGGTAATGAGTTGCCATTATGTATATCCCGGTTCGTGCTCGCGTGCGGGTGCAAACGATTGTTGAAACGCGACATTGTTGTTTAAACGCGACGTCGACCGAAACCTCATTCTGTTTTAGCATGACTCTGAATGATTCTTTCGGATGGAAATCCTCCAAAGGGTCAGAGATCGAGAACAAAATGTTCGAACCGGAGCGTGCCCCGCGCCCTAAATTATATGGCGTGCTCGCGCCGTCAATGTAGTGCGCCCCGCCGTCCCCCGCCTCCACATTGACTGCGCTCGCTTCGCCGGGAGGGATGGCGCTTAGGATGTCACGCTCGGAGTGTGCAGCTCCATTTCAAGCCTTTGGCAATTGTTTGCGGGAAATTGCACGGCGTCACGCCATTGAACGACATCTTCCACCCGTTCACGCTGGTAAATCTGATGAACAAGTTCTGAAGCGTGATTCACCAAACGCATAGCGACCTCGCGGGGGACACACGCCCGGCGTAGGCGGTTGACATACGTCACCCGCAGGCAATGAAAGCAAAGGTGCGGCATGTTGATTTTGATAAAGAACTGCTGCCATCTGCGCGAAGGTTGGAAAGGGAATTCCAGTGTGTGTGACCGTTTCTGTGCTTTCAACCGGTCTAATAAAGGCCTGATCGCAGTCGGCATGGGGATCGAAAACGCGCGATCTTCCCCTCCTTTCGGACTTGGGAAGGTGATTTTGTTTTCTCGGAAACCCACACAATCCAGCGGAATCCGAGTTTCTCGAAGTCTGCAACCAGTGTTGAGACTTATCGCGAAGGATACTTGCATCCATTCCGGTTCATCTGGCAGTGCTTGACGAATCCGCAGAATGTCTTCGTCTGTCAGCTCAGGCTTCTTTGCTGGCTTGTCGCGTCGGATTTTGATGCTCGCCAGGGGATTCGCGTCTGCATGCCCCATGCGAACCGCTTCGCCCATGATGAGTGAGAGAATCTTCAATTCAAGGATCGCGGTATTTCTGCCAACGGTTTTCCCGGTGCGTTTTTTGAACGTGGTTCGCCAATCCACGTACTCAACCCCGAGGCGATAGGTGATTTGCCGGGGACTGTGAATGCGCTCGCGTTGCAACCACAAAGCGAGCCATTTCCAGGCGTCTTCGTACCTTTCCAATGTCTTCGGACTTTCGCAATGTCGCACGAAGAATTTTGGAACCCATGAATCCCAAGCTGCACCATTGACTACGGGCACTCGCTGATACTCCTTGGCCTCCAGTTGCGCACGGAGGATCTTTGCTTTCACGGTGTCGTTTGGGTCATCTGCCCGAAGCCCGGTAGATTTGTCGTGTTTTTTCCTTTCCGAATCGACGTACTGGATGTACCAATACGGCGAGCGTTTTTTGTGATACAGATAGGCCATAATCATCATTTGGTTTTTAGTGCAAGTAGTGCAGGAAACGCCCTGCACTACCATTGAAACCTCCAATGATTGCGACCACTCCGAACCACTTAAAACCATGTCGCTCGTGAGACGGGTTCGATTCCCGTACGCGCTACCAGCAGCTCAGTTGAGGGTGCATGGCCGAGAGTTGAGAGAAAATCATGACGTGCTTTTCGAGATCAATGACCTGCGGAGTCCGCTTAGCATTTTGGATTGTTCTTCGCAAGCAGCGCAAAGGCGCGAGTAGTTTTCAGGCGAGATTAGCTTCTGTCGATTCGCAATTGTCGCTTGCGTGACAACTTCGTATATGGAACCGACGGCGACCTCCACAAATCGGCAGAAATCCGGTTTTGAAGAACGAGAGGACCCCTCGGCTATGTTCGAACTTATGGAAACCGCGGCCCGACGCATTTGGCTGGTCAGGCCGAATCGTTCGGTTTCCGGAAATAACCGCGTGAGTGCGTAAACCAAGTCCGCCAATTCCACAGCTTTCTTCCAGACCTCTAATTTCTCAAAGTTGAACATAAGCCTCCTGAGAATTAACACTCTTAATCTGATTGCAGCGGTGCTTAGCCGAGGACCTTGCAAAAGTCAAGCGCGCATACGCGTTGAACTCCTCTCAACTCTCAACTAACTACTGCCTGATGCGCCCTTTCCAAATCATCTTCAATCCCACGAGCGCGGCGGAGCTTGCGCGCATGCCCAAAGAACTCCAATTGCAGGTTCTCGGCGAATTTCGCGGTCTGCCTCAACAAGTCATGCACACGGAGCTGGATGACTTCGGCAAGCTCGAACGCGCCGGTCGCATTCTCCATCGCTTCCGCGTCGGCGATTACCGCGTCTATTTTGAGCGGCACGAATTGGGATTGCTGGTCCACCGGATCCTCAACAGGCATACCCTTAAGGACTTTTTCTTCCGGTCAGGGCTTAAGATGCCCGAGGACGAAGCCCTGCAGCAAAATCCCAAGTTTTGGGAGTTGATCGAGGTAGCAAAGAGGACCTGAGCGGCGGGGTGCTCCAAAGTTATCGGATCGCAAACCATGCGACGCCAGCCACCACGAGCACAGCGATCAACCACCAGAACCAATGAAGCCGGCCTTTTTCGGGGTCTCCCTGGCTGAACTCCCGTTTGACAAATTCATCGTAGTCGAACGAGTCGCCTGGCAATCCAAGCTCTGATGCCCTGGCTTCTTCGGACCAGCCCGTCATTTCATCCGAGCCGCACTCGGGACAGACTCGCGCGCCGGGCTTAAGTTCCGCCCCGCAATGTGGGCATTCTTCTCTCAAGGTCGGCGCCGCCTAACCCATCCCGGCGTATTCTTCGTCCACCTTAAGATCCAGACCCATGAGGATGTAATCATGCGTGATCGCCTGCATGTCCTTCACGTAGTTTTCCAGCCGCACAAGATTGCTGAATCCCATCAAAGCGAACATCTTCACGGCCCCTTCCTGCTCGCCGATAAATTCCGCCTCAACCTTTTCCAGTCCCAGACCTCGGGCGAGGCCAACAATTTCCGCCACCAGCGCGCGGGCCAGGCCGCGCCCACGGTATTGCGGAAGCACCAGCACGCTAACCCTGCCGACATGGCGTTTCCACCCTCCCAACTGCTGATGGAGCGTCGCCACACCGGCGATCTTTCCGCCTAAAAAGGCCAGCAAAGGCAGGTTCCTTCCCAGGTCGATGTTCTTGCACCAGTCGCGAATGACTTCCGGTTCCGTTACCCGATGCTTGATGAACATCCGTTCCGCAACAGGGACACTCAGGAAGAATTCGTGAAACTTGCGTTCGTCGTCCTTGCGCAACGGCCGGAATTGACATTTTGAGCCGTCTTTTAGCTGGACGTCACACGGATACTTCTGCAGCTCGAATTCGAGTGACATAGTTTGTTGGGTTCAATTCCAGTTTGCCCTCCATAAGGTGGAATTGCAAGTGAGCATAGAAATCAGAAATCCTTTGTTTCCTTTGTGTTAATTCCGAAGATTATTGAAAGTCTCACGCGACAGTTCAGCGAACTCGGGCTAAGATGGCCGCTCCAAAACTCATTGAATGAACGAAGTTTTAGTCATAGGCCATCGGAATCCAGACACAGATGCAATTTGTTCGGCGATTGGCTACGCCGAGTACAAGAGACGCACCGGGACCCCGGGCGCGGTGGCCGCGCGGTGCGGCGACACCAACGACCGAATCGATTTTGTCCTGCGGACCTTCGGTGTGGCTGCGCCAAAATTCGTCCCGGACGTGTCCCCGAAAGTCGGCGACGTGATGCAGGCCAATGTCCGAAGCATCGACCCTGACGGGACCGCGGCCGAAGCATTGAGCCTGATGGACGAGCATAACCTGAGGGTGGTGCCGGTGCTGGACCAACAGCAGCATTGCCGGGGGCTGCTCTCCTTGTTCAAGGTGAGCAAATTTCTTTTCCCCGCGGCAAACCGCCTGATCGACTCGCGGCGAGTCTTGTCATCGTTGAACAACCTGGCACAGACACTCGGCGGCGAGTTGCTGGTAGCGCACAATGAAGCCGAAGAACAGGATCTTATCCTGATGATCGGTGCGATGGGGCTGGATTCATTTTCCGAGCGATTGGACCGGTATCCGCGAGAGAAACTCGCTGTCGTTGTCGGAGACCGCTGGGATATCCAAAACCTCGCGATCCGCGAGAAAGTCAGGGTTTTGATCGTCACCGGCGGCCTTGGCCTGGAAGCCAAGACCCTGGAAGCGGCCCGGCGCAACCAGGTCAGCGTCATTTCTTCCCCGCACGACACGGCCACAACCGCTTCGCTCTGCCGCGCCTCGATCGCCGTTCGGCATGTGCTTCATGAAACCTTTCTCGCGTTCAACGCGGAGACGCCCTTAACTGAAGTGCGCTCCCGAGCCACCGCTTCCACATTCCATGCTTTCCCGGTCGTCGACGCCGAAAACCGGACCGTCGGAATTCTTTCGAAAACCGACCTCCTGAAACCAGTCGAAAGAAAACTCATTCTCGTGGATCACAACGAGCTCTCGCAGGCTGTGAGCGGGGCGGACCAGGTTGAAATCCTCGAAATCATCGACCACCACCGCATTGGTTCACTGACCACCTCGCAGCCCATTCTGTTCCGGAATGAACCTGTCGGTTCGACGAGCACCATCGTCGCTGACTGCTTTTTTCGTTCCGGCGTTGAACTGCCATCTCCCATCGCAGGGCTGCTCCTGGCAGGACTCGTTTCGGATACGCTCAACCTCACTTCGCCAACGACCACCGTCGTCGACAAAGAAGTGCTTGTCCGCCTCGAAAAAATCGCCGGGGTGAGCGCCCGGGATTTCACCGAGAAGCTTTTCGCTTCGGGGTCGCCTTTGACCCATCGCTCGGCGGCCCAGGCGATCACCACCGATTGCAAGGAATATCACGAGGATGGGATCGCATTCAGCGTCTCCCAAATCGAAGAAATCGGGTTCACCCAGTTTTGGAAACGGAAGACGGAACTGTTGGACGCTTTGGAGGCGTACCGCGCCTCACGGGCATACCTTTTCTCAGCATTGCTGGTCACCGACGTGAATACACAATCTTCACTCCTGCTGACCGCCGGGGACGGAAGAGTCACTTCGCGCTTGGACTACCCGCGCCTGGAACCCGGTGTGTATGAACTCAAAGACATCGTCTCGCGCAAGAAGCAACTGCTGCCTTACCTGACGCATTGCCTGGCAAATCTGCGCTCCTGAATCCGGTTGTTAATTTCTTTTGCTTTCGTGAAGGGTTCCCGGCATCAATGCAAGGGCTGACGCCTATTGCAATTCCAACCCCAATAACTCATGAAACCCGCGAAAGCGATCCTCGCTACTTTCCAATGTTTGCTGCTGATGAGCACCGTTGCCGATTTGCAGGCAAGCGACTCCTCGACGGAAATGCCGTTTGTGCATCCCTTGTTCTCCGACCACATGGTGCTTCAGCGGGGTGTGAACGCTCCAGTCTGGGGGTGGGCTAAACCGGGAACCAAAGTCATAGTGAGTTTTGCCGGCCAAACCAGGACGGCGACAGCCGATGCGAGCGGAAAGTGGATGGTGCAATTGAACCGAATGGCGGCGTCGGCCGAGCCCCGAACCCTGACGGTTCGCAGTTCCGACCCGGCCCAGACCATCACGATCAACGATGTCCTGGTTGGAGATGTCTGGCTTTGCTCGGGACAATCGAACATGGAAATGGGCATAGGCGCTTGCAATGCCACCACGGATATCGCCAGCGCAAACTTCCCCACGATACGGCTCCTGACAATTCCTAAACTGGTTGCTTCGACTCCCGCTCAAACCTTTCAGTCGCAGTGGCTGGTTTGCACTCCGCAGTCCGTCTCTTCAGGGGGATGGGGCGGATTCTCGGCCGCAGGATTCTTTTTCGGCCGCGAATTGGAACGCCAGTTAAATGTGCCGATTGGCCTGATTCACAGCTCGTGGGGAGGCACGATTGCAGAAGCCTGGACCAGCGCGGAAGCGCTGAAGCCACTGGGCGATTTTGACGAACGGCTCCAGCGCGAGGCGGCTTCGGCCAGCGGTAAGAAGCCTGACTTCGAGACGGATTACGAAAACTGGTGCACAAAAAATGACCCGGGAACCAAACAAGGCTGGGCCAAACCGGACCTGGACGATTCCGGTTGGAAAACGGTGAACATGCCCAAGCCGTTCGAGCAGGCCGGCCTGCCTGATTTTGACGGGATCGTGTGGTTCAGGCGCGTTGTTGAATTGCCGGACGCCTGGGCCGGCCAGGCGCTTAAGCTTGGGATCGGGCCCGTGGATGATGTGGACACGACTTTTGTCAACGGCACTAAAGTCGGCCAGATGAATCGATACGATCTGAATCGCGTGTATTCCATCGCCTCGGGCGTCATGAAACCGGGTCGCAACGTGGTGTGTGTTCGCGTCCTTGACACCGGAGGCGCGGGTGGATTCACGGGAACTGCGGAGCAGATGTATCTCAAACCCGCCGCAGGAAACGATTCGCCGATCTCGCTCGCTGGTGAATGGCAAATGCGGGATTCGGCGCCTTTATCGAAGCTGCCGGCTCCGCCCGTTGTCACCGATGCGAACAATCCCAACATTGTCACCGTTCTTTATAATGGCATGATTGCGCCGTTGCTACCGTTTGCGATCAAAGGAGCCATTTGGTACCAGGGTGAAAGCAATGCCGATCGGGCTTACCAATATCGGCGCCTGTTGCCGGCGATGATTCAGGATTGGAGAAAGCGGTTTGGAGTTGGGGATTTTCCGTTCTATATCGTCCAATTAGCGGCGTTTCAGCCAACCCAGCCCGCGCCGCGGGACAACGATTGGGCCGAACTGCGCGAAGCGCAGGCCATGACCGCCAGGTCCGTTCCCCATTCCGGATTAGCTGTTGCCATTGATATCGGTGAGGCCAATGATATTCATCCAAAGAACAAAGCCGAGGTGGGACGCCGCCTTGCCCTTTGTGCCCTGGCACAGACCTATGGGAAGAGAATCGAGTATTCGGGTCCATGGTATAAAAGTATGAAAATCCAGGGCAACGCCATTCGTTTGACGTTTGATCACGTGGATGGCGGACTGGAGGCCAGGGGCGGCGAGCTCAAGGGATTTGCGATTGCGGGCGAAGACCGCAAATTCCTGTGGGCAAAGGCGGAGATCGAGGGTAAACAGGTTGTTGTGTCCGCACCGGGGGTGGAGAAACCAGTGGCAGTTCGCTATGCGTGGGACATTGATCCGGTATGCAATTTATACAACGCCTCTGGCTTGCCCGCCGTTCCGTTTAGAACCGACGACTGGCCCGGGATTACCCTGAATCACAAATAGGCAACGCGAAGACTCCGCTGCCCGGGTCTCAATGGGCTTGAATTAATCCACGACTGCGCATCCAATCTGCGGCTCGTTGCGGCCAAGTCGTCACAAGGTCCTTGGCCGGCCTGAGGCCGTATCCGTGGCCGCCCGTTGGATACACGTGCAACTCGAGCGGGACTTTTGCCTTCTCAAGTCCGGCAGCGTAGAAGAGCACGGTCTCGACTCGGATCGGGTCGTCCTCGGCCATCGCCATAAACGTTGGCGGCGTATTGGATGTGAGGTTGAACTCCGCCGCGATGCGATCGTTTTGCTCTTTCACAGTGAGGTAAGCCGGATAGATCAAAAGCGTAAAATCAGGTCGACAGCTTAGAGTGTCCGCCTCATCCACTGAAGGGTAGGTTCGGGACTCGTACTGATTGCTGGCGAGAGCAGCCAGATGTCCACCCGCGGAGAATCCCAAAATTCCGATTTTGTTGGTATGGATGCCCCAGTCGGCGGCATGGAGACGCACCAACCCAATCGCCCGCTGCGCGTCCTGGAGCGCGGCTGTGTGCTTCTCGAGACCGGTCCGCTTCGGAACACGGTATTTGAGCAAAACTCCCGTCACCCCGATCGAATTCAGCCATTCGCAAACCTCGGTTCCTTCGAGATCCATTGCGAGGATTTGGTAGCCGCCACCCGGGCAAACAATCACCGCGGTGCCGGTCCTCTTTTCAGGCGCCGGCTGGTAAACCGCTATCGACGGCTTGGAAACATTTCCAAGTCGGATCAGCCTTTTGCCTGCGACAAGGTTATCGCTTTCTTTGGTCATATCGCGTTCAGGCTCGAGTTCTCCTTTGTCACCGGGAGCCTTTCCAGGCCAGAGTGTCAATTCTGCCGAAGGTGCAGCCGCGAAGGCGGGCCAATGTGCGGTTGCGAGGATTAAACCAGCAGCGAGGATGTCTCGGATGGCGTTCACTGCGAAATCAAACCGACTGACGCAGGCAGAGTCAAGTCGACGCCGTAATGGTCGTAAAGGTTGGTTCGGCAGAACGCCGCCATACTCTAGAACGCGCCATGCGCTCTCTCCGGGGAAAATGGCGGGTTTTTGCGTGAGCAGCTAGGCGGGCTGCTTGTGCGGTTCGTCTTGACACTGATTTTCCTGCTTTCCACCATAGAGTTAGCGGTTCGCCGCGGGTTTTATGGCTCTGTTTGCGCGCGATAAAGAAAAGGAAAGGTTTTACCTGTTGCCCGGAATGGGAGGTCGGAACCTGCGAAGAAAACGGCGGATCATTCTTCAGTGGTCAATCGTTGCCGGCATTTTCACGTCCGCTGCTCTGGCTCTTTTGCTTTATTTAATCAGCAAATCCTAGGTCGCGGCGCTTGATTGGCTGTTTCTTCTATTACGTCTGAACGGGCCCTTGGCGCGGAGCGCACGACGGAGCATATCCGCATCGAACCAAATTAGCTGCTTGTATGAAGCTTCACCTTTTCGCTGCGCTCGCTCAGGCGGCCCGGACCGGTGAGCCCGTCGCGCTCGGGATCATCTCCCGCGTGAAAGGTTCGAGCCCGCAGAAGCTCGGCGCCAAAGCGATTTTTTACAACGACGGCCGTATTGCCGGAACTCTGGGAGGAGGTTGCCTGGAAGCGGAGATCCAGCACCGAGCAATTCAGTCTCTTAAATCCGGCCAACCGGCGACGTTTGATTTGCTGCTGGACCACGATTTTGGCTGGGACGACGGCCTCATTTGCGGCGGCAGAGTGGAAGGATTGATCCTGCCCAACGCGCAGAAACTGGGCGCGGAATTCTGGGGTGACCTGGACGCGAGGCGCTCTCCGATCGAGTGGGGAGTAAAGGACGATTTCACAATTGACCGGGTTGCCAGATTCGAAACAGGCGGACCCTGGCGTTACTGCGAACGGGTGAGTCCTCCGACCACGCTTTGGATTGCGGGGGCAGGCCATATCGCCCAGGCAGTCGCACCCTTAGCGGTTGACCTGGACTTTGCCGTCACCGTCTTTGACGATAGGCCAGCCTTGGTCAACCACCAGATTTTCCCTTCCGGCGTTGACCTTAAAGCCGACGTTTGGGACAAGCTCCTGGAAACGCCCTTGCCGGAGCAGTCTGCGTTCGGGTTAATCGTCACGCGAGGCCACCGTCATGATGCCCTGGTGTTGCGCAGCTGGATAAAATTACCTTTTCTCTTTGTCGGCATGATTGGAAGTTCCCGGAAAGCCCGCACGATTTTCGAGCACTTTGTCGAGGAAAAGATCGCCACTCCAGAGCAGCTCAAACGAGTTGCCTGTCCCGTCGGGCTCAGAATCGGCGCAGTCAGCGTCACGGAGATTGCCGTCAGCATCATGGCCCAATTCATCGAGAAACGCGCGCAAGTGGCGAATTTGGGTTGAAGCGTCAGATAACCGGCGGCTGCATTGGGACACTGTCTCCGGAGCGCCGGCTTGTAGCCGGCTTATGATTCTCCGAGACATGGAAGTGTGAATTTTCATGTGAGTACGACTCGGCCGCGCGCGTTTCGGTAACGGCGGCGCCAATTCCCCTCTCCTCCCTCCCTCGGGAGGAGGGGAGGAATCAAGATGTGAACTAAGCCCCCACAAATGGTGGGCGAGTTAAAGAAGGCCGGACGTTGCTGTCACTTGATTTTCCAAAAACATCCCAAACGCACATTGCGGCAGACTGTCCTCTCCTCCGATTCGGAGGAGAGGGTCGGGAGAGGAGGTTCACGCCGGTGGCATCGAATCCGAACCCGAACGACCTCGGATTTTGCTCAACCCAACGTTTCAGCGGGATGCACCCCTTAACAGCTTAACAGCTCTGTAGACAGTTGAGAGTTGCTTTTTGTGACCCGTGAGAGTTGGTTGTTGGAACTGATTGCCATGCCAAAACCGGCACTGAAACAAATTGTTTCCTATTGCGATAAACTCCTGGCCACGCAACAAATTCAGGACTATGACGGCGCGTGCAACGGGTTGCAGGTGGAAAACGGCGGAACAGTGACGCGGATTGCCGCAGCGGTTGATGCGAGCATGGCAACCGTGGAACTCGTAGTCGGGGCGCGGGCAAATCTGATGATTGTTCATCACGGGTTATTCTGGGGACCTTCTCACCCATGGACCGGAAAGCGTTACGCTTTGATTCGTGAGCTGATTGAATCCGACGTTGCGGTTTACAGCTCGCACTTGCCGCTCGATGCTCACCCGAAACTGGGAAACAACGCGCGCCTGTGCGCCGCCCTGGGCTTCGGAAAGTTGACACCATTCTTTTCAAGTCACGGGGCGCGTATTGGGTTTCAAGCTCGAAAATCCATTCGCCTTGAGGAATTGGCCGGCGCGGTCGAGCGGGCGACGGGCAGTCCGCCTCGAGTCATTCCAGGGGGACCTGGCGTTTGCAAGCGCATCGGCGTTGTGACTGGTGGGGCGGGCGGCGATCTCAGGTCCGCCGCCAGAGAGGGAGTCGACACGTTCATCACTGGCGAAGGCCCCCACTGGACGTATGCGCTTGCCGAGGAACTTGGCATAAACGTCATTTACGGCGGCCATTATGCCACTGAGACCTTCGGAGTTAAGGCCCTTGCCGAGCACCTTTCAAGGCGCTTCAAAGTGCCATGGGTCTTTATCGACCACCCCACGGGCCTCTGATGCGGCTATGCAATCACGCCTCCTGGCCGCCGACAAACAACGCGGACAAAAGGCGCGCCCCGCGGTTCTACTGGTGCTGAAGCCGGTAGAACTGCGCCGACCCGCTGACCGGCACGGTGATGTTCAAAGCGTTGTTCGTTAGCACCGGCGCGGTGGACAGGTTCGTCCATGTGGCCGTCGAAAGCGGGCCGGCCGACGCCTGCTGCAGCGCATAGTTGGTAGCCCAGAATGGCCAGGAAAGATTGATAGCCTGGCTTGCGTGGGTGATTGAGATCGACGGTCTGGGATTGATGGCAATGGTTCCGTTGACGTAATTGGCAACCACAGGAACTGCGTTTGTATCGGCAACCTCCCGCCGCACGGGCAGGTCCCCGAGCGCAACCGTTGAATTGGCGGTGTTGGTAGTCAAAGCCTGGAAGGTGACCTTGAGAACCTGCCGGGTGCCGGGGCTGAAGCTGGCGCCAGTCGGCAGCGCCATAATAATTCCGACTTCTCCATTGGTCGCCTGGTTGGCATTGACGTCCATGCTTGCGCTGGTGGCGTCGGATCCAAGGCTCGCGCTTGTGTAGCTGACGACCTTGGGATCGAATGCGAGGCTTAAACCGATCGCATTTTCATCGCCTTGGGCGTCCAACTCGACCAGCGCGGTTCCAGTGGTCTGTCCGGGCAAAATGGGCGGGGCCTGCACGCTGACGACCCGTTGTGTGCTGCCTCCTTCCTTGCGCAAGGGCAGGGCAATCCCCGGTCCGGGAGGACCCGTGGGCCCGGCTGCAACCGTGAGCGGATCCAGGCCCGCAACATAGCGGCCGGCCTGCACCCAATCACTGACGGTGAGCAGCCCGTCTCCGGACGTCGCCCGCGGCGCGCAATCCGCTCGCTGAAACTCGGAAGCGTTGGTCGGTGAATCCAAAGCCGCAACGTAGCGGCCGACCTGGACCCAGTCGACAATGGTTACCGCGCCGTCGCCATTGGGGCGTGGAGAAACGTCCGCTTCAAACGCAGAACGGGAGAGAGTGAGTTGGCCGTTGCTGAAATTGGCGGCCAACAATCCCGCATTGGCATCCGAAAGCTCCCGTTTAGTGGGCTGATCTCCAAACGTCAACGGCACCGAGTAACCGCTCGCCGAAGGCGACGCTACAAAGCTGATTTCGGCAACCTCTTGGCTGCCGGGAGCAAAGGTAGCCCCGCTCGACAGGGCCACGGCAACCCCAACCGCTCCCGCCTGGTTGGTGTTGAATTGCAGGGTCCCATTGGTTACCCCGGTCCCGAGAGCCACCCCCACATTCGTCAGCAATGTCGGCGAATAATTCAAGCTAAACCCGATGGCATTTTCATTGCCATTTGCCACAAGCAATATGGGAACGGTAACAACCTGACCAGCGGTGCCGAGCGTGTTAAAGACTTTAACCGTAGCGGCAGGGAAAACGACCCCTAGTGAAGCATTGCTGCTGAGAATCGACCCGTAAGCATTCGTAACCAGCACAGAATACGTTCCCGATTGACTCATTTCCAGATTTGTCAGCAGCAGGGATGAATTCGTCGCACCGACCACAGCAGTTCCATTATAGAACCACTGATACGCAAGCGGGTGACTTCCAGCGGCTCCTACGCCGAAAGTCGCGGTTTGACCTAACGTTCCGGTTTCATTTGCGGGTTGAGCATATATACTCGGTGGCAAGGGGTTGACGCATTTCCCACCAACTCCGGAGGCGTAAATCGAGGCTATCTCGTTATCTGAAAGAACCTTGCCATAAATTGAAACTTCATCAATAACTCCTTTAAAAAATTCGCCAGAAGGATTGGATGACCCAATGCTCACTGGCGTATTATTCGTGACCCGAGTCAGACTTCCTCTAACAGAATTCGTTGCAAGCGATTGACCATCAACGTACGCCTTCAGCTCTATGTAATCAGCAGGCTGCTGGTGGAAAGTGACAGCAAGGTGGTGAAATGCTCCGGCAGCCGGGAGTCCGTTATACCTCATAGATTGATATGAGCCATATTTTGGGTCTTCCAAGTATACCAGCAACGCAGAAGGAGCGCCACCAATTACCGTGATACCATAGTTGCACGGTCCGTATGTTGGTCTTTTAGCAATTAGTCCGCCGTAGGCGCCCGCGGAAAGACCATTGTCTTTATACCAAAGTTCGATGGAAAAATCGTTCGTAAAACTTAGAGACGGGCTGTCAGGAATCTGCACGTAACCTCCGGTCCCATTAAACAGGAAACCTTGGCCGACCTCGCCACTCGCAAACAAGGCGCCATTATTAAGCACACCATTGTTAGGGCCAAGAGCATCGGATGCATCACCTTCGCCTTGCCACCAACTGACCAACTCAGAAGGGGGAGGATCGCAAGGCGGAGCAACATTTACCATTAATACTGCATTTGAACTGACAACAGAACCGAGAGTGTTCGTGATGGTTACGGCGTAGTTGCCGCTGTCGTTCGTCTGTAAACCGGTTAGCGAAAGCGTGTTGTTTGTTGCCAACGGCAGGGGGTTGCCGTCCTTGCTCCATTGATAAGTCAAAGGCGGCAATCCTCTGGCCGCCACGCTGAACGAAACCGATTGCCCAACTAAGGCATTCCTGCTGGCGGGTTGCGTCAGAATTACAGGCGGCGTATCTGAGCATTTCCCGGAAGTTCCCGCCCCGTAAATTGCGGCGATTTCTGAGTCAGTCAAAAGCCGCCCGTAAATGGACACCTCATCAATATTGCCTTTAAAAAACTCGCCGGTTGAGTTCGATGCGCCAATCGTCACGGCTGCGTTGTTGACAGTGCGAGACAAGTTCCCCGGGACTGTGCCAGTCGTCACTAACTGGCCATCAAGATATTCTTTTATTTGGATCTGATTGGCCTGCTGGTGGAAGGTGACTGCGATATGATGAAAAGCACCAGGGCCAGGGAGGCCGCCGTAGGAGACGCTTTGAAACGAAGGGTTGCTTGAATCCAAGAGGTATACCAACAAAGTACTGGGTGCAACGATCGTTACCCCAAAGTTACACGGATCATTTACTCCAGTAGTGCGCTTAGCAATCAGGCCACCGTAGCCTGACAAGCCGCCATCTTTATACCAAAGTTCGATTGAGAAATCGTTCGTGAAACTCAAGCTCGGGCTGTCAGGTATGGTGATATAGTCTCCGTTGCCACTCAGGCTGAACGCCTGCCCAACTTCACCAGGCGTGAAAGTAACGTTGCCGACCTGTGTTCCATTATTTTGGCCTGCACTATCGGCTGCTGACCCGTCCCCAGGCCACCAACTAACAAGCCCCGGGGGCGCGGGAGTGCAATTTGTTTGCCCGGCGACGGAACCTGCAAACCCCAATGACAAAATGGGGGCGCACCAAGTGATGAATTTCATTGCGACCTTTGCCATAGCTTTTCCTGCTTTTATAATAAGGTGGCTTTTCCCCCCACCGTTCTCCCCAACCCGCGTGTGGGAATTGAGCCAAAAATCTAGGCGAAAGTCAATATAATCTTTGTCGGGTCAAAAAGGGGTATTTATTTACCGGGAGGAGATTCAAAGGTGCCAGTTTTTATGGTGGCTATTCCTCTCACCTATCCCATTCCCCGCGAGGGAGATCTTTCAAAAACCGGGTGTTTGTCATTCTGAAAAATCAAACTTATGAAAGGTGGCTATCGCATCAGCCAGCTCTAGATCAACGGGATACATCTTGCGATGGGCGGCAACAGCCACCAAGTCAAGTCTCAGGAGTTCGACTTGAGCCTCAGCTTTGGATTCAGGCTGCTGAATTTGATTCCCTGTAACATTCGGCTCAAACGAGGAAAATTGTTCAGCAGGAACACTTCAAACTTGGCGGCCTGATGTTCCATTTTGGGCCGGCTCTCGGCCGTGTTCCAGTAGACCACGTAATCGCTCTGCTGAGGCCACTGTGTCCAGAAGGGGTCCTTGTCGCGTGTTTTCCTGGCCGTCCCCAGCATAACCACTTGAGAGGAGTTGATGAACTCCAACCTGCTCTGGCGCTTTGCGGGGTCCACGACCGGAACGTCGCGGCTTGTCATTCCATATTCGAGCAAGGTGACTTTGGCATCAGCAAATCCGTTTGTTTCGGAAAAAGTTCTGAAGAAAAGCTCCGGACTGAATTGGAAGAAACCATGCCCGCAATAGTTGTTTGCGGGAGTCATTAGAATCACATGGCCGCCAGGAGCACATAGGGAAGCGCAATTCTCCAGAGCCTGGGTGATATTGAAGATGTGCTCGAGCGTTCCATTGTCGAGGACAACTTCAAACTGGCCACGGTGTGCCTTTGGAATCGGCATGTTTAGGTCATGAAGAATTGTTGCACCCTCGCCTGCGAAAACGTCCATGTGTTCGAGCCGGCCCAAGCCAAAGGCCCTCAGAACCTCGTCGGCGAAACGCTGTCGGTACTCACCTTTGAAGAGTTCAGGACTCCTAGAGAGATTAAATTCCTCGCAAAGCTTCTGCGTTTCCTTGTTGACGCCAAAGTAATGTGGCCTGCCCAGACAAATGCAGGATTTTGGAGAATACGGCTTGAAAACATCTCTTGCGAGAAGTCTGAGTGTTCGGTAGTCGAGGCCCATAGGTGCGCTTTCACGCTCTAGTTAGCTGCGGCGGTTATTGCTGTCCATCAAAAAGAACCTGCAAGCACCAATTGATCGAGGGGTCGGAGAAAGCTTACGATTGAGCTTGTCGGGTCAGGGCTTCTGTAGGAACCCAGCTACCGGCGAATCGTTAACGGCTTCCCGCGCCGACCGCCATTGGCGATTTCGAGGATGCTGCGCCGGCCGGTGGTCTCATTTGTGAATCCTTTGGTGGCGGCAAGACGACCAGCCCGAGACACAGAAAAACCCCTAAAGCCACCCCGGCGAGGGTAACATAAAACATGCCCATGGACTGAACGAATCGAAACTCAACCTGATGTTCGCCGGGCGTGAGTTGAACCCCTCGCATGAGATAATTGCAGCGCAACAGGGTCTCCCGCTTGCCATCAACTAATACTTGCCAGTTCGGATCGAACCGATCATTGAGCAACAGAACTGAGGGCGCCTTGGGGGCCGCTCTGAGTAGGATGTCCTTTGGAGCATAACTAACGAATTTGACCTCGGCTGGACTTTGGTTCGTCGCCGCAGTCGCCACGGGAGCCGGGAGATTCGCGTCAACCAAAACGGTCTTTTCAGGATCGAAGGACGGATTCGGGAGCGCGTCGAGCGCAACCTGGTCATTTGTTGTCACCTGCCAGTTCGAGTAAAGGGCCGCACGCGGCAGAGCGCCGGAAAACTCAAATAGCGCAAAGGTGCCGTTCGTGTCGGACACCGCGGTCCAATCTTCGGGCTTGGATGAGTCCGCCCTGCCGGGTTTTGGAACAATGTTGAAACGCTCGGCGATGCGGAATCGCTGCTGGCCGGGGTCAAACTGGCGATTTAACAAGTCAAGAAAGGCCGACACGCCTAACAGGTACCGTGTGTTTGTAAGCTGCCAGTGCCGCGCAACTCGTGGCAGATCGGCGGCGCTCCGGGGAAAGAACTTGGTTTCATAGGCTGCGAGGTCTTCGGGCATTCGCGGCAATTGGATGACATCGAGGCACTGAATATTGTAATAGAGGAAATGGTGTTGGGTCCATTCGATGCCGTAAAGCTCTCTAAAGATTTGTTCGGCCTGGGCCAGCTGCGGAGGGACTTGGAAAACTTGCAACAACCAACGCGGCAAGCCAACGACGCGATGCTCATAAGGCTGTTTGCGCAAAAAATCAATGATTGGGTTGGAGGCGTACTTATCAGCGTAGTTCCACGTGATGATCCAGGGTTGGTTCGCCCGTCCCATGTCTACTACGAGCAATGCTCCGAGCAAAATGCCTCCCCACTTCGCGCGAGGGCCACGGAAGGCGCCGCTAATCACGAGGGTGACCAGGAATGCGGTCGCCGCAAAAAAGATCAGAAAGATTCCAACCTGGCCCACACTGAATTTCGCAATTGCATGGGCGGTAGCAGCGTCGAATTGAACCTCCTGTAGGTACTTTTCGAATGCATCCTGGCTGGAGCCGTAGACCAGCCAAGCAAGGGCGGCGACACCCATGGCGCATGCTGTGCCAATTGTCCAGCGCCGATCAAACCCGCGCACACGTTTCCACCACGCTTTGAACCCTTCCCGAACCACAGCCGCCTTTCCAGCGGGAGATTCCATGTAAAGCCGCGACAGGCCGTTCACTCCATAAGCGAAGAGCACAACCAACGCCCATCCACATGGATACGTGAATTTGGCAGGATTCCGGATCGTTGAAAAATACGGCAGCGCGTAAAGGAACTGGTAGAACGGGGCGAATCGTCCGAAAGCAAACAGCAACGAGACGACAAAAACTCCAAACCAGAACCAAATCCAACGCCGGGTGAGAAGCGCGAAAGCGGAGTCATTTTTTCGAAAGCCTTGGAAAACCGCCCAGGCTGCTACGAATAAAACAAGAATGCCCGCATAGCTTCCGCCGCCGCTGAACCTCATAAAGCCCCCGGGAGCCGGGCCTTGTTTGCCAGCGGCGAAGTAGCGGTCCCAATTGGGGTCGCGACCTACAGCGCCCCAATAATTGCCGCCGTCAGGAGTATCCATTCGATACCCAAATAATCCCGGCACGACAAACCCAAGCGCTTCGCGTTTGGGCAAGCTCCATTGAGTCGCAAAGTCCCAATGTTGTTGCTTCGTTTCTTTGTCCTGCTGCATTCCCGCGACGCCCTTGATCTGTGTCGCTACCAGGACTGAGAGCGATTGAGCCGCGATGAAGACCGCGAAGCAGGCCACGATGGCCAAGCGCACGGCTCCCGACGCCATTACTTTCGCCCTTGGCCCCTCTGAGGTCCAGGTCTGATAACCGACAAAAGCTGCGACATATAAGCTGAAGATTGCTCCGATGTCAGCGCCTTCGATGACCCCCATCCCTACGGCTAATCCTGCAAGGGCAACCTTCAACCAGCGCCTGGACGAAGTAGTGTCCACGAGAGCAGCAAGTGCGAAAAAGCTCAAGGCAATCGTGAGAGGGTGGGCCGCAACACCCCAACAGGCTGCCGAAAAAAAACTGGAGTTGAGAACGGCTGCCAGGCCGCCTAGTATGCACGCGAGGTTGGAAAATCCGAGCCGACGAAAAAACGTCCAGGCAGCGGCGCCAAGGATGAACAGGACAATAGCCGCGTAGAATTTGGAATACCCCACCGGACCAAGGATCCACAACAGGCCATAGGTGATGTCCGGAAGCGCGCCGCCCTCGCGGAATCCCAATGAATTCAGATCCTCCCAACCTCCACTAAACCCCGCAGGAACCCGTCGGCACTCGGCTACCAGCGCGCCCAGGGGCCCGTCATTTGAAAAAAGATTGTATCCAGGCAAGAAGCAGTCATGGAACAGCACTGCAAGAAGGCCAAAAAGCAACAAGCACATCAGCAGAAGGCCCTTCGCTCCAAGGAAAACCGACTGCGCGTTTGGGCGTAAATCCATACAATATTATTGTGGCAGAGAACTCCTACGAGTCGAGCCAAACATTGCCTTCTGTCCCTTCCACCAGGGTTCTGCTCTCACACGACAGAACCCTGCGCTCCACAGGCAGCATAAGTCCCCAAGCATTGACTCCATGTGAATCGGTCAATAGCCTGATGTCGTAATGATGACCGAAATCAACCTCGTCGCGGGGGCGCATTGAGCCGAGCCGTTTTCAAGCTTTGGCCCAGGGGTTGGGCCAATCCGGCGCTCCCGACGCTGGTGGCTCAAGTCCAAACCGCCGTGGGAAGTTGCTCGAGCATTCTCGATGTCGGGTGTGGAAAGAATTCGCCACTGAGGTTTATTCCTAAGGCGCACCTCGTCGGCGTAGATGGATTTGCACCGGCAGTTGAAGAAGCCAGACAACTGGGAACACACGATGAACTGCTGCTGGGAGATGTTCGAAAGCTCACCGATTTGTTTAGTGGCAAGCAGTTCGATGCGTGCGTTGCCTTGGATGTCATCGAACATCTCCCGAAAGAAGAAGGCTGGCGGATGCTCGAATCCATGGAGAAACTCGCCAGAAAGCGGGTGGTCATTTTTACACCGAATGGCTTTGTCCCACAACACAGCAAGGACGGTGATTTACAGGAACACCTCTCGGGCTGGACCGCAGAGGATTTGCGGCCTCGGGGCTACGAGGTTTTCGGAATGTGCGGTCCTAAATCGCTGCGGGGGGAATACCACATCATCAAATGCAAACCTCGGGCGTTTTGGGCTTTGGTTTCACTGGCCGCCGACTACGCCTACAGCCGCGGACATCCCGAAAGCGCTGCAGCGATTCTGGCCGTCAAGAAGCTCGATTAGTCTTGTGGCACCGCTCGCTGCCGGCCCGTCGTTCCAATCTGACATTCAGAATTTGGAGGGATTGACCTTGGGCGGTCCAAGTCGGAGCAGTTTTTGAACGTCCACCCATCGACCCGGCCGCAGCCGCAGGAACTTAACCATCCAGAAGTCTCCATGACGACGCAGCCCACGAATGCGTTTTCGTTCCGCGCCGATATGCTTCCGAAGACGCCAAAGGTCGGTGAAGGCTCGCAAATAGGCTCGCCGGACCGTACTCCATCGTCGCGTTATCGCCAGCGCGGCGAGCATTTCCGCGAAGATCCAAATACACTGCGTTGCCACCAATAACAGAAGCAGATGCTGGGCGTTTTTCAGAAGGACCATCATTGAATTACGCGTCGCAAAAAATCGGACCATCTCATTGGTTCGAAACTCAATAACCTTCTCGCCGCCTTTAGGATTCGCGGCAACCGCCCCGCGATGATGCAGGCGAGCTTCCGGCACCGTGATGGTCAGAGCACCGCATAAAGTCAGCCTCCAGGCGAGGTCTGCCTCATCGGCATACATAAAGAATTCGGGATCGAAGCCTCCAACTTGAAAAAAAGCGTCTCGCTTAACGAGCAGTGAACACCCAGGAGCACCGAAAATCCTTCCGGCCCGCAGAGGATCTTTCCGGTTCGTCAAGTAACCAAATAAATCATAACCGGATGCGCCGTTTCCTTGAAAACGTTCGTCGTCATAATCTAGCACCATCGGACTCGCTGAGTCGGCCTGCACTGATTCCACAGCGGTCAGAAGTTTTTCAAGGCAATCCTTTTCAAGCCATGTGTCTGTATTGAGGAAAAGGAGATACTTGCCGCTAGACGCTTGGGCGCCGCGGTTGTTGCCTTCGCAATACCCTAAATTTCCGCCATTTCGAACGAGCCGGGCGTCTGTCGGAAGGACACAGAGGAGTTCACTTGCCAGAAGGTCAGAGCCATCTGTTGAGGCGTTGTCGGCCACAATGACCTGTGTCTTTTCCAATATGGTTTGATGGCCCAATGATTGTAGACAACGTGGCAACCAAGCCCGTCCGTTGAAGTTCAGGATGACAACGCTGATAATTGGCGAGGTCATTTGGGCACGAGAGGAGGCATCCAAATCACGATGGCAGCTTACCGGGGTCTCGGCGTTGTTAGCAATCGGTACTTGGCGTAGTGGTCAAGTGCTTCGCCATGAACACTTTTACATATTCCGTAAAGGTGTTTTTTGACTTGACGTCGTCGCCTACCAAACCAACGCGGCCGTTGAAATTCCTGACGCTCCTGTGTTGAATCCTTCCAGCGCATTGACGATCGAAACTTGGGTGTTTGTAACAGGACCTCCGAGCATTGATCTGAGCGTTATCGCTTGCAAGCAAAGCGCGTCGGCTCTCCAGTATCAGCTTGAGACGCACAACGTGTCGGGCCGTTTGACATTCCGCCCGTTGGTCTCTCTTCCAAACGGACTCGCTTATTTCGATGGAAACACGGTGGTGCAACTCAACACCTGGTATCACATTGGGATGACGTACGATGGATCCGCTCTTCGTCTGTATGTCAATGGCGTGCTTGACGGCAGCGTTCCGGCAACCGGAAACATTCCCTCGATCGCCGGGCCCTTGCGAATCGGCGGGGTTGGCGGCGGGCCGTGGGATCTCGCCGGCCGGCTGGATGAATTAGGTCTCTATGATCGGGCGCTCTCAGCGGCGGAGCTTCAGGCCATATATGATGCCGGCTCTGCCTGGAAGTGCCGAATTCCCGTTGCTCCTTCGTTTGTGGCGCAGCCTCAGAACCAAAATTCGACATTTGGCAACGCGGCTACTTTCACGGTTGTTGCCGGAGGCAGCGCTCCCCTAAGTTATCAGTGGCTGTTCAATGGAACGCCGATCGTTAACGCAACCACCTCCGCGCTGACTTTAAATAATCTCTCGCAGGCTAACATTGGAGCCTACTCGGTGATCGTCACGAACATCGCCGGTTCGGTGACCAGCAAGCCGGCGTCGCTGACGGCAACGTATCCACCCGCTTCTGTGCAAGCAGCGGCTGCAACGGTTGGCCTCGATGGCACCGTCACCGTGCCGGTGAACCTGGTGGCTAATGGCAACGAGAATGCGATGAGCTTCAGCATGACATTCGATCCCACGGTCTTACAGTATCAAACGATTTCATTAGGCAGCGGGGCCTCTGGCGGCAGCCTGTTGCTCAACTCAAGCCAGGCCGCCGCTGGTCAGGTTGGCGTCGCTCTGGCGTTGCCGGCGAATGCCACTTTCTCAGCGGGCACGCAGCAAGTTGTCGTGGCGACATTCGGCTCGCCGATCCTTTCCGCACAGACTTCCACGAGCCTGGGCTTCGGCGACGCTCCAATCAAGCGTCAGCTCGCGGATGCGTCCGGCGCTGCGCTGGCGGCCACTTACGTGCCGGGGACCATTATCCTGCCGGCGGCGGAACTCGAAGGCGATGTCTATCCGCACCCGAACGGCGACGCCGCGCTAAACATTAGCGATTGGGTGCTCGTCGGACGGTACGTGGCAGGGCTGGATTCGCCAACAAACACTTCCGAGTTTCAGCGGGCGGACTGCGCACCACGATCAACTCTCGGCGACGGCGCATTGACAGTGAGTGACTGGGTGCAAGCGGGTCGGTATGCGGCAGGGCTCGATCCAATTACGCGAATCGGCGGGCCGACCTCACCGGTGCCCATGGTCGTTACGGGCCCAATGTGGTTATCCAGGGGGCCAAAGACGCAATCAAATCCGCGAAAAGTAAGGGCCGGGGCGCTTAATTTAGTGCCAGGCCAGGTCGGAACAGTCGAAATCGCCCTTGAATCGCAAGGCAATGAAAACGCCCTCGCGTTCAGCATGGCCTTTGACCCCTCCACACTCGTTTTCTCTGGCGCGGTAATGGGTAACGGAGCGACAGGAACCACATTGAACGTAAACACCAAACAGGCCCAACAAGGCCAACTGGGGTTTGTTCTCGCATTGAAGGCTAACCGGAGCTTTAGCAGTGGGAGCGTTCAGTTGTTGAAGCTGAACTTCCTCGCAAGCACCACGGCGCTTTCATTCTCCGACAGTCCTGTCACGCGCGGCGTGTGCGACGCCACTGCCGTAACGCTCTCAGCTGATTGCTTTGGAGCGTCCGTGACCATCCAGCAGCTACCCTCCCTGAAGCTGTCGATGACCGGCGGTAACAACTTTGCGTTATCCTGGCCTGCCTCGGTCACAGGTTTTGTGCTTCAGGAGTCTACGAATTCGGCACTGACGTCGCTGAGTTGGAGAACGGTGTCTGCCACACCTGCCGTCGTAAACGACCAATCAGTCGTGTCGCTGCCCGGGAACGGCAGCAACGCCACGTTTTACAGGCTGTACCATCCTTAATAGTAAACGCGGCCAAATAGTCAGATCTGCATGAGGTCAACAAGGGCCTGCAGGCTCTCAAGACCTCCTCCGTTAACTTTGCCGGCGAGTCCTGCTGATTTCCACTTTCCCGGGATCCGCTTTTCGTCAACACTTCTTGCGGATGACCAATGTGTTTATTACGGGTGTGGCGGGGTTTATTGGGAGTAGCCTGGCGGATCGGTTGCTGGGAACGGGGTGTTCGGTTCTTGGTTACGACAATTTTTCGACCGGTCAACGGGAGTTCTTAGAATCGGCGCTCCGGCATCCCCAATTCAAGCTGGTTGAAGGGGACAACCTGGATCTGCCCGGCCTCATGGCGGCAATGTCGGGGTGCGACACGGTCTTTCACCTGGCGGCAAACGCCGATGTCCGCTTCGGGCTTGAGCATCCATCGAAAGACCTGCAGCAAAACACGCTGGCCACCTTCAACGTCCTGGAAGCCATGCGCGCCAGCGGCATCAAGCGGCTTGCTTTTTCCTCAACGGGTTCGGTTTACGGCGAGGCCAAGCGCATTCCGACCCCTGAAGACGACGCTTTTCCCATCCAGACTTCGCTGTATGCGGCGTCAAAGGTTGCCGGCGAATGCCTGATTCAGGCCTACTGCGAAGGGTTCGGCTTCGAGGGGTATATTTTCCGATTCGTGTCGATTCTCGGCGAACGTTACACCCACGGACATGTTCTCGATTTTTACCGTCAACTGCTTGAACATCCCGAACGCCTGAAAGTCCTCGGTGACGGTTCCCAGCGAAAATCCTATCTTTACGTGCAGGATTGCCTTTCGGCAATGTTGCATGTGATGAATCTTGGAACCGCAGCCAAAGCGAAGCACCGCGTGGAAATCTACAACCTGGGCACTGACGAATACGTTCAAGTGAACGATTCTATTGGCGTCATTTGCGCCCACCTGGGTGTCAAGCCGAAGCTGGAGTACTCGGGAGGCAACCGCGGATGGGTTGGCGACAACCCATTTATTTTTTTAGACACGAAAAAGATTCAATCCACTGGCTGGAAAACGAGTCTCACAATTGAACAGTCCATCAGGCGCACATTAACGTGGTTACAAGAGAACAAGTGGGTTCTGCAACGCCGATGAATGCGATGAACGTTGAAGGCGGGCCACTCATAAAACAAGTGCCAGCGCAGATCCAAGGTTCAAAAGACGCGCGCGCAACAGTTGCTCCCCGGCTATTATTGCATCGGCCGCCCGCATCCCAGTTTGTATGAAAATTGTCGTTCAGGGACTTTGGCACCTGGGGACTGTGACCGCCGCCTGTTGTGCTCAACACAACGAGGTTACCGGGCTTGATTTCGACGTCGCAACCATATCCAATTTGTGCCAGGGGAAAGCCCCGCTTTTCGAGCCCGGGCTCGACGACCTGATTTCGGCCGGTTTGAAGCGAGGTTCATTGAGGTTTTCAAGCGATCCTGCCGAGGCATGCGCGGGTGCTGACGTTCTTTGGCTCTGTTACGACACACCAGTAAACGACGAGGACGAATCGGACATCGGATTCGTTTTGAAGAACCTCCTCAAAAGCCTGCCGCATTTGCCGCATGGCGCGCTAGTGCTGATCTCGTCGCAATTACCCGTTGGCACAACCGCAACTCTGGAGAAGGAGTTTCCTCAATTGCACTTTGCCGTTTCTCCTGAAAATTTGCGGCTTGGGAAGGCCATCGAGGCGTTCACCCGGGCTGAGCGAGTCGTTGTCGGCCAACGTGACCAGGCAAAACAGGAACTGCTGCGCCGGCTGTTCGAGCCCTATACGCCACAAGTCATTTTCATGGGCACCGAATCGGCCGAGATGGTCAAGCACGCCTTGAACTCGTTTTTGGCGCTTTCGATCACGTTTATCAACGAGATAGCGCGACTTTGCGAGCGCACAGGAGCGGACGCGAGAGAGGTCGCCGCCGGACTTAAGAGCGACGCGCGTATTGGCCCTCGGGCGTACCTCGGGCCGGGTGGTCCGTTTGCCGGGGGAACACTTGCTCGCGATGTGGTTACCCTGACGGCCTTGGCGCAACATGCCAAGGAACAGGTGCCGCTAATATCCGCAATAAAATCGAGCAACGATGAGCATCGCCACTGGAATTTCCGGCGCCTGCAACTGGCGCTGGGCAACCTTCGCGGCAAAACCATTGCGGTTCTAGGGCTGACGTACAAGCCCGGCACCGATACCTTGCGCAGGAGCACAGCAGTTGAGTTGTGCCGTGAGCTGGTTAAGTCCGGCGCCCAGGTGCGCGCCGTGGACCCGGTCATCCAGGAGCTGCCGGGCGAACTCAGCGGCGTCTCCTTGGCGAAAACCGTGCCTGAAGCACTTTCCAACGCTGCCGCTGTGGTGATTTGCACGGAATGGCCCGAGTTCCGGCAAGTTGATTGGAAAGATGCGTTGGCGGTAATGGCCGGTCGCTTAGTCCTGGATGCAAATGGGTTCTTGGGCAAAGAACTGAAAGACATTCCCGGCGTCGAACACGTGACGGTCGGGCGCAAACCGAAGAACCCCGAACGACCCAAATAGCACTCTCCGCCAGTCAACGAAGGCATCCAGAAATTCTTTCAACCAATGCAAACCACAGATTCTTTGCCCGCGCGGAGCACCAAACTGTCCGGACATAATGCCTTGATCACGGGCGCAAGCCAGGGCATGGGGCGATGCATCGCCGAACATTTTATTGCCGCCGGCGCGAATGTCGTCATTTGCGCGCGGGACGAAGCTCTCCTGGAAAAGACCGGGTCGGAACTTCGAGCAGCGAATCCGAATTCGAAGATTTTGACCAAGGCCTGCGATGTGTCGTCCGAGGATGAAGTCAGTGGACTGGTAAATTTCGCATTGATGGAACTCGGCTCGATCGAGGTGCTCGTAAACAACGCCGGCGTATACGGACCGATGGGGTCCACCGAAACCGTTTCGCTTCCCGAATGGAAACGAGCCTTGGAAATCAATCTCTACGGAGTGCTTATTCCAAGCCGGCTCCTGATCCCGCATTTCAAGAAATCGGGTCGCGGCAAGATCGTCGTGTTATCCGGGGGCGGCGCCACCAATCCGCTGCCCAACGTCAGCGCTTATGCCGCCAGCAAAGCGGCGGTGGTGCGCCTGATGGAAACGCTTGCGGAGGAATTGCGCCCGTTTCGCATTGACGTGAATGCGATCGCGCCGGGAGCACTGGCGACACGTTTGGTGGACGAGGTATTGGCGGCAGGCCCCGACAAAGTCGGAAAAACCTTTTATGAAAAGAACCAGAAATGGAAAACCGAAGGGGGAACTCCGCTCCATTTAGGCGCCGCGCTCGCGGTCTACCTGGCCAGCGCGGAAAGCGACGGCATTACCGGGAAGTTGATCAGCGCCCAATGGGATCCCTGGAACCGCCTGTCTCAATACCGGGACGAGCTTTCCCAATCCGACATTTACTGTCTGCGCCGAATCGTGCCCGAGGACCGAGGCAAAAAATTTTCTTAACGCCCGCCTATGAACGATATGAATGATGTGGGAGTGGTTCTGATCGGGTGCGGATTGATTGGGCAAAAGCGGTTGAGCAGTCTGCCTCCGGGCACGGTGCGGGTGGCATGCGACCTGGACATAGAGCGCGCGCGAAAGCTTGCATCGCAAAGTCCAGGGTGTCAGGCGACCCATTCCGTTGAGCAGGCGCTTGGGGTTCCGGGGACGAACCTCGTTGTGGTTGCCACAGTAAACGCGTCACTTGCTCCTGTCGCGGCTCAGGCGATCGCCGCGGGAAAACACGTCCTGGTGGAAAAGCCTGTCGGCATTTCCCTGGACGAAGTCAATCGCCTGGAAACGCTCTCGAAGCAAAAGAACGTGCTGGTGCGAGCGGCCTATAACCACCGGTACCATCCCGCCTGCCTTAAAGCGATGGAGATTTGGAATTCCGGCGCGCTGGGGCCAATCATGTTTGTCCGAGGACGCTATGGACAAGGAGGCCGGATCGGTTACGAAAAAGAGTGGCGCGCCGACCCCAGGATCTCCGGTGGCGGCGAATTGATCGACCAGGGTGTTCATCTAATTGACCTGGCCGGGATTTTCCTCGGCGACTTCGATTCCGTTGAAGGCCACACCGGCACTTATTTTTGGAACATGCCCGTGGAGGATAATGCGTTCCTGAGCCTTCGGAACGGAGAGGGGAAAACAGCCTGGCTGCATGTGAGTTGCACGGAATGGAAGAACATGTTCAGCCTGGAAATCTATGGCCGCAACGGCAAGCTCCATTGGGAAGGGTTGGGCGGCAGTTACGGGATCGAGCGGTTATATTACTACAAGATGCTGCCGCAGATGGGTCCGCCTGAGACCACCATTTTCGAATTCCCCAGAGGAGATGAGTCCTGGAAATTGGAGATGCAAGAGTTTATCGAAGACATCCGGAATGGCCGCGTGCCGGTGCCGGGCTTGAGAGAGGCGAAAGCCGTGATGCGGGTTGTTGAAAAAATGTATGGAAAAACGGAAGGCGGAAAACGGAACTAAAAAGGAATTTGCTGTATTCCACGCGTGAAGCACAAAGAGGTGCCCTTGGAAATCAAGTCTCACTAGCCGTCCCGTTTTCGGTTTCCCGCTTTTCGCTTTCCGCTTGTGTTTTTTTGCGCTTTTCTTAGCCCGTGATTATTGCGCGATCCCCATTACGCATCAGTCTGGGCGGCGGCGGCACGGACTTGCCTTCGTATTACGAACAGCATACCGGTTTTCTGATCGCCGCGGCGATTGACAAATACGTCTACATTACAATCCATGAGACATTCGTCCCGGAATTGATCGTCAAATACTCGAAGCTGGAGCGGGTTGCGGATGCCTCTCAACTGGAGCATCCGATCATCCGCGAAGCGTTCGCCATGCTGGGGTTATCAGGGAAATCGCTGGAATTGACCTCAATGGCGGACATCCCGGCGGGAACGGGGTTGGGCTCATCCGGCAGCTTTACAACGGGGCTGCTCAAAGCGCTGCACGCCCATCGCAAAAGCCTGGTCCATCCGGACGAACTTGCCGAGCAAGCCTGTGAAATTGAACTGGGACGCTTAAAGGAGCCCATTGGAAAGCAGGATCAATACATAGCGGCGTATGGCGGAATTACCTGTTTCAAATTTTTACCCGGCGGCAAGGTGCAAGCGTGGCCGTTACGAATTTCTGAGGAGACGCGGTTCAACCTGGAAGACAATCTCCTGCTGTTCTTTACGGGATACTCGAGGTCGGCCTCAGCCATCCTCAAGGAGCAGGACCAAAAGAGTAAAACATCCGATCCCGCGATGCTGGAGAACCTCCATTTCGTGAAGGACCTGGGACTCAAAAGTCAGCAAGCCCTCGAGAGCGGAGAACTCAACGAGTTCGCGCGATTAATGGACGTGCATTGGCAGCGCAAAAAGCAGCGATCCGGCAACATGTCCAACCAGCACATCAACCAGTGGTACGACCTTGCGATGGCTAACGGAGCTCTTGGCGGCAAATTGATCGGCGCGGGCGGGGGTGGATTTCTCATGTTTTATGCGGGGGACCGTACTCGGTTACGACACACGATGCGGCAAGCCGGCCTGCAGGAAGTGCGGTTCCGATTCGACTTCGAAGGAACGAAGCTTGTAACCCTGTAACTTTGCCGCCTTAAATCTGCACGATTTGGGTTGAAATACGCCCCTCTATGCCCGGGCCCGATATTCCAGTAGCGATTCTGGCCGGCGGTTTGGCAACTCGTTTGCGCCCGCTAACCGAGAAAGTGCCAAAGGTGTTGCTGCCTGTTGCCGGCAAACCGTTTCTCGCGCATCAGTTGGAGTTGCTGAGGGCGCAGGGAATTCGCAAGGTGGTGCTCTGCGTCGGTCACCTCGGTGAAATGGTGCAAAGCGAATTCGGCGACGGTGAAGCTCACGGCGTCCGGTTGGAGTACTCGTTCGATGGCCCAAGACTGCTTGGCACCGGGGGCGCCATTCGGCAGGCCTTGCCGTTGCTCGGAAACCGCTTCTTCGTGTTGTATGGCGATTCGTACCTCACGGTACCATTTGGTCCGATCGCCGATTTTTTTGAAAATTCCGGCCGGAACGGTTTGATGACGGTCTACCGCAACGAAGGGCAGTACGATACGAGCAACGTTGTTTTCGAGAACGGGCGCATCGTCGTTTACGACAAGAAGAGACGAGTGCCCGAAATGCGTTATATCGATTACGGGCTAAGCCTGTTTCGCGCATCCGTGTTCCAGGAGCGGCCACCCGGCGCCGCGTTCGACCTCGCGGACGTGATGCAAAGCCTGGTCGCCTCAGGCCAGTTGGCCGGGTTTGAAGTTCGTGAGCGCTTTTACGAAATCGGTTCACCTGCCGGGCTCGCTGAGCTCGAACAATTGCTCGCGAAAGCACCGCCGCCGGCGCGGTGACAGGGGGAATCCAACCCCTCGTATGGGGTGAGGACCGACTAGGCCAACCCGCGCTTAAAAGTAAAGTCGCGGAGGTCCAAAGATGCCTTTAGAACGTCTATACCTCGTACGCGGACATCGCGCTCATGAAGCGTGAGCTCAAATCCTGGCTCAAAGCGTTCGTGCTGGAGTTGCTGGTTTACGCGATCCTGGTGGCGGTTTATTACTTCCTGGTCCTCCACTTCCTGGGAACCCCATTAAAGAATTTCTACGTCCAGAACAGAAAGCTTTATGCAGCTTTGGCGCTGGCGCTGATCGTTGGGCAGGGTTTGCTCCTGGAGGTGATAACCCGGCAGTTTATCGCGTGGGTCAAACCCCGGTCGGAGGTCGAATGATTTTTCCAATCGCCGGCGTAACGATTTCACCGATTTACCTCATCGGTGTCGGTTTCGTGGTTGGGCTGCTCGGCGGCTTTTTTGGGGTCGGCGGCAGTTTCCTGGCGGGGCCGGCCCTGTTTGCCGCCGGCGTTCAGATGAACTTTGTGGTTGGAACCGACCTCGCGCACATCGTTGGCAAATCAATCGTTGCGGCTCGGAAGCATCGGGCGCTGGGAAACATCGATGTGAAGCTGGGCGCGATCATGGTTGCCGGGACGATTGTCGGCGTGGAGACCGGTGCGCAGCTCATTCAATGGCTCAAGGGCAAGGCCCGGATCGATTGGGTGGTCGGGCCGACATTCATTGTGGTCCTGCTGGGAATTGCGGGATTCATGGCGTGGGAAGGTATTAGCACCTTGCGAAAACAGAAGCGAGACCGGGTTACTCAGGCCCGGCGCCCCGGCGAGCACGTTTCTAAACGGGATCATTCGACCATGGCATTCATCTCGCGCGCTGTTCATCGCATCAGCATTCCCCCGCACGTCAGCCTGCCGGTGTCGGGCATCGCAAGGATTTCGGTCTGGGCGATCGTGGTCGTCGCGTTCGTGGGCGGCTTTTTCAGCGGGTTTCTGGGCGGCGGTGCGGGGTACATTCGGATGCCCTGCCTCATTTATCTCCTGGGCATACCCACGCACATCGCTGTCGGAACCGACTTGTTCGAGATCATTATTTCGGCCAGCTACGGCACAGTCACCCACGCTCTCAAAGGAAACGTCGATATCCTCATTGCGCTTGTGATGCACACCGGGGCCGCCATCGGCGCGCAACTCGGGGCCACTTTGACGCAGTATTTTGGCGGGGTCCGGTTGCGGCTGGCATTCATCCCTCTGCCGCTCATCGGAGCGGGTTTGATGCTGCACAGCCTGCTGACCGGGCGGCCACTGAAGTAACGCTCATGAAAATTCTCGTTTGCAGCGATGGATCTGAGCCGGCCGATCGAGCGGTGCGCCTGGGCGCCCTCGTGGCCGCGGCGTGCCAGGCGGA